>Ga0136617_10000255_pt1 | contig 43211 bp, 39 predicted proteins | sample AntDrymUQ3222106_2_FD_129672 | JGI IMG/M metagenome (GOLD analysis project Ga0136617, IMG submission 129672) | Polar desert sand microbial communities from Dry Valleys, Antarctica - metaG UQ322 (21.06) | ecosystem: Environmental > Terrestrial > Soil > Desert | place: Antarctica: Dry Valley... | reverse complement strand
GCGCCCCGACGTTGCCATTGTTCACGGCATCTCGAATTTAACTTTCAAAGTTAACGGCGAAGAAAAGAAAGGCAGCGGTTTCGTCACGCTGGTGATGACCAAAGACAAAGGCAAATGGAGCATCGCCGCTTTTCAAAACACATCAATTCAACCAACAGGAGAAAAATAAGATGCGCGAAAATAATGAAAAATCTCGAAAGGAAACTGACATAGCGTTTGCCCTTGCATCATTTCTGCTGAATGTTTTAATTCTTGCTGTCCTGTGCGGCAGCACCTGGATGCTTCACTCATTTATTGCACAATCCAACTCGAGCGGCGCGTTTCTGCGAGACTACACAATTTATAGATAAACCTGATACGAGTTCGACAAAATGCTCGAACTCGTTTATTTTTCATAAAACACAAAATAAACGATGGATGCGGAACGCTGGCAAAAAATCAAAAGTTTATTCGACGCCGTGCAGGAAATCGAACCGGAGAAACGCGCCGAGTTTCTCGACGATGCGTGCGCCGATGATTCGGATTTGCGCCGCCAAGTCGAGAAGTTATTACATTCGTTTGAAAACGCCGAGAGCTTTATGGAACAGCCCGCAGCAGCAGAAGTGGCGAGTATGTTTGAAGATAAAAAAACATTGATGGCAAATCACACGACGGGCAATTTGCCAAATGGAAAATTCATCGCCGGAACTGTTTTGGCAAATCGTTATCGAATTATCGGACTTTTAGGCAAAGGCGGAATGGGCGAGGTTTTCAAAGCCGAAGACATTAAATTAAATCAGACCGTCGCGCTTAAATTCCTGCCCGACAAATTAGAAAAAGATAAAGCCGCGCTGGAGAGATTTCACGCCGAAGTGCGAAATGCTCGCCAAGTTTCTCACATCAATGTCTGCCGCGTTTTTGATATTGGTGAGATTGACGGACGGCATTTTCTCTCGATGGAGTTTATTGACGGCGATGATTTGTCGTCGTTGCTGCGGCGCATCGGCAGATTGCCGTCAGACAAGGCGATTGAGATTTCTCGTCAGCTTTGTTTCGGGCTGGCGGCGATTCACGAAGCGGGAATTCTGCATCGTGATTTAAAACCCGCCAATGTGATTATTGACAGTAAAGGCAAAGCGCGAATTACCGATTTCGGCATCGCCGGAATCGAAGAAGAATTAACGGGCGGCGAAATTCGCGTCGGCACGCCCGCCTATATGTCGCCCGAACAAATTACGGGCAAAGAAGTTTCAGTGAAAAGTGATATTTATTCTTTGGGACATCTGTTGTATGAAATCTTCACGGGCAAACAAACTTTTCAAGCCGATTCGATTGGCGACCTACTGGAGAAACAGCAGACGACCGCGCCGACGAATCCTTCGGAAGTTTTGGCGGAAATCAACCCGATTGTTGAAAAGACAATTCTTCAATGTCTGGAAAAAAATCCCGAAGAACGCCCGAAAAACGCGTTGCAAGTGGCAATGATGCTGCCGGGCGGAAATCCTCTTGAAGCGGCGATTGCGGCGGGCGAAACTCCGAGCCCGGAGATGGTCGCCGCCGCTCCGAAAAAAGGCGCGCTCAATCCTGCCGTTGCATTGGCGTGTTTAGCGTCGGTTGTCGCTCTTTTCGCCTTTATAGTTTTCTTTTCGGGCAAAGTGAATCTGTACGAATGGATACCGCTTGATAAAACGCCCGAAGTTTTGGCAGAACGCGCCTCTCAAATTGTTAATAGACTCGGCTATTCGAACACGCTGACGCACACGGTTTACGGATACAGCGCAAACAGAAGTTATTTGGATTATGCCGAACGAGGAGACGCTTCGCCCGACCGTTTTGAAAAAATTCGCACGGGACAGCCCGTGACGCTTTATTTTTGGCATCGAACCAGCCCGCGTTATCTTGTTCCAAATGAGGGTAAAGAAGTAAGTTCTTTTGACCCTCCGATTGATGTTTCGGGAATGACGCGCGTCGCGTTAGACGTGCGCGGTCGCCTCATCGAATTCCAAGCCGTCACGCCGCAAATTGAAGAAAAAATGACGCAGAACATTCCGGCAGATTGGCAGGCGCTTTTCGCGGAAGCAGGTTTGGACATCGGTAATTACAAAGAAATCGAATCACAATGGACACCGCCGGTTTTTGCCGACGAAAGAAAGGCTTGGGAAGGCAGTCACATTGACCACGCGGAAATTACCGTCCGCATCGAAGCCGCCGCGTTTCACGGAAAGCCCGTTTATTTTAACGTCATCTCGCCCTGGGACAAGCCTTCGAGACAAACTGAATCAAGGGCATCTGCCGATATGACCGGCATTATTTTAGCCATTGTATTTTTAAGCCTTTTGTTAGCCGCTCTGACGGTTGCCCGTCATAATTTGAAAGCGGAGCGCGGCGATACGAAAGGCGCGTTCAAACTCGCATTGTTTGTCTTTTCGGTCATTGCGCTCGCTCGACTCGTTGATAACTATCACATTCCTGAACTTAGAGGAGAAGTTTGGATTTTTTACCAAAGCGTCAGTCTTCCTCTTTTCATCGCCGCTTTGACGTGGATTTTTTATATCGCCCTCGAACCGTTTCTCCGGCGTCGTTGGTCGGAGCTTCTGATTTCCTGGAGCCGACTGATGGCGGGAGATTTTCGCGACCCGCTGGTCGGGCGCGACGTTCTGGTCGGCGGGCTTTTGGGGCTGTGCCACGCGGCGGCTGGTTATTTAACGATTCTCGTTCCGCAATGGTCAGGCGTCGCTGTCGCACCGTTAATGGCAGGTAACAGCGACGAAGCGTTTTCGGGAATCAGCGGAATAGCGGTGCATTTTTTGCATATCGTCGCCGAGCCGATTTTCGGCGCGATTATTCTTTTATTTCTGCTTTTACTTTTGCTGACCGTTTTACGGAAAAAATGGTTGGCGATAGCGGCGATGTGGCTGTTAATTTTTATTCTCGGTATAGATTTGACTAATAGTCATCATTGGATTTTGTGGCTCGACCTGCTTTTAACGGCGACCTTCATCACACTAGCCGCTGCACGTTTCGGGCTGCTTGCTCTTTACTCCTTTTTCCTTTTTTCCGCCTTGAGTTCCAATTTTCCGATTACCTCCTATTTTTCAAGCTGGTATGCGGGAAGTACCTTTTTCGTCTTCGTCGTGCTGATGAGCCTGGCGATTTACGGCTTTTACACTTCGCTCGCCGGACAAAAGATTTTTGAATCGAAATTTCTAAAGGACACGGAAAGTTAAAAACCAGCTTCTTATTTGTCCTCACAACCTTTCTGATTTTTCTCACGTCTAAAAATCGGTTATTCTATTCCCCCAAAACTTTTCTGCTCCGATTTTGTAATCCATGAAAAAAATCATTCTTCTAATCGTTTTCATTTCGGTCTTGTCAACAAGTTCGTTTACTCAAACGCACAACGACGCGACGCTTTCGCGCGTTGCTTCGCAAGATAAATTAAGCCGTGATGTGAGCGGTAAATTAAACATCTTATCCGCCTCTGAACACTCCTTTCGCGCAGATGTTTATATGTCGAATCGGCAATTTCCGCAAGCCCGCGAGCATTGGCAAAAGGTTTTGGACATTTTTCCGAACGACGCGAACGTTCCGAAAGCTCTTTTTGGAATTGCGCGGTCGTATATGTGGGAACGCGATTACACAAAAGCAGTTTTCTGGTTCGACAAATTAACCGCTGATTTTATCAATACCAAAGAAGGACGCGAAGGCTTGGCGTTCAAAGGCGCGTCGCAGGTTCGTTTGAACAAACATCTGGAAGCCGCGAAAACTTATCAGCAATATACGGTAATGTTTCCGTCCGGCGAGCGCATCGAAACTTCGTTTTTAAATATTATTGACGCTTTGCGCGAAGCGAAAAAGTATGACGATGCAAATGTTTGGATTGATAAAACCAGACAAAGATTTTCGGGAATGGCTACGGAAACAAATGCTCTGCAAGCGCGTCTGCGTATGGAAGTTTTTCGCGGGCGCTGGGCAGAAGCAATCGCGGCGGCTGATGTTTTATTAAATCGGCGACAGTTTGCCAATTCAATGACGAGCGCCGACGAAGTAAAATATTTGAAAGCGTTAGTACTGGAAAAATCGGCGCGAAAAGGCGAAGCAATAAACGTTTACAAATCAATTACGGACAGCGCGGCGTCTTATTATGGCGGTCTCGCTACCGAAAGATTAAAACAGCTTGGACTCGCTGATGTTGCCGCGCGACGCGCTTTGGCGATTTCAAACAGTTCGGCGCAAAGCTATCCGGTTATGTATCGCACCGAACTCTTGCGCCACGCCAAATCAAAAAAAATTGACCCGCGCTTCGTGCTGGCGATTATGAAACAAGAAAGCAGCTTCCGCGCTAACGCCAAATCGCCGTCAGCAGCTCGCGGACTTCTTCAGCTTGTCTTCGATACGGCTTTGAAATACAACGCAAAAGCCGGTTTTCCAAATATGAAACCCGATGATCTGTATCAGCCAAATACGAATATAGCTATCGGCAGCGTTTATATTTCCGAACTTAAAAACCAATTCGGCGGTTTGTACGAAGCGATTGCCGCGAGTTACAACGGAGGCGAAGACAACGCGGCGCGTTGGCTGGAGAGAAGCAAACCGAAAGAGCCTGCGATTTTCGCGGCGGAAGTCGGTTTTGCCGAATCGAAGAATTACGTTTTTAAAGTGATGAACAATTATCGCATTTATCGAGAACTTTATACGGAAGATTTGGTGAAAAGATAACTTAGAGTCTTTGTTAATTTAATCAATTATCTAGCGGAATTCATTCAAAGTGCAAAATTCTTATTTTTTTGTAATTTAATTTTTAAAGAATAATTTTATTCCGTTTAAATAATGTTTGAGCAAATCCGTGACAAAATGCGTGAAAAGATTCGCAGTCTTGAATATGTGATGACAATTCACGCGGAAGAAGAAATGGAAAACGATGCGCTTTCTATTTTTGATGTCGAGAACGGAGTTTTGACGGGTAAAATTGTCGAGCGGCAGAAAGACCACGAGACGGACGAATGGAAATATCTCTTAGCGGGAAAAACTCTTGATGACGAAAATATTATTGTTGTGGCAAAATTGAGTTTGACCGATAAACTCGTTATCATCACAGTTTATTTTGAAGATTATGAATACGAAAATTGAAGCAACGGTTTGCGATGTTTGCGGCACAAGCGGCGCCAGATTGATTCACGTTACAAAAAGCTACGGCAAAGAAGAAAATTTATTAGTTATTGAAAACGTGCCTGTTGTTTCTTGTCCGCAATGCGGCGAAAGTTATTTAACGGCGAAAACTTTGCGCGAAATCGAACGCATCAAGCGCAACCGCACAAATGTCGCCGTCGAACGTCCTGTTCCGGTTGCTGTTTTCACTTAAAAAATTAAAGAAATGAATTAGCCGGTCTTCATTAAAGTTAAACCTTCCAATCGCCGACGCCTTCGCGCATGACCGTATAGCCGACTGTTTCAAGATGTTTATAAACTTCGCGTCCGTGTTCTTCGTCGCGCACTTCCAAAACCATCTCAATGCCGGTGTTGCCCAAAGGCGCGAGCCACATTGCGCGGCGGTGAAAAACCTCGACGACGTTTGCGCCCGATTCGCCAACGTGATTTAAAAGCGCGGCAAGCATTCCCGGTCTATCCAAAACGAGCAACTTTAAAATGATGTAACGACCTTGCCGCACGAGAACCTGTTCTAAAATACGCGCCAGCAAATTTGCATCAATGTTTCCGCCGCACAGAACCGCGCAAACGGTATCGTCGGGTTTTACTTTTATTTTTCCTGCCAAAAGAGCGGCGACGCCCGCCGCACCAGCGCCTTCTACTACGAGGCGCGTATTTTGGACGCAGTGAAAAACGCCGCGGGCAATTTCTTCTTCTGATACTTCGACGATTTCGTCGACATACTTTTTGATTATTTCCAGAGTTTTCTCGCCCGGATTTTTTACCGCAATGCCGTCGGCAATCGTCGGTTGAAATTGAACATCAGTTGGTTTTTTTCCCTTCAGCAAACGGTTAACCGGCGCATTGTTTGCTGCCTGCACGCCGACGACGCGCACATTCGGCAAAAGGTTTTTAACCGCCAAGGCAATACCGGAAATAACTCCGCCGCCGCCAATCGGAACAACAACAATGGTTGTTTCCGGTAAATCTTCGACAATTTCCCACCCGATTGTTCCCTGCCCGGCGATAATCAAATCGTCTTCAAAAGCGTGAACGTAAACATAACCGTCTTTTTCTCGCAACTTCTGTGAGTAGGCGACGGCTTCATCAAAGCTCGAGCCGTGCATAATGACATCCGCGCCGAAATGTTTGGTGGCGATGATTTTGGTTAAAGGCGCGAATTCCGGCAAAACGATAGTTGATTTAATAGCTTGCAACTGCGCGGCGAGCGCGACGCCTTGTGCGTGGTTTCCCGCAGAAGCCGTGATTACGCCGCGCCGTTTTTCAGCTTTCGACAAGCGGCTGATTTTGTTATACGCGCCGCGAATCTTAAATGAACCGCTGCGCTGCAGGCATTCGGCTTTGAGAAAAATTTTCCCGCCGATTTCATCCGACAAACGGTTGTCGGAAAGAATCGGCGTCGGGAGAATTATGCCTTGCAAAATTTTGCGCGCGTCTTGAATATCGGAAAGTTTAACGGTCATATCAATTATCAGTTGTCAGTTTTCAGTTGTTTATTATCCGTAAAACATTAACAATTAGCAAAAAATAAGCTATATTATTGCATTATACATATCTTCGGAGGTCACAATGGAATTTTTCGGTTTGGGTTTCGCATTTTTTGTTTTTCTGGGTGTTGCGCTTCTTGTGGTCGCGTATAAAACACTAAAAATCGTGCCGCAGTCAACCGTTTTGTTGATTGAGCGGCTTGGAAGATTTAACCGATTGGGGATTAGCGGCTTGAATATCATCATTCCATTTTTCGACAGCCCGCGCGCCGTTTATTGGACGAACTCAAGACCCGGAATGACTTCAATCGATTTGCGCGAACAATATATAGACTTGCCGCCGCAACCGGTTATTACGCGCGACAACGTGACAATAAATGTTGATTCGGTTGTTTACTGGCAAATTACCGACCCAGTGAAGGCGGTTTATGAAGTCAACGATTTAGTGGGCGGCATTGTGCAGTTGACGATTACCGGAATGCGCGCGGTGATGGGCGAGATGGATTTAGACCACACGCTTTCAAACCGTGACCAAATCAACGCCAAATTGCGCTTAATTCTGGATGAAGCAACCGACAAATGGGGTGTCAAAGTAACTCGCGTTGACGTAAAAAATATCAATCCGCCGGAAGACGTGCGCATCACGATGGAAAAACAAATGACGGCGGAACGAAATCGCCGCGCTTTGATTTTGCAGGCGGAAGGCGACAAACAAGCCGCGATTACCCGCGCCGAAGGCGAAAAACAGGCGGCAATCACGCGCTCGGAAGGCGAGAAGGAATCAGCGATTCTTTCAGCTGACGGCGCGGCGCAAGCTAGATTGAAGGCAGCATCGGCGGAAGCACAGGCAATCGCGCAGATTGCCCAAGCAATCGGCGACCCGGCGCAAACCGCGCAATATCTGATAACGGCGCGCTACATCGAATCCCTGCGCGATATGACTCGCACGCAAAACTCGAAAGTTATTTTTATGCCGATGGAAACATCTGCGATGTTGTCGAGCGTCGGCGCATTAAAAGAAGTTTTTGCCGAGACAGGAGAAAAATCTTCAAACGATAAACTTCCGCCGAACGCGACGCGCCGAGAGTTGTCAAAATAAATTTTTTTGAATTTATAAGGAGTTTTAAAATGTTAAAGTTTTTAATTTTAGGAGTCTTTGTCGCTTTAGTTGGGATTGGGTTTTTCGCGTTTAATAACGAACCTAACAACGAGCCGGAAAAGCCGAAAACCGTGCTTGATTTCAAAATGAAAGATATTGACGGAAAAGAAGTCAGTCTCAAAAAATATAAAGGTGATGTTCTTTTAATCGTCAATACGGCGAGCAAATGCGGATACACGCCGCAATACGAAGGTTTGCAGGCAATTTACGACAAATATAAAGCGCAGGGATTTTATGTTCTAGGATTTCCCGCCAACAATTTCGGTGGGCAAGAGCCGGGAACAGAAGAAGAAATTAAAGAATTTTGCGAATTAACCTACAAAGTTACGTTTCCGATGTTTTCAAAAATTTCCGTCAAAGGCGAAAACCAGCACGAGCTTTACAAATTTTTGACCGCCGCGGAAACAAACCCGAAATTTGCGGGCGATATTAGCTGGAACTTCAATAAATTTTTAGTTGACCGCAAAGGCAATGTCGTGGCGCGATTTTCGTCAAAAGACACGCCGGAAAGCGAAGCCATCACGCAAGCAATTGAAAAATTCCTAAAAGAGAAATAATTTACAGGGATGAAGGAGATGAAAGGATATTTAAATCCTTTGGTTTTATCCCTTTTATCCCCTTCATCCCTGTAAATTTTGTTTTAAAATTACCGAATAAACCGAACCTTGCGGTAAAAGTTTGCTTTCGTAAATAACAATTTCGGTAACACTATATTCAATTTCTTCAAACACATTCTGCAAATGTTTTTGCGCTAATTCTTTTGACTTGTGCGGCTCGCGCAGCCGCGCAATGGTCAGATGCGCTTTGAAACTTCTTTTCTCGCGTGCAAATCCAACTGCCTCGCATTCGCTTTCTAAAATCTCATTCAGTTTTTGCAAACTTTGCTTTTCATCCTGCAAACCGAGCCATAAAATTCGCGCGTTGCGCGGCGACGGAAAAACTCCTGTTTCTGAAATTCGTAATTTGAAATTTGAAATTTCACGCGCCGTATTTGCGACCGCTTCGCTCAATTTTTCCAATCGTTCATCGCTTGTATCGCCCAAAAATTTCATCGTCAAATGAAGTTTTTCCGCCTTTTCCCAACCAACACGCAAATTTGAAAATTCTTTCCGCAAAGTTTCAATATAATCGGAAACTCTGCGCCGCGCTTCAGATGAAATATCAACTGCTATAAAAATTCGTTTCGTCATAACTTAATAGGTTAAACTTCGATGTTTAAAATTGATTTTTCTTTCTGTGTTTATCTGTGTTCATCTGTAGTTAATTTTCTCTTTTTGGCTTTACATTCTCTGCTTTTGATTTTTCTGATAAAATCCAAAACAATGAAATTTATAAAAGTTCTATTCGTTTTATTTCTACTGTCAGCCGTTGCTCTCGGCGGCGTTTTGTATTGGATTTATAACTCTCTGAACACGCCGCATCAGCACGCGAAAGCAAATCAATTTATTCAAATTCCGAAAGGCTCGGCGCCAAATGAAATTATTGCCAAACTGCATTCCGAAGGCATTTTGCCGAGCGAACTGCCAACGCAAATTTATCTGCGTTCTTTCGGCGATTCAAGTCGGCTAAAAGCTGGCGAATATCAATTCGACTCACCAATTACGCCTTTGCAGGTTTTGAATGAACTTGAAAAGGGCGAAGAACGCACGACGAAATTAACCATTCCCGAAGGCTTCACGCGCTTTGATATTGCCAAACGCATCGCCGAAAAGTTTCCGCAAAATCCGCCCGTTGATGATAAAGCGATTTTAGCTTTGATGGACGATACGAGTTTAATAAAAGATTTTGACCCGACGGCGAAAAACCTGGAAGGCTATATGTTTCCGACGACATACAGTTTTTCGCGCGACGTTAAACCGCGAGAAATTCTTCAAAGAATGGTCGAACAATTCAAAAAAACCTGGAAACCTGAATGGAACGAACGAGCGCGCCAGCTTGGACGAACGCCCCGCGAAATTGTCACCATCGCATCTTTGGTTGAAACTGAATCAAAAGTTCCTGTCGAGCGCAACATTGTTGCTTCGGTTATTTACAATCGCTTATCGAAAAACATTCCGCTCGGCATTGACCAAACCGCCGTTTATATCGCCAAAATGCAGAATCGTTGGGACGGCACAATAAACAAAAGCGATTTGGAAGTTGACTCACCTTACAACACGCGCAAATACGGCGGCATTCCGCCCGGACCGATTTCTTCCGTGTCGGAAAGCGCGCTCGAAGCCGCGCTCAATCCGGCGCAAACGGATTATCTTTATTACGTTTTGAACGTCGAAAAAAACGACGGCTCGCATCATTTTTTCAGTTCTGCAAGCGATTTTGAACGCGGCAAAGCTGCGTATCAAATTTGGCTTGAAAAGCAGCGGCGCGAGAAACGCGAAGAACAAAACAATTGACCTTAATTCACATTGTAACTACAATGAAATTTGAATGGGACGAAAATAAGCGTTTGGTAAATCTGCAAAGGCACGGCATTGATTTTGCAGATGTCTGGCGAATTTTTGAAAACGAAACGGCAACCGATATTGATAATCGTTTTGATTACGGCGAAACCCGATATTTAACGCTTGGTTTATTATTTGGCAGTGTTATCGCTGTCATTCACACTGAAACAGACGAAATAATCAGAATTATTTCTGCTAGAAACGGTAATAAATATGACGAAGAAAGATATTTTAGAGAAGTGCGGGACTGATATTGAAAGATTACGAAATATGAAAGATGAAGATATTGATTACTCCGACATTCCCAAGATTACGGATGAAATGTTTTCTAATGCGATTATTCGTAATAAATTTAAGCCAGTGCCGAGAAAAAATCAGGAAAATTTCCCGATTGACCGCGACATCATTGAGTTTTTCAAATCTCAGGATTTTAATTATCCAGCAAAAATCAATCAACTGTTGCGCGAATATATGGAAGGGCAGCAAGCGAAATAATTTGCGGAACTTTTTGCGCGTTTCGGTGTCTAACAAATTATGAAAGCAAACAATTACATCTCGAAGACAGAACATAAGTTGCTTTTGATTGTTACTTTACTAGCTTTTATTGTTTCGATAGCAGGTTCTGTTGCTTATACAATTAAGGATGAGAATGAGCGCCAGGCTTTTTATAGGGAACAAGAAGAAAATAAAGCTCAGAACAATATTGTTTTCGCAGGACCTTACTGCTTCCCAGACCGGCATCCGCAAGTTCTTTTTTCAATTATTTTACTTGTCGGTGCAACTTTTTTTTCGCTGTTATTTACCAAAAGATATTTGTTGTCTTTTTTGTTTACAATTGCTTCACTGACAAGATTCTTTTATTGGTTCGTTGATACCAGAAGGCAAATGTTTGATGAAGTATCAGATTTTGTTAAAGGCGCTGACCGATTTTTTTATAAAGCTGGTTTATTTGATCTTGCCGTTCTCTTTCTTGTTTCAATTCTTCTCTTTTGGCAAATCTCAATTCTTTTGCGTATGCTTATGAAAACTTTGCAAAGGAAAACCGAATTGCCGTAAATGATAAAACTTCTCGCACTCGACCTCGACGGAACGCTTCTCAATTCGCGCGGCGAAATTTCAGAAAAAAATCTCAAAGCAATTCAACAAGCCGAAGAAAAAGGCGTTTTGGTGACGATTGCAACCGGCAGGCGTTTTCGTGATGCGCGTCCCGTGGGTTTGCAGTTAAATTTGAATGCGCCTTTGATTTGTCATAACGGCGCGCTTTTGAAATATGCGGAAACGCTTGAAACCGTCGCTGTTTCAATTCTCCCGAATGAAACATTGCACGAGATTCTGCGCGTCGGGCGCAAATTCGGCGCGGATGCTTTGTTGAGCGCAGACCCGCGCGGGAAAGGGACTTTGCTTTACGAAACTGTTTCCGCCGAGAATGTTCCGCTGCAAAAATATATCGAATGGTCAAAGCGCCTACACGGTGACGAAGCCGAAGAAGCCATTCATCACATCGAAAATCTCGAAACGATTTTGGACGAGACGGAAACGGTTCACGTTTCTTTCTCGGGTGCGTGCGCGCCGATGGCAGAACTTGAAATGATTTTGCAAAACGAATTAAATGATTCGGCAACGGTTTTAACAACCGTTTATCCGCGTCTTAATTTTACCTTGATTGACATTTTGCCGTCCGATGCTTCAAAAGGAATCGGCGTGGAAAAGCTCGCTTTATTCAATAAACTTTTGCCTGAAAATGTAATGGTTGTCGGTGATAATTTTAACGATTTGGAGATGCTCGAATACGCAGGAACAGCAGTTGTAATGGGAAACGCTGACCCCGTTTTGCTTGAACGCGAAGAGTTTTACGAAACCTTGAGCAACGACGAAAGTGGTGTCGCTCTGGCAATCGAAAAATTTATTTTAAGTCGTCAATAATACAAATTTATGAATTGGCTTTTTCACTTCTCTTCGTGTTAATTTGTCTAATTCGCGGCTCGATTATTTTAGGAGATATTATAAATGACAAATAGAACAGCAGTTATCGAAACAAACAAAGGAACAATCAAATTTGAATTATTGGAAGACGAAGCGCCGAAGACGACGGAAAATTTTCGTCTTTTGGCTGAGAAAGGTTATTACGACGGAACGATTTTTCACCGCGTGATAAAAAATTTTATGGTTCAAGGCGGCGACCCGTTAGGCGAAGGCTACGGCGGCGAATCGGCTTGGGGCGGTAAATTTAACGATGAAATCAATAAAACTTCTTCGCTTTATCAAGGCGCCTATAACAAAGGAACGGTAGCGATGGCAAATTCGGGTCCGAACACAAACGGCTCGCAGTTTTTTATAATGCACACTGATTATCCGCTGCCGCCGCTTTATACAAAATTCGGACAAGTCATCGAAGGGCAGGACGTAATAGACGAGATTGCAAATGTGCGGACGAACGAACGCGACAAGCCGCTTGAGCCGGTTGTGATGGAAAAGGTTACGATTGAAGAGAAATAATTTACAGGGATGAAGAGTATAGGCAGTGACAAATACAAAATTATTTTTAAAATAGCTCTTTCATCCCCTTCATCCCTGTAAATTTCCTGTTATTATGCGTGCTGTTTTGCAAAGAGTTTCCCGCGCAAAGGTTTCCGTAGAAAACGAAGTTGTCGGCGAAATCGATAAAGGTATTTTAGTTTTGCTCGGCGTTTCACGCGATGATACGGAGAAGGAAGCCGTTTATATTTTAGAAAAAACTCTTAATCTCCGAATCTTTGAAGATGAGCAGGAGAAAATGAATCTTTCTCTTCTGGATATAAAAGGCGAACTTCTAATAGTTTCGCAATTTACGCTTTACGGCGACGTGCGAAACGGCAGACGTCCTTCTTTTATTGAAGCAGCCGCGTCTGAAAAAGCAAATGCGCTTTACGAGTTTTTCGTTGGTGAAGCGCGAAAACAAATCCAAATGGTTAAAACCGGACGTTTTCAAGTAATGATGGATGTGGAACTCGTAAACGACGGACCAGTCACGATTTTGCTTGACAGCAAAAAGATTTTTTGAATAATTCTCCACTTACTGAGTAAGAAAATATGAACAGAAAATTTTCGTTTTTTTTCGTTTTTTTATCAATTTTGTTTTTTCTCTCGTGCGACAACAAGCCGACTGCAAAAAACTCAACCAACACTGGAATAAAAAAAGGCGTTGTGCCAATTGCCGATAATGAAATAGCCGTCATCGAAATGGAGCAACCTGCTTTCGGCACAATAAAACTTGAGCTTTATTCAAACATCGCGCCGAAGATGGTTGCCCGTTTTAAGGAACTTGCCAAAGAAGGGGTTTATAACGGCACAATTTTTCATCGCATAAATCAATCGGTAATTCAGGCTGGCGACCCGCTTTCAAAAGATGATAATCCGGCAAATGACGGAACTGGAAAATCCGATAAGCCGAATGTTCAAGCCGAGTTTTCAGATATTCCCTACGACGCGGGAATTGTCGGTGCAGCTCGCGGAGCGCAGGACATCAATTCTGCCAATTCGCAATTTTTTATAACGCTTAAGCGGGAAACCGGTTTTGACAATCAATACACGATTTTCGGTAAAGTTATTGAAGGAATGGGAAATGTGCGAACAATCGCCGGTGCGCCAACCGTTGTCGGTCCTCCGAATGAAAAAGGCGTTCTGCAAAAAACCGAGCGTCCGCTTGAAAATGTCGTGATAAAAAGTATTACGATTCAACCAAAAAGTTAATGGAAAATGGAAAATGGAAAATGTTAGAATAAAACGAAAAAGTAGAAAGCATTTTCCATTTCTAACTTATGCTCGCGTAGCTCAGTGGATAGAGTGTTCGCCTCCGAAGTGAAAGGACGCTGGTTCAAGTCCAGCCGCGAGTATTATTTTTTGAGTGAGAACTGAAAAGTGAGAATTTAGATTATTCTTATTCCTCAGTTTTCACTTTTTATTTTTCCCTTATCAAAAATGCTGAAAATCACCAGCCGCGATAATCAAAAATTAAAATTTGCGCGAAAGATTCGTGACGGTTTTGTAGAGGACGCTGTTTTTGTTGAAGGCACGCGGCTTGCTGAAGAAGCCCTGCGCTCGGGCTTAAATGTTTCGGACATCTTATTCGCTGAAAGTTTCACTCAAACTGAACGCGGAAAGTTATTTTTGCATGAAGCCAAATCAAAAAATATCAATACCTCTGAGGTTTCCGAAAAGATTTTTGACTCGCTAGCGGATACAAAAAATTCGCAGGGCATAATTTTAATTTGCGAGAAACCGGAAACCGGAAAAGCAATTGTTGAAAAATATTTGCCTAATAAACTGCGAAACTTTCCGCTCCTGATTTTGCTTCATCAAACGAACAATCCGTCGAATGTAGGCGCGATTTTGCGAACCGCCGAAGCCGTAAATGTTTCCGGCATAATTTTAACCAAAAACTCTGCCGACGTTTTTTCGCCCAAGGCTTTACGTGGCGCGATGGGTGCTTCTTTTCGATTGCCGATTTGGACAAATGCTGATTTCAATGAGGTTTTAATCTGGGCAAAAGAAAAGAATCTGGTTTCGATTTGCGCAGATGTTAACGCAGAAAAAAGTTATCTGGAAATTGATTGGAAACAACCGCATCTTTTAATTTTCGGCTCGGAAGCGCACGGTTTGAGCGCACAGGAAAGAAGCGCAATTGAGGAAAGTTTAATCGTTCCGATGGAAAACGAAGTGGAAAGTTTGAGTTTGGCGGTTTCGTGTGGTGTTATTTTATTTGAGGCAAAACGTCAGTTTCAGTAACACTTTTAATTTTTAACCAACGACACAGGTTATCTATTTGTGTTTTCCGAATTTATTCCAAAATTGCCGCTCGTCGATATGTTCGCGTTCGGAATATTCGCAATTAAATCTTTTTCAAATGTTTTTTGAGCCTCCGGGTCGTTTATAATCGCCAGGCTCATCGCAATTTCATTAGCTAAAGTTTTGCTGCTTGCTTCATCAACTTGCGCGAGCCGATTTTTTGCTTCTTCAAAAGATTTTTTCGCCTCTGTATATTTTCCCGTCAAAAGATAGGCGCGTCCCACCAGATAAAATTCTTCAGCTTTTTCCGGCGGAAGCACATTTGTTTCGATATATACCTGCGGATTTTTATCCAAGCTGCGGCGGCTGGCTTCAAATGCGGAATAAGAAATGGCGGGCGGCGCGACTGGCGGAATTTCAGATTGATTAGTCGGCTTTATGTAATTTTGCACCCAGAAATAAATTGCGCCCGCGCCTAAAACCGCGCCCAATAAAAGTAAAAGCAAAGATGCCAAAAACTTTCCGAATGCGCCGCTTCCCTTTTTTTTCGTAATACGATTCGATTCCACATCGCGCCTGATTTCGCTTTCTTTAGAAATTACTGTTTCAATTTTTTCATTTGAAGTTTGCACATGAAACGATGACGAATCTTTATTGTGCGGCGTAGAAGCGATTGGAATTTCGGTTTTTTTAATTGGCTCCGGTGTTTGAACCGTTTCGACAACGGGAATTTGCAAAGGCTGTGTCGGAATTTCTCCGGTTTCTATTATCGAAGCCTTTGTTCGTGTAGAATTAGCGGCGAGTGGCGAATGTACCGTGGCGGCAGTCGGCTCAACCGAATCGGCAAAAGACTTACCTTTCGTACTTTTAGCGGTTCGTTTAACAATCTTGTCGGTAACTCTGGCTACAACAGCAGTCAGATTATCTTCCGCACCGCGTTCGTAACAAATTTCCTTTAATTTTCGAACGACGTTTGCAGGACTTCCGTCTGAAAGTAGAATTTCGCGGAGTTCCGGGTCATCAATATGGCGCGTAATACCGTCCGAGCAAAGTAAAAACGTCGTGTGCGGCTCGAACATAATTGTTTTCAAATCTACTTCAACCGTGAGTTCTGCGCCGAGAGCGCGACTAATGACATTTCGACTCGGATGATGAGCAGCCTGCGCGGCGGTCATCCGTCCGGCGCGAACTTCTTCTTCAACCACCGAATGGTCTTGCGTTTCTTGATAAAGATTTTTCTTTGCATCAAGACGATAAAGCCGTGAATCGCCAACGTGACCGATTGTGGCGATGTTTCCGGCAACGTGCAGCGCGACAACCGTTGTCGCCATTGTAGCAAGCTGCGGAAGTTCGTGCGCCTTTTGAAAAATAGCCTTGTTTGCCCGCTCAATCGCAATTTTCATTGCTTCTTCGGCATCGCCGTTTTTTGGTAAATCGACGAACGCTTCGTCGAGAATTTTTACTGCCATTTGCGAGGCGACATCGCCGGCTTGTGCTCCTCCCACGCCGTCGGCGACGACAAACAGCCCGCGTTCGTTCATTTCCAAATAAGAATCTTCATTTTGCGGACGTTTTTCGCTTAAACCTTTATCGGTTACCGCCGCCGAATCAATCTGAAAATTATTTCCTATCATTTAATTTCTCCGAAATTAGTCTCAAAGTCTCAAAGTCTTAAGTCTCAAGTTAATTATGAGTGTCTAACTTGAGACTTAAGACTTGAGACTTGAGACTTGATTAATATCGACCGCGTTGCGATGTGAAAAAGCGAGAAGCATTCCGAGCATTACAAAACTTGTTATGAGGCTGAAACCGCCGTGACTGACAAACGGCAGCGTAATTCCGGTCATCGGCAAAGCTCGCGTGATTCCGCCCATATTAACCAGCGCTTGAAAACCGATAAATGCCGCTAAACCAATTACGCAAAGTTTACTGAACATATCTCTGGCGTCGAGCGCGGTGCGCACACCCGCGCTGACAAAAACAATCAGCGCAAAAGTTATTAATAACCCTCCGAAAAGTCCGAGTTCTTCGCCGAGTGCAGCGTAAATATAATCCGAATCAGCAACCGGAATAAGCTCGACAAAGCCTAAACCCAAACCGCGTCCGGTCGTTCCGCCCGAAGCCAAACCAAAGGTTGCTTGCGCTGGCTGAAAAGCCAAAACATCAAACCAAGCGTCAACGTTAATAGATTTTTGCAGCGTCGGGTCTTCTTCTAAAAGTTGAGGCAGATTTGGATCTCTTTTTACTAAATCCTTATAATAATCGTTGTAATCATCCTGCCACCAATCTGTTTCCGGCGACGGTGGATTAAAACCGTCAAGCCAAAGATGAAATCGCTGCTGAATTCTATCCGGCAAAACTTTCTTCACTGGCGCGGCGAGCGTCGGTAGAAGCGGAATTTTTTCCTGTGTTTTAACTGGCAACGCGCCGACGACCAAAATTCCGACCAGCAGCGCGACGCTTCCGATTAAAACGATTCTTTGCGGCAAACGGCGGACGGCAATTAAATAAAGCGTCGCGTAAACCGAACTAAAAACCATCATTTGCCCGAAATCGTTCAAAACGAAAAACGGAAAGAACGGCAAAACCGCCATAAATAAGAGCGGTATAACATCTTTTGCACGAGGAACTCCCCAATAAGTTCGCGCCAAATTTTTGTATAAAACCGATAAAATCGCCGCAAATCCAATCAAAAACGGAATTTTCGAAGGTTCCCACGGCGTCATATTACCGATAGATTTTCCCGCCTGCGACGTAACTGCCGCAATCATCAGCGGCACGAGCGTTAAGATGACAATCAAAAATCCGTTACGCTGTAAAATGTCTAAAATGTTCTGCCGCCGAAATAATAAAAAAGCGCCGACGCAGCAGGCGATAGCGAGAAGCGGAATTACGGTTCTACCTGAAAGAAATACGTCGGCTAAATCGCCTTCAGCCGGGCGCGGCGCTTCTTTATCCAAATCAACGGGCGTCGGCGGCGTGGCGGGCAAGCCCATCATTTGTTTTTTTTCCGCCGAATAATTCTCCTGAATATAATGCTTTTGCAGTGTTTTAATTTTCGCTTGTCGGGCTTCGGCTTTGTCTTTGCGCGAAGTATATTCAGGATCGGAAAATAAACGATACTGCACGGTCAAGCCGATTGAAAAAAGTAAAACCGCCGTCGTGTAAAGCGTCCAATTTCCTTGAAACTTAGCAAAGCGCGCCAAAAATATCGGCAAAATTGCCAGAATAAAAAGCAGAAAAAGATTTCTGCCAGCCGTTAGCGGAGAAGTTTCGTAGCCGCGAATAAGCGCGCCGTAGTGAACAGAATAATGCGCGATTGCCGTCAGCGCGACAATCAAAAGCAAAATTAAAACGTGAGTTGATGCGCGGTTTTTCATATAGTCAGCAATCAGTTATCAGTTGTCAGTTATCATTGCATATTGAAATTTATTTGTTTTCATCGGCGTTTACCTGCGAACGGTTATTTCTTTTTTTTCGCCGGTTTCGGCGTTTGCACTTGCGGTTTCGCTTTATACTGCTCGCCTAAAAGCCCTAAGTCTCGCGCTTTCATAACTACTCTGGCGGCAATCGGAGCGGAAACCGCCGCACCGTAACCGCCGCCTTCGACGACGACAGCAATCGCAAGCTGTGGTTTTTCCAGCGGCGCTATCGAAATATACCAACTGTCGGTGCGTTCGTATAAAAGTGGCGCGTTGTATTCAATCCAGTTGCCCTCTTCATCTTTACGTTTTTTCTTTATGGTTTTTAGCTTTCCGGTTTTTTCGTCATATACGGGAGCTTGCTTTTCCGCCGTTCCGGTCTTTCCGCCCGTTCGAATTCCTGACGCTAAAACTTCGGCGAAAACGCGCCTTGCCGTTCCGCCGCTTCCTTCGGTTACAAGTCCCATAATTGCCCGAACCTGTGCGGCTTGTTGTGACGAGAGAACTTGCGAAAACATTTGCGGCTGAATATCCGCTTCAATTTTCGGCTTCATCAATTTGCCTTCCATATTGGCGGGCGCTGACGCGATTAAAGCCATCTGCAACGGCGTCATTTGTCCGGCGTAACCTTGTCCCATTCCCTGCAGCGCGAGGTCGTAAAGCGAAATATTTTTGCCCGTTACGATGGACGATTGTTGCGGCGCGAGTGCGTGTTTAATTCGATTATTGGTCGCGTTCCAAATATCGTCAAAAAATCCGGTCTGCAAAGCGTCTTCGGGAGTTTCCGCCGCAAAGATGCCGACTGCTCCGGCAGTTTCTCTCATTCTTTCACGTCCGAGTCCGACAGCCATTTGCGAATAATACTGGTTGCTTGAAGCCTCAAAAGCCTGCGCGATATTTAATGTTGAACAGCCATATGGCGGTTCGCATCCGCCGTTAGCATCGGTAATTGACCGCGAATTGCGATACGGCACAAAGCCACCGGGCGAACTGGTAAATGTCGTGTTTTGTTTTCCGGCGCGGAAAGCGGAAATCATCGTGAAGGTTTTAAAGGTTGAACCAGGAACATAAAATTCGCGCGTCGCTCGGTTCAAAAGCGGTTTGTTGCGCTTGTCGCCTTCGAGTCGGAGATAATCTTCAAGCGTTTGCGCTTCCGACAAATTAAACGAAGGATTCGAATACATCGCCAAAAGGTCGCCGGTTTGCGGATTTAAAACAACAATCGCGCCTTTTTTATCTTTTAATTGTTCGGCGAGAAACGCTTGCAAATCGCGGTCAATGGTTACGCGCACATCGCGCTGCTCGTCCGTCGGGCGCTTGATGCGCGTTAGAACTTCCCATGATTCTGGTGTCGCTTCAGCTTCTTGGCGGTAAAGCGTGCGTTCGAGTCCGGGCGTTCCACGCTCAGTTCCGAGCAAGTGCGCCATTTCTTTTTCCAACGCGAAAGCTCGGTTAACCTCGCCGTCCTGATTCACTTTATAATAAGCGAGCGAACTACCTAACTGCCCAGTACGATCAAGCATCCAGCCGCGAAGACGCGCGGCGGTTGTTCGCCGATTTCGCAAATCTTTATAAGCTAAAGCCTGAAACTGCTCGTTGCTTTCCTCAGCGTAATATGTCCAGTAAACGTGAAAGCCGTAAACAAACAACGCCAGAAAAATGAAAATGAATTGCCAGATGCGCAGGCTTCTGTTTGCCAAAGTCGAAGTTAACTTGCGTTTAACTTCTTTCGGCAGATTTTCTTCAAACGCAAATCTGGGTCGTCGAAAACTGCTAAAAAATGAGAGCATCAGAAAAGCTATTAAAACTGCAATTCCAATTAAGTAAACTATACTTAACCCAGCCGGTGTTCGCTCTAAAACCTGCCCGCCGAAGATATTTTCAGGACGAAGTTTTCCCCAATCAATTTGTAAGAAAAATAAAAGAATTGTCATTTGTCCTTTTTTCTTATTTATTCTTATTTGTTTCGCCGAAATTCAGAACAATTATTTGTTTAAAGTCGCCATTTTCCGCTCAATTTTCACTCGCGGAAAGTTTTTCCGGCGACAAATTAGTTTCTTTTGAGTTTGAAGCATTGTTCTCGCTCGCCGAAATGTTTGTTTCGGTTTTAGGCTTTTCAACAAATGTCTCGGCGCCGTCAGTATTTTCAAAATGCTCGATGACGACTTCGACCGTGCCGAACATTAATTTTTCGCCGCTGTTCACGAGAATCGCTTTTCCGTATGGAATACGCTGCCCGCTGACGAATGTTCCGTTGGTTGAACCAGTGTCGGCAACCATCAGTTTTCTTTTTGAGTTTAAGACAAACGCGGCGTGAATCTTAGAAACGCTAGGGTCATCAATCCACAAATCATTGTCCTTTGTTCTGCCGACCCTTTTTCTCTGCCCGTCGGTAAAAGCGATGATTATATTTTTTTGTTCATTATTCAGCGTAAACCGAGCTACGAAAAACTCTTTTTCCTCTTCTATTTCTGTTTCCACGGGCGGCGCGATGACTACATTTTTCAAATCGGGAAAAGTAATGTTCAATTCGCCTGCGTGCTCATATTCAACAAATTTATCAAAACCCGCTTCAAGTTTTATTCCTTCGGTAAAATAATCGGGTTTTATTTCGAGTTGAATCGGCGCGTAGGTGTGATAGCGACGGTCATTGATGTGGTCAACGGCGGCAATAAGCAATTCGGTTTCGAGCGTCTTTAACGCTTTTTCGGAATTGTCCGAATCAACTGAAAATTTATCCCACTGCATTTTAAGTTTGATGTGGTGCGGAACAAAACGCTGGTTTCCGTTGAAATCTCTCGCTTCCGCGTCAAGCAACTTTTTCAAACGCTCAATCAATTCGCTCGTTGCTAAGCTGCTCGAAGGTTTCCAGCTTCTTCCCGTAAAGCTGTCGAACATATCGCCGAGTTTGGTCAAAGTTCCCCGAACAAGCCAATCGAGCGAGAATGTTTTTTTGGTTGCGGCGGTTTCGTTTTGCGACATTTGAAAATCAAGAAAAATCTCGATAAAAATTCGATTTCATATTTTATATGAATAGTGCGGCGAAATAAAGATTGCCAAAAAATTGCTTTACATATTTGCCGAACTTCTGCTTTATAATATCGTAAATCACGATTAAGTGATAGGATTTAAGGCGATATTTTTTGTTCGTTACCTGATGAAAGAACTTTCTTTAATAAATTGCCGGCTCGATTCTCGTTACGATATCCAGGAGCTTTTGGGACGCGGCAGTTACGCGGAAATTTATGTCGCGCGTGATGTTTTAGCCTCGCCGCAAACGCCGAACAGTCTGGTCGTCATCAAGGCTTTAAATGTTTTTTTGCAAGATGATCTGGACGCGGATTTGGAACGCACGCTGGTCGAAAATTTTCAAAACGAAGCGATTGCGCTTGACCGCGTGCGACATCCGAATATCATCTCTCGTCTCGGACACGGAACGGCGCGTGATTTGCGGAATACAATTTTTCATTATCTGGTTCTGGAATATCTTTCCGGCGGAGATTTGGCGCGGGCGTGTCGTGAAAAAAGTTTATCTCTGGAGCAAGCTCTTTTTTATCTCGAGCAAGTTTGCGCCGGGCTTGCTCATGCGCACAAAAACGGAGTTATTCACCGCGATATAAAACCGCAAAATTTGCTTTTGACCCGAGACCGTCAAACGGTAAAAATCGCCGATTTCGGCGTCGCGCGAATGTCACAATCCGATACGCCGATAACGCGCGTCGGCACAAACATCTACGCGCCGCCCGAACACAGTCCGATGTTTGCCGGCAATACGGGAACTTTGGATTTTCCGCAACTGACGCCCGCCGCCGACATTTATTCGCTGGCAAAATCGGCTTATGTTTTAATTACGAGCGAGTCGCCGCGCGCTTTTGCCAACCAACCGATTACCGAACTTCCCGCTTCGGTTCGGCAAAAAATTTGGGCGAAAGATTTATTACAGGTTTTGCAAAAGGCGACACAAAGCAACGCGCGAGCGCGTTACCAAAACGTCAATTATTTCTGGCAAGAACTCTCGCCTCTTAGACTGCTTACCGAACCCGACAATAAAGAAGCAATTACAAATGTTTTGGCGCGTCCGCACGAAATTCCGCAAGCACACGTCGCCCAGGGTTTTTCGCCGCACGCTCCGCAACGCCCCGAATTCAATACTTCGCGCGAGTTGAATTTAAGAAATCATTTGTCGCCTACTGCCGGCAACGCTCCTTTAGTAGTTCAACTGGGAACAGAAAATGCTGTTTCAATCCCAAATTTACAACCTCAAACGGTCGAGCCTGAAACAGCTCCTGTTTATATTGATTACATTCAAACCGCGTCTAAGCCGAAAAAAAGATTTGTCCGTAATTTTGCTATTTTTGTGATTTTTATCAGCTTGTTTGCGAGTATTCTTTACGCAACGCATATTTACCTGCGCGAGCGCGAGGCAACCAATCAAAAAAACACATCTTTTAACGGGAAAACGGCGATTGCAAATAAGGACGTACATTTGCGCCCTTCTCCGACCGACAAAAATGACCCGATTGGAGTAGTTACTCAAAATTCGCGTTTGCGGATTGTAAATTTTAAGGATAACTGGTATGAAGTTGATATAATCAAGAACGGACGACCAAAGGAAAAACCCGAATACGCCGACCACGGCTGGGTTCACGGAAGATATATTGATGTTCAAGAGTGAAGAGATTTTCGATTTGCGATTTGCAATTTGCGATTGTGCAAGGCAAAGCGGCAAATAAAAATTTCGAATTTTCCATTAATTTCATTATGTTAAGTTTCAATTAATTTTAATTTTAATTTAGGATTTGCGCTTGACAACAAATCGCAAATCGAAAATCGAAAATCAAATGAGTGTTTTAGATAAAGTCAGACATTGGATAGATGGTGAAAGCGCCGAACTTGTGCTGGAAGAAGCTGCCCGCGACGCGCAGGTTAAACCGCGCAGCCGGGCGGAAGAATTTATTGTCAAAATTGCCAAAGCGGTGGAAGAAGTGATGCAGAACGAACTTGTTCCGCTGCCGCAGGGAACGGCTATAATTCCGACCGAATACACAATTTTTTTAAGCGAAGCCGATGACAAAGAATGGCAGGGCGTAAAACGGCGCGGGCTGGAACAAGGGCTTTATCATATTTTAGCCGAGCGAGCCAAAGAAATTGCGGGGAAAAAGAAACTTGAAACGCAGTCTTTTGCCGTCGAGCTGCGCGTTGACGGAACGCTCGAAAAAGGCGACGTGCGCATTCAGCATAGTTGGGACGATGACACCGGCAATAAAACCAGCGTCTTGGCGCGTCCGAAACCAGCACCCCAGCCCGCGCATACGCAAGCATTAGCAAACAATTCTGTTTTACAGTCGCCGAATTTTGTGCAAAACAACTCGGTAAATTCTCACCAAATTCCGTCAACAACCCCGCAAATAAACGTGCCACAAAATGTTTCTTCCGATTTCGAGGAAATGACGCACGTGCAGAAACGTCAAGCGCCTGAGCTTTTCCGTCTGGAAATCTGGCGCGACGGCGTGCGCCAATCGGTAATGCCAATTTTTAAAACGGAAATCAGTGTCGGACGCGGCTCGAAATCGCAGCCCGTTGACGTTGCGCTCACCGGCGACCCGGAAATTAGTCGTCGTCATTTAAGTTTGATTTGCGACGCACACGGAAATTTTTGGGCGGTCAATGAAGGACGAAATTCTGCAATGGTTAATAACTACGAGCTACCGCACGGTCAAAAAGTTTCCGTTTCGGCGGGCGTCCCGATTGCCGTTTGCAGTTATCTTTTGAGGATTCAACCGAAATACTCAAACCAATAAAATTTCATTCTATATTATTCAATTGGACGCGGAAGTTGATGGCAAGATGCCCTCGGGACTGCCAGCGAGACGCCGGCGCTACTTAAATTGAAACTTGTTTATAAATTAACTTTCTCTGCAGGTTTTTGAAGGTAGTTTTGTATGTAAATCTTACAGCTTGGCTCATTTCTTTCAATACACAGAAATCATTTTTCATCATTTTACTAATTTCCAAATCAACTCCGTAAATTATTGTGAATATAAACTTTATTTTTACAATGTGAACCTCTCTCAAACCGGTTCGAGCGAGTATGTGAAAAGGCATACAAGTTGCTATACTGAAAACGCCAACAAAATTTAAAAAATAAATTACCTTCGTCCTAGTTTATTTTTTAGCAAGATTTACAGGGGAATTCAGTTAATGAAAAATGTTAATAGTGTGTCTGTTTTTGACAATGATTATAAAAGCTCAACAAATTCGGATTTAGTTTGCCTTTCGCATCTACGCTGGAACTTTGTCTATCAGCGACCGCAGCACCTTTTAAGCCGTTTTGCCAGAACGCGTCGTGTTTTCTTTTTTGAAGAACCGATTTTTTCCGACGACCCGACCGAATTAAAAATCAATCACGGCGAGGACGATTTATTCGTCGCCGTGCCGCACATTTCAAATTCCGATAAAGAAACAAAAACGGTCGAAGAAATCCAGCGCGAAATGCTTGACGGACTTTTACGCGAGCGGCAAATAAAAAATTTTGTTTTATGGTTATATACGCCTATAGCTTTATCTTTTGCCAACCATCTCAAACCGCAAACAATCGTTTACGATTGCATGGACGAGCTTTCCGCTTTCAAATTTGCGCCGCCGGAATTACTTACCAACGAACAGCGGCTTCTCGAAAAAGCTGATTTGGTTTTCACCGGCGGGCAAAGCCTTTATGAAGCGAAAAAGAATCGTCACAAGCGCGTTTTCGCTTTTCCTTCAAGCATTGATGCCGCGCATTTTCGGCAGGCGCGAGATTTAAGGGAAGAACCGGAAGAGCAAAAATCAATCCTCTCTCCAAAGCTTGGTTACTGCGGCGTGATTGATGAAAGAATTGACATAAAGCTTTTGGGAGAAGTGGCGAGGTTACGACCCGAATGGCAATTCGTAATGGTTGGTCCGGTAGTTAAAATTCGTGAAGAAGATTTGCCGCGCCGCGCCAATATTCATTACCTCGGCGGAAAGGATTATAAGGAATTGCCAAAATATATGGCTGGCTGGGACGTTGCTTTAATGCCTTTTGCGCTTAATGAATCAACTAAATTTATCAGCCCGACAAAAACGCCTGAATATCTCGCTGCCGGAAAACCGGTTGTTTCGACGGCGATTCGTGATGTCGTTCGCCCGTATGGAGAGATGAATTTGGTTCACATCGCTTCGACGGCGGAAGAATTTGTCGCGGCTTGCGAAAAAGCTATGAAGGAAAATACGGATGAAAGAAACAAACAGGCAGACAAATTTTTAGCCGAAACTTCGTGGGACAAAACTTTTTCGGAAATGGCGAATTTGATTGATGAAACATTAGAAAAGCAAACACAGGTTTCGAGCGCCTAGAACTTTAAGATAGAGTTTCGGATTTAAAGAAAATGTATGCAGTATGACAGATGAAAGTTGGCTTTTATTATAAATTAATTTTACAAAACAATAAGGGGGCAGAAATGTTTGATTATTTAATAGTGGGCGCGGGCTTTGCCGGCAGCGTTCTGGCTGAGAGACTCGCAAACGGTTCGGATAAGAAAATTTTAATTTGCGATAAACGTCCGCATATCGCGGGAAATGCTTTTGATTTTTACAATGACGAAGGCATTTTAATACACAAATACGGTCCGCATATTTTTCACACCAATTCATTGGAGGTTTTTGATTATCTTTCCAGATTTACGGAATGGCGCGAGTATCAACATCGCGTTTTGGCATCGGTTGACGGAATGCTTTTGCCGATTCCGATTAATCTGGACACGATAAATAAACTTTACGGACTGAATTTAACCGCTTTTGAAGTTGAAAAGTTTTTGGAATCTTTAGCCGAACCGGTCGAACACGTTCGCACTTCCGAAGATGTTGTCGTTTCAAAAGTTGGGCGCGAATTATACGAAAAATTCTTTCGCAATTATACCCGCAAGCAATGGGGACTTGACCCGTCGGAACTTGACGCTTCGGTAACGGCTCGCGTTCCGACGCGCATCAACCGCGACGACCGCTATTTTACCGATTCATATCAAGCGATGCCGAAAAACGGTTTTACCCGAATGTTTGAAAAAATGCTTGATAGCCCGAATATAAAAATTATGCTCAATTGCGATTACCGCGAAATTGTTAATCAAATCGAATATAAAGAAATGATTTATACCGGACCGGTTGACGCATTTTTTGATTATCGTTACGGCAAACTTCCCTATCGCTCGTTGGAATTTAAACACGAAACGCATGATTGCGAACAATTCCAATCCGCGCCAGTGGTTAATTATCCGAACGAGCAGGCATTTACGCGCATCACGGAATTTAAATACTTAACCGGACAGGAACATAAAAAAACCAGCATTGTTTACGAATTTCCGCGTGCCGAAGGCGACCCGTATTATCCGATTCCGCGCAAGGAAAACGCCGATATTTACGCGAAATATAAAACTCTGGCGGACGCGCGCCCCGACGTGCATTTTGTCGGGCGACTGGCGACATATAAGTATTACAATATGGATCAAATCGTCGCGCAGGCATTAATGACTTACGGCAAAATCCTCGGAATGAAGCGCAAGGAAGCAGTCGCTAAAACGGCTGGAAAAGCTTTTGCAACAAATTCTTCGAGAGTCGTAACAAATGGCAACGGCGTAAGCATTGCAACTGCTTCAAGCAAGTAATTTGAAGCATTACGAATTATAATTTTATATGCGGCGTGAAAAATTCTAATTTTTCACGCCGCAATTTTTTTTGAAGTAAAAAAGACCCTGATTGAAAAAAACATATAAATTTACAACTAATTCGATGTGAAAAGTGAAACAAAAAATGTTATCTTTCATTTATCGTCTTTCAGTTATAAAATGTTTCGCATTGTTTTAAGTTTTAAGCAACTGAAATTTGCTTTTTTCTATTATCGACAATCGGCTGCAAAGCAAACTCGAAGCGTGTTATATTCAAAGAAAACGAATCGAAGCATTTAATTTTTTCCAAAGATGTCATACCAAGCAATCGCCCGCAAATGGCGACCGCAAACATTTGAAGAAATTACTGGACAAGAAGCGATTACGCGGACTTTGCGCAACGCCGTCGAACACGACCGCCTGCATCACGCATATCTTTTTTCCGGCGCACGCGGCGTCGGTAAAACAACGACGGCGCGTCTTCTCGCCAAAGCGTTAAATTGTCATAAAACTGATAAACCAAATCCGCAGCCTTGTCGTGTTGACGCGCCCGACGCCTGCGTTTCCTGTCAGGAAATTGCCGAGAGCCGTTCAATTGACGTTTTGGAATTTGACGCCGCTTCGCACACCGGCGTTGATGACATCCGCGAGATAATTCTTGAAAGCATAAATATCAATCCGGCGCGCGACCGTTACAAAGTTTTTATCATTGACGAAGTTCATATGCTTTCTAATTCTTCGTTCAATGCGCTTTTGAAAACGCTCGAAGAACCGCCGCCGCGCGTCGCTTTTGTAATGGCGACGACCGAACTGCACAAACTTCCCGACACAATTCTTTCGCGCTGTCAGGAATTTGAATTTCGCACGATTCCGCTGCAAAAAATTTTCGAACGATTAAAGGTCATTGCTGACGCGGAAAAAATAAACGCTTCTGATGAAGCACTGCGCGAAATAGCGCGTTCAGGCACCGGTTCGATGCGCGACGCGCAAAGTAATTTTGACCAAGTAATCAGTTTTTCCGGCGAAAAAATTGAAACCGCCGACGTTGTAGTCGCTCTCGGAATTGCCAGCGCGGAAATTTTAACCCGGACGATTCGAGCAATTGCCCAAAATAAACCCGCCGAAGCATTAAAAGTTATTGACGATTTAATCGGACGCGGGCAGGATTTACGAAATTTCAGCCGCGATTTACTGGCGTTTTTTCGCGACTTGCTGGTTTTTAAAATGACGGGCGAAACAGAAAATTTGCTTGACACAACTGTTCTAAGCCGCGCGGAATTAGAAGAAAATTCCGCTCCTTTCACCGAATCGGATTTAATCAGATTTTTTAATTCGCTGAGCGAAACCGAAAGCAAATTGCGCGAAGCCACCGAACCGCGCTACGTTTTGGAAATCGGTTTGGTGAAATTAATTGAGATGCGCCGCGTGGCACCGATTGAGAAAATTTTAGAGCGTTTAGCCGTTTTGGAAAATGCTCTGGCAGACGGAAATTTTGGAAATGTTAATCTTCCAACAGGAAATATCAATCAAGAAAAACCCGCCGAATCGTTTGTCGCAAAGCCGGAAAAAAAAACTTTAACAATTGATTTTCCGTCCGAAGAAGTTCCGTTTCCAGTCTCTCCAAGCGTTGTTTCCAACGTTTCAAATGAAATTTTCGTCGAAACAAAAATTAATGTAGAGGAATTAATTTCTTTTACGAGCGAGGAAGAAATAGAAATACCTTCTGCAAATTCAAGCGCTGCTCCGACAAATGTAAATTCTCCAAATGTCATTTCCTTCAAGGAAAATGCCGCAAAAATAATTGAGGCAATTCCGATTAAGTTGCCGCCGATAACCGCTGAAGAACTCGAACACATCGAAGACACCTGGCTCGATGCTGATTTTGAAAGAAAACTTTTGCAAACCGGTGACAATTTAAGTTTGTTTGAAACGGTTTCAAAAATTGTGGAATCTTTACTTGGCGCAGATCAAGTTGTAATCATTAATACAAAAGCCGAAGCCGGCAATAACGGTTCGGCTACTGCATTTGCGCCTGCTAAAGAAGTGGTTTCAATTATTGCACCTGATTTTGAAACGGAAGATATTTCCGAAGAAATTCCGGTTTTACCGGAAAATCCGACCGAAGAAGAAATGTGGCAATACGCTCGAAATCATCCGACTGTAAAAAAAGCCTTGCGGATTTTTCGCGGAGAAATTGTCGAGGTGCGAAAAATTTAATGTAAAACTTGGAACTAATTCGTATAACCTTTCGTTTACAAAAGCGGAGGTGGTTTATAAAAATGCGTGAACCTTGGATAGCAGGAGTTTTGAGTCTTTTAATACCCGGACTCGGACAAATTTATAACGGTCGAGTGATAATCGGCGTAATTTGGTTAATTTTGACAGGTTTTTCGTGGATTGGTTCAGCCGGAATGTTAGGCTGGATTGCGCATCTCGTCGCTGCTTGGTGCGCTTATAGTTACGCCAAAGACAATCCAATCAGAAATTAAAAGTTTCTAGTTAGTGATCCTCCTTTGCACCCGACGCTTCGAAGCGTCGGGCTTTTTTGTGTTTTCAAATTACCAAAAATTAACGTAAAATGATTGCAGATGTTAGATGTTAGATGCTCGTTTTTTCTAACATCTAATATCTAATATCTAATATCTAATATCTAACATTTTTTATGGTTAAAGAAGCGATTCCGTTTGTTTTAATTCCAATTGCGATTGCCGTTGTCTTTGCGTTTTTCTGGGTTTGGTCGGGTGAAACTTTTTATCTTGCGCCCGCGATTTTTTTTCTTGCCCTCGCGCTTTTTATGGCGTTTTTTTTTCGTGACCCGAAACGAACAATTCCATCGGAACCAAGTATTATTGTTTCTGCCGCTGACGGTAAAGTTACGCGCATCGAAGATAGAGAAAACGGAAAATTTGTCAGCATTTTTTTATCGCTGGTTGATGTCCATATCAACCGCGCCCCGATTGCCGGCAAAGTCGTTAGAGTTGAAAAGTTTCAGGGGAAAAAAGCTCCGGCAACGAGCAACGAAGCCAGCCAGACAAACGAGAGAAACGCGATAACGATTGAAGGCGAAAAGATGACTGTTGTCTGCACGCAAATTGTCGGAATCTTAGCGCGAAGGATTGTTTGCTGGAGCAAAGAAGGCGATAATCTCGAACTCGGCGAAAAATTTGGACTTATAAAATTTGGCTCGCGCACCGATTTGTTAATGCCGAAAACGGTTGAAATTATGGTAAAAATCGGCGATAAAGTTGTTGGCGGCGAAACAATCATCGCTAAACTGACAGAATATAACTTGCCCGGAAACAATCCCGATTATCTGCAAAACGCGGAAGTGTTTGCCGGTTAGATTTTCCAATTGTTTTAGGCAAGTTGCTGCGCAAAATTATTTTTTCAAATAATTTCAAAGACTGTTTATGGAACTTCCAGAAAAAAAATCTCCGCATAAAGGCTTAAAAAAAGGACTTTATTTAATTCCGACGGCTTTTACGGCGGCAAATATCGCAATGGGATTTCTGGCGGTTTTATCTTCGGTGCGCGGTTTTCAAATCATAAACTCAAACCCGGAGCAAGCTGCCGTTTATTTTACATACGCCGCGCAAGCCGTCGCCTGGGCAATTGTTTTCGACACGCTTGACGGGCGGGTCGCGCGAATGACGCGGACGGCAACGGAAATCGGCGTTCAGCTCGATTCTTTGGCAGATGTTTTGACCTTCGGTATCGCCCCGATTGTTTTAATTTACAGTTGGGCAATCGGCGCGACTTTTGACGAATCGAATGTGCTGCACAATTTCGGCGTTTTTGCTCTTTTTATGTATTTGATGTGCGGCGCTTTTCGGCTGGCGAGATTCAATCTGCAAGCCACTCGCCCGCGTGTCCTTATCGAAGGAACGCCAAAAACTGACAAGAAAAATTTTGTCGGTTTACCGATTCCGCCTGCAGCCGGACTTCTCGCGTCAATAGTCTATTTGCACCCTTTGCCGCTCAGTGTTTTTGATGAAAATTTATCGCATATCTACACAGTTTCAATAATTGTTTTGCTCGGAGTTTTGGGATTCTTGATGATTAGCACGCTTCGTTACACGAGCTTTAAGACAACCGCTTCGGGCAGGCAAAGCGGTTACTTGATTTTGGTTATCGCCGCGCTCGGAATGCTCATCTGGCTTTACTCGCACTATATGCTTTTCGCCATCGCCGTCGCTTACGTTGCGCATGGCATCGTCTGGTATTTGCTCAATCTTTTCCGTCCTTCAAGAAGAGTAAGAGACGCTCAAATCAAAAATCCCGTTTAGAGAAAATTAGAAGTTTCCGAATTAGCTAGATAATCTTTCCGAGTTACCGGATTTAACTTTTTTTCTCTTTTCCGAAAGTGAAATTACTCTCGACGAATCGCTTCTTTTGCGGCGTTTTGGCGCCGGTTCGTCAACGTCCCACATTCTTCTGCCGCTCACGACAACGAGCGCGACCAAAGTCAGAAACAAAACGGAAACGGCAGTCGTGTGCAGAACAAAATCGAAAACGCTGTGAATTAAAATCGCAAAGCACCCGGCAAGCGAACCGAGGGCGACCCCGCGCCGAAAAGTGTTTGAAGATTTCGCGTTTTTGAAACCGGTGCGGAAAAGAGAAAAGAGAAAAAAAGCGCCGATACCGAAACCGATTAATCCGGCGTCCGCTAAAACCTGCAAATAATCATTATGCGCTTGTTCAACTCGCTCCAAACCGCTTAATACATCGTAAGGTGTGTATGCAACGGGAAAAGCGCCGAGACCCGCGCCGAACAAAAAGTTATTTTTGATAATGTCTAAAGTTACGCCCCAGATATACATCCGGTTAGCTGAAAAATCACCTGACGCAGCGGTTTCAGCAAACCGTGTCAGCGAAGATTCGCCGCCGATTAAAACCGAGCCGACAATAATGGTCGCCACCAGCAAAATTGCCAGACCGATTTTCAAAGTTAATTGACCATAGCTTTTTGTTTCGGTGGTTAAAATAACGAGAAAGAAAATCTGTGTCAGAAGCGAAATCAAACCGCCGCGCGAGCCGCTCAAAAGCAGCGCGATGCCCATTAAAGCAATCGCCGTAACGTATAAAAGCCGTCGGTCTTTTGGAACTGCTCCAGCAAACATTAACCCTAAAGGGACGGCAATCGTCATTTCCATATATGCGGCAAAGTTGTGCCGGTTGACGAATGAGCCAAACGGCGTGGCATATTCGACTTCGTAAATTCCGTAAATTTTATTCGGGCTTAAAACCGCTTGCAGAATTGCGAAAAACGCGAACGCGAAACCGAAAATCGTAATCAGCCAAACTATTTTTCTCAAGCGGCTCGCCGAATCTATGAAAGTTAAAAGCGCTGCCAGAAAAATAAAAAATGCGAGAAAATGAAATGCCGAAACCTGCGTTGAGAAAGGGTCGAGCGAGATGGTGCGCGGAATACCGGAAACGCCGCCGATATCCGCCAAGCTGCCAAACGGTATGACTTGAAAAATGCCATAAAGAAAAGCGGCGAGAAGCGGCAGCGCAACAAGACTTTTGTTAAAGTGCAAGGCGCCGGAAGCAAAAGCATCAAATGCCCACAGAAAAGCGATTACGACAACTAGCAAGTAGAAAATGGCGATTATCGGTTGATGTACCGCGCCGTATGCCAGAGTCGTAAAAATTATCGTCAAGCAAAGCAGGAAAAATAATAGTTTGCTCGCCCAAGTTGTTTCTAAATTATCAGCCATCCTTATCATTTATCATTGAACATTTATCATTTATCATTTATTAAGTTTTTTGATAAATGATAAATGTTCAATGTAATTATTTTATCTTTTCCAGCTTAAAATCGTCATACCAAAAAGTGCCAAAAATCGGACATTCGAGTCCGCAATATGCGCGTGTCGTGCGAATGCCTATGGCTTCGGCGTTTTCGGGCGCCATGAATTCAATTTTTACTTGCTGCCAATCGGTTTTTCCGTTTGGAAAAGGTTTGCTGACTGCGATGATTTTGTCGTCATTGGCGTTATAAATTTCCAGCGTCGGCGTTCCGCCGCTTTTCATATTTTCCGTGCGCAGCCAAAAACTCAAATGGTATTTCGCCGAAGGTTTAATCACAACATACTGCAGCAAAGTAAAAAATGTCGGGTCGGAATAACCGTTAAACGATACGCGCACACTGCGGTTTCCTTCGCGCTTTTGGGTCGGGTCAATTTTTGTGTCTACTTTTTCAAGCGAAGAAACTACCCATCCGAAAAACGAGTCTTTACTTTCGCCGATTGGTTGTTCAAAACTTCCGTTCTGAATGAATTCGGGTTTCGCGTCCGGTTCGGTTCCGAGTTGACGGGTAAATTCAATTGCTTCGCCATAATTGCGTTTTTCGAAAAGCGCGCGCTCAATTACTTTGCCGATAGCAAAATTCTCCTGCTTACTTTCGTCCGGCAGCGTATTCCAAATTCTCAACGAATCTTTAGCCCGACTTCTGCCCGCATAAAACATAGCCAGCGCGGCTCTGACGGCAGGCGAATCTTCGGCGAGCTGTTCGATTTTTGCTGTGTCCTGTTCGTAGTATTCCCACGCCAGCGAAAAAACCTGATGGCGGTAGGTCGAATTATTTTCGGCTGCTTTTTTTAGCTCGGCAAAAGCTTCGTCGCTTCTGCCTTGTCGCAGATAAAAATTTCCGAACTGCCAATGCGGGTAAATATAGTTTGGGGCAATTTCAACCGCGCGGAGGTATGCTTTTTCCGCTCCGGTAATGTCTTCGGCTTGCTCGCGGGCACGGGCAAGTTCAATCCACCAGCGAAAATCATTCGGCGCAAGCTGCACGACTCGTTCGTATTCGCTTAACGATGCGGAAATTTTTTCAGATGTAAAAATATCCCTGTTGGTGCTGGCAACCAGCCAATTCGACATCGGGTCGGAAGGGGCAAAATTTACTGCCAACCTTGCCACATTTTGCGAATTAGGGGCGGTTGGCAATGTTAATTCAGCAAGCATATTGCCAAGTTGCCAGCGTATGGCAAACCAGCCGAAAACAGTTACCAATATGATTGCTGATACCAAAATGATTCGGCTAATCGTCTTGCGCGCATCTAAAACTTTTATTTGTTCAACTCTTTTTTCGGACACAATTTGTAATTTATTCTCACCTAGAATGAGTAATCGAACAGAATTATTTTATAAGATTTTTTAACCGCAGATGAACGCGGATAAACACGGATAAAAAATGACTGGAAAATCAGGCTTTTTTTATCAATTAACTATCTTAATTAATTTGTGCTTATCTGCGTTCATCTGCGGTTAAAATATGCTTTTATTTTATCCATCTACTCAAGTTCAAAAAATTCCGCTATCTTTTCAACAACATATTCCTGCTGTTCCAATTTTAATTCCGGGTAAATCGGAAGCGCGAGCGTTTCGCGCGAAGCTCGTTCCGATTCGGGAAAGGCATTTTCCTTATAGCCGAGATACGCGAAACATTCCTGCAAATGCAGAGAAACCGGATAATAAATGTCTGTTCCAATTTCGTTTTCGGTTAAAAATTTTCGCAGTTCGTCTCGACTTTCGGGAACACGCACGACGAATTGATTATAAATATGACGAACGCTTTCACGCTCAAAAGGCAAAATTATTTGTTCGGTCAAGCCTGCGTCGGTAAAAAGTTTTCGATAATTGTCGGCGTTTTCTTTGCGTTTATCCGACCACGAATCGAGATGCGGCAATTTGACGCGCAAAATTGCGGCTTGCAGCGCGTCAAGGCGCGAATTTAAACCGACGTATTTGTGATAATAACGCTCTTCCGAGCCGTGTACGCGCAGGGCAAAAAGTTTTTTAGCCAGTTGCTCGTCGTCGGTTGTCATAAATCCGCCGTCACCCATTCCGCCCAGATTTTTCGATGGATAAAAGCTGAAACAACCGATTTCGCTCATCGCTCCGGCGCGTTTGCCGTTTTCTTCCGCGCCGATTGCCTGCGCCGCGTCTTCGACGAGCGGAACGCCATATTTTTGGCTGACTTTTCGCAAATTTTCCATTTCCGCGCATTGCCCGTAAAGGTGAACCGGCTGAATCGCTTTTGTTCTTTCGGTAATTTTTTCTTCGATTTGCGAAACGTCGAGATTATAAGTTTCAGGATTTATATCAACAAAAACCGGCATTGCGCCGAGCCGCGTAACCGAACTGACGGTTGCAAAAAAGCTGTAAGGCGTGGTGATAACTTCATCGCCGTCAGAAACATCAAACGCCATCAACGCTAAAAGCAAAGCGTCTGTTCCCGAAGCGCACGAAATTGCGTATTTTGACCCACAATAATCGGCAAGTTCTTCTTCAAAGGCTTTTACTTCCGAGCCAAGAATAAATCCGTTGGAATCAAGAATTTTTTTTATCGCTTCGTCAATTTCCGAACGCAGAGATTGATTTTGCTCTTTTAAGTCTAATAAAGGAACTTTCATTTAAAGTTAATCAGTTATAAAAATTATTTTTTCCTTTGTGTGCTTTGCGTCACTGCGTGAATTTATATATTTATCAAAAACATCAAAGAAGTAATTTAGCGCAAACGCGCCGAATTTGCATTTTCAAACTTTCTCTTTTAGCCTTTTTTAAATGATTTCCGACAATTCAGAAAAAAAACAACGCGCCGACGAAATTATTCGCCGCCTTAAACGTGAATATCCCGACGCGCATTGCGCTTTAATTCACGCCAACGCATTTGAACTTTTGGTTGCTACAATTTTGTCAGCACAATGTACGGACGAGCGCGTAAATATCGTCACCGCAAATCTTTTTAGAAAATACCGCAGACCACAGGATTATTTGGAAGTCGCGCAGGAAGAACTCGAGGCGGATATTCGCCCAACCGGATTTTTTCGCAACAAAGCAAAAAGTATTCAAGGCGCGAGCGCGAAAATTATCGAAAATTTCGGCGGCGAGATTCCGCAAACAATGGAAGAAATGCTGACCTTGAACGGCGTCGCGCGAAAAACCGCAAACGTCGTTTTAGGAAACGCTTTCGGCATCGCTTCCGGCGTCGTCGTTGACACTCACGTCTTGCGCGTCTCGCAAAGATTAGGTTTAACCGAAAATGTTGTGCCGGAAAAGATTGAACGAGATTTAATGGAACTCGTGCCGCAAAAACATTGGATAATGTTTCCGCACTGGCTTATCTTTCACGGCAGAAAAATTTGCCAAGCCAGAAAGCCGAAATGCGCCGAATGTGTTTTGGAAAATCTTTGTCCGAAAATTGGCGTTGTGAAATCTGAAAAAGAATCTGAAGACGGATTGGATTAATCAAATGTAAGAGTGAATGTGTTTAATTTGCGCGGTATAGAAATTAAACTGAAATTACTTCTAAATCTTCTTTGGCTATCTGCGTCGCCCCGCATTCTTTTTCAACAGCTTCTATTAAAGCCGAAACAATTTCGCCTTCTTTCGCGTCCCAATTGCCTTCGACGCGACAGCCCGCCGCATTCTTATGACCGCCGCCGGCGAATTTCTCCGCCACTCGCGCGACATTTATATTGTCTTTTGAACGAAAGCTGATGCGGTATTTGTTCGGCGCGCTTTCGCGCATATAAACAACCGCTTTGACTTCTCGCGCGGCAAGCGGAATGTTGACAAAACCGTTATTGTCGCCGTCAGTCGAGCCTGCGTTTTCGCTCATTTCAAGCGTTTGCCGCATCCAGGCAACTTGTCCGCTTTGGTCGCGCTTTACCGTTGCCAGAACTTGCCGCATTAATTCAATGCGACTCCACGGGTAAGAATTATAAACCGCTTCGGAAATTTGCGCCGGTCTGACGCCGACTTTTACCAATTCGGAAGCGACCTTCAGAGTTCTTTCAGTGGTGTTTGAAAAGTGAAACGAGCCAGTGTCGGTAACAAGCGCGAGATAAATGCATTCGGCGATTTCTTTCGTAATGCGTCCGCCGATTGCTTTGCAAAGGTTGTAAATCATCTCGCCAACTGCCGAAGCAGTCGCGTCAATCCAGTTTATCGTGCCGAAATGCTCGCTTGTCGCGTGATGGTCGATGTTGACGGTTGTTTGGTTTTCCAGTCCTTTGATACCCGGACGATTTAAATCCGAACATTCAATTACGAAAACTGCATCGTATTTTCCGTTAACTTCCGTTACTTGCTTTATTTCTTCGGCGCCGGGAAGCTGCGTGTAGGAAACGGGAACGCCGTCGCGGACGATAACTTCAGCGTTTTTACCGAGCGAACGCAAAAGCCAGCATAAACCTAAAGAGGAACCGATACCGTCACCGTCCGGTCTGACGTGGGTGGTGATGGCGAAATTTTGTTTGTTTTCAATTAACTCGACAACTTGACTCAACATAAAATAGTGGATAGTTGATAGTGGATAACTGATAACTAAATTTTTCAAACTATAAGTTATCCACTATCAACTATCCGTTATATGAATTTCTTCTAAAAGGCGCTCGACGCGCGTCGCATTTTCTTCAACCGTGTCGCGGACAAAATTTATCAGTGGAGCGTGGCGCAAATCCAAACTTAACGCAACTTGCTGGCGAACAAACGTGGCGGCGTTTTGCAAAGCTTTGAGCGCTTCTTTGATTTCATTTTCATTGCCTTCGACGACGACGAAAACTTTTGCTTCGCGTAAATTTTCCGACACCCGAACGTCCGTTACGGTAACGCCTAAAAGACGTGGGTCATCCATTTCATAACCGACAATCTCCGTAACTTCCGCGCGTAAAACTTCTGCCAATCTTTCGGGACGACGCATAAAGTAGTGGATAATTGATAGTTGATAACGAATAGTTTTTTTCACTATCAACTATCAGTTATCAATTATCAACTTTTAGAGTTCTGTTGCTGCAATTCTTTCAATCACAAACGCTTCGATTTCGTCATCAACTTTTATATCGTTAAAGTTTGCTAGACTGATACCGCATTCAAATCCTTGGCGGACTTCGTTGGTATCTTCCTTAAAGCGTTTGAGCGAGGAAATGTCGCCTTCCCAGGCAACGACGCCGTCACGGATAATTCGTGCTTTGGCTTGTCGCCGAATAACTCCGTCGGTAACGCGGCAGCCCGCGATTGTCCCGACTTTTGAGACTTTGAAAATATCCGAAACGACAGCTTTGCCTAAAATTACTTCTTTTTCAATTGCGTCGAGCATTCCGATCATTGCAGCTCGAATTTCTTCTTCGACTTTGTAAATAATCGAGTGCAGGCGAATATCAACTTCTTCTTGTTTGGCAATTTCCGAAGCGCGAAGCGACGGACGGACGTTAAAACCGATAATGACAACGGCGGTTGAAACCTCGTCGGCTTGCGTCGCCGAAGCCAGCAGAACATCCGATTCGGTAATCGCGCCGACGCCAGAGCGAATAACGCGAACTTTTACTTTTTCGGTGGAAAGTTTTTCGAGCGTCGCTCTTAAAACTTCGACCGAGCCTTGAACGTCGGCTTTCAAAACGACAAGCAATTCTTTGACTTCAGCCAAGCCGAGCGATTCGATTCCGCGTTTCGTAGTTTTGAGCATCGCCACGTTGCGGGCGTGAATTTGACGCTGATTGGCAATTGTCTGCGCTTTGTCAATATCCGATACGACTTGAAATGTATCGCCGGCTTGCGGAACGCCTTGCAGACCAAGAACTTCGACGGGAGTTGCGGGCGGCGCGTCCGTCACAATCTCGCCGCGATCATTAAACATCGCGCGAACTTTGCCGTAAAAATGCCCAACGATAAACGGGTCGCCGACGCGCAAAGTTCCCTGTTGCACCAAAACGGTGGCAACCGAACCGCGCCCTTTATCAAGTTTTGCTTCTAAAACAACACCCGAAGCGCGTCGCGTCGGGCTCGCTTTTAAATCGAGAATATCTGTTGAAAGTAAAACCGTTTCGAGCAAGGTGTCGAGATTTTCGTGTTGTTTCGCCGAAACCGGAACCATTTCTGTCTCGCCGCCCCAATCAATCGGCTGCAAGCCTTGATTGGCAAGACCTTGCTTTACTTTATCTGGCGAAGCGCCCGGTTTATCAATCTTGTTAATCGCAACAATTATTGGAACTCCCGCGGCTTTCGAGTGTTCGATAGCTTCAATCGTTTGCGGCATAACGCCGTCGTCGGCGGCGACGACTAAAATAACCACGTCCGTCGCTTTCGCACCGCGCGCGCGCATTAAAGTAAACGCTTCGTGACCGGGCGTGTCGAGAAAAACGACGCGCCGCTTTTCGTCCGGGTTATCGGGGTTTGCGACAAAAACACTATATGCGCCGATGTGCTGCGTGATTCCTCCGGCTTCGCCTTCGGCGACATTGTCAGAACGAATCGCGTCGAGCAAGCTGGTTTTTCCGTGGTCAACGTGACCCATAACGGTGACCACAGGCGGGCGTGGCAACTCAATGTCATCCGAGTCGGCAGCAATCAGTTCTTCAAACTCCTGCTCGATAACCATTTCTTCAAACGGCACAAAGCTGACATTGTAACCGAGCGTTGTCCCGATTTCGCTCGCCATATTTTCCCCGATAGGCTGATTAAGTGTAGCGAAAATGCCGCGTTTGACGAGCAGTTGAACAATATCGCGCGGCGTTACGCCGAGCGCTTCGGCGAATTCGCGGATTGTCGCGCCTTCGGTCAAGCGAACTGTTTTAAGATTTTGATTATCAACCGTTCCAACTTGATTAATAATGCGCTCTTCGATTGAAAGCGGGCGTGCCACGGCAAATTCTCTTTCATCAAATCTGCCGCCTTTGTCTTCAAATCTTTTGCCGCCTTTTTTACCGGCGGAACGACCGAATTTTTTGCGCTGGTCCGCTGGAGGAGTATATGTAATTTGCGGTGTCGCGCTCTCGCCCGGAGTTCCGCGAAGCTCTGATTTGCGCCCGCTTTTCCCGTCACGACGTGAATCTTTATTAATGTTTTCCGGCGCTTTGTCAGTCTTTAATCTGCCCGATTGAGTCGGTGCTTCGCTAACCATGCGATCGCCGGTTTTGAATCCCTTATTCTGCGCGTCTTGGGTTAATTTAAGTTGTTTAACTTGTGTGCCAGTCGGGCGCAAAACTCTTGTCGTTGTAGGCTTGGCTTCGACTTTTTCTTCAGTTGCGCCAACAACTTCAATTTTTTCGGTTTCTGTTGTCGCAGATTCTGCTTCGAGCGACGGTTCTATTTCTTTTTTACCGTTTGATTCTTCGACAATTTGCGGTATTTTTCCGACGACTTCAATTTGCTCTTCGGATTTTGCTTCGACTCGCTTTTGCAATTTCCGAACCTGACGCGCCGGTTTCTTTGTTTTGTCTTCTTCAATGACAGTGGGTTCTACCGTTTCTTGAAACTCTTTTGCTTTTACTTCCGGCAACTCAACAACCGGAGCTTCCGCAGCAGCTTCTTGCTCTACAGGTTCTTCTACCTTTGCCGCTTTCTTAATAACTTTGATTGTTCGTTTTGGGGCGACTTCGGTTTTCGGAAAATAACGGTTACGAATCTTTTCCGCAATTTCTTTGGTAACCGAGTTTGAAGGCACGCTCACATCTGCGCCCTCACGCCGCAATTCTTCAATAACGCGCTTGGTGTCTTGTTTGAGTTCTCGTGCTAGATCGTAAATCCGAACTGTTCCTACGGGCATATTTCTTTTGTTTGTCGGATAATTTGATTGCTCAATCCGCTTTGCGTGTGGGCTTTCGCCCTATTCTCAAAATCCAAATAACAATATTTTATTACAAAACTTTTATTCTTTGAAATGTTTATTCTTCCGACCTATCTGTGCTTTCTTCTTTTTCCACGTTTACTTCAGCCGCCGATTCATTATCCGAATTTTCCTCGTTGTCGGATTCGACTGAAACGGTTTGTTGCGAAGAATTATCTTCAACAAATTCATTTTTTATAACTTCGATTAACTCAGCATTTTCTTCCGTTTCATTTTCTGTCGAGCTGTTTTCGTCCGGTTGCGGTTCGGAGATTTCAACCGCTTCCATCGTTTGCTCGACACTTCCCTCGCCTGTTTCGCCGTTTGTTTCCTTCGTTTCGACTTGCGCATTTCTGGCTTCGATTATCTCACGTGCCGATGAAAGAATTCTTTCTGCTTCATCAAGACTGACGTCGAGAAAATCAACTAAATCGTCAACCGACGTAGCGACCAACGACTCAACATCCGTAATTCCTTTTTCCTTTAAATCTTCGGCTTGATTGGCTGTCACGCCCTGCAAAACCGTAATCGGAACGGCTTCGCCCGAAGCCATCATTTTGCCCATCTGAAGAGCAATCTCTTTCTTCAAAACTTCTTCGCTGACAATGTCTATATCCCAGCCGACCAGCCGTGTTGCGAGCCGCACGTTTTGACCGCGTTTGCCGATTGCCAAACTCAACTGGTCTTCGACAACAATGATTTCCATCTTCCGATTGTTAATGTCGGTGATGCGGACTTGCGAAACTTTCGCCGGACTCAAAGCGTTGGCGGCAAAAACCGAAGGCTCGTCCGACCATTCGATAATATCAATTTTCTCGCCGCGCAATTCCTTTATAATAGACTGCACACGTGAGCCTTTCATTCCGACACATGCGCCGACCGGGTCAACGTCTTTTTCATTGGAAGCGACGGCGATTTTCGCGCGGTCTCCCGGTTCTCTGACGGCTGATTTAATAACTACGGTATCGTCGTAAATTTCGGGAACTTCCATTTCAAAAAGTCGCTTGAGAAGTTCCGCCGAAGCGCGTGAAACTTTTATCTGCTGACCTTTCTGGTCTTTGCTGACATCAGCGATAACGACGCGAATACGCTCGCCTTGATTCCAGATTTCATTTCTAGCTTGTTCCTGTTTCGGCAGAATCGCTTCCAGATTATTTCCCAAATCAACAATAATGTCGCCGCGCTCGAAACGTTTGACCGAACCGTTTATAAGTTCGCCCTTGCGGTCGATGTATTCTTCGTAAACTTTTTCGCGCAGCGCTTCGCGTACTTTCTGAACGAGAATTTGTTTCGCGGTTTGCGCCGCGATGCGTCCTAATTCTTCGGTCGGTAAAGGAATAAGAAGCATATCGCCGATTTCAATTTCTTCACCGGCAAGTTCTTGCGCTTCTTCTAACGAAAGCTCCGTCGAAGGATTTTCTACTTCGGCGACGACTGTTTTGTGCGCTGAAATTTCGATAGTTCCTTCTTCGTTGTTCCAGTCGACCTCAATGCTCTCACCGGTTTTGTCCTGCGCGCGAAACTGTTTGCGCGCGGCGGCTTTGACCGCTTCCTTCATCGCGTCAATAACCAAATCGCGGTCAATTCCCTGCTCGCTGCACAACGCTTCGATACTTTGTCCGATAGATGTCATAACCATTTAATGGAAAATTGAAAATGTAAAATGGAAAATTTTTGATTGCTTATTTTCCACTTTCCATTTTTCGTTTTTCGTTTCTTTTCAGTTCTTCCTCTAAATCAATTTCCAAATTCGCTTTGGCGACGGCGCTGTATGGAAAGCGCACCGTTCCTTTTGTTTTGTCGTCAAAAATAATTTCCTCGCTTTCGACGGCGGAAATACGTCCGCGAAAATTTCTTTGTCCGTTCAGGGCGACGTTTGTTTTCACCTTAGCCAGATTTCCGACGAATCTTTCAAAATCCTTTAAGCTGTAAAGTTGTCGTTCCAAGCCCGGTGATGATACCTCTAATAAATATGACGACGGAACGAGATCTTCAGCGTCGAAAATTTCTCCTAGCTGACGGCTCACCGTCGAGCAATCATCGTGCGTTACGCCGCCCGGTTTATCAATAAAAACGCGGACAGTTAAATTTGCAATCGTTCCGACAATTTCTGCGTGAACCAGTTCCAACCCATTCTTTTCCGCTATGTCAGCGGCAGCTTCCTGAACTTTTCCTTCAATCGAGAGCATCGTCAATCAATCTTTTGCCCAAAATAAAAAGTGGGCGCCAAACCCACAGAATACGTTCTTACGCATTTCAGCAAACAAGCATCATACACGAAAATATGGCTTAAAAGCAAGCGAAAATGTTAGATGGTTTCTTTTAGTCTTGATGACTGCTCAATTAAATTCATCAAAGTTATTTCTATGTGAAGTTACTAGAACTGGTCTCATAAATAGCTCGTGCTAAACTTTTATCATGGCACGAGGAGAAGAATTAACTGATGAGCAATGGGCTTTGATCGAGCCATTGCTGGCTGAATTACCAAAACGCGATGACG
>Ga0136617_10000254_pt1 | contig 43231 bp, 41 predicted proteins | sample AntDrymUQ3222106_2_FD_129672 | JGI IMG/M metagenome (GOLD analysis project Ga0136617, IMG submission 129672) | Polar desert sand microbial communities from Dry Valleys, Antarctica - metaG UQ322 (21.06) | ecosystem: Environmental > Terrestrial > Soil > Desert | place: Antarctica: Dry Valley... | reverse complement strand
GTCCGCCTCGTGCACGAGATCGAACTCGGCCTTGCGGACCGACACGACCTGGGAGGGCGGGCACCCCTGCGCGCGCAGCCGCTCGAGGAGCGCCGCGCCGAGGAATCCGCCGCCTCCGGTGACGGCAACCTTCTTCGTCTTCAGGTCGATCATGGACGCGGAGAGGATAACATCGCGGCGGAAACGGCTACAATCCGCAGCGTGAGGCGCTTCACAGCCGTCTGCGGCACCGTGGCCCTCGCCGGCGCCGTGGCCATCGCCGGATGCCGCAGCAAGCCGAAGGAGCCCGACGTTCCCGCCCTGATCGCGGATCTGAAGAGCGCGGACGGTGAGGTCCGCGGCCGGGCCAACCTTGCCCTCATGGACGCAGGAGAAAAGGCCGTCCCGGGGCTGATCGAGATGCTGCAGGGACCTGATCCCGTCCATCGCGGAACCGCGGCGCGAACTCTCTACGGCATGGGCGGTCGTGGCAAGGCGGCGGTTCCCGCGCTGGCCGCGCTACTCTCCGACGCGGAAACGGATAACCGCGTGGCGGCGGCGATGGCTCTCGAGAACATGGGACCGGACGCGGCCCCGGCTGTCCCCTCGCTCATCAAGGCCCTGAAGGACAAGGAAGGTCTCGTCCGGCAGCGGGTGGTCATCGCATTGGGCAACATCGGCCCCCCCGCTCGCGACGCGATCCCCGCGCTGGGCGAGGCCGCGCGCTGGGATCCGGTTCGCCAGTCCGCCGAAACTGCGATCCAGAAGATCCGCGGGCGTTAGGAGGGTCCCGGCCGCTCACCCGTTGCCGGGCGCGAAGGGGAGCGCGCGACTCCCCGCAGCGCCCGGCTGCGAGGAAAAATCAGCCCTTGTCTGTCGAGCGCACGATCGTCGCCGGGGGCGCCTTGACCAGCGCGTCGAGCTTCTCCTGCAGTCCGTCCGGCGCACCGCGCTCCAGTTCCTGCCTCACGTGGGCGACGAACTCGTTCATCTCCGACTGCATCTGCTCCATCTTGCGCCGCATGTTCAGCACGATCTCGACCCCGGCGAGGTTCACGCCGAGGTCGCGGGTCAGGTTCAGGATCACCTCGAGCTGGCGGAGGTCGTCTTCCGAATACAGCCGCGTGTTGCCCTCGGTCCGCGACGGCTTCAGCAGCCCCTCGCGCTCGTAGAGCCGCAGCGTCTGCGGGTGGACACCGTAGCTCTTCGCCACCACGCTGATCATGTAGTACTTGCCCTTGCCCGGCGCGGAGGGCGCCTCGGGGGCATCGGCGTCGGCCTTTTTTCCGCGCGGTCCCATCACCGTGCCCGGGCCCGCTCAGGCGCGCGCGGGAGCAGATCGCGCCGCGGATCGTGGCGGTTTCGCCGCTCGAACTCGCGCAGCAGCTCACGGCTCTCGTCGTCGCGCACCGCCGGGACCCACACCCGGGCCTCGACGTAGAGGTCGCCCCGCCCCGGGCCGTCCGGGCGCGGCATCCCGCGCTTGCGCAGGCGGAAGCGCTGCCCGGTCTGCGTCCCCGCGGGCATCTCGATCACGACGGGGCCATCGGGGGTGGGCACCTCCACGTGCGCCCCGAGCGCGGCTTCCGTCATCGTCACCGGGACCTCGCAGTGCAGGTCGTCGTCCTGCCTCCGGTAGAGGGGATGGGGCTCGACGTGGATGACGAGGGTGAAATCGCCGGCGGGGCCGCCCCGGCGGCCGGCATTGCCCTGGCCGGCGAGGCGGATGCGACCACCTTCCCGGACCCCGGCGGGGATCGCGACTTCTGCCCATTCGGTCTGCATCGATCGCCCCTCGCCGGCGCAGCGATCACAGGGCCGCCGCGAGAGAACGCCCGTGGATCCGCACTCGCGGCACGGGCGCGTGAAGATCATCCGGCCGCGCCGCGCGCGCACCTGTCCGGCCCCCGCGCAACCCTCGCACGGCTGGGGGGCCATAGGCACGTCGCCCGATCCCGCGCACGAGGGGCACGCTGCAAGCCGGACGAGATGCAGCCGCCGCACCGCGCCATGGAAGGCTTCGTCGAAGGAAATACGCGCGGACTGCTCGAGGTCTTCTCCCCGCGCCGGCGCCCCGGGAACGGCCACGCCGGCAGCCAGCACGCCTTCGAAGATCTGATGGAAGCCGACGCCGCCCGCCTGCACCTCGGCCGAGAAGTCGAACCCCGCGAAGCCGACATCTGGGACGGCCGGGCGCGGGGCGGGGCGCACTTCGCCGCGGTCGTACGACGCCCGCCGCTGCGGGTCGGAAAGAACCTCGAACGCCCGCGACATCTCTTCGAAGCGCTGGCGCGCGATGGGGTCGCCGGGATTCAGCGCCGGGTGCAGCCGGCGCGCGTGCTTCTGGAACGCGCGGCGCAGCTCGGCCGCGCTTGCGGTGCGCCGGACGCCGAGCAACTGGTAGAGGTCCATCCCTGATCCGGCCTACTTCTTCTCGTCCACCACTTCGGCGTCCACGACGTCGTCTCCGCCCGGCGGAGTCGCCCCTCCGGGTCCGTCGGGTCCGCTCGACGGGCCACCGGCCTCGCCGGCGCTCTTGTAAAGGACTTCGGCCAGCCGGTGCGATGCCTTGGTCAGGTCGGCGAGCGCGGCGTCGATCTTCTCCTTGCCGCCTTCCTGGACCGCCTTGCGCGCGGCCTCGACCGCTTCGCTGGCGGCCGCCACCTCGGCCTCGGGCAGCTTCTCCTTGTTGTCCTGGATCGTCTTCTCGGTCTGGTAGATCATCGAGTCGGCCTGGTTGCGGGCCTCGATCTCCTCGCGCCGGTTCTTGTCCTCAACGGCGTGGGCCTGCGCTTCCCGCACCATCTTCTCGACCTCGTCCTTGCTCAGCCCCGACGACGCGGTGATGGTGATGTTCTGCGTCTTGCCCGTGCCGCGGTCCTTGGCAGAGACGTTCACGATCCCGTTGGCGTCGATGTCGAAGGTGACCTCGATCTGCGGCACGCCGCGCGGCGCGGTGGGGATGCCCGTCAGCTGGAACTTGCCCAGCGTGCGGTTGTCGCGGGCGAGGGGACGCTCTCCCTGCAGGACGTGGACTTCGACCGACGTCTGGCCGTCCGAAGCGGTGGAGAACACCTCGCTCTTCCGGGTCGGAATGGTGGTGTTGCGCTCGATGAGCCGGGTGAACACGCCGCCGAGGGTCTCGATGCCGAGAGACAGCGGGGTTACGTCGAGCAGGAGCAGGTCCTTGACGTCGCCGGACAGGACGCCGGCCTGGATGGCGGCGCCGATGGCCACCACCTCGTCCGGGTTCACGCCCTTGTGCGGCTCCTTGCCGAAGAACTCCTTCACGAGCTGCTGGATCCGCGGCATGCGCGTCATGCCTCCGACGAGCACGACCTCGTCGATGGCGTTCGCATCGACCCCCGCGTCCTTCAAGCATTGCCGCACCGGACCCATGGACTTCTGCAGCAGGTCCTCGACGAGCTGCTCGAGGCGGGCGCGGGTGAGCTTCAGCGTCAGGTGCTTGGGCCCGGAGGCGTCGGCGGTGACGAAGGGGAGGTTGATCTCGGTCTCCATCGTCGTGGAGAGCTCCTGCTTCGCCTTCTCCGCCGCTTCCTTCAGGCGCTGCAGCGCCATCTTGTCCTTCGAAAGGTCGATCCCCTGGTCCTTCTTGAACTCCGCGACGATCCAGTCCATGACGCGCTGGTCGATGTTGTCGCCGCCGAGGTGGGTGTCTCCGTTGGTCGCCTTGACCTCCACCACGCCTTCGCCGACCTCGAGCACGGAGATGTCGAACGTGCCCCCGCCGAAGTCGTAGACCGCGATGGTCTCGTCCTTCTTCTTGTCGAGGCCGTAGGCGAGAGCGGCGGCCGTCGGCTCGTTGACGATGCGGGGCACCTCGAGCCCGGCGATCTTGCCCGCGTCCTTGGTCGCCTGCCGCTGGGAGTCGTTGAAGTAGGCGGGCACGGTGATCACCGCCTGCGTCACCTTCTCGCCGAGATAGGCCTCGGCCGTCTCCTTCATCTTCTGCAGGATCATCGCGGAGATCTCGGGGGGGGAGAGCTTCTTGCCCTCGACCTGGACCTGCACGTCGCCGTTTCCGGCCGCGGCGACCTTGTACGGCACCATCTTGCTCTCCTCGGAGACCTCGGAGAACTTCCGTCCCATGAAGCGCTTGATGGAGTAGACGGTGTTCTCGGGGTTGGTCACCGCCTGCCGCTTGGCGACCTGCCCCACCAGGCGCTCGCCGGTCTTGGCAAACGCCACCACCGACGGAGTCGTTCGGCCCCCTTCCGCATTGGCGATCACGGTCGCGCTGTCGCCTTCCATCACCGCCACGCACGAGTTGGTCGTCCCCAGGTCGATTCCGATGATCTTCGCCACCGCGGCACCCCCCTCTTTCCGAGGTTAGGACTTGAGTGCCACCCTGTCAACCAGAGCGAGCGAACGGCCATTCATCATTGATGGAGAAGGGTTTACCATCATCCGGTGGCGGTCACGTTCCGGTATGACAACCGTGAGGCGATGGTGGTTGGAGACGCCATCGTGGTCGAGGCGGCGGCCACCCTGCCTTCGGGCTCCTACACCACGCTTCGGACCTATGGAGGGAACGGCGTCGTCCGCCTCGAGCAACACGTCCGGCGGCTGATCGATTCGCTCCCGGCCGAAGTGGCCTTCCGGGGAGCGTCCCTCGACTCGGCCGCGGTCCGCCCCGCGCTGGCGAGGGCCCTCCGGGAAACCGGGAACGCCGAATCGCGCGTTCGGATCACGTACGCCCCTCCGGCGGTGTTCCTGACCGTCGAGCCGTTCACTCCCCTCGACGAATCGATGCGGCAACAGGGAGTGGCCTGCGTGACGGTGCCGGCTCGTCGCGAGCGCCCCGAGGCCAAGGACACGCGCTTCCTCGCCACCGCCAGGGCCGCCTACGCGGGCCTTCCCGCGGGGATCCACGAGGGGCTGCTGGTCGGCGAAGACGGCGCCATCCTGGAAGGGCTTTCCAGCAATTTCTTCGCCGTCCACGAAGGCACGCTGCGGACCGAGGAAACGCGCGCCCTCCGCGGCGTCACCCGCTCGGTGGTGCTGGAGATCGCCGCCCGGATCTTGCCGCGGGGCGAAGGAGCGATGCGACTGGATGACATCGGGGTGGCCGAGGAATGCTTCATCACCAGCGTGTCCCGCGAGGTTCTGCCCGTGGTGCGGGTCGATGGCGTGGTGATCGGCGACGGGGCGGCGGGACCGGTGACCCGGGAGATCATCCGGCGCTTCGAGGCGGCGATCGAAAACGAGCTCGAACGGTTGCCCTAGCTCACATCTCCGCCCACTTGCCGTTGCCTTCCCAGACCCGGGTCACGAGCGGGAACTTGATCTTCTCGCGGAGCTGCCCGGAGAGGAGCTCGCAGATGTTCTCGACGGTCGGGAATTCGAGCACGTCGTTCCAGTGCCGGTTGTCGTAACGCTGCAGAACCTCGCGGGTGTGCGCCTTCAGGTCGTTGAAGTCGAGGATCATCCCACCCTTGTGATCGCCCTCGATCACCACGTCTACCCGGTAGGTGTGGCCATGGACGGTGCCGCACTTCGGGTGGCCGGGAAGGAAGTGGGCGCAGTCGATGTACTCGGTGATGCCGAGGCGCATGGAAGAGCGAGGTTACCACTTGTCCCCGCCCGGTCAGGGGGTTAGCGTATGAAGGACACCGAATGAGCGGCACCATGGGCAACGACCTCACCGAGCGCCGCAAGCCGGGGGCCGCCCACGTCCGCGCGATCCTCGACAACACCCTCGACGCCGTGATGGCCATGGACGCCGACGGAGTGATCCGGTTCTGGAACCCCCGCGCCGAGCAGACGTTCGGATGGGGACGGGACGAGGCGGTCGGCGCCAGCCTGGTGTCCCTCATCGTCGACGAGGCCGATCGCGACCGGCTCGCCCAGGACTTCGCGCGCGCCAACGCCGCCGGAGACGCCGGCGGTCCCCGCCGCGTCGAAGTGACGGGGCGCCGCCGTGACGGCTCGCCCTTCCCGGTCGAGATCACGATCACCGTCATCCCCGAAGACCCGGACTATCGTTTCAGCGCCTTTGCCCGCGACATCACCGAGCGCAAGCGCGCCGAGCGCGAGCGCGAGCGCCTGCTGTCCGAGGCGGAGCACGCCCGCGAGCAGGCGGAAACGGCGAGCCGGGTGAAGGACGAGTTCCTGTCCACCCTTTCCCACGAGCTGCGGACGCCCCTCACCGCGATCGTGGGGTGGATCTACCTGCTGCGCGGGGGGCGGCTGGACGATTCCGGGAGGGCCCGCGCGCTCGACGCCATCGACAGGAACGCGGGCGCGCAGGCGCAGGTGATCTCCGACATCCTCGACCTCTCGAGGATCGTGGGCGCGCGTTTCCGCCTCGACGTGCGCCCGATGGAGGTGGCGCCGGTGATGGCCGCGGCGATCGAGACCTTGATGCCCGCCGCGAACGCGCGCGGGATCAAGGTGCAGACCATCCTCGACCCTTCCGCCGGGCTGGTGTCCGGCGACACGGACCGTCTCCGGCAAGTCATCTGGAATTTGTTCTCCAACGCGATCAAGTTCACGCCCAAGGGGGGCCGGGTGACCGCCCGCGTCGAGCGCGTCGATCAGAACGTGGTCATCACCGTCGAGGACTCGGGGGTCGGGATCAGCGCCGACGTGCTGCCCCACGTGTTCGAGCGTTTCCGCCAGGGCGATTCCTCGAACACCCGCAACCACGGCGGGCTCGGTCTCGGCCTCGCGGTGGTGCGGCATCTCGTCGAGCTGCACGGCGGGCAGGTGACGGCGTCCAGCGACGGCGAGACGCAGGGATCGCGGTTCACCGTCCGCATCCCGCTGCTGGACCCCGTCCCCGCCAGCCGCGATCGTGGGGAGGCCGCGGCCGCGGCCATCTCCGAGATGCCGGAGGATACGCAACGGCTCGACGGAGTGCGCGTCCTGGTGGTGGACGGCAGCGACGACGTGCGCAGGGTCGTCGCCAGCATCCTGCGCGAGAGCGGCGCCGAAGTGGAGGCGGCCGCCTCCGTGGCGGAGGCGCTCACCTGCTTCGCGCGCAACGCGCCGGACGTCCTGGTGAGCGCCGTCGATATGGACGGCGAGACGGGATACTCGCTGCTGCGCAAGATCCGCAGCCTTCCGCGGGACGTCGGCGGCTCGGTACCGGCGGCCGCCCTCACCACCTACTCCCGTACCGAGGACCGGGTGAGCGCGCTGCGGGCGGGGTTCCAGATGTACGTGGCCAAGCCCGTGCAGCCCGCGGAGCTTGTCGCCGTCGTCGCCGCCCTCGCCGAGCGCAGACGTTAGACCCGCTCAGCGAGCTTTTCGTGAGCCCCGCCGATGGCCAGGTCGATTGCCGCGTCGAGCGGCGTCAGCGCGCGCCCGAGTAGCCCTTCGAGAGGACGCGGATCCGACACCTCGTCGCACAACATGCAGTCGAGCTCGTCGGCATGCATCCCCCGATACCCTCCGGCGCGCGCCTGGCGGTCGGCTTCTTCGACCGGGATCGTCCGCAGCTCGTATTCCGCGGCCAGGCCGCGGGCGCGCGCCCGCGCCGCGAATCTACGCACGAACCCGTCGAAGGTGACGGGCTCGGGACCGACGAGGTCATACACGCGATGGCGCTCTCCCGCGGCTTCGTCCGCGGACGCGGCAAGGATGGCCGCAGCCCCATCGGACACCGCGACCGGCTGCATCCGATAACTCCCGGCTCCGGGACGCTCGATCACCCGCGCGGCGAGATCCCGCAGCAAAGCGCGACTCAGCCCATCGCCGGGGCCGACGACGTACGACGGACGAAAGACGGCGACCGACAGTCCCGACGCGAACAGCGCGGCTTCCGCCGCGAGCTTGGAAAGGAAGTAGCGATTCGTCGTCCGCCGCGCCATCCCGTAATGCGCGACCCCGAGGCCGCTGAAGAAGGCAATCCGCCGCACGCCGGCACGGAGAGCGGCCGCCGCGACCGCCCGCGTGCCTTCGACGTTCACCTGCTCATAGCTGGACGGTCCCTCGGCGCCGATCTGCGCGAGGTGGGCGACCGCGCGCGCCCCGGCGAATGCCCCGGCCAGCGCGCCGGCTTCGAGGGTGGGCAGGACGTGGGCGGTTGCTCCCGCGCTTTCCACCACGGCCGCCGAGGCCGGAGAACGCACCACCGCGGACACGTCCCATCCCGCCGCCTGCGCCGCCTCGACCACGTGAAGTCCGACGAACCCGTTGGCGCCGGTGACCGCGATCCGGCGGGCCATCAGCGTTTCGCGCCGGGCCCCTTGAGCGCGCGCCCCGGAGTGGCGCCGGTGTGCTCGCCATCGCGAAGGACGGGCACGCCGTTCACCAGCACGTGCCGCATCCCGACCGCGTACTGGTGAGGCGTGTCGAAGGTGGCGCGGTCGGCGATGGTCGCGGGGTCGAAGACGACCACGTCCGCGAACGCGCCCTGCCGGAGCACGCCGCGGTCGGCGAGCCCGAGATTCGACGCCGGGAGCGCGGCCAGCCGCCGCACGGCCTCTTCCAGCGTGATGAGGCGCTCGTCCCGGACGTAGCGGCCGAGAAGCCGGGCAAAGTTTCCGTAGGCGCGCGGGTGCGCGGAGGACTTCAGGAAGACGCCTTCCGGGGCCATGGACGCGGCATCGGATCCGAAGGAGACCCACGGCAGGCGGATCTGGCGGCGGACGTTGTCCTCCGACATCAGGAAGAACACGACGCCGACGCGCGTGCGGTCCTCGAGGATGAGGTCGAGGATCGTCTCGTCGGGATCCTTGCCGCGCATCGCCGCCACCGCCGCGAGCGTCTTTCCGGTGAGAGGCTTCAAGGCCTCGGTCTTGAACTCCACGAGCAACAGCCGCTCCGGCGACCCGGCGGCGCGGCACAGGTTCTCCCAACCCTCCGGCGCCGCCTTCATCGCGGCGAGGATCTTTGCGCGCTCCGCGGAGTCCTGGAGGCGCCGGAACAGCGCCTCGTAGCCGCCATCCATCGCCGACGGCGGCAGACAGGCGGTGAACCCGGTCGCGGCCGCGGTGTAGTTGTACATGTCCGCGGTGACGCGCTGTCCCGCCGCGCGCGCCGCCTCGACGCGGGCGATGACGGCTTCCATCTTCGGCCAGTTCGACTCGCCGGCCGCCTTCAGGTGGTAGATCTCCGCCGGGACGCCCGCTTCCCTGCCGATGCGGATCAGCTCGTCGACCGCCTCCAGGAGCCGGTCGCCCTCGCTGCGGAGGTGCGAGATGTACTTGCCCTTGTAGGGAGCGGCGGCCTTGCACAGCTCGATGAGCTCCTCGGTCCTGGCGTAGAAGCCCGGGGCGTAGATGAGCGACGACCCGATGCCGAGGGCGCCGTCCTCCATCTCCCGGCGCACCAGATTTCGCATGCGCTCCATCTCGTCCGCCGTTGGCGCGCGATCGTCCTGTCCGATCACGTGCTCGCGGACGGTCGCGGCGCCGATGTAGGACGCGACATTCGGGGCAATGCCCTTCTTCTCGAGAAAGGCCAGGTACTCGGCGAGCGTCGTCCATTCCACTTCGAAGCGGACGTCCCCCTGCTGCGCGCGCATGCGCGACTTCATCTCGGGCGTGAGAGGCCCCATCGAGTCCCCCTCCCCGAAGATCTCGGTGGTCACGCCCTGGCGGATGTCGCCCTGCGACCTCCCGTCGGCGATCAGGGACTCCGTCGCCCACGAGAGCATGTTGATGAAGCCGGGAGCGACGGCGAGCCCCTTTGCGTACACGGTCGTCTTCGCCCTGGCGCCGGCGAGATCGCCGATCGCTTCGATCCGATCGCCGCGGATCCCGACATCCGCGCGCCGGCCGGGGGTCCCCGTCCCGTCGTAGACGGTGCCGCCGCGGACGACGACGTCGAACGCGGCCGGGGTGGCGGCGGGTGACGCGGCGGCCGCGAGGACGAGTGTCGCGCCGAGCGCCCAGACCGTCACGCGCCGCATCTACTGCGACTGGGCGAGGAGGTGGTCGGGAGCGGGCGCGTCGAGGAACATGAGGTTGAGCCGCCACACCGAGTCTTCGCCGATGTAGGAGTTCCGCACCGAGGCCCGGGTGATGAACGTGCCGCCCGGCTCGCGGACTTCGAGGATCTCGCCGTTCGCGAACACCTGCGTGGTCATGATGCGCGCGCCGCCCGGGCCGAGGTTGTCGGCGACCGCCGTCTCCTCGTGCACCGCGCCCCGGTCGTCCGCCGGTTTCAGCACGAAGAAGAAGACGCCGTCGCGACGTGGCGCGGCGCGGCGGTCGGAAATGGGCGGGCTGATCGGCGGACTCAGGAACAGGCCCGCGTCGTTGCGGCGATACCCACCCGGTGGATTCTTTCCGAGGAAACGCAGGCCGAGCTCGCCACCGGGTTTCACCGCGGCCACTACCGCATACACGCGATAGGACGGCGAGGTCAGGTCGAACGACCGGTACCGCTTCGGCAAGGGCAGGGAGAGGAACAGGGCCTGGCCTCGCAGCACGGTGCGGGACAACTTGATCGAGGCGCCGCCGACGGAAGCGTCGGACGTGCTCGTCATGTCTTCCCACGTCACGCCGTCGGGATACTGCCCCTGCACGCGGACCGGCAGGGCGAGGGTCATCCGCTCCTGGCGGCGCCGCTCGCTCCATCCGCCTGCCGGGCCCTTGAGTTCGCTCATTTCGCTCGGCCGACCCTAACACAAAGCATGGCGGAGTCGGTCGCCCTGTCGTTGCTAGAATCGGCCTCTGGATGACGCGCCCACCCGGTTCCGTCGCCTTGACCTGGTGGATCCTCTCTCGCGCCGCCGTCCTCGCGTCTCCGCTGCTCCTCGTCCTGCTCGTGCCGCTGCGTCAACTGGGCCCGTTCGCCGCCTGGCTGCTGACGGACGGGCACTGGTTGATGGCCATCGGAGTCGCAGCCAGCGCATGTTCGCTCGCGGTGGCCGCGTTGGGCCGCCCGTGGCCGGCCGGCCAGAGAGCCCTCTCGCGACTGGAAACCCTGGCGCCGCGTCCTTTTGGCCTTGCCCTGTTCGCCCTGGGGTTCCTGGCGATGGTCGCACTTATTCCTGGGTACCGGTGGTCGGGCGACGGCATCCTGGGCGACGAGCCCAAGTACCTGCGAATCACGGAGAGCCTGTACTACGACCTCGACACGGACATCGGCGGCGGCACGCTGTCCCCGCCCACCCTGTCCGGCTCCACGCGCAGCGTGGCCTGGCTGGCCCGCGCCACGGCGGGAGCTGTCCGGGGGCTTGTCTCCGGCGACGAGATCCCCGCCCAGCACGTCTGGCCCGCGGGCCACCTCACGGTGGCCGGCCGCCACGGCGGCCTTTATCACTTGCAGTCGCCCGGGCTGCCGGCGATCCTGCTCCCGGGCTTCGCGCTCCAGCGCGCGCTCTGGCCCGACGTCAGCGGCCCGTGGCTGCCGCTTCTCACCGTGGCGGCGCTCTGGGCGTTCGGCCTGGTCCAGGGCGCCCTGCTCGCGGAGGAGGCCTCGGGCTCGCGGCCCGCGGGCCTGGGTGCCGGTCTGCTCATCGCCTTTTCCGCGCCGGTGTTCCTGGGCGGTTATCACTTCTATCCGGAAGCCGCCGGACTGGCCCTCGTGCCATGGCTCCTTCGCGCCCCGCTCGGGCGACGGTGGGGCGCGCGCGGGCTGATCGCCCGCGGTATCGCCATCGGGTGCCTTCCGTGGCTGCACGTCAAGTTTTCGCTGCTGGCGGCGGTGCTGCTGACCCTCGTGGCGCACCGCGCAGGCGGTCGACGGCGGGCCGCCGCCGTCGCGTTACCGCCGGTTGTCCTCGTCACGCTGCTCGCCCTGTACCACCACCGCATGACGGGACTCATCACTCCCGACGCTCTGTACCGCCGCTACGATCCCTACGCCTATCCGGGAGCCGCGAGCTTCCTGTCGGCAGACACGGTGCGCGGCGCTTTCATCACCCTGTTCGGCGCCGTCGACGGCCTGTTCATGATGGCCCCCGTAACGATCGCGGGCGCGCTCGCGATCGTGTCGCTGTTCCGTCGGGACCGCCGCCGCGCCATCGCGCTAGCCGCGGTCGTCGCCTCGGTCGGCGCGGCCGCCGCCCTGCACGGCGGCGGAGGCCCGGGTCCGCCCGGCCGCCTCATGTCCCCCGTGGCCTGCGTGTTCGGCGTGGCGCTCGCGGTGGGCCTGGCCGCGATGCGCCACTGGCCTCCTTTCCGCTGGACGGTTTTCATGCTGACGGTGGCCGGCCTGTCTATCACGGCGACCATGCACGCGGACTGGCGCCGCGCGGTGTCGCCTTATCGAAGGATGTTCGCTTCTCCCGAGGTGGACTTCTCGCGCCAGCTGCCAGGGATGGTGGGAATGGGCCCTGAGGAGCGCCGGCGGCCCGACATCGGCCGCAGCCTGGCCCTGCTGGGCGTCGTCGCCTTCTGGATCTGGCGAGTCGGTCGAGCGCAAGCCCGCCCGTACCCGTCGCCGCCAACGATCGGCCCGCGCTGGGCCGCGCTACGCGGAACCCACTTGGCGTTCTGGGCCACCATCGCCGCGTGCACCGTGATGTTGTCCGCCCTCGGCCCCTAGCTTCCCTGTGGTAGCGTCCGCGGCGATGGCTACACTCGCTGGACTCGTCTTCGGCTTCCTGGCGTGGTTCGTCCTCCGATACGTGCTTCTCGGCTTCTACACCGTGGACCAGAACGAGCGCGCGGTGAAGAGCTCTTTCGGCCGCGCGCACCGCGTTCCCGGGCTCACCACCCTCGACTCGCCCCTCGGCGCGCTGCTGCGGGAGGACGAGCGGGAGCGCTACGCGTTCCCGCAATTGCGCGTCATGCCGAGTAGTTCCGCCGCTGCGCTCCCGCGCTGCCCTTTTTTCACGACGGCATGGTCCTTCCAGCGGTCTTCGAACTCACCCGCTCATGCCGGCAGGCGAAATCAGTGCGTCAGCTTGCGGTACTTGATCCGGTGCGGCTGATCCGCGTCCGAGCCCAGGCGGCGATGGCGGTCCGCCTCGTAGTCCTGGTAGTTCCCCTCGAACCACACCACCTTGCTGTCGCCTTCGAACGCGAGCATGTGCGTGGCGATGCGGTCGAGGAACCAGCGATCGTGGCTGATGACCACCGCGCACCCCGCGAAATCGACCAGGGCCATCTCGAGGGAGCGCAGGGTGTCCACGTCGAGGTCGTTGGTGGGCTCGTCCAGCAGCAGCAGGTTGCCGCCGCTCTTCAGGACCTTGGCCAGATGGAGGCGGTTGCGCTCGCCGCCGGAGAGGTCCTTCACCTTCTTCTGCTGGTCGGGGCCTCGGAAGTTGAATGACGCGGCATAGGCGCGCGAGTTCACCTCGCGCTTGCCGACCATGATGGTGTCCTTGCCGCCGTCGGAGATCTCTTCCCAGAGGCTGATCTTGCCGTTCAGCGTGTCGCGGCTCTGGTCGACGTACGACAGCACGACGCTGTCGCCGATCTTGAGCGTCCCCGTGTCCGGCTTCTCCTGCCCGATGATCATCCGGAACAGCGTCGTCTTGCCCGCGCCGTTGGGGCCGATCACGCCGACGATGCCGCCGCGGGGCAGGATGAAGCTGACGTCATCCATGAGCACGTTGTCGCCGTAGGCCTTGTTGACGCCCTTCGCTTCGATGACGAGCTCGCCGAGACGGGGGCCGGGGGGGATCGTGATGTCCGCGCCGCCGTCGCGCTTGTCCGCGGCTTGCTGCTCCGCCAGCAGGTCCTCGTATCGCGAGAGGCGGGCCTTGCCCTTGGCCTGACGGGCGCGCGGCGCCATGCGCACCCACTCCAGCTCTCGCTCCAGGGTGCGCTGGCGGTTGCTGGTTTCCTTCTCCTCGAGCGCCAACCGGTTCTTCTTCTGCTCGAGCCAGGACGAGTAGTTGCCTTCCCAGGGGATTCCGGCGCCGCGGTCGAGCTCGAGGATCCAGCCCGCCACGTTGTCGAGGAAATAGCGATCGTGCGTCACCGCGACGACGGTCCCCTTGAACTCCTTCAGGAACCGCTCGAGCCACGCGACGGATTCCGCGTCGAGATGGTTCGTCGGCTCGTCGAGGAGCAGCATGTCGTTGGGCTGCAGCAGGAGGCGGCAGAGCGCGACCCGCCGCTTCTCGCCGCCGGAAAGCTTGTCGACCTTCGCATCCGGGGGGGGCAGGCGCAGCGCGTCCATCGCGGCGTCCACGTGACGATCGAGCTCCCATAGATTCTGGGCGTCGATCTGGTCCTGCAGGCGGCCGAGCTCGTCGGCGTTCTCGTCCGACCAGTCCGCGGACAGCTCCTCGTAGCGGGCCACGATCTTCCGCTGCACCGCGACCGCCTCGTCCACTACCTCGGCCACGGTCTTGCCCGGGGTGAGCTGCGGCTCCTGGGGCAGGAAGCCGATCTTCGTGCCGGCGGCGGCAAAGGCTTCGCCCGCGAAGTCCTTGTCCTCGCCGGCCATGATGCGGAGCACCGTGCTCTTGCCCGCGCCGTTGGCGCCGAGCACCCCGATCTTTGCCCCCGGATAGAAGGAGAGCCAGATTCCCTTGAGGATCTCCTTCCCCTGCGGGGTGATCTTGCGGAGATCCTTCATCGTGAAGATGTACTGCGGTGCCATGCTCCTCCAGACGGAAACCGACATTCTCTCATAGGCGCGCGGTAGGCTGATCGGGTGACACAGGAGCGGCGTCCGTACTCGCAGCACGAGCTTCGTATCGAAAAGGTGCTCTCGTGGCTGTGGGCGGGAGGATGGCCGGCGACGCTGTGGGGTCTCTTCCCCGGCTCGACCAAGGTCGATCTCATCGAAAGGCGGATCGTGATTCCCGGCCGCGATCCGGCGCGTCCGCCGCTGCGCATCGCGTTCGCTTCCGACCTGCACCTGGGCCCGACCACGCCGTCAGGCGTGCTCGACAACGCCTTTGCCCTGCTGCGTGCCGCCCGGCCCGACATCCTCGCCCTCGGTGGCGACTACGTCTTCCTCGGGGCCACGCACCACAAGGTGCGCGAGCTGAACAATCGCGTGACGGCGGTCGAGGCCCCGATCAAGGTCGCGGTGCTGGGCAACCACGACTTCTGGGCGCGGCCGGCGCGCCTGGAGGTGGCCCTGAGCGGCGCGGGAACGATCGTGATGGTGAACGAGGCGATGCGCCTGCCGCCGCCGCATGACGACGTTGCCCTCATCGGACTCGACGATCCCTTCACTTCGGAAGATCGCGCGGCGGGAGAGGCCGCGGTGGACAGGGCGCTGGCCGAAGTGGCGGACGCGGCGGTGAAAATCGCGATCTGCCACTCACCGGACGGTCTCTGGTGGCTGCGCGGAAAAGGCGTTCACTTCCTGATGTGCGGCCACACCCACGGCGGACATCTCGCCCTGCCGGGAGGGAGGCCGCTCGTCATGTCGAGCCCCATGGGACGGCTGTACCCGTGGGGGTTCCACGACGTCGACGGCCTCCAGCTGTTCGTCTCCCGCGGCGTGGGCGGCAGCCTCGTCCCCGTCCGCACCTGGGCCCCCCCTGACGTTGCCGTCCTGACCTTTATTGGGCCGGGGGGTGCTGAGTCGCACCCCCCAGACCCCCCGCTCGCGTCGCCGAAGTGAATTCGTCTCGCTCGCTGCGTGTTCCTGGTCCCTCTGTGTCTCTGTGGCTCTGTGGCTTATCGGCGGTCGGCAAGTATTACGTTAGTGTGACAATCCGGGCGGAGGGCGGGTGCTAGCCTCGTTCGTGCGCATCACGCGCAAGGAGGCGTCTTGACCCTGACCTGGAACGGCCGGAAATTCGAATGGGTGAACGTCGCGTATTTCGGCGCGATCCACGTCGGTGCCTTGTTCGCCTTCTCGCAGTTCTCGTGGCCCGCAGTCGGCGCCTTCTTCTTCCTTTACTGGCTCACGGCCTCGGTCGGCATCTGCGCGACCTTCCACCGCCTCCTCACCCACCGCGGCTACGTGGTGCCCAAGCCGCTGGAGTACCTGATGACGGTGTTCGGGATGCTCGCCAGCGAAGGCGGCGCGATCACGTGGGTGGCCCGCCATCGGTTCCATCACACGATGTCCGACCGGCCGGGCAAGGACATCCACACCCCGAAGGACGGCTTCTGGTGGAGCCACATGGGCTGGATCGTGTGCGAGATGACGATCGACAACAAGAGCGTCGAAGACCGCTACGCGCCCGAGCTCGTCGCCGACCCCGTCCACCGCTTCCTGAACAAGGTGCACATCCTCCCCAACATCATCCTCGGCCTGATCTTCTACGCCATCGCGGGCTGGCCGCTCGTGGTGTGGGGCATCTTTGTGCGCCTCGTCGTCGGACTGCACGCGACGTGGTTCGTGAACTCCGCCGCGCACACGTTCGGCTATCGCACCTACGACACGCCTGAAGGGTCGACGAACTGCTGGTGGGTCGGGCTCGTGGCCTGGGGCGAAGGCTGGCACAACAACCACCACGCGTTCCAGCGCTCCGCGCGCCATGGCCACGAGTGGTGGGAGGTCGATGCGACCTGGATGGTCATCCGGACCCTCTCCGCGCTCGGCCTGGCCAAGGACATCCAGCTGCTCCCCCGTTCCGCGGATCGTTTCCGCATCGGCCGCGAGCGTACCGACGCCGATATGGCGCCGGCCGACCTGCTCGAAGCCGAAGCGGAGCCCATGGCGGCGGGCTCGCCGGCCTGAATCCGGGCGGCCTCGTGGGGCCGCCCGCACCCTGCTATCCTCAGGTGCCGGACGAGGGTAATTACTGATCACCGCCGTTCCGGGTTGTTTCGAAAAAGGCGGTCAGGTGATTTCCCATTTGCCCGAACACCGTCGAACTATGCGATCCTCCAGTTTTCGATGAGCTTGACCGGGCTAAGTCGCGGTGGGTTCGTGGTCCTTGCCTTCGGGCTCATATTGTCCCGAGGTTCGGACGGTGGCTTGCCCGAGGAGCGGTACTGGGTGATCGTTCATCCAGACAACCCGACCGTGACGCTTCGCCGGGATGAAGTCTCCAAGCTCTTCCTGAAGCAGATCACCCGCTGGTCCGACGGCCGTACGGCGGCGCCCGTCGACCTCGTCGTCGCCGCACCCGCCCGCGACGCCTTTTCGCGCGACGTCCACCGTCGCCCGGTGCAGGCCATCAAGAAGTACTGGCAGCAGATGGTGTTCTCGGGCAAGTCCGCGCCGCCGCCCGAGGTCGCCACTGAGTCCGACGTGCTCGCGATGGTGCGGATGGACCCCGCGGCCATCGGTTACGTGTCCGACGAAGTCACGCTGAAGGGCGTCAAGATCGTCGACATCGTCGGGCCGCCGCAACAGTCGTCCGGGCACGCCCCCTCCTCGGGGCGCTGATGCTCGAGAACCTCAGGTTCTCGCAGAAGCTCGTCCTCATGCCGGCGGTGGCCGGCATCGCGTTCGTCCTCATCGTGGCCATGACGTACTGGGCGGGGGCGAGCAATTCCCGGCTGACCCAGCGCATCGAGCGCGGACAAAGCGCGGGCCTCGAGCTCGGACGTGACCTCGAGACGGGGCTCGAGACGCTGCAGCGCGGGCTCCAGGACGCGGCGGCGGTCGGCGATGCGGGCATGCTCAGACAGACCGACGCCGCGCGCGACGCTTTCCTCGATCGCCTCCGGTCCGGGCGCGACAACGCCGAGCTCGACGCCGGGGAGCTCTCGGGGATGGAGTCGGCGCTGTGGAACTACTACTCGGGGGCGCGGCCCACTACCGAGCGCATGATCGCCGGCGAGACGGGGCAGCGCCTGGCCTTCGACCTCGAGAAGATGCGGGTCGACTACAACCAGCTGCGCGAGCGCGTCACGTCCTTCACCGGGCGCCAGCGGGCGGAGATGCGGGAGGCTTTCGCGACCGCGCGCTGGACCCATCGCCGGTCCATGACCGTCATCGCCGGCATCACGCTCATCTGCCTGATCGTGCTGGCGACGCTCTCGTACAGCGTCACCCGGTCGCTCACCACGCAGCTCACGGAGGCGGTCCGCGTCGCCAACGACGTCGCCCTCGACCGGCTGCCGGAAGTCCGGGTGACCTCGCGCGATGAGGTGGGCCGGCTGCTGCTGGGCATGCAGCACATGGTGGTGAAGGTGAAGGAGCGCGAGGCGGAGCTGCGGGTCAGCGAGGAGCGGTACGCGCTGGCCGCGCGCGGAGCCAATGACGGGCTCTGGGACTGGGACGTGGTCGCGGGGACGGTGCATTACTCGCGGCGGTGGAAGGCGATGCTCGGGTTGTCCGAAGACGAGGTCCGCCCCGACGTCGAGGAATGGCTCGGCCGCGTGCATCCCGACGACATCGACCGCGTCCGCGGCCGCATCACCGCCCACCTCGAGGGGAAGACCCACCACTTCGAATGCGAGTACCGGCTGCGGGGCCGGGACGGCGCCTACCGCTGGATGCTGAGCCGCGCCGTGGCCGTGCGCGGCGAGGACGGCCAGCCCGCGCGCATGGCCGGCTCCCAGACCGACATCCACAAGCGGAAGCAGGACGAGCAGCAGCTGCTCCACGACGCCTTCCACGACGCGATGACGGAGCTGCCGAACCGCGCGCTGTTCATGGACCGCCTGCGCAACGCCATCCGCCGCGCGAAGCGCTCGGAGGCCTACCGGCTCGCGGTCGTGTTCCTGGACGTCGATCGCTTCAAGATCGTCAACGACAGCCTCGGCCACAACGCCGGCGACGAGCTGCTGAAGGCCATCGCGCGGCGCCTCGAGGCCTGCCTGCGCCCCGGGGACACCGTCGCCCGCTTCGGCGGCGACGAGTTCACGATGCTGCTCGAGGACATCGGCCATGCCGGCCAGGCCACCAAGGTGGCGGAGCGCGTGCAGATGGAGCTCGCCGTCCCCTTCCGCCTGCAGGGGCAAGAGGTCTTCGCGACCGCGAGCATGGGGATCGCGTACGCGGGCTCCGGCTACGCCCGCCCGGAGGACCTGCTGCGCGATGCCGACAACGCGATGTACCGGGCGAAGTCGCTGGGCCGCGCGCGTTACGAAGTCTTCGACTCCGCCATGCACACCCACGCCGTGGCCACCCTGCGCATGGAAGCCGAGCTGCGCCGCGCCATCGAGCGCGACGAGCTCGTGCTGCACTACCAGCCCATCGTTGCCCTCGCCGACGGCCGCCTGTCGGGGTTCGAGGCGCTGGTGCGCTGGCGCCATCCGGAGCGCGGGCTCATCGAGCCGCTGGAGTTCATCCCCATGGCCGAGGAGACGGGCCTCATCGTGCCGCTGGGGCAATGGGTGCTCGGCGAGGTCTGCCGGCAGATTCGCGCGTGGAGCGAGCACGCGGACTCGCCGGCGCGGGTACCGGTGAGCGCGAACCTCTCCAGCCGCCAGTTCAACCAGCCCGACCTGGTGGGCATCGTCCGCGAAGCATTGGCCAAGGCCGGCGCGCGCCCGGATTGCCTGCGCCTCGAAGTGACGGAGAGCGCGGTGATGGAGAGCGGTCCGGCGGCGCGGCACGTCCTTGGTGAGCTGAAGGCGCTCGGGATCCAGCTCTCGATCGACGACTTCGGCACCGGCTACTCGTCGCTCAGCTACCTGCACCAGTTCCCCGTGGACACGCTCAAGATCGACCAGTCCTTCGTCTCCCGTCTCGACGCGACCTCGCAGAACCTCGAGATCGTCCGCACCATCGTGATGCTGGCGCACAACCTCGAGATGGACGTGATCGCGGAGGGCGTGGAAACACAGGCGCAGGCCCAGCACCTGCGGCGCCTCGGATGCGAGTTCGCCCAGGGGTTCCTCTATTCGCGGCCCGTCGACGCCGCGACGGCGATCGGGCTGCTGAGGCGGGGCGCCTTTGCGCGCGCGAACTGAGGCGGCTGCGTCCTCTGAGCTGATGGACCGGCTGCTCGGGCACCATCCCGAAGGGACCGAGGAAGAGGCCCATCTCGCCGCCATCGTCGCCTTTGTGGGCGCGCACGCAAATCCGTTCGACCGCCTGATCCCCGAAGGGCATCTGACCGCGAGCGCCTTTGTCCTGTCTCCCGACGGCGGGCGCGTCCTGTTGCTGCATCACCGCAAGCTCGGCCGCTGGCTGCAGCCCGGGGGCCACGCCGAGGCCGGGGAGTCGGCCGGCGAGGACATCGCGCTGCGCGAAGCGCGCGAGGAGACGGGCATCGCGGCGCTGTCGCTCTTCCCCGCCGCGCCGCGGCCGCTGGACCTCGACGTCCATGCGATCCCGGCCCACGGCCGTGACCCCGCGCACCTCCATCTCGACCTCCGCTACGTCGTCATTGCGCCGGAGGACGCGACCTTGATACGGTCTGCGAACGAGACCAACTCCCTGCGTTGGTTCGGCTGGGACGAGTTGGGCCCCCTGGGCCTCGATGGGGGGCTGCACCGCGGGCTGGCCAAGGCACGGAGGATCGTCGTAGGCTAGGCACGGACCTTGCTTCGGAAATCGCGAACCGGCGGGAGGGTGGCGTGATCAAGCGATACCGGACGGCGGCGTTGGCGGCGGCGGCCATCGTGGTTTCGTCGTCGGTCAGCGGAGAGGAACGCGCCGCCCGCGCGCTTCCCCGCTTCGGCACCGACGTCGAGGTGGTCAACCTGAGCGTCTCGGTCGCCGACACCGGCCGCCGGTACGTCGGCGATCTCGAGCAGAAGGACTTCACGATCCTCGAGGACGGCGTGCCCCAGGAGCTGTCGGTCTTCGACCAGCACCGGGCGCCGGTCTCGGTCTCGATCCTGATCGACTGCTCCCTCTCGATGCAGCCCAACATGGCGATGGTCCAGGCGGCGGCGCTCCGCCTCGTTCGCGCGCTACGGCCCGTCGACTCGGCCCAGATCGTCCGGTTCAACCACCGGCACATGGTCGTGCAGGAGTTCACCTCCGACCAGGCCCTGCTCGCCGCCGGGATCCAGTCGATCCGGCCGGAAGGGGCCACCGGTTTGTACAACGCGGTGTACCTCTCGCTGCGCGACCTGGCCCGGCAGCCCACCGGAGGCGAGGTGCGGAAGCGGGCGGTCGTCCTGCTCTCGGACGGGGCCGACACCACGTCCCTGCTGAGCGACGACCAGGTGCTCGAGGCCGCGCGCCGGGCCGAAGTGACGATCTATGCCGTGGGGCTGGGCATTGCCGCCGGTTCGGCGAGCGCCGTTGCCGTCGCGGACACCGGTCGCGCGCGCCACTTCCTGACCGCGCTCACCAACGAGACGGGCGGCCAGCCCTTCTTCCCCCGCGGCCTGAGCGAGCTCGACGGCGTGTATGACCGTATCGCCCGCGAACTGAGCACGCAGTACAGCCTGGGCTACATCTCGAAGAACGCCAGCCGCGACGGAAAGTGGCGGAAGGTGGTCGTCCACTCCGCGCGCGGCGGCCTCGTGCTGCGCCACCGTGCGGGGTACTTCGCGGCCGCTGCGAAGCGGGTGCGCGCCAGGCTGGCGCCGTCGGCCCTGCGCACGGCCACGTCGCAGTAGCTCTTCTCGAGCTGGGAGACGTCGTATCGCCCGGCGGGCGCCTTTGCTAATCCAGCCGGACGTACTCGTATTCGAAGGGCAGCCCCTTGATGCCGCGGGCGGGCCGGGCGAGCCAGTTGGCGATCTGTCCCGGCTCGCGCACGGGCTTCTGCAGGGTGGCGACGTACGCGCGATCGTCGGGCGTCGGCAGCCACTCGCCTTTGCGCCTGTCCCACTCGTCGCGGGCCAGCAGGCTTCCGTCCATGTCGAAGGGCATGTCCGCGTAGAGGCCGATGTGGCGGTAGAAGCGCTTGGAGGGCAGCCGCAGCCGCGGTGACACCCCCGCCTCCACGAGCCGCTTGTTCCAGCGGTCGACCCCGCGCTGGCAATCGTCGACATAGGCGTCGCGCAGCACCTCGTTCATGGCGTTGCGGAGCGGGACGTCCTCCTCGACCGCGGCGCCGTCCCTCGGCACCACCATCCGGTAGGTGTCGCGCAGTGCGGTGTGGTCCTCGTACGTGTCCTCCTTGTACCGGCCCTTGAGGCCGTTGGCGAAGAAGGACGCGGCGTTGCTGGAGATCTCGCCCCCGAAGAGGTCGAGGGACAGGGCGAACCACAGGTTCAGGTAGCGCTGCACCATGTCGAGCGGGATCCCGCCCTGCGCGCGGACGTCCTCGTTCGGGTCGAGCTTCATGAGCTCGGCGCTGCGCTCGACGATGCGCTCGACGCCGGTCTCGCCCACGAACATGTGGTGCGCTTCCTCGGTGAGCATGAAGCGCGTCGTTCGCGACAGCGGGTCGAAGCCGCTCTCGGCGAGGGCGAGCAGCTGGTACTTCCCGTCCCGGTCCGTGAACATCGTGAACATGAAGAAGTCGAGCCAGTTGTCCACGGGATAGTTGAACGCGCCGAGGATGCGCGGCTTGTCGGGGTTGCCGCTCCTCCGCTGGAGCAGCTCCTCCGCTTCCTCGCGGCCATCGCGGCCGAACTGGCTATGGAGGAGGTACACCATCGCCCACAGGTGGCGGCCCTCCTCGACGTTGACCTGGAACAAGCTGCGCAGGTCGTACAGGCTGGGCGCGGTGTGTCCGAGCAGCCGCTGCTGCTCGACGCTCGCGGGTTCGGTGTCGCCCTGGGTGACGATCAGGCGCCGCAGGACGTTGCGATGCTCGCCGGGCACGACCTGCCATGCCGGCTGGCCGATGTTGTCCCCGAAGCCGATCTTGCGATCGGGCACGGGATCGGCGAGGAAGATGCCCCACCTATAGTCGGGCATCTTCACGTAGTCGAAGTTTGCCCAGCCTTCCGCGTCCACGCTGATGGCGGTGCGGAGCCAGATGTCCTTGTCCTGGAAGTCGGTGGGGCCCATCTCCTCCCACCACTTCAGGTAATCCGGCTGCCACTGCTCGAGCGCGCGCAGCAGCCGCTTGTCCTGCGACAGGTCGACGTTGTTCGGGATCTTGGCCGTCAGGTCTACGTTGGACATGTATCAATCACCAATGGATAGCCATGGAGGCACGGAGACACGGAGAAAGGAAAGAGAAAACGGGACCAAAGAGAACACAGAGGACGGCACAGAGGTCACAGAGAACGGACAGAGAGAAAGCTTCATTGAAGACGCTCTAGAGAAACACGAGAGAGAGGCAACCAGAGAAGCAGAAAGGAGCTCCGAGTCGTAGCTTCACTTTCCTCGCGTGAGGCTCCGGCTCCGTTCAAGGCTTTTTTCTCTCTGTGCTCTCTGTGTCGTTCTCTCTGTGTTCTCTGTGTTCTCTGTGTCCCGTCTGTTCTCCGTGACTCCGTGTCTCCGTGGCTTTTCTTCAGGTGCGCGTCCAGTTGAAGCGGGCGCGCTCGGGGCGGCCGTACAGGGTGAGCGCCCCCTTTTCGCCGACCGCATTGGGGCGCTGGAAGATCCAGTTCTGCCATGCGGACAGGCGGCCGAAGATCTTCGTTTCCATCGTCTCCGGCCCCGCGAAGCGCAGGTTCGCCTCCATGCCGGTGAGCGCATCGGGCGAGATGCTCGAGCGCTCCTCGATGGCGAGGCGGACTTCGTCTTCCCAGTCAATATCGTCCGGCGCGAAGGTCACGAGACCGGCCTCCAGCGCTTCGTCGCCGTCGTAGGCGCGTCCGGCCTCGACCTCCGCCGCGCGGCCGAGGAACCGCGTCTGCATGCGGCTGATGCCGTTCGACATGGGCAGGGCTCCGCCGTTCAGCACCGAGAGCGCCACCTTCGGCCCTTCGTTCGCGGCGAGCATGTAGGACCGATCGGCGGCGAGGGCCAGCTCGAACAGCGATCCCGCGAAGCACGATCCCTGGTCGACGACGGCGAGCAGGCTGCGGGCGGTGAGGTCGAGGCGCTTGAGCACGCGCTTCATGTGATGAAGGACCTCGGAGGCGAACCAATCCTCGCGGTTCTCCCACAAGGCCTGATCGGCGGCCAGGACGGCCGCGGCATCGCCGGCCGTCTTCAGGACGAGCACCCCGATCTCCGGTCGGTTGAAGCGAAGGTCGAGGAGCACGTCGTCCAGCTCGCGGAACGCGCGCAGCGCCCAGAGATCGCTGCCCTTCTCCCGCATGGCCGCCGCTGTCGTCGGTTCTCCCGCAGCAGGGCCGCGCATGGTGATCTCGGCCGTTCGCGTCGTCGCGTCGATGGCCGCCGTCACATACCGGTGGCCGATTTCCTCGTCCCCGTACGTGCCGTCCAGCGGCTTCAGCTCGACGCCCGCGCCCGTCCGGGCCGGTGCGGACTCCGCGAGCGCCTTGGCCTTTTCGGGGATGCGCGCGGCGAATCGAGACAGGGGAACGGTCTCGTCGACGAGACCCCATTGCACCGCTCGCTTCCCCTTCACCCCTTCGCCGAGGCTCGAGAACACGTCGGCGAGATCGCGGCGCACTTTCCGCTTGTCCACGACGCGCGTGAGCCCACCCGTCCCGGGAAGGACGCCGAGCAGCGGGACCTCGGGAAGGCTGACCGCGGAGGACGCGTCATCGACGAGAACGATCTCGTCACAGGCGAGGGCGAGCTCGTAGCCGCCCCCGGCGCAAGCGCCGTTGACGGCGGCAATTGACTTCAAGCCGGAGTGCGCGGACGCGTCCTCGAGGGACAGGCGCGTCTCGTTGGTGTACTTGCAGAAGTTCACCTTGAAGGCGTGCGTCGACGATCCGAGCATGTAGATGTTGGCGCCGGAGCAGAAGACGCGGTCCTTGCCGCTGGTCACGACGAGCGCGCGCACCTCGGGGTGCTCGAAGCGCACGCGCTGGATGGCGTCGGCGAGCTCGATGTCGACGGAGAGGTCGTAGCTGTTGAGCTTCAGCGGGTAGCCGGGGCGGAGTCCGCGGTCTTCCTGCACGTCCATCGCGAGCCGGGCGATCGGCGCTTCGATCAAAAGCTTCCAGTGCACGTAACGCGAGGGATGGGTCTCGAAGCGGACGGGGGCCACGGGCGTCGTCGAGCTTGTCTCCATGCCCTTCGATCGTAGCCGCCAGTCCGACGGGCTGTCAAGAATTATAGTGCCTGAATACAGACGATTCGCGTACTATAGTGCACATGAACGGCGACCGGGCTCTGGCCGTGGTGGGTGCGCGCATCCGCGCGCTGCGCGCCTCGCGCGGCTTCACCATCAGGAGTCTGGCCGAGCGTGCCAAGCTCTCGGCGCGGTTCGTGGTCCAGCTGGAGTCGGGAAAAGCGAACGTGTCCGTGCGCAAGCTGGTTGCGCTCGCCGCCGCGCTGGGCACGACGCCTTCGGCGCTGCTGGCCGAGCCGGACACCGGGGCCGTGATCGCCCTCCTCGGACTGCGTGGCGCGGGCAAGAGCACGATCGGACGTCGCCTGGCCCGGCGGCTCCGGGTTCCGTTCGTCGAGCTCGATCGCAAGATCGAGACGGCGGCGGGGCTGTCCCTGGACGAGATCTTCGCCTTGCACGGGCAGGACTACTACCGGCGGCTGGAGCGGGAAGCGCTCGGCTCCCTTCTGGCCGACGATCGTCCGGCGGTCATCGCCACCGGCGGAGGGATCGTCACCTCGGGCGAGACGTACGCGTTGCTGCGGCGGCGGGCGATCACCGTCTGGCTGCGCGCGGGGGCGGAGGACCACTGGAATCGCGTCGTGCAGCAGGGAGATCGCCGGCCGATGGCCGACAACCCTGAAGCCATGGCCGAGCTCCGCCGTCTGCTGGCGGCGCGGCAGCCGCTCTACGCCGAAGCCGCGCTCGTCGTCGACACGTCCCGGCTCACCGTCGAGCAGGCGGTGGCGGCCATCGAGAAGGTGGTTGCGGCCTAGCTGGGCGTCGGACCCGCCGAACAACGTCGAGGCGTCACCCGGTGGTTCCCACCGGGGGACGCCCCTTTCCGTCCGTCGCTTTCGCTTGCCGGCTGCTTACTTCGACCCGCCGTCTCCGATCCCCAGGCCGTTGGCGATGGTGAACAGGGTGTCGGGCGTCGCAAGGAGGCGCGGCGGGCGGTTGGGGACGATCACGCCGGTTCCCGGTGGGAACCGTCCGTCCGCCCACGTCGTCACGAATTGATTGAAGCCCAGCAGGTCGCTGGAGTTGTAGTCTCCGTAATCGGGCCTGGAGTCCTCGCGCGTGAACCAGGACGTGGCCACGTCGGTCTGCACCTTGTTGTGCCCGAAGGAAGCGCCGAAGTTCTTCGACACTGCCGCCCAGGTGTTGTTCAGGATGTTGCCGCCGGTGTTGGGTAGAACGAACGGGGCCGGATCCTCCCTGCGGTCGATCCAGGCCACGTACACGTCTCCGAGTTTGTTTGCCTGCACGCTCGGAAAGACGTGGGTGGTGTTCGTCACATCGTCGTTGACCTTCACCGGTGCACCAAAGGCCGTACCGTTGTTGGACGACGTGCTGACAAAGATGTCCGCCGCCCTGGTGACGAATCCCAGCGGCCTTTTCCCGCTGAAGTAGGTGATGTAGACGTTTCCGAACCCCGGGCGGGAAGCCTCCTGATCCGTATCTTCTCCGTCATCCGACCCGGCATCCACAGTGATGTAGGGCGCATTCAGAATGGTGGCACGTCCCCGATTGTAGCCAGGAGGCTCGCCCTGGGGGTTGACCACCGCGACCAGCTGCTCGGGAGTGAAAACGGGCACCGGGGCTTCCGGATTGTCCGAGTACGCGTACTCGATCCGCTGCGCCACTTCCGGAAAATTCGGCGGCGGGCCGAACTCACGGGCGAGCCAGGTGACGATCAGACGGCCGGTGGGCGTTGTGTAGGGCTGCGTCGCCTGGTTGAACTCAAGCGCCTCGTTGGGCACGATGAACGTCGGGGGGGTGAAGACGAGCGGACCCGTCGGATTGTTGGCGCAGCCGAGGCAGCGGACCAGTTCGATGGGGGTGGAACCGTCGGCCTGGAACCGGGTGTAGGTCAGGAAGAGAGTGCCCGTGCGCTGATCGACGTACAGCCACTCCTTGTCCAGGAAGTCGTCGTTATCCCCCCCCAGGAACGGCGGCAGCACCGCCTCCACAGGAGGCTCCCAGATGACCCGCTCGCCCTTGGCGTCGGGCTCGTCGGGAATGCCGAAGAGGGTGGGATCGTTCAGGCACTTCGTGTTCGAGCGGCTTTCCGTCGGCTGCGCCGGGTTCGGCGGCGCGTCCACGAACCGGCCGCGATTCACGCTGAGCGTGAAGATGCCGGCCTGGTTCTGATAGATCGAAGCGAAGAAGAAAGTCTCGGTCCGGTGGTGCACGACGATGACCGGGTCGCCGAAGTAGGCGTCGCTGCCCGGCGTGCCCGCCGGTGCGCCCGAGGGGATCCGGGGCGGAAGGCCGCCGGCGTCGATGAACGTGTTGCCGCCGTTGGTCGAATAGGCGTATCCGCTCAAGCCCTCGCGGTTGTCGTAGAAGCCGAGGGAGTCGTTGTACCCGACGACGATCCTCTTGCCCATGGAGCCGCGGCTATTGAGGACCGCGAGCTCGGTCTCGCTCTGGACGGTGCCGAAGAAGTTGCTCGGAAACGGCGCTGACGGGGCCGGATCCAGGCAGGGATCGTTGGCGAACGAGTTTCCCCCACGCCCGTTGTCGTGGACTCCCTTCCCTCCACCGTTGGCTTTGTCTTCCATCTGTTCCTGAGTGAGCGGGCCCTTCGTTCTGGGGTTGGGCGTTCCCGGCGGCCGCTCGGGCTCGGGCAGGGTCTCGAGAGCCGGCCAGCTCGCTCGCTCGCAGGAGTCGCACTCCCTGGGTTTTTCGCTCTGCGCCGCCGTCGTCTGCGCCCCCGCCGCCAGCAGCGCGGCCAGCAGCGCGGGTATCCATGACTTCCGGGTCCTGTTCATCGATTCTCCTCTCTGGAGACTTCCATCCCCAGCGTCGTTAGTCGTTCCCACCGAACGCTCGCCTCGAACATCTCCTTGGTGGCGGCCTTTCAAGGCTACTTCTTTTTTTGGCACTGTCTAGGGGCGCATCACGTGCGTTGGCACGGTGACCTTCGCCGGCTGACCACGGCGGAAGCCGTAGGTGAGGACGCCGGTCACCCGGGCGGGCTCGCCGTCGACGAGGACGGGCGTGAAGCGCGTTCCGATCGCGGCCTTCACCGCCTGTTCACGCAACAGGCGATCCCCCACCAGCGCACGAGCCTTGTCGACGCTGCCCGACGGGTCGACCGTGATCATGACCCGCACCTCGCCGCGGCCGAACGCCTTCTCCGCCACCGGGCCCATCGACGGGGCGGGCAAGGTCAGTGGCTTGGCATTGAACGGCACGCCCTTGATCGGGGGACCCGACTTGACGAGAAGGTTGGTCAGCCGATAGGCGCGTGGGGGGTCGATCAGGCGCAGGATCATCTGCTGCCGCAAAGCCCCGTTTCGATCGCCGTTCTCGACGTAGGCGGCGCCGAGGTTGTAGTGGGCCAGGGCGAACGCCGGGTCCGCGTCCGTCAGCGCTTCGAGCATCTTCAACCCGCCCTCGAAGTCGCCGGATTTCATCCGTGCCATGGCGAGGTTGTTCGACGCCGGCGCGTAGCCGGGCTTGAGCGACAACGCCCTGGTGTACGCCTCGCGGGCGCGCGGATAATCGCTTAGGGCCGAGTAGGCGTCCCCGAGTCGATAGTGGAGCTCCGGGTCTTCGGGTTTCTGGGCCGCTGCCTCGCGCAATGTCTCGGCCGCCTCCGCGAAGCGCCCCGCGTTGTACTGCTCCATCCCCTTCGCGAGCGGCCGCGCCACTTCTGCCGCGACCTTCTCCGGGACGCGTTCCGCTGGTCCCTGCGCGCTGACGGTCACAAGGAGGATGGCGTGCGACGCGGCGAGCAGGACGTGCAGCATTGGCGGTAACCTGGCGGGTCAGGGCTGGGACGTCGAGTGGCTGGCGATCGCCTGCCACCGGCCGTCACGCTTGACGTACACGTCCGTGAATCGGTATCGGCCGGGAACCACGAGCGCGCGGCCACCCGGGCGACCCTTGACTGGGGAGCGGCCGGTCACCACCGCCGCCGTCTCGCCGAGCACCCTCACCTGCACCTCTTCGCTTCCACCGGTGGCTTGCTGCATGTCCGGGGCCTTGACGATGGACATGAGGTACTGGTTGCGGTCTACGACCTGGCCGGCGGCGTTGGTGAGGGTGAAATCCTCGGCAAGGAGGCGCCCCAGAGCCTCCATGTCGCGGCGGACGAACGCGTCATCCCACTGCCGGAGCGCGTCCCGGATCGCCCCCTCGTCGGGGGAGGCGGCCTGCTGGGCGTGGACCGCCAGTGCGCTCCCCAGCAGCAGCGCCACGCCGGCGAGCACCGCGAATGCCATCAAACTGCGCTTCATATGGTCGTACCGTTCAGCAGTCATTCAGCCTGGGACGGGAGGAGACGCCTGAGGGACGCTCTGGTTCTACCGCTCATCGCGCAGTGAGTCAACCGGTTCGGGGCAAATTCCTCGCCTTCATCCGCGCCAACCGCGAGCGCCCCTTCTTCGTCTACATCGCGCACCATGCTCCGCACGTTGCGCGTCCCGGCTCACCGTCGAGCAGGCGGTGGCGGCCATCGAGAAGGTGGTTGCGGCCTGGCACGCCCGGCCTGGGACGGGATCAATCCATTCCGGACACAGTGCGCGTAGTCGGTGTAGGCCGGTGTGGAACCGCCGGCGCGAAGAACGTGCGCGACCTCAGGCGCTCGGACGGTTGCCGCCCTGCTGCCACGCCTCCACGTTGCGGTCGATCTGCCGGGAGTGTCCCTCGAGGTGATCGGCGTAGATCTTCAGCCACTCCTCGACCGTGTACTCGCCGGGCCGCTCCGTGTGACGCCCGGTCTTCGTCCAGGCGTCACCGATGAGCGTCTGGAGCAGCGTGGCCGTGCTGTGGCGCACGCTCTCGACGACGGACAGCGACGGCTCCAGGGGCAACGCATGGTAGTTGAACGCGCGGGCCCATTCCGCCTGGTCATAGCCCACGATGACGGGCTCCTTCTCCGCGAGCAGATAGCGCAGGCGCGCGTAGGCGTTGACCTCGGAGTCCGCGGCGTGGCACACGATCTCGTGCACGGACCACTTCCCCGGCGCGGGGCGCCACTTCACGACTCCGTCCGGAACGCGGTTCAGCGCCTGGCGCAGGCGGTCCGGCCCCTGCGCGTACTGGTCGATGCGCCGCGATCGTTCCGACGCCGACATCGCCATCTATGTCCTCCTCGCCGTCTCTAGTGATGGCCGTGCTGGCCGTCGTGGTCGTGCGCGCCCCCGTAGGACGGGATCACGCGAGACCTCCTGTTGGCCCCAGGGGCAGCAGCGGCGGCGTTGAAACGGGAGCGGCCGCGGTCACAAGGTCATAGCCCATCTGCCGGAGCAGGTAAAGGGGCCATGCGCGCTCGAAGTAGAAGAGCGGCTGGAGGAACGTCTGGGTGACCACGGGAATGAGGATGCAGCAGCAGGTGAGGCACGCCGCCATCAACAGCACGACCCCTTGCAGGATGCCGAAGACGACCTTCAGCACCACGTAGAGGAAGAAGGCCAGCGGATGGGCGCGGACGAGGTGGCCGACGCGCCGCAGCGCGTCGCCGCAGGAAACGCCGGTGGCCATCTGGATCGGCGCGGCGAAATCTCGCAGCGCGACGGACAACAGCGCAGCGGCGACGATCAGCAGCACGATCCAGGGGACGAGGAGCACCAGCGCGATCGCGAGCTGGTACCCCTTGTCGGCGAGGGTGAGGACGGACGCGACCACCAGGCCGACGAGGCAGAGGACGGCGACCATCAGCCCGAGGGCGAGCCCAAACCGCCAGGCAAAGTAGGAGCGCGCGCGGTCGGCGTGGGCGCGCCAGGGCCGTGCGATGTCGGTGCCTCCGGTGGCGACGTTCTCGATGTAGACGAACGTCGCCCGGCTGTTGATCCAGAGGACGAGAGCCATGAAGGCCACGACCAGCGCGATGACGAGGGCGGCCAGGCCCACCACCAGCCCGACGTTCGCCCCCATCCAGGCCCCGATGGAGCCGAGGGGGTTGTCACCCGTCCCTGCCGTTCCGCCGCCGGGGAAACCCGGCCCCGGCCCTCCCCCGCCGGGGACGGAGCCCGTGATGCCGCCGCGGCCGCATTGATCGAGGAACGTGATCAGCCCGAGGGCCAGCCAACGCTCGAACCGGAAGGGAAAAAGGTGGCCGCGGGTGTGCTCGAAGGCGCTCTGGGCGGCGTCGATCGGCGAAGGCTCGAGCGTCGCCAAAGGCGGCGGCGTGGTCATCCCCTCACCGGAGCGCGAGGCCCTCCGCGACTTTTTCCTTGAACCGCCGGATGTACCGCTGCGCGAGCTCGGGCTCGTAACCGCCGGCGCGGAAGGCGTCTTCCCACTGCTTGTCGCTGAGCCGCGCGAGCCGCTCGGCGGTCCACCTGACGTCGGCCGGAGTGAGCTCGGAGACGAGCTCCTTGTGGAACCCGGACCAGTTGAACTTCACCTTGCCCGAGGAGACGCCCCTGGTGAAGACCTCGGTCTCGAACTCGTGGATGTCGTTGCGGTCGGCGCCGAACTTCCCCGTCTCTCCGAACGAATGCCCGAGATCGCGCACCACGTACCAGCGGCTGGCTCCCTCGCGGGGCTTCTTCAGGTCGTAGATCGCGTTCTGGGAGGACTTGAGGTCGGAGTTGTTGAGCATGATCATCATGACCATCAAGCCCCGATAGGGCTCGGTGGCGCGGAACGGGTTGCTCTGCCAGCCCCATCCTCCGACCTTGTCGAGCTCCTTCTTGTTGTCGGGACGGAAGCGCGCGCGTGTCTGCGGCCCGGGGTTCGGACCGCCGACGAGCGTCCATTTCTCGAGGAAGTACACCGGCGGCTGGTGGAATCCGAGCGCCCACACGAGGCGCGACGCCGTGACTTCCGCCTGCGCTTCCGGCCCCTGCTTCGCGCTCCACTCGACGTCGCCGGGGCCGCGGACGATATAACCGGGGCTGAATCCCGTGAGCATCCCCTGCTTCTTGACCTCGTCGAACCTATAGGAAAACGCGGGATCGGGCGCGTAATCGAGGCCCCACGGCCCAGCGAAGAGGTCGCGCTCCGCAAGGTCAGCGGGCTCGACCCAGAACTGGGCCATCTCCGACGGCGTCGGTGCGACGGCGGGCGGCGGCGCGAGGGGCACGGCGCACCCGGCGGCGGTGACTGCGGCCGCGAGGGCGGCGGACAGCGAGATGCGTGATGACATTGTTCCTCTAGCGGGACGGCGTGAGCGCGAGCCCCGCCGCCACTTTCTCACGGATCCTGCGGATGAAGCGCGCGGCGATCGCCTCCTCGTACCCGGCGGCGCGGAAGGCGTCGGCCCACTGCTGCGGGGTCAGGCGATCGAGGCGCTCACAGGTCCACTTCACGTCGGCGGGGGTCAGGTGGCCGAACAGCTCGCGGTGGAAGCGCCCGAGGTCGTCGAAGCGCACGTATCCGTCGGCGTCGACGCCCTTGATGAACCCCTGCTGCTCGAAGTCCTCGACGTCGTTGCGCGTGCCGGAATCGGGGACGATCCGGGTCCGGCCCAGGGAGACGCCGGTGTCGATCACCACGAACCAGCGGCGCGCGCCCTCGTCTTCGCGGTCCAGGTCGTAGATCGCGGTATTGCGGTCGAGCAGGTCCCAGTTGTTGAGGATGCGCATCATCACCAGCAGGCCGCGGAACGGCTGCGTGTCCACGAACTGGTTCCGGCGCCACGACCACTCGCCGACCCGTTTGCGCCCGGGGAGATCGGGGCGGAAGCGGCTGGGCGGCTTCGCTCCCGGCACCGTTCCGCCTTCGAGTACCCAGCGCTCCACGAAATACGTGGGGGGCTGGTGGAAGCCGATCGCCCAGACGAGCCGCGAGGCAACGACCTCGGAATGCGCGTCCGGTCCGTACTTCACCGCCCATTCCATACCGCTCGCATCCTTCACGTCCCAGCCCCAGCTGAACCCCTTCGTGTCCTTTTTCAGGAACCGGAAGCGGCTGCCGGGAGCCGGCGCCAGGCCGCCGGGGCCGTTGAACAGGTCGCGCGCCGCGATATCGGCGGGCTCGACCCATAGCTCGGCCAGCTCCGCTGGCGTGAGCGGGGCCTTTGCCGTGGACCGCATCTTCCGCGGGAGCGCCGCGCAGCCCCCCGACAGAAGTGCCACCGCCAGGCAGGCGGCGAGCGCCCGCTTCCGATCAATGGCAGCGCCGCCGACCCTCATCGATCCTCCCTGTCCCCTCGCCCCTTTGTACATCACCGGCCCACGCCCGGCCTGCGAACTGGGGCATGATTCCGCCGCGTGTCCGAGATGAAATCGCTGCCCATCCATCACGTCGCGCTTCGCGTCGCAGACCCGGAGGCATCCCTTGCCTTCTACTCCGGGCTCCTCGGCCTGCGCGAGTTGCGGCGCATGGACGAAGCCGGACGGGTGCGCTCGATCTGGGTCCAGGCCGGCCCGTGCGCGCTGATGCTGGAGCGCGAGATCAAGGGGGGCGGGCCGGCGACGGGATCGGGACACGTTCTCGTGCTCGAGGTCGTGGATCTCGACCCGTGGATTGCCCGCATGGCCGCCGCCGGCCACGGGCCGCTCGACCGCACGCCCTCGACCGTCTTCTTTGCCGACCCGGACGGACACCGGGTCGGCCTGACCGTGTTCCCGCGCGAACGGATGATCGCGGCGGAGGGACGGGGCTAGTTCGCCTTTGCCCCTACGACGGGCCCGTCCAGGGACTGGATGGTCGCCGTCGAGGCGGGACGCGACGCGGTGAGCCGCTTGGACACCGCCTCCGCCTGGCGCAGCACGCGGAGCACGTTCTCGCCCGCGAGCTTGCGCAGGTCGGCATCCGTCCACCCGCGGCGGATGAGCTCGGCGAACAGGTGGGGGTACTTCGAGACGTCCTCGAGCCCATCCGGCCCGAGGTCGATGCCGTCGAAGTCGCTGCCGATGCCGACGTGGTCGGCGCCCGCCACCTTGCGCACGTGATCGATGTGATCCGCGACCTGGCCCAGGGTCGCCTTCGGCAGCGGGTCGGCCGCCTCCATCTGTTTCTGCGCCCTCTTCCTCTCCGCTTCGTTGGTGATGGACGCGGTGCGCTCCTTGATGCGCTTGTCGCGCGCGGTATACGCGTCGTAGATCTCCTTGGAAACGAAAGCGGGGACGAACGTCACCATCACCACGCCGCCGTTCACCGGCATGCGCTTCAGGATGGTGTCCGGGACGTTGCGCGGAACGTCGGTGAGCGCGCGCGCCGAGGAGTGCGAGAAGATCACGGGCGCTTCGGACACGCGGATCGCGTCGTCCATGGTCTCGATGGAAACGTGCGACAGGTCCACGAGCATTCCCAGTCGATTCATCTCCCGCACGACCTCTTCGCCGAACCGGGTCAGCCCTCCGTGCCGGCCCGGCTCGGCGGCGGTGTCCGCCCAGTCGAGGGTGACGTTGTGGGTGAGGGTCAGGTACCGCGCGCCGAGGTCGTAGTAGGCGCGGAGAGCGCCCAGCGAGTTCTCCAGCACATGCCCGCCTTCCATCCCGATGAGGGAGGCCACGCGCCCCCGCTTGAACTCGCGCGTCACGTCGTCGGCGGTGAGGGCGAGCGCGAGCCGCTCCGGGTACCGCGCGATCACCCGCCGCGCGATGTCGATCTGCTCGAGTTGGACGCGCGCGTAGCCTTCCTTGATCTCCCCCGGGACGTACACGGACCAGAACTGCGCGCCGACCTTGCCCTCTGCCAGCCGGGCAAGATCGGTGTGGCCGGGCGTTTGCGCCCGCAGGTCGTAGGCGGCGACGTCATGCGGTGCCGCCGTGGAGTCGCGTATCGCCCAGGGCAGATCGTTGTGACCATCTATCAGCGGCGTCGTGGACAGGATCCGCCGCGCCCGGACGAGCGCCGCGTCGTCCGCCGCGGGCAATACGGAGGGCAGCGCGAGGAGCAGGGCAAGGGCAAGGGGCTTCATGGCGTCCATGCTAGCAGCGCCGGGCCCGCGATTAATGGAACTCGCGGCGGGCGGGGATCGTCTCAGGATATGAACCCGCGCGCACGTCCCCGGCTCGACGCTGAAGGAGAAATCGCCATGCGTATTCCTGCCGTTCTCGCCTCCCTGGCCCTCGCCCTCGGCCTCGCCGGTCCCGCCGCCGCCGGGGACGGATACTGGTCGTCGATCTTCCACGACGTCGTTTCGGGCCCGCTCAAGACCAGCGAATTCCGCTGGCAGGGCCGGGCCGCGGCCGGCCGGACGGTCGAAATCCGGGGCGTCAATGGCTCCATCCAGGCCGTACCCTCGAGCGGGGACATGGTCGAGGTGGTGGCCGCGCGCCGCGGACGCAAGAACGATCCCGACAGCGTCGAGATCAAGGCGTTCGAGCATGACGGCGGCGTCACGGTGTGCGCGCTCTACCCGAGCACGGATTCCTCGCGCCCCAACGAGTGCCTGGCCGGGGGCAAGGGACGGATGAGCGTGAAGAACAACGATGTCAGCGTCGAGTTCGTGGTCAAGGTGCCGGCCGGCGTGCGCCTTTTCGCGCGCACCGTCAACGGCGCCGTCGATGCCGCGGGCCTGAGCGGCGACGTCGACGCGGAGACCGTGAACGGCAGCGTCAAGATCCAGACTTCCGGGGTCGCCCGGGCGCAGACGGTGAACGGCTCGGTGAACGCGAGCATGGGCCGCGCCGACTGGTCCTCCGAGGTCGCATTCAAGACGGTGAACGGCAGCATCCGCGTGGGCCTTCCCACCGGCGCCAGCACCACCATCGACGCCGAGACCGTGAACGGGCGGATCGTCTCCGACTTCGAGGTCAGCAACGGCTCGACGACCCGTCGCCGCCTTTCGGGAACGATCGGCAGCGGCGGCCGCGCGATGTCCCTCGAGACCGTGAACGGCAGCATCCACATCGGCCGCGACGGAGCCATCTAGGACGCGTGCCGCAGTTGGCGTCTCCTTTGCACTGAGTGTCTGCCGTCCAGTCTTTCGGGCCGCCAAGCGTCTCCGGATGTCGTTGAAAGCCAACGACCTTCGGGCCAGGACGCGCCGGCAACGTGGCCCGGGTGACACACGGGGGCGTGGCGGGGACGCCACTGCGAGAGGAGATCGGATGAACGTTCATGTGAGGGCCGCGTCGCTACAGGACGGGGTCGCCGTGCTGGAGCTCCTCGAGGAGGTCGGGTACTACCCCGACCCGATCGCGTTCGCGCAGACGTACCGGAAGACGATGACCGACCCGCACTTCCTGGTGCGCGTCGCCGAGGAGGACGGGAAGATCGTCGGCATGGCCTCGTTGTCGATGCGATATCAGCTCGGCCTCGGCGGCCTGCTCGCGAGCCTCGATGAGCTCGCGGTGGCGCGGGGGCACAAGACCGCGGAGAAGCTGCTGCTGCAGGCGACGGTGGGCAAGGCACGATCGCTGGGCGCCCGCCGCATCGTGCAGAAGGCGAACGAGGGCACGCCGCCGCCGCGCGCGGCCCAGCGCGCCGCCGCCGCCGCCGCCGCCGCCGAAGCGGCGTAGGGGGTTTCATAAAGCTGGGGGGGAACGTCGGCGCGGAGCTTATCAAGTCGGGGGGGAACGTCGGCGACCAGCCATGGTGCCTCGCTCCCCCCCGAACCCCCCAACGGGCGCCGCCGCCTTCGGCGTCGCCGCCCTTCCGAACCGCCAATCTCTTGAACCCGCCTGCCTTCAATCCTTTATCCTTTCCTCGCCATGCCGCAAAACGAGACGTTCGACATCGCGGGGCCGGCGGGACGGCTCGAAGCTCTGCTGATGAACCCCGACGGTCCGCCGACCGCGGCCGCCGTCCTCTGCCACGCCCATCCGCTCCACGGCGGCGTCATGCATTTCAAGGTGCTCTTCCGCGCCGCCAAGGTGCTGCAGGCGCACGGCGTGGCCGTCCTGCGGTTCAACTTCCGCGGCGTGGGGCGCAGCGAAGGCGTCCATGACCGCGGGCGGGGCGAGCAGGCGGACACCGCGGCCGCCGTCGACGAGATGGCGCGCCGGTTCCCCGGCCTGCCCATCGTGCTCGGCGGTTTCTCCTTCGGGTCGGTCATGGCCGTTCGTGTCGGATGCCGCGAGCCGCGTGCGCGGGCCTTGCTGGTGATGGGCTTCCCCGCCGCGTCCGTGGAGGACACGACGTTTCTCGCGCCGTGCCGGCAGCCGCGGCTGTTCGTGCAGGGCGACGGCGACACCTTCGGCAACGCGGAGCGGATCCGCGGGATCGTGGCTTCGCTGCCCGAGCCGAAGACCCTCGCCGTGATCCCGGACAGCGATCACTTCTTCAATGGCCGTCTCGACGAGCTGCAGGCCGCGGTCGAGGCGTGGGCAAAGACGCGGCCGTGGGCGAACGCGTGAGCGCCGCGGGGGCGATGCTCGATCCCCGTCGCGCCGTGGTCGTGCTGATCGACCTGCAGCAGAAGCTGCTGCCTGCGATCGCCGAGCGCGAACGGGTTCTTGCGAACAGCCTCCTGCTCCTCCGGCTGTCCGACGTCCTCGAGCTGCCCGTCATCCTGACCACGCAGTACCGGAAGGGGCTGGGCGAGATCGTTCCCGAGGTGACCCTGGCCGCTCCGAAGGTCGTGCCGCTCGACAAGGTGGCGTTCGGCTGCTTCGGCTCGGCGGAGTTCGAGACCCGGATCGCGGAGCTCGACGGTCGCGACCAGGTGCTCGTCGCCGGCGTGGAGGCGCACATCTGCGTCGCGCAGACGGTCCTCGGCGCGCTGGCCAAGCGCCTCACCGTGCACGTCGCCGCGGACGCGGTCGGCTCGCGGACGGCCGCGAACCGCGAGATCGGCCTGCGGAGGATGGAAACGGCGGGGGCCGTGATCACCAGCGCCGAGATGGCCGTCTACGAGCTGCTCGGCCGCAGCGACGCCGCCGCTTTCAAGTCGATGCTGCCCCACCTGCGCGGGTAGCGCGGTAGCTGGTCCGCCGGCGCGTAGGGGAGCGCGCAGAGCGAGACGTCAAAATGAGCGCTGCACTACGGTTTCGCGGCGCGCGTCTCCTCCGCAGCGCTGGCGTCCATGACGTCCGACGGCCGCAGCGCGGCGATCTGCGGTTATCATTCGCACCGTGGCGCGCAGGTTACGCATAGCGGTCAACACCGGTGGGGGCGACGCCCCGGGCCTGAACGCCGTGCTGCGGGCGGTGACGCTGACCGCCCTCAACCGCGGCTTCGAGGTGTTCGGCATCCAGAAGGGCTACCTGGGCCTCCTCGACACCAAGTACCTCGTCCCCTTGACGTCGAACTCCGTGCGCGGGATCACGCATCTCGGCGGCTCCATCCTCGGCACCAACAACCGCGGCAACCCGCTGGCCATCCGCGTGGTGGAAGGCGGCGTCGAGCGCTACGTGGACGTGTCCGACCAGGCGGTCACCAACTTCCGCAACCTCGGCTTCGACGGCCTCATCGCCATCGGCGGGGACGGCTCGCTGAAGATTGCCGCCGGTCTCGCGCGCAAAGGGATCCCGATCATCGGCGTTCCCAAGACCATCGACAACGACCTGGCCGCGACGTACGTGACCTTCGGCTTCGAGACCGCCGTCGACACCGCCACCGACGCGATCGACAAGCTGCACTCGACGGCGGAGAGCCACGACCGCGTGATGGTGGTCGAGGTCATGGGCCGCTACTGCGGCTGGATCGCGCTGCACGCCGGCGTCGCCGGCTCCGCGGACGTCATCCTCATCCCGGAGATCCCTTTCGACCTCGAGAAGATCTGCCAGAAGGTGATGCAGCGCGAGCTGGACGGCCGCCACTTCTCGATGGTCGTATGCGCGGAAGGCGCGAGCGCGAAGGACGGCCAGCTCACCCTGGTCGAGAACGCGCACGACGGCCGCGAGGCGCGGCTGGGCGGGGTGGCGGAGAAGATCGCGAGCGAGATCGCGAAGCGCACCGGCAAGGAAACGCGCTCCATGGTCCTCGGCCACCTGCAGCGCGGCGGACAGCCCACGGCGGATGACCGGCTGCTCTCCCTCCGTTACGGCGCGGCCGCGGTTCGCCTTGCCGAGGAAGGCAAGTGGGGCACGATGGTCGCATTCGATCCGCCCGAGATGACCTCGGTGCCGCTCGAAGCCGCGCTGGAGACGATGAAGACGGTCCCCGTCGAATGCGACACCGTGCGCACCGCCCGCGAGCTCGGCATCTCGTTCGGCGACTAGCTAGCCGTCGTCGCCGTCCCTGGACGCGATCCACCACTGCAGCGCCGCCGCCTGCAGCACCGACATCAGCACGAGCATCGCGTCCGTGTTCAGGTAGAGCGACACGAACGTGCCCGTCAGGAAGCGCAGCGCGAGCACGAGCAGGAATCCCGCGGCGACGTTCACGACCGTGAGCAGGACGGTGAAGCCCGAGAGCTCCAGCACCCGGGCGAGCGCTCCCCGCAGCGACGTCGCGCGCAGACCGAGAACGCGCGCTCCGACGGCGACGAGCGCGACCGAGGTCAGGGCGAAGAGCAGGAGCAGGTAGAGGGAATCCAACTCAGGACGCCCCGGCCATCCGGTAATAGGCGCGCGCGATCGCCTCCTGCACGATGGCCCGGGCGAGCGCGAGGCGCGCCTGCGGCTTCTGCGGGCGCAGCGAATCCTCGAGGACGGGCGCCGCCGCCACCGTCATACCTTCCCGCTCGAACACCCGCCGCGCGCGGGCCATGTGCTGGAGGCCGGTGACGAGGATGATCGACGGGCCCCGCCGTCCCCCCAGGCGCGCGAGCACCCGCTCCGCCTCGTCGCGGGTGCTGATCCCCTCTGGCTCCACGAGAACCGCCGCCACGGGAACGCCGAGGTCGGCCGCATAACGAGCGCGCACTTCCGCTTCGACCGCGCCGTGGTACGCGGGCCCGAGCAGCACGATCCGCGGCGCGAGACCCTGCCGGAAGAGACGGATGCCATGCACGGTGCGGCGGAGCGAGTTGTCGGTCAGCTCGCCCTCCGGCATCACGCCCGAGCCGAGGACGACAATGGCGTCCGCGGGGCTGAGCGCCGGAGGCTCCACGCCACCGTGCAGCGTCTCCGCGATCGGGGTGAAGGCGACGAGCGCTACGAGCAGGAGCGCGCCGCCGCCCACGACCCGCGCCGACGCGCGCACTACCCGACGTGAATGCGTGGGCGATCCGTCGGGTTGGGAACGCTTTTCCGGAGGACTTCGCGGGTCACCGGAGCGGTGTCGCCCTCGCCCAGCGCGAGGTAGCGCAGCACGTATATCAGCGGGTTTCCTTCCGTCCAGCCGAAATAGGCGTCGGGGTTGCGGCCCGTGCGATCGCGGATGTGGAGGAGCAGGGCGGCGATGGCGTTCGGCACCGCCGGGCTCACGCAACGAAGGATGCGATGGCGTCCCACGGTGGCGCCCGTGACGTCGAGGTCCTCCGTGAAGTCGGACGCGTCCCCCTGCACGACCTCGAGGAACAGCACGGGCTCGCCCTGGTCGAGGCTGTGGTCCTCGCGCGCCTGCCGCTCCTTGTTGTCGTACTCGTCCTCGGTGAATCGGTCGGGGCGGTGGGCGATGATCCTGACCCCGACCGGCGCCAGGGCGTCGACGGCCGCCTGCGCCGCGGCGTCGAGGCGGACGGTCTGGATGCGCAGCTCGGTGGAGCGAATGGCGCGGGAGAGCAGGGACGTCGACACGATGCCGATGATGAACAGGACCGCGATCTTGATGCCTTCCGGGCGCTCGATCACGATGTTCACGACGGTGTAGGCGAAGATCGCGGTCATGGGCGCGAAGACCCAGAACTTTCGCGTCCCGCGGTTGGCGATGGCCGCGGCCAGCGCCGCGGAGGCCATGAGGAACAGGACTCCCGTGGCGTACGCGCCCGCCTGGGCCTCGACGTCGGCCCGGAAGAGGATCGTGACCAGCGCCGAGATGGCGGTGAACACGAGGACGAGCGGACGCGTGGCCCGCGCCCAGTCGGGGGCCATCCCGTAAGGCGGGAGGTAGAGCGGAACGAGGTTCAGCAGGCCGACCATCGCCGACGCGCCCGCGAACCACAGGATCGCGATGGTGCCGATGTCGTAGACGGTGCCGAAGGTCTCGCCCAGCAGGCGGTGGGCCAGGTAAGCGAGCGCGCGGCCGTTGGCTTCGCCGCCGGCCTGGAAGGCCTCGGGGGGGATGAGCAGGGTCGTCACGATGCTGCTGCCGATGAGGAACGCGCTCATGATCACGGCCGCGGAGATCAGCAGCTTGCGCGTGTTCCGGATGCGTCCGTGCGGCGCCTCCTCCGTCTCTCCGGTGTTGCCGCGGACGAGGGGCATGACCGCCACCCCCGTCTCGAACCCCGACAAGCCGAGCGCCAGCTTCGGGAACAGGATCGCGGCCACGCCGAACATGGCGAGGGGGCTGCCGTGTTTCGCGGTCACCGCTTCCTTCCACCCCGCCCACAGCTCGGGATGCGCCATCACCTCGCGGAAGCCGGCCACCAGCAGCGCGGCGTTGAGCCCGAGGTACAGGGCGACGATCCCCACCGCGAGGCCGATGGCCTCCTTGAAGCCCTTCAGGAAGACTCCGGCCAGCAGGGAGATGAGCACCAGCGTGACCGCGACCGGCTTGTGGGGCAGCCGGTGCAGCATCGGGTTCTCGAGGATGTGGACGGCGGCGTCGGCGGCGGAGAGCGTGATCGTGATGATGAACCCGGTGAAGGCGAACCCGAGCAGCGCGAGCACGAACAGCTTCCCCTTCCACCGCGGCAGCAACTCCTCGAGCATGCGGATGCTGCCCTGTCCGTGCGGGCTCCGCGCCGCGACCTCGGCGTAGACGGGGACGGCCACGAACAGCGTCACCACCACCAGCACGAGGGTCGCGATCGGGGACAACACTCCCGCGGCCAGGAACGCGATCCCGGGCTGGTAGCCGAGGGTGGAAAAGTAGTCGACGCCGGTCAGGCACATCACCTTCCACCACGGGTAGGTCGGGTGGGCGGTCGGCGTCCCGTGGTGCTGGAGGCCCTTCAGCATCCAGCGGCCCAGCTTCGAGCGCGCGTCGGTCGCGACGGGAGTCCGTTCGAACTCGAGGGAGACGGGCGGGGCGGCGTCTCGGCCGGCGGTGCCTGGCGGCGCCGCGTCCGGCGGGGGTGTCATGGTGTGACTCCTGTTTACCCCGTCGCGACGGAGCGCGCAACCGCGTGCGGCCGCTCACTGCCCGCCGAGGGTCCCCCGGCGGCTCGCCGTATAATCCGGCTCGGGGCGGAGGTATCGGATGAAGAACAGCATCTGGTCGGGGTGCGCGATGGCGACCGCGGTTCTTGCCGTCACGGCGATGGCCAGCGGCCAGGCAGCGCCGCCCGCGACGCCGGAAGCGCGGACCATCGAGGTCACCGCCGGCGACTACAAGTTCCTGCCCGAGGTCATCGAGGTCGCCGAGGGCGAGCGCATCGTCCTGAAGGCGCGCGTCACCGACGGCAAGAAGCACGGACTGGCCATAAAGGAGATGGAGGTCAAGGCCGCGCTTCCGAAGAGCGGCGAGCCGGTGGCAATCGAGTTCGTCGCCGGCAAGCCCGGGACGTACACCATCGCGTGCTCCGTCTACTGCGGCAACGGCCACTCGCGGATGAAGGGGCGCCTCGTCGTCTCGGCGCGGAAGTAGTGCGACTCGCGGTTTTCGCCGTCGCCGTGAGCATCGCGGTTCTCGCAGCGCCGGCCGCGCGCGCGCAGGAGCCGGCCGCCCAGGACCCCACGTCGGTCAAGGGCGTCGAGGCCGAGGATCTCGAGGAAGCCCCGGCCGCCGTGCCCAGCCCGGCGCCGGAGACTGCGCGCCCCGACGCCGAGCGCGACGACCGCGAGTTCGACCCCGTGGAGCCGGACTTCGTCGTGGTCAACCTGCCCACCCAGGCCGTGATGGCGCGCGGCGGGTGGGCCTTCCGCGTCACGCATCGCTTCTCCCGGCCGCTCGGAGACGGCGACCTCGGCGATCTCGCCGGCGACCTGTTCGGGCTCGATTCCGGCGGCCTCATCGGCCTCGAGCTGCGCTACGGCGTGGCCCGCGACACTCACGCCGGCGTGCACCGCACGAGCGACCGCACCATCGAGCTGTTCGCGCAGCGCGACCTGCGGCGGGCGGAGGACCAGCTCTTTGGCCTCGCCGTCCGCGCTTCGATCGACGGTCTCGACAACTTCAGCGAGGGCCATTCCCCCGCCCTCGCCGCGATCCTGTCGCGCAGGCTGGGCGAGCGCGGCGCCGTCTACGCGATCCCGGCCCTGGCCTTTGGCCTCGACTCCGACGAAACCGCGGCCGACCAGGCCGACGGCTCGTCCACCGCGCTCGTCGTGGGGCTGGGCGTCCGGTTCCGCTTCTCCGAGAACGGCGCGGTGCTCTTCGAAGCCACGCCGCGGCTGAACGCGCCCGACATCGAGCCCGGATTCCGCCACCCCGTGAGCGTCGGGATCGAAAGGACGATGGGCGGCCACGCCTTCCAGCTGAACGTCTCCAGCTCGTTCGGGACCACGATGGGACAGATCGCGCGCGGCGGCGCGCCGGCCGGCTGGTACATCGGCTTCAACATCGCCCGCAAGTTCTATTGATCAAGGAGCCTTCATGATTCGTCGTGACGCGCCCCTGTTCGCCCTCGTGCTCGCGCTCTCCGGGCTGGCCGTGCTTCAGGCGTGCGGCAGCGGCGGGTCGACTGGGCCTTCGGGGGGCGGTGGCGGCGGCGGGACGACCAACCCGCAGCCCGGC
>Ga0136617_10000253_pt1 | contig 43271 bp, 25 predicted proteins | sample AntDrymUQ3222106_2_FD_129672 | JGI IMG/M metagenome (GOLD analysis project Ga0136617, IMG submission 129672) | Polar desert sand microbial communities from Dry Valleys, Antarctica - metaG UQ322 (21.06) | ecosystem: Environmental > Terrestrial > Soil > Desert | place: Antarctica: Dry Valley... | reverse complement strand
GAAGGGCAGGTTGGATTCCGAATTTCGTTCTGAACATTCTTAGACGGCAATCGAAGGGCGTCATGTCCGCGAATTACACATGCTCGGAGTCATTGTTTATTAATCACCGCCCTGTTCCTGCTTTGGCCATCGAAGTAAGGGCGAAACACGCGGGCCATCGCAGATATGAAGTCATACAAATCCAAGGCGAATTCGAAAGCCTAATCGATTAAATTGAGATTCGATCTCAGAGAAGGAGCATAAAACGATGTTTAGTTATGAAATAAAGAACCTTATGCCAATGGACGATTTGATAGGGGAGAGCGGGCAGACAAGACTCAGGAGGTGTTGTTCCTCGCTGATAGCGATTTCCCTCGCCTTGGTCATGTTCCAACTTCTGGCCTCGAACGCCGCCGCCCAAACGACCACTTCTACAATCGAGGGAACCGTGACGGATGCTAACGGCGCGGTGATACCCGGCGCACAGGTTAAGGCCAGCGGGACCACGCTTGCCACCGAGCGTACCGTAACGACTGATGCGGAAGGATTCTACCGTCTCGTGGCCCTGCCCGCGGGAGCATACACCGTGACGATTACGCAGACGGGCTTTGCTGCAAGCACCTCCACCATCGAGTTGACGCTCAATCGCGTTGCAACTTTCGACGTCCAGCTGCAAGTTGGAAACGTAGGCGGTGACGTAGTTGATGTTACCGATGAGCTGCCCTTGCTGGAACCGAATGCGTCGGCCACCGGATTGACCGTCACTCAGCGGCAGATCGTTGAGTTGCCCGTCAACGGACGGGAATACCTCGACCTGCTGCAGCTCGTGCCCGGCGTAGCCATCAACCGGCAAGCCGACCCCGACAGCGATGAGGCGACGCCGGTGCTGGGCGAGCGTGGCGGCAATAACAACTTTTTCATTGATGGACACCCGAATAAGGATACCGTGAATGGCGGGCCGGCCGCACAGTTCAATCAGGAGACAATTGCCGAGTTTCAGGTGCTGACGACCGGCTACAAGGCCGAGTTCGGACAGGCATCGGGAGCGATAGTCAATGTTATCACCAAGAGCGGCGGAAATGGTTTTCACGGCGTAGCTTCGCTGTTTCATCGCAACGAGGCTTTCGATTCGTCCAACTCCCTGGACGAGACGCGGACGGATGCGCCGCCCCTTCGCAGATTTGACTATAGTGTGGCCCTCGGTGGTCCAATTATAAAAGACAGAGTTTTCTTCTTCGGCTCGGCAGAGCGGATCACTGAAAACCGCCGCCTGGATTTCATTTTCCCGGATACCGGAAGTGAAGTAGTCAATCAATTACTCCGCGATCAGGAGGAGCCCTTCGACAATCCGACGCAAAGCCGCGAGACACGAGTCTTCTTTAAGCTAAACGAACAGTTCGGACGGCACCAACTGACCCAGGAGGTGAATTATACCAACGGCCTAGTGAGAGAATTTTTGCCGCTCTCGGCGGGACAGAGTTTGCCGTCGTCGCGAGATGACACCGGGGCGCGGCATCTGCTTCTTGCGTTCGGTGACACAATTTTGTTGGGCAAACAGAGCAATCCGTGGATAGTGACGCTCCGCGGCGCATATCGCGGAGAGCCTTCCAGTATTCGCCCCTCTCACCCGGAAGCCGGGCCGGGAACGAGATTCAACCCGTTCAGCGTTCCAGTTTGTCCAACCTGCTTTCTTTTTGGTGATCTGCCTCAGGTTTTTTTCGGCAATTCACTGACGGCTTCAAATTTGAATCAGAAATATTCTTCATTCACAGCCAACACCAACAAACTCTTCGGCGACCATGATCTGAAATTCGGATGGAATTTCCTGCGGACAAAAGTTGACGGCCTCGAGGCGCAGGTTTTGAACCTTCAAAACTTTTCCACGGTCGATGACTTTGCGACGTTCGGACCCCTAAACAGCGGCATTTCTTTACTCGGAGCGCTTGCAGGGCTTACGCCCGAAGATGACGAGATTCATCTGCGGAACAATTATAACGCGCTTTTCGTGCAGGATGATTGGAAACTGCGAAGTAACCTGACCGTCAATCTCGGACTGCGTTGGGAGCACGACTCCGAATTCGAGGCCAAGCGAAACTTCTCGCCGCGTCTTGGTGTCGCCTGGGCGGTAACGCCAAAGACCGTCGTACGGGCACACTTCGGTATCTTTTACGATCAGTTCCGTTTGGGGCTGGCCCGTAATGTTCCGGGGTTCGGTGGCGCCGATCAAAGATTTCAACAGTTGCTGCTGTTTCCGCGAGGGCTTTACGGGTCCCCGTCTTTTGTTTCCAGTGCCGGCCTCTTGCTCCTTGGGAATGGACCGTGCTTATCGAACGCGTTTGTCGGTAATCTGACCGACGCCCAGATCACAGCCCTCGGATTGTCATGTCCTTTGGCACCGCCAGGGGCGATTCCGTTTATCGGCGTGGACCGGCTCAACAATGTGGTTGCGCCTGGACATGCTCCGATTCCCGCTAACACCGTGATAACCGTCAACAACGTGCAGGCACTCACAGGGCTGACACCGGATCAGTATGCGCTGCAGGCCAGCACGGCCGTCGGGCAACCGGCGGGATATTTTGTCTTCGGTCCGTTCGGGGTATTGAATAATCCCATTCTCCCCCCGGGGCAACTTCCCGTCAGTATCGACGGCACCTTCAGCACGCCCCATACGCTCGGTTTTAATATCGGCGTACAGCGTGAGATCACGAAGGACATGGTCGTCGAGGTGGACTACCACCATCGGGAAATCCGTAATCTCCTAGGCGCCAGGAAGAGCAATCTTGCCTTTGAGTCGCGTGTTGAAGGCTTCCAACGCACCTTTAACCCTCCCAACACTGAAATAGAAATTCAAACTTTTGGTCCGTTCTACGAAGGCACTTACGACGCGCTGATCGTCAACTTCAATAAACGCTTCAGCCGCCGCTTTCTACTCGGAGCGAATTACACGTATGCCAAGGCCACCGACAACTCGTCCGGTATTGGGGCATTACCTTCGGACAGCTTTATCGGAACCGTGCCGATAGTAACCGAACCGGGTACAGGCGCGACCAACAGGGATGGTTCTTTCATATCTACCAATGGCAACTTCGTCGAAAAAGCGGGAGAATTTCTCAATGGCCCCGACCTCGATAAGGGTCCGTCTCCTCTGGCGGTGGATCATATTTTTCAGATCAACGGGCTGGTGGAGCTGCCGTGGCAATTTCAAATCAGCGGCATCTTCCGGGCGCAAAGTGGCTTTCATTTCAGCCGAAATGCTATTGACATTATCGACCCGGACGGTGACGGGTCTTTCATCGGCAGAGATATTAGTCCCGGCGCCGGGCGGAATGCTTTTGTAGCTCCACCATTCGTCAATCTCGATATGCGCTTCACCAAGCGTTTCGATATCGGCGATCGGGTAAAGGTGGATCTCTTTTTCGAGTATTTTAATCTGTTAAATCGTCAGAACCCGGCCGCAGTGTTTACGCAGCAGAACGTGCAGCAAAATCCTGTCGGATCGTTATTGCAGGTGTTGCCCGGACGGGAAGGGCAGGTCGGATTCAGAATTGCGTTTTGACTCTTCTTAAAATGGCAATTTAGAGGCTTTAATGCCCGGGGATTACATATGCTCCGTATTGTAGTTTATTTAGTCACTGCAGCGTTCCTGCTTTTTCCATCGCCGCAGGCGGCGGTGGCTCAGACGGGGCAGGAACGTAAAGCCATCAAGCTCGATGCGGGTGCCTACGACGCCTACGTCGGGCAATATGAGCTTTCTCCGGACTTTGTCATCACTGTCCGGCGGGAAGGGAACGGTCTGTCGATTCAAGCCACGGGTCAGCCGAAGATTGAAGTCTTTGCGGAATCGGAGACTAAATTTTTCCTGACCGCGGTTGATGCCCAGATCACGTTTGTCAAAAACGAAAAGGGAGAAGTCACCCATCTGATTCTGCATCAGAACGGAGCGGACCAAAACGCCAAACGGATCATTTCCACGAGCACCGCACCGCCTGCCGGACAATCAGCCGGGTCAACGCCCGGCGGAGTGCGCAGTCCGGTAGAAGTTACGGTGCCTATCGAGCCAACACCTTTTAAAGGCGATGGCAAAACGCATCTTGCCTACGAACTGCATCTTGCCAACTTCGATTCGTCGGCGATGACGCTGACGCGCCTTGAAGTCTCGGGCGGCGATGGTAAGCCGCTCGCGAAATACGAAGGAGAAGAACTCAAGGCGCGTCTCGGGCGTCAGAGCGTACAGCCAGTAGCCTACCTCTGGCTGACATTCGATAAGCCGTCGGCTGTCCCAGCGGTGCTTCATCACAGCCTTACCGCCAGGAGCAATGCGGGGGCAGGACAAAACGATCGGCCCGAGATTAAAATTAAGGACCTTGAGATCAAGGTGCGGACCGGTAAGCAACTCGTGCTCTCGCCGCCGCTGCGTGGTGACGGATGGCTGGCGGGCAACGGGCCGTCGAACACTTCCGGTCATCGCCGCGCGCTGATTGCGGCTGGCGGGGCAGAGCATATAGCTCAGCGGTTCGCCATCGATTGGGTGCAATTGCGGGAAGACGGCAAGACCTGGGTCGGAGATCAGTTGAAGAACGAGAGCTATCGCGCTCACGGCGCAGAGGCACTCGCCGTTGCCGATGGAACGGTAGTCGCAGTCAAAGACGGAATCCCGGAAAACATTCCCGGCGCGACATCTCGTGCAGTGCCGATAACGATGGAGACCGTCGGCGGCAACCACGTCATTCTCGATCTCGGTCAGGGCAGATATGCCTTTTACGCTCATCTGCAGCCGGGCAGCCTGCGCGTCAAATTGGGTGACAAGGTAAAACGAGGCAGGGTGCTCGGGCTGGTCGGTAACTCCGGAAATTCGACCGAGCCGCATCTGCACTTTCACGTTAGCAACAAAAACTCGCCGCTTTCCTCCGAAGGCCTGCCTTACGTATTTGATTCATTCGAAGTGCAGGGAAAAGGTTGGGGCTGGAAACCTTCGGGCAAGGACTCGCCGGTCGAAAAGCGCACGCTTGAAATACCGATGCAGGACAGCGTGGTAAGACTTGCGGTGCCTTAGTTGAACCGACTTTCTGGTATATCCCGCGGCGTGTCGCTGCAGCGTTGAGGTCCAGCATTGCGGCGAGGCGTTGAGACGATTTGAGGTTTCAACATTTATGAGGTGGGATGGTGGTATTTCGGCTACAGCCATTTGAGCAGCTACATGATTGGAAATGTGCACTTCGAAGACATAGGAAAACAAATAAGAACGATGAGGTTCAATTTAGGCACAACAATGAGAAAACTGGTTCATATTGCCATCCTCGTTCTTTTTCACGCTCTGCTGTGCTCTGCCGCCATTGCGGAAACCCGGTTCGAGATTTCGTATGATAAGGCCGTCGGGTCCGGCCCGATCACCGGCCGTGTAATACTCTTCATCACTAGATCAGACGCCCCGGAGCCTCGATTTCAAATAGCGCCGAACGCGATTCCCATATTCGGTGTCGATGCCGAGGGTCTCCAGCCGGGTCAGGCTGCGGTTATAGACCAGACGACGTTCGGACATCCTGTGGACAGTCTCGCCGGGCTGCCCGCAGGCGATTATTACGTCCAGGCGATGCTTAACGTCTACACGAAATGCGAGCGCAGCGACGGACGAACTCTTTGGGTGCATTGGGATATGGGCGGGCGGTTTTTTAACGCCTCGCCCGGCAACCTCTACAGCGATGTTCAAAAGGTGCGGCTCGATCCGGCGAGGGGATACAAGGTGAGCCTCCTGCTCAATAAGCTGATACCTGCCGCCGATCCGCCGAAAGAGACAAGATGGATAAAGCGCATACAAATCAAGAGCGAGTCACTGAGTAAATTCTGGGGCATCCCGGTCTATCTGGGCGCGACCGTCATTCTGCCAAAAGGGTACGATGAGCATCCGGAAGTTCGCTATCCGGTTGTCTATGCTCAAGGGTATCTCGGCAGCCCCGCATTTTACTTTGACGAAGACCCGGAGAGCGCGAAATCGCAGCAAGGCTTGCGAGCATCGTCGAATGTTCAGCCCGGATACGAGTTTTTTCAGGAATGGAATTCGGATAAATTCCTGCGTTTTCTGGCCGTCACCTTTGTCGAGCCCAGCCCGTTTTTCCCCGACGGTTACAGCGTAAACTCGGTCAATAACGGGCCTTATGGCGACGCCATTACCCAGGAGTTGATTCCCTACGTCGAAAAACGATTCCGGGCGATGGGTAAGCCGCATGCCCGGATACTTGAAGGCGCCTCAACCGGCGGGTGGGGCTCCCTGGGTCTGCAGCTAAAGCATCCCGATTTCTTCGGCGGTGCATGGATATTCAACCCCGATCCCATCGATTTCCGCCGTTATCTGCTGACGAATATCTACGAGGATGAGAATGCGTTCACGGCCCCCGGCCGCTCATGGATCCCGGCGGAACGGCCGATGCGCCGCTCGGTCGAGGGGCAGGTTAATATGACCGTCAGGCAGGTCAGCCACTTCGAAGCCGTGCTTGGCAGCAAAGGGCGAAGCGGTTTCCAGTTCGGTGCCTGGGAAGCAATTTATGGCCCCGTCGGCGCCGACGGCTACCCACGGGCGCTCTGGGATAAACGCACGGGAAAGATCGACCGCGAAGTTGCGACGTACATGCGCGATAATGGCTATGACCTTCGCCACTATGCCGAGAAAAACTGGCCGACACTTGGGCCAAAGATCGCGGGCAAGCTGCATTTCATCTCCGGCGAGATGGACAATTTCTACCTGAACCTCGCGGTCTATCAATTTGAAAATTTTACGAAGAAGACGGCTAACCCGAAAAGTGACGCGACTTATGAATACGGCCGACCCATGAAGGGGCATTCGTACCACGCCGTCAATTTCGCCGACATGATGCGCAAAATGGGCGAGCAAGTTAAAAAGAATACGCCGGCGGGCGACAGCCGGGCATGGTCGGAGTATTGATGCAGTTGTCAGTTTCTGAACACTGACAACTGACGACAGACTACTGACAAACGACGTGACTACTGACGGAGGACTAATTCTATGGATACCAAAATGCAAAAAGACGTACGGTTCCTGAAAGCTTATTGCATTCTTATCACTTTGCTTTTCGCGGGGTTTGTAGGGTTTTTTGCTCTGTCCGGCAGCAGCCAGGCGACGAATCAGAAAACAAAATTCGAAGAGATAGACGTCGAGCGGATCAACGTCGTCGAGAAGGACGGCAAGCTCAAGATGGTCATCTCCAACAGTGAACGCCAGCATCCGGGCATCATTGACGGAAAAAGTCTTTCAAGAAAGCGGTCGGCCGGTATGGTCTTCTTTAATGAGAAGGGCGACGAGGTGGGGGGGCTGGCATTTGAAGGCGATCTAAAAGACGGAAAGGGGAATGCAAGCGCGCTGTTGGCCTTCGACAGGTTCCGGCAAGATCAGACCGTCGCTATCCAATACGGCGAAAGCAATGGGCGGTATTTCGCGGGTCTGCGAGTGTGGGACAGGCCGGAGACTTCGCTGGGGCCGGTGATCGAAAGACTCAAAGAGATAGAGAAAATGAGCGCCGGTGCGGAAAAGACGTTGGCAATGGAAAAGCTGGTACAAATGGCCGGTCCCGCTGCAGAACGCGTCATGGTCGGCAGAGATCGTGAGAATGGTGCGGTCGTCAGGCTCAATGACGTAAAAGGCAAACCGCGGATCAAGCTCTCCGTGGATGCGGCGGGCGAGCCAAAACTCGAGTTTTTGGACGAGGCGGGCAAGGTGACCTACAGCTTGCCGCAGCCGAGCGGGCCGGTAAAGAAATAAACATGAACATCATGACCATACGACAATTGTTCGTTACGCTATTGCTGTACCTCTCCGCCTCAGCCGCCGTCACGGCGCAAGGAACGCGGCTGCTCCGTCACCCAACGGTGAGCGGCGACCTGGTGGCTTTCGAGTACGCGGGCGACCTCTGGGCCGTTGCGCGGAGCGGCGGACAGGCTCGGCGGCTCACCTCGACGCCGGGAGTCGAGATCGATCCGTCATTTTCCCCCGACGGTTCTCAAATCGCCTTCACTGCAACTGTAGCGGGAAACACCGATATATATGTCATGCCGACCGCCGGCGGCGATCCGAGGCGGCTGACTTATCATCCTGGTTCGGATCGCGTCCGCGGGTGGAGCAGGGACGGCCGCCGGGTGATATTCGCGTCGGTCCGCACCAGTGCTCCTCAGGAGGCTTACACCCGGCTTTGGACAGTCGGCTCGGAAGGCGGATTGCCCGAAGCGCTGCCGCTGCCTCGCGCGTTTACCGGCTCGTACTCTCCGGATGGCCGCCGGCTGGCTTACGAGGAGTTCTCGACCACGTTCGTTCCTGAGTGGTACGAGACCAGCATGTGGCGGCATTACAGGGGCGGCCGAACGCATCCGATTTCGGTTATGAATCTGGCCGACCACTCCGTTGAAAAGCTTCCCTGGACCAACAGCAACGACAGCTTTCCGATGTGGGTCGGCGATACCATCTACTTCATCTCCGACCGCAATCATACGGCGAATCTCTTTGCTTACCGTTCCGATACCAAACAAGTCACACAACTTACCCAGCACGACGACTTCGATATTATGACCGCCTCGGCTGGCTCCGATGCAGTCGTCTATGAGCAGGCGGGCTATATTCATCTGGTTGACGCCAAGACGGGACAGGCACGAAGGCTTAACATCGAAGTGACCGGCGACATTCCCTGGGCGCGGCCTCATTTCGAAAAGGCAGCGGGCATGATCCGTAACGCCGTGCTCTCGCCGACCGGGGTTCGCGCCGCCTTCGAGGCGCGCGGCGAAATTTTCACGGTTCCGGCCGAGAAGGGGGATTTCCGAAACCTCACGCAAAGTGCGGGTGCTCATGATCGAAACCCCGTATGGTCGCCCGACGGGGCCCAGGTCGCCTGGCTTTCGGACGCGAGCGGAGAGTATAAACTCATGCTCGGCGAGCCGACCGGCATCACACCTGCACGGGCAATCAATTTGCCGTCCACGGCTTTCTTCTCCGAGCCGGAATGGTCGCCGGACGGGACGCGAATTCTGCTCCAGGACAATCACCGGAATCTTTGGACGGTCGAAACGGCAAACGGGAAGACCTTGAAGATCGATGCTGATAACTATCCCGACCCGGCGCGCGATTTCGATGCCTCCTGGTCGCCGGATTCACGGTGGATTACGTACTCGAAGAATCTGCCCAGCCATCTGCGGGCGATCTTTGTCTATTCGGTAGCGGATAAAAAATCGCACCAGGTCACGGACGGCCTGGCGGACTCGATCTCGCCCACGTTCGACGCGGGCGGCAAATACCTCTACTTCCTTTCGAGCACGGACTACGGGCCAAGCACCGGCTGGCTGGAGATGAGTTCCCTGGACCGCCCCGTGCGCCGGGCGATTTATTTGGCCGTTTTAAGTGCGGCCGAGCCGTCCCCGCTCCTGCCGGAGACGGACGATGAGCCGCAGCCGATGCCGAGCCCCGAAACCCGCGAAACGCCAAAACCGGCTGCGACGCCCGCCGCCACGCCGGCAGCGATGACAGTTCGAATCGACCCGGCCGGTATCGGACAGCGGATAATCGCCGTGAACGTGCCCGCCGGAGATTACAGCAACCTTCTGGCCGGCCCCGCGGAGACTTTTTTCTATACAGAGCCAACGGCGGCGAGAGCCAGATCGTTACGCCTGCAGCGATATCAGTTCAAGGTACGCAAGGCCGCGCCGTTTATGGAAGCCGTCAGTGGATACTCTGTCTCCGCGGATAGGAAGAAACTTCTTTATCAAGCCGGTGCCGGAGAAGGAACCAGCTTCGGAATCGTTTCGACCGATGCACCCGCAAAGGTGGGCGACGGGCCGCTGAACGTTGCGCAGCTTGAGATGCGCGTCGACCCGCGTGCCGAATGGGAGCAGATTTATCGCGAGACGTGGCGCATTCAGCGTGAGTACTTTTACGACCCCAAAATGCACGGAGCCGACTGGACGGCGATCTATGAAAAGTATCGTCCGCTTCTGGCCGATGTAGGCCACCGCGCCGACCTCGGATACGTTGTTGCCATGATGGGCGGCGAGTTGACCGTGGGGCATTCCTATCTGACCGGAACCGGCGATGTGCCTACCGAGGATCCAACATCGGTCGGCCTTTTGGGGGCGGACCTGGCGGTAGAGAACGGACGCTACCGGATCAGCCGGATCTATAGCGGCGAGAACTGGAACCCCAACCTCAGAGCGCCGCTCAGTGCACCCGGCATTCAAGTGGCTCAGGGCGATTATCTTCTGGAAGTGAACGGCCGGCAGCTCGTGCCGCCGGTTAATCCGTACAGTCTGTTCGAGGGAACGGCCGGGCGGCAGACGATTATTCGGATCAACAAATCGCCGTCGATGGAAGGTTCGAGGCTCGTGACAGTCGTTCCCGTGGCCAGCGAAGAAGGCCTAAGGACGCGGGCGTGGATCGAAGGAAACCGCCGGCTCGTGGACAAGCTGTCCGGCGGGCGCCTGGCATATGTCTGGCTGCCTGACACAGCGGGCGGCGGCTATACGTCGTTTACCCGCTATTATTATGCGCAACAGGACAAGGAAGGTGCCGTCATCGACGAGCGGTACAACCAGGGCGGAATGGTCGCCGATTATATCGTAAATGAACTGGACAGGAAACCGATGGGCTTCTTTGCTTTGCGCGACGGACAGCCTTCGACCTCTCCGATCGCCGGCATCTTCGGTCCGAAGGTGATGATAATTAACGAGTCCGCCGGATCGGGCGGAGACGCGCTGCCGTACTACTTTCGTCTTAGGAAGCTTGGTCCGCTTATCGGAACGCGCACCTGGGGCGGATTGGTCGGGACTCTCGGCTTCCCCCAGACGATAGACGGCGGCGGCATCACCGCGCCGAACCTGGCATTTTATAACCTGAAGGGTGAATGGGATGTCGAGAACATCGGCGTCGCGCCGGACATTGAGGTGCAATACACGCCGTCCGAGGTAATCAAGGGCCGCGATCCGCAGCTCGAACGGGCGGTTGCCGAAGCAATGAAGCTGCTTGAACAAAACCCGGTGCCGCGAATGCCGCGGCCGGCTCCGATCGACCGCGTGACGAGAAGGCCGGGGAAGTAGAGTGGTCGGTGGTCGGTGGTCAGTGGTCACTACGGCGGGAAAGGTGTTAGGCACGATAGCTTTATAAAATGCCTCCACCTTTAGGTGGAGGTTAATTCGAGACAAGAAAATGGCTTTAGCCGAACGAGAGTAAAAAATCCAATTGGCTTTAGCCGAAGGCCATTGAGTGTGAACAAGATCGGAGATTTGGCTAAAGCCGTCAGGACGATTGATTATTTGAGATTTGGCTAAAGCCGGTTGTTTATTGCCAGGCACCTCCAGCTAAAGCTGGAGGCAATTTAAAGATCCGGGACAGGAGGAACCAAAGTTTTTAGACGTTTCCTGATACGACCGATTCTGAAATAACGAATGAACAAAGCAATAACACTTTCATTACGCATCCTCATCGCGCTTGCTTTTCTTGCAACCGTCGCTCCTTTACATGCTCAGCCGGATTCGGTTTTTACCCGCATCGAAACCATGATCTCGATGCGCGATGGCGTTCGTCTCCACACGCAGGTTTATACGCCGACTCGTGCAACCGAACGACTTCCGATCCTGCTGCTCAGGACGCCGTACGGGATTGGTGACCTGGCCCCGGCGCGGCTGGCGGCCGCGCTTTCCGAGCTAACGGCGGACGGGTACATCATCGTTCGCCAGGACATCCGCGGACGTTTCAAATCCGACGGGCAGTTCGTTATGCTCCGGCAGCCACGCGATCCTAAAGACAAGAACGCGATCGACGAGAGCACCGACGCCTACGACACAATCGAGTGGCTGTTAAAAAACGCGCCTAACAATAACGGGCGCGTCGGAATGTCCGGCACCAGCTACGGCGCGTGGCTGACTGTGATGGGTATGCTCGATCCGCACCCGGCGCTCAAAGCTGTCGTCCCGCAAGCATCCCCGGCCGATATGTGGATCGGCGACGATTTTCACCATAACGGAGCGTTCCGGTTGAGTTACGGCCTGGAATATACGTATATGATGGAATCGTCGAAGGAAATTTCCGACCCGGCTGCCATCATCGACCGCTATGACGCCTATGAATGGTATCTGAATCTTGGGCCGCTCTCGAATGTCGATGCAAAATACTTCAACAAAAAACTTCCTACCTGGAACGATTTTGTAAACCACCCCGATTACGACGCGTTCTGGAAGCGGCAGGGCTTCGCGCCGTGGCTGAATCGCGTTACCGTTCCTACGCTGAACGTGGCAGGATGGTGGGACCAGGAAGATTTTTACGGCCCGATAAAGATCTACGAAATGCTCGAGCGGCACGATTCGGCGAACAAAAACTTTCTTGTCGTCGGCCCGTGGAACCACGGCGGATGGTCGGGCGGTGAAGGGCGAAAACTCGGACGCATCGACTTTGGCAGCGCGACGGCGCAGCACTATCGAAAGAACATTCTTGCACGCTTTTTTGCCCATCATCTGAAAGGAAAAACAGATCCCGGACTTCCCGAGGCATCGACGTTCAGGACCGGAGCCAACGAGTGGGTGAGTTACGACGCATGGCCGCCGAAACGGAATATTATTGGGCGACAGCTTTACTTCCACGAGAAAGGAAAGCTGTCGTTCGAACCGCCGGCCGCGAACGGCCAGCCGGCCTTTGACAGCTACGTCTCGGATCCTAATAACCCCGTCCCGTATCGTCCGCGTCCGATCACGCTGAAATCGGGATGGGGAACGTGGCAGGTCGAAGACCAACGATTCTCGAATCATCGTCCCGACGTGCTCACGTGGGAAACCGAACCGCTTACGGATGATGTCACTGTTTCGGGCAAGATCACGGCTAATCTTTTCGCTTCGACAACGGGAACGGACAGCGACTGGATCGTCAAATTCATCGACGTTTACCCGGAAAACTATACCGCCGATCCGACGATGGGCGGCTACCAACTGATGATCGCGGGCGACGTCTTCCGCGGCCGCTACCACAAGAGCTTTGAAAAACCCGAGCCGATCGCGACAAACTCCGTGCTGCGCTACCAGATCGGATTCCCGGCCAACGACCACGTCTTCAAAAAGGGACATCGGATCATGGTGCAGGTGCAGAGCAGTTGGTTCCCAGTGATCGACCGCAACCCGCAGCGATTCGTGCCGAACATTTTCCTAGCGAAGGAGTCGGACTTTCAGCAGGCGACCCAGCGGATATACCGCTCGGTCCAACATGCGTCGCACATTGCGGTTCCGGTGGTGGAGGCGGCGCGGTAGTGATGAAACTGCGGGCAGCTAGCGGAATTGAGGAACTTTGGTTGTAATCTTATTTAGATTTTAGTGTGCAGTTGATGAGCAAATTTAGAAATCACAATCAACGACAAACTTTGCGACGCCGGTGGCAAACGGTCGTTATCGCCATAGCGGTGATAGCTTTGACGCTTTCACAGACCGCTGTCGCCCAAACAATCGACCTTGATCGTGTTGCCGCGGAGCTCGAGCCTGAAATTGAGCGTGCATTGATCGAGGGAAAAATCCCGTCGGCTTCAATCGCGCTGGTCGCCGGCGATAAAGTTATCTGGACCGGCGCATACGGCCAATCGAATCTGTGGGCGCGCACGCCCGCCACGCCCAGCACGACCTATCTCATCGGCTCAACCTTCAAAACGATGTCAGCGGTTGCTTTGCTCCAGCAAATGGAACAAGGCAAATTCAAGCTCGACGATCGCGTTAATGATTATCTGACCGATTTCATGATTCAGAACGAGGACTCGAAAAACCCGGTAACCTTTCGTCATTTATTGACTCACACCTCAGGGTTGCCAGGCGGCTTCGGCCCGTTTCCCGTTTGGGGCGACACCGTACCGCCGGCGCTCGACGAGTACCTTCGCAAGTCGCTGGTGCTCAATAAACCGACCGGGACCGTCGTCGTTTACTCGAATCCGGCTTATACGCTGATCGGTTACCTTGTGCAGAAGTTCTCCGGAATGCCTTACAAGCAATACATTCGGGAAAAGATCTTCACGCCGCTTGAGATGACGAATACCGCGTTCGAGCCGACACCGGTGATGGACGAACGGATGTCGATGCCTTATACGGTCGAAGAAAAGACCGGCAGCCAGGTACCGGCGGTAAGGCTTAAGGCCGCCGTCTGGCCGGCGGGAATCGTCTACGGCACGGTGCCGAATCAAGCCAATTGGCTCATCGCCAATCTCAACGGAGGCGTTTTCAAAGGCAAACGAATAATCGGCGAGAAGACGCTGGAGCAGATGTTTACCCGCCAGTACGACCAGTTTAAGGGAGGCATAGAGGGCATCTGGGGAAACGACACCGCCGGTTTCGGGCTTACCTGGTGGGTGCAGGTGCGGGATGGCGAACGCTATTTTGCACACAGCGGCAGTCTCGCCGGCTACACGGCTTTTCTGCTTGGCAATCGCGACCGCAAGCTCGGCTTTGCCGTCTTGACCAATGGCAATCGCGCTCACGCGCATCTCTTTAAGCTGGCCGACCGTGCGATAGACCTGCTCAAGAAACACTCCGGCACAGAGAAAGTTGTCGCCGCAGGTTACCAAGGGAAATCCGCCGATTCAATCCCTACTTCTTCCGCCACGCGAGGTTGCTGTAAATGATGATGAACTACCTTCGACGCACTTTTACCTACACGCTTATTTGTTTGATTACGCTGAGCCTTTTGCGTGTACCGATAGCCGCGCAAACGGGCGAACCCCTTTTTGACATTGTAATCCGCAATGGACGCGTGCTCGATGGCGCCGGTAATCCATGGATCGCGGCGGACGTGGCGATAAAGGACGGCCGTTTTGTCCGCATCGGCAAGATTGCGGAAAAGGGCAAGCGTGAGATCGATGCCGCCGGCAGATACGTTTCGCCCGGCTGGATCGATATGCTCGATGCGTCGGGAGGAGTTCTGCAGCGAAACGGCCTGGCCGAAAGTAAGCTCCTGATGGGCGTGACGACGGGCATCGGCGGTGAAGGCGGAACGCCCGTTCCGGCGGAGAAGGTCGCTGAATATTTTGCCGGCCTCGAGAAGAGTGGCATAAGCATGAATTTCGGCACGTACTATGGCGAGACGCAGGCGCGCGTTGCCGTATTGGGCCAGGAGGCACGGGATCCCACGCCTGAAGAACTCGTCCGAATGAAATCCATTATGGAAACCGCTATGAAAGGCGGAGTTCTGGGGATGTCAACGGCGTTGATCTATCCGCCTGCCAGTTATTCCAAGACTGGGGAGCTCATCGAGATGGCTAAAGTCGCGGGACGATACGGCGGCATTTACGCCAGTCACATCCGCGGCGAAGGCAAGGAACTTGTCGAGTCTATCGAAGAAGCGATTACCATTGGCGAAAAAGGCGGTCTGCCTGTCGAAATCTATCATCTCAAAGCGGCCTATCAGCCCGGGTGGGGAACGCTGATGCGGCAGGCGGGAGAAAAGATCGAAGCGGCGCGTAGCAGGGGCCTCGACGTTGCCGCCGACATGTATCTTTACACGGCGGGCGGTACAGGTTTGAGCGCTGTAATTCCATCCTGGGCGTCCGAAGGCGGAAACGACAAACTTTTGGAACGGCTCAAGGATCCCGCAATCCGCACCCGGCTCAAGAACGAGATAAAAACCGGCTCGCCGGGATGGTGGAATATTGTCGAAGCGGGGGGCGGCTGGGACCAAGTTGTTCTGGTTTACGCGGGAAATAAGGACAACGAAAAATTTCAAGGCAAGAATCTCACACAGATCGGAAAGGAGTGGAATAAGGACCCGGCTGACGCTGCCATCGACCTTCTTTTGCAGGGCAGCGGCAGAGTTTCTGCCCTTTACTATTTGATGACCGAATCGGACATCGAAACCGCGATCAAATATCCCTGGATAAGCTTCGGCAGCGATGCATCGGCGTCGGCCCAACTGGCCGATCCGAATACAGCCGGAATGGGACACCCGCGGGGTTATGGAAATTTTCCACGGGTGATCGCAAAATATGTGCGCGAGAAAAAGATCCTTACGCTTTCCGAAGCCATCCGAAAAATGACCTCGTGGCCCGCGACGAGAATGCGTCTTGCATCCCGGGGCTTGATAAAAGAAGGGTGCTGGGCAGATGTCGTTGTCTTCGATTACGACAAAATCCAGGACGGCGCATCCTATGATTATCCATTTAGGACGCCAATGGGAATCGATTATGTGCTGGTCAACGGACAGGTGGTTATTGAAAAAGGAAAGCATTCAGGGGCAAGGCCCGGCAAGGTTTTGTACGGCCCTGGTCGATCAATTGATTAGTTCATGTATGTGCAAACTCTCAAAATAAATCGCAGGAAAATTCAATGTCTAAAAAAACAAATACAATAAATCGTTTAACTGTTATTGTCGGATTATTTCTTCTTTTCGTCTCATACGTTCCGGCCCAGAGCACTGTCGTTTCGGATCAGCAGATAACGTCAAAAACGGATGAATATATGACCGCGGCGGTTGCGGTTGACGGTTTCACGGGCTCGATTCTCGTGGCCCGCAATGGGCAGCCTGTTGTCAACAAAGGATACGGCATGGCGAATTTTGAGCATGGTGTGCCAAACACGCCTAAGACGGTGTTTCGCCTGGGTTCGGTTACGAAACAGTTCACGGGGATGGCCATAACGATGCTGCAGGAGCGCGGCAAGCTGAGTGTCAACGATCCAATATGCAAGTACTTATCGGACTGCCCGCCGGCGTGGCAGGCGATCACGATCAAACACCTCCTGACGCACACTTCCGGCATTCCAAATTATACGAGCTTTCCCGATTTCGGTAAGACAGCAGTCCTGCCCGTGTCATCCGCCGGAATGTTGTCGCTGTTGAAGGACAAGCCGCTCGAATTCCCGGTCGGTGAAAAGTTTGCTTACAGCAATTCAGGCTATTTTCTGCTCGGGACGATCATCGAACGCGTTTCCGGCAAGTCTTACGCGGACTTTCTTCAGGAGAACATTTTCACGCCTCTTGGAATGAAGCACACCGGCTACGATAGCCCCACGCGGATCATAAAAAACCGCGCGGCGGGTTACGCAAGGCAAAGCGGTGAAATGGTCAACGCAGCGTATATGGATATGACGATCCCGTACGCCGCCGGATCGCTCTATTCGACGACGGGAGATCTGCTGATCTGGGATCAGGCCCTCTACACCGAGAAACTCGCGGCGCGCAAATCGCTTGATGAGATGTTTACACCGGCCAAAGGTGATACCGGCTACGGTTACGGCTGGAGCATGGGGAAGAGATTCGACCGGCAGACGATCGGCCATGGCGGCGGTATTTACGGATTTGCGACTCAAATTACCCGTTTCCCGGCGGACCGCGTGACTGTTATCGTTTTGAGTAACGTGCAGGGAGCTCCCGCGGGCAAAGTGGCTAACGATCTGGGGGCAATCGTTTTCGGCGCGGCGTATGAAGTCTCGAAAGAGCGCAAGGAAATCGCGGTCGAAGCGAAAATATTAGAAAAATATGTCGGACAATATCAGATTCCGCCCAGCATTGTCATAACTGTCACGCTCGAAAACGGAAAGCTGCTGGGACAGCTTGCCGGCCAGGGGAAGTTCGGTCTCTTAGCAGAGTCCGAAACCTTCTTCTTTTCAAAAGACGTCAACGCGCAAATTACATTCGTAAAAGACGCGCAGGGACTAGTAACGGGATTGACTCTGAGCCAGGGCGGAGGCAATACGCCGGCTCAAAAAATTAAATGAACAGGCGATTTGTATGAGAGGAAATATGAAAGGAAGAAGAAGTATATCGTTGATCTGCGTTCTTGCTATCGTTTTGACGGGCGTGCAAATCGGAGCGGCCCAAGACGCACCGCTGACCGGCTTTGACGATTATGTAAATAAGGCGATACGCGATTGGGAAGTGCCGGGGCTGTCAGTCGCCATAATTAAAGACGATAAGGTCGTTTATGCGAAGGGATTCGGAGTGCGAAAGCTGGGCGAAATTGCGCCGGTTGATGAACGGACCGTGTTTGCCATTGGCTCATCCTCAAAAGCCTTTACTGCGGCGTCGGTCGGCATACTTGTCGATGACGGTAAGCTCAAGTGGGACGACCCGGTGACGAAGTATCTGACGGATTTTCAGACGGCAGACCCGTATGTCACCCGCGAGTTAACCATCCGAGACCTGCTCAGTCATCGGGCCGGGCTGGAGCGCGGTGAGATGCTCTGGTACACGAGCGAATACGACCGCGACGAACTCATTCGCCGCTCGCGTTTTTTGAAATCTGCAGCGAGCCTCCGGGGCAGTTTCGTCTATCAAAATGTGATGTACCTGGCCGCGGGCCAGGCGGCGAGCAAGGCGGCTGGTAAGCGCTGGGATGATTTGATCGCGGAACGTATCTTCGCCCCGCTCGGCATGACCGCGAGCAGTACCAGCATCAAGACGTTCAAAACCGCCGACAACGTTGCGGCTCCTCACGCAAAGTTCGGAGAGAAGATCGAGCCGATTGCATGGCGTGAAATCGATAACATAGGGCCCGCGGGCTCGATAAATTCCAGTGCATTGGACATGGCCAAATGGGTGCGGCTCCAACTTGGTCAGGGCATGTTCGATGGTAAGAAAGTGTTCAGCCCGGCTGTTGCGAAAGAGATGCACACGTCGCAGATGGCTATGCGTCTGGAAGGCGGTTCCTCGTTCACGTACCCCGAGGCTCATTTCCTGAACTATGGATTGGGGTGGTTCCTGTCCGATTACAAAGGCCGCAAGCTGGTCGAACACGGCGGGTCTATCGACGGCATGCGGGCCCAGGTGGCCATGGTCCCTGAGGAGAAACTCGGTATCGTCATCCTTAGCAATATGAACGGCACAATTCTACCCGTGCCCCTCATGTACAGGATAATCGACGCATATCTCGGCGTCCCGCAAAAAGATTGGGCCGGCGATTTTCTTAAGAGAATAAAAACCGCGGCCGAGCAAGGAAAGGAAGCCGAAAAGAGGGCGGAAGCCAGCCGCATCAAAGACACGCGTCCAACGCTGGCGCTCGATAATTATGCCGGCATCTATAAGAATGACCTCTACGGCGAAGTTAAAGTTACGGCGTCGGGCGGAAAGCTAAACCTGCGTTTTGGTCCGGGGTTTGTTAGCGACCTCGAACATTGGCATTACGACACATTTCGGGCAAACTTCCGCAACCCGGTTATACCCACGGGGTCGATGACCTTTGCGCTCAACGGACTGGGGAAAGTCGATTCAGTAACCCTGAATATGCCGGGCATGTCCGACTACCCGTTCAAGCGGGCGCCCGATGCTGCAAACGTCGGTACCACAGGGAACCCGACCGCGACAGGCCTGCAAAAATTTGTGGGCAAGTGGGCACTGGCGGAACCGCCGCTGGAAGTTAGCACAGAGATGGTTGGCGGCGAGTTGAAGCTACTCATTCCAGGACAGCCGGCCTATACGCTTGTGCTCGAAGCTGGGAATAAATTCGCCATCAAGGAGGCACCGGCTGGATACTACACGCAGTTTGATGTCGCGGACGGTAAGGTAAAAAGTTTGACCCTCATTCAAGGCACGGCGAGCTATACACTGCTTCCAAAGCCGTGAGAATTTTGGCATGTAGGTGCCTCTTCGCGCTGAGGCAAACGCGTCGGTCTGCTAAATCGATCAAATATGCGATAGAATTGAGGAACAACAAATGATGAAAACGCTTTGCCGTATTCTTTCGCATGGAATTATTTGTCTAGTATTGCTAGGCAGTGTCCAGTTGCCGACAGCTGCGCAGACGGGCGACTATGACATTGTGATCCGGAATGGCCGAGTACTGGACGGCGGCGGTAACCCGTGGATTTTGGCGGATGTCGCGATTAAAGACGAACGGTTTGTTCGTGTCGGCAAGATTTTGGGAAAAGGCAAACGCGAGATCGATGCGCGGGGTAAATACGTCTCGCCCGGATGGATCGACGTCATGGATCAGTCTGGCTCGGTTTTGCGTCAAAACGGGCTGGCCGAAAATAAATTACTGATGGGCGTAACGAGCGCGATCGGCGGCGAAGGCGGGACCCCTGTTGCGGCTGATAAAATTCCCGAGTATTTTGCCGGACTTGAGAGCGGGATCAGCATCAACTTCGGCACATACTTCAGCGAAACACAGGCCCGCGTTGCCGTCCTCGGCCAGGAGTCGAGAGCTCCGACACCCGAAGAGCTCACACGCATGAAAGCCATCATGGAAACCGCGATGAAGGCGGGTGTGATCGGCATGACGACGGCCCTGATATATCCGCCGTCGAGCTATGCAAAGACCGCGGAACTGATCGAAATGGCAAAGGTTGCCGGACAGTACGGCGGCATTTACGCCAGCCATATTCGCGGAGAGGGAAAGGAACTTGTCGAGGCGGTTGAAGAAGCGATAACGATTGGCGAGAAAGGCGGCTTGCCCGTGGAGATATTCCATCTCAAGGCCGCATATCAGCCGGGCTGGGGGACGCTGATGACCGCAGCGGGAGAAAAAATCACACAGGCTCGGGCGCGGGGCGTGGATGTTGCCGCCGATATATATCTCTATACGGCGGGCGGCACAGGACTCGAGGCGACGATTCCGTCATGGGCATTTGAGGGCGGAGGGTCAAAGCTTCTCGAACGGCTAAAGGACCCCGAAACGCGTATTCGGCTCAAAAATGAAATCAAAACCGGCTCGCCCGGTTGGTGGAACATTGTCGAGGCGGCCGGCGGCTGGGATAACATCGTGCTGGTCAATGCCCAGAATGAAGAGAACGCACGCTTTCAAGGCAAGAACCTGACCCAGATCGCAAAGGAAATGAACAAAGAACCGGCAGACGCGGCGTTTGATCTGGTAATGCAGGGCAAAGGACGGGTATACGCAATCTATCACATGATGAGCGAGCAGGACATCGTCACGGCTCTCAAGTTTCCGTGGACGAGCATCGGCAGCGACGCCGGCGCGGCCCTCAAGCCGGGAACCGTTGACGGGCTTGGACTAGCGCACCCGCGCAGCTACGGAAATCACGCGCGGCTCATTGCGCGTTACGTCCGCGAGCAAAAAGTGCTGACTCTGCCGGAAGCGATACGCAAAATGACCTCATGGCCGGCGACACGGATGCGGATCGCCTCACGCGGACTGATCAAGGAAGGCTTGTGGGCCGATGTCGTCATTTTCGATTACGACAAGATTCAGGACCGTGCAACTTACCAGCAGCCGCTTCTGAGCCCGGTAGGAATCGATTACGTCCTCGTCAACGGACAAGTCGTGATCGAACTTGGAAAGCACACGGGCGCGCGCCCCGGCAAGGTGATCTACGGCCCGGGCCGGACGAGATAGGTTATCGCTATTTTATAAATTGCCTCCACCTTTAGGTTGAGGACAGCCGACAGGAAGAAGCAAGGCTTTAGCCGAATAAAAAATAAGGAAACTCCTTATGGCTCTAGCCGAAAAACTGTTGAACATGAAAAAGATATGAATTGGGCTAAAGCAAAGGATGATTGATCGTTAGAAATTCGGCTAAAGCCTGTCCTGTATTGCCGACCGACCTCCAGCTAAAGCTGGAGGCAATGGAGGCAATTGATAAGACGAAATGACATCAAAACCTATGTCAACAAAAATCACCCGCCGCAGATTGCTGTCGCTCGCCGCTCAAGCGACGGTCGTCGCCGGCGCGGGCAAATTCTTAGTCAGCGATTCGGCCGGGCAAAATAAAAAGGCGGACGCGAAATATAAAGGTGCATACGAAGCGCTGGACAGCTTTGTCAGACAATACATGCGCGAGATGAACTCACCCGGAATGACTATGGTGCTGGCAAACCGCGACGGAGTTTTGCGCTCCGCTACATACGGTTTCAGCGATCTCGAGCGCAGGATTAATGTCAACCCGGAGCAGCTTTTTCACATCGGCTCGATCAGCAAGTCCTTTACCGCCATCGCGATTCTACAGCTGCGCGAAGAGGGCAAGCTCGATTTGCATAAGCCCATTCTCGAATACCTGCCGTGGCTGAAGATCGAAACGAAATACGCGCCTATTACCACGCATCATCTGCTGACGCACTCCGCCGGGCTGCCCGGCAACGTGCCGATCTTTCTTTCGGACCCGGCGGCGAAACATACGGCGGCGTATGCGCCGGGCGAGCATTTCCATTACTGCAACCTGGGATACGATATCTTGGGCAAGCTGATAAGCACGCTCGACAAGCGGACCTACGGCGCGTCGATCCAAAAGCGCATCCTTGAGCCGCTGGGCATGACAGCCACCGAACCCATCATTAACAGCGACACCCGCGACCGAATGGCGAGAAACTACTTTACCTATCACGACGAGCGTCCGTACCCGCGCAGCGGGAAACTTGCCGAAGCCCCGCAGCTTATCTTTGAAAAGGGCTCGGGCAGCATCGCCTCGACCGCGCACGACATGGGTCTTTATGTAGCCATGATAACGAATCGCGGCAAAGGGAAGAAGGGACGGGTTCTTTCGGACGAGAGTTTTAGCCTGTTCGTCAAACCGCACATTAAGGCCGGGGACTTCGGGCCGACCGCCAGTTACGGTTACGGTCTGGCCATCGATAAAATGGACGGGCACACAATCGTGCGGCATACGGGCGGCATGGTCTCGTTCATGTCAGCCATGCAGATCGACCTCGACGAAGGTGTCGGCGGTTTCGCCTCGGTCAACGCGATGCAGGGTTACCGCCCGAATCCGGTTGTGGTTTACGCACTGAAAGCGATCCGTGCCGCGAACGCTACCCAAGCGATGCCGCCGATGCCGCTGCCGAATCCGGCGGGTAAAATCGAGAAGGCGGAAGAATATGCAGGCGTATTCACGTCCGCCGACGGCAGGAAGATGGAGTTCGTTGCGGAAGGCGACAAGCTCTTTCTGATCCATAAACGCAAGCGTCTGCAACTGGAGACGACGACCGGCGGCGGCTTTCTGGCGCGGCACCCCGATCTCGACCGCTTTACCATCAATTTCGGACGCGTCGATGGTGAAAAGGGCAAGATTATCGAGGTTTCGCACGGAGCCGATTGGTACGTCAATAAGGCATACACCGGCTCGCGAAACTTCACCTATCCTAAGGAATGGGACGCATTCACGGGACATTACCGTAATGACAGCCCCTGGATCGGCAGCTTTCGCGTGATTCGGCGCAAAGGAAAGCTCTGGCTCGACGGCTCTCTGCCGCTGAAGCCGATGGATGCAAATACTTTCAGGCTGGCCGATTCGTCCCACAACCCCGAATGGATACGCTTTCTGGATGTGGTGAACGGTAAGTCAATGCACCTGAAGTTTTCCGGCGAGGACTATCTTCGGGTGGATTCCAAATGAACCAGGTCATCGCCGATTTCCGGATTAAGAGTGCGACTGAGGAGAATGTCCCTTAGATGTCAATCATCCTTTACGCTTTAGCTAAAGCTGATAAGGAACACTGATTTGATGGTTTGGCTAAAGCCGGGAGCCTTGTTTCCTGTATTTCCACTAGCTGAAGCTAGTGGCAGTTTAGAAAGAGTAAACATTAGCTAGCAATCACCTATAACATTTTATATGAATCAAAATAAAAATCTAACGACACGGCGAGAGATGCTCAAGTGGGTGGCGGGTGCCGGAGCGGGTGTGCTTGCCCCGCCGATGTTCAATCTTGGCCGTTATCGAATTTTTGCCGATTCGCCAACCGAATATTCGGCGCGGGCGATCGATCTCGTTGGCCGTTCGAACGTCATTGACATGCTAGGCTTGCTGACGCTCGATTTCTCCAAACAGGATAAGTGGATGACGGATCCGGAAAGCTTTACGGCGGTCGACATCCAGCCATTCAAGGATTCGGGCATCAACATCATCCATCCGGCGGTTGGACTCGGCGGGACGAATGCTTATGAGGGGGCGCTGAGGTGGTTTGCGTCGTGGAACGCTTTTATCGCCAATAACGACGCTCATTTTATTCGAATCGACAGTCCGGCGGACATCGACCGCGTAAAGAAATCGGGCAAGCTGGGTATTCTGCTCGGCCTGCAAAACTCGCAGCAGTTTCGCAATGCGAACGATGTCGATTTCTTCCGCGGCCTCGGACAGCGGGTTTCGCAGCTGACATATAATTCGCGCAACCTCATCGGCAACGGAGCGACGGAGCGCCGCGACGAAGGCATATCCGATTTCGGCGTCGCCATAATCGAGCGGATGAACAAAGTCGGGATGGCGGTCGATGTTTCACACTGCGGCGACCGCACAACGCTCGACGCTTTCGAAATTTCCAAAAAGCCGGTCCTGATCACACACTCGAATGCCCGCGCGCTCGTTCCCGGACATCCGCGCGTAAAGACCGACGAGGCGATTAAAAAGATGGGCGCGAACGGCGGCATTATGGGAATCACGGGCGTGCGAATGTTCGTTAAGGTAGATGAGCCGACGACCATCGAGCATTACATCGACCACTTCGATCACGTCAAAAAGCTGATCGGGTCTCAGCATCTCGGCGTCGGCAGCGACATCGATCTTTACGGTTACGACGCCATGCCGGCGGAGGCAAACAAACAGCTTCGCGCGGGATACAAAGGAAGCTACGCCTTTCGGGAAAAGATCGACATCGAAGGCATTAATCACCCGAAACGAATGTTTGATCTGACCGAGGGGCTTATCCGCCGCAGATACACCGACGGCGAGATAGAAGGGATACTCGGCGGTAATTTCGCAAGGGTGTTGAAACAGATTTGGACAGTCTAGATTTACAAAATGTCCCGTTGGGTCTATCGATAATAGCCCAGCGATTCATCGCTGGGGGGTTGTGTTGAGTGAATTCCAGTCCCTCGGGACTGAAATCATTGTGCGGCGTCGGCGTCGGTCGTCCCGATGGACTTCAATCCCGGTTATTAATGTTCCCGGCGATGATGGTCTTTGAAATTTTGATCCGTCAATTAAAGCTCGCTCATGCGAGGTCTTGGGCTATGCCCGTCTATTTGCGGAAAAGCTGTGCTTTTCCGATGGGCTTTGGAAATTGTTTCGCGGCTGTGCCGCCGCTTTAGCCGCAAGCGGGAGCAGCGGCATAGCCGCTAATCTTCCATGTAGCCTGCGGAAAAGCACAGCTTTGCCGCAAATAGGGCGGCAAAGCCGCAATTGCCGAATCAAGAATTCAAACACTATAATCGCCAGGCAATTGGCAAACGTCCCTGACGGACCGAAATTTGATTTATCATGAAACTATGGCGAAACACCTGGCTCATCGCACTTCTGCTGGCAGTTCTGGCGAGTGGACAAACTGTAAGCGCGCAGGGAGCGCCGCTCGGTGGATTTGACGAGTATGTGAACAAAGCCATCCGCGATTGGGAAGTGCCGGGTATTGCAATCGCGATTGTGAAGGACGATAAAATTGTCTTCGCAAAAGGCTACGGAGTTAGAAAGCTCGGCGACAGTGAGCCTATTAGCGAGCGCACGCTGTTTGCCCTTGGCTCGGTTTCGAAGGCGTTCACAGCCGCCTCCGTTGCGATGCTTGTCGATGAAGGCAAGCTCAAGTGGGACGACCCCGTGGCGAAGCATCTTCCGGGCTTTGAGTTGTACGACCCCTATGTCACACGCGAATTGACGGTGCGCGATCTGTTGTCACACCGCAGCGGGCTGCCCGGGGGCGATTTCATCTGGTACGGCACCGATCTCGACCGCGAAGAAGTCATGTGCCGCGTTCGTTATCTCAAACCGTCCTCGAGCCTGCGGAGCAGATTCGGCTACAACAACCTGATGTTCCTGGCGGCCGGACAGATCGTCGCAAGGGTGAGCGGTAAGGGTTGGGATGAATTCATCCGGGACCGGATCTTTACCCCGCTGGGCATGACAGCGAGCAACACGAGTATCAGATATTTAGATGGCAATGTCGCATCGCCTCATGATGAAATTAGCGGCAGGCTGACGGTGGTTCCATGGCGGAGCCTCGACAACGTCGCTCCCGCCGGCTCGATCAATTCGAATGTCGTGGAAGTCGCGCAGTGGTTGCTGCTCCAGCTTGGGCAAGGCGCCTTTGAGAATGGGCGTCTCATCAGCGCCGGGGCTGTAAAAGAGATGCACAGATCGCAGACCGTTATGCGTGCCGAGTCGCCTTTTTCGCTTTGGCACCCCGACATTCACTTTGTGAATTACGGGCTAGGCTGGTTCTTGTCCGATTATAAGGGCCGCAAGGTCGTTGAGCATGTCGGGAGCATCGATGGCATGAGGGCACAGGTCGCGCTCATTCCCGAGGAAAAACTCGGCCTCGTCATTCTTGCCAATCGGGGCGGCACATCGCTCCCGACGGCTCTTTCATATAAAATATTCGACGTTTATCTCGGCTCCGCGCCGCGCGATTGGAGCGTCGAGATGTTGAAAAAGGAGAGGTCGGCGACGGGGCAGGAAAAGGCGGCGGAGAAAAAGCTGGAGGCTGAGCGGGTAAAGGATACTAAGCCGACGCACACGCTGGATAATTATGCCGGAACATACCGGAACGACCTTTACGGCGAGGTCACGATTACGCACGGAAACGGCAAGTTGAATTTACGTTTCGGCCCGTCCTTCACGGGGGATATGGAGCATTGGCATTACAACACGTTTCGCGCGCAGTTTCCCGCCAACGCTTTGACCGCGGATGCTCTGGCCACTTTTTCGCTGAACCCGCAGGGCAAAATAGAAAACGTGACGTTGAATTTAATGCCGGATTACCCGTTTAAACGAGGACGCGAACCGGCAGCAGCCGTGAGATAAAGGATGAATGAAGGATGAAGGATGAATAAGAGGGACAGCATTGTGAAAAAATCAACGGTTTTGATGATCCTGAGTTTGATTCTCGCCTCGCTGGCAATGGGACAAGCCCCGAATTTGCCAACTTCACCGAACCGCGAAGTAAACGCGTTGCCAACGGCGGGCATCACTCCTCCTGGTGTCCGCGAGATGACTGCTGCGGATGTAGAGGCTTTTCTCGAAGGAATTATTCCTCAGCAGCTTGAGCGGGAAGACATAGCGGGAGCGACTATCGCCATCGTCAAGGATGGGAAACTCCTTTTCGCCAGAGGGTACGGTTACGCGGATGTAAAGAATAAAAAGCCGGTGTCGGCGGAAGAGACGTTGTTCCGTATCGGCTCCGTCGCCAAGCTGTTCACCTGGACGGCGGTCATGCAGTTGTTTGAACAAGGCAAACTCGACCTCGACCGTGACGTGAACGACTATCTCGATTTCAAGATTCCCGATGCATTCGGGCAGCCCATTACGCTGAAAAACCTGCTAACGCACACTCCGGGATTCGAGGCGCAGGTCAAAGATTCATTCACGACCGGCACGGAAAGTCCAAACCTCGGCGATTACCTGAAGACGCACATACCGACGCGAATATATCCGCCGGGAACGACTCCGGCCTATTCGAATTACGGGGCGTCACTCGCCGGATATATTGTTGAGCGGGTGTCGGGCCAGCCTTACAGTGAATATATCGAGCAGAACATTTTCCAGCCGCTCGGTATGACCCGTTCGACTTTCGTTCAGCCCCTGCCGCCCGAATTAGCCCCGAATATGTCCAACGGTTACACGGTGGCATCCGATGAGCCAAAGCCGTTTGAAGTGGTACGCGTGTTTCCAGCCGGAAGCCAGAGCAGCACAGCCACCGACATGGCGCGCTTCATGCTCGCTCATTTGCAAGGCCCCCAATTCGACGATAAACGCATACTTCGTCAGGAAACGATCAGCCTCATGCACAGCAGGCTGTTCGCTTTAGATGACGCCGCCAACGCGATGTGTTACGGCTTCCTTGATGACTCACGCAACGGACACCGCATTCTTTGGCACGCCGGTGATACGCAATACTTCCATAGCAACCTGCACTTGATTCCGGGCGCGGGCGTAGGCTTGTTTATTTCATATAACAGCGGCGGCAAGGGAGAAATTTCTCCGCGAGACATACTTTGGCACGCTTTTCTTGATCGTTATTTTCCTTACACGTCGCCTTCCGCTCACACGTTGAAAACCGCAAAAGAGAACTCCCAAGCCGTAAGCGGCACATATATTTTTAGCCTTCGCAGTGAAAATTCGTTCCTGAAGGCGTTTGGACTGCTTGGGCAGGCCACCGTAACGGCGGTTGAAGACGGAATGATTGAGGTCTCTTTATTTAACGACCCGAACGGGAAACCAAAACGATGGCGAGAACTGTCTCCCATGACATTTCGTGAGGTCGACGGGCAGGAAACCCTTATCTTCAAACCAGACCGGATTGAGAGCGGGAGCATGGAAATTCTGTGGTCCTTCCCGGTTTTTGTTTTTCAACGTGTCGGCTTTTGGGAAAATAAGAGCGTGCTTTTACCAGTCTTCGTAATTTCGCTTCTGATTATGCTTCTCACGCTTGTGTTGGCTCCGGTCGCGTGGCTGGTGCGAAGGCACTACGGCTACAAGCTGGATCTATTGCCGATGGAAAGGTGGCTGAGAATAGGTATATGGATCGCTTTTGCCCTCGATCTGATCTTTATCGCGGCTATAACCGGTCTTGTCGTGTACGCCTCGTCGAATTTCGATTTCCTGAGCGATCGCGGGACTACCTGGTTTCATCTTGCCCAGGTGATCGGCGTTCTCGGAGCGATCGGCACGCTGGCCGTGCTTTTTAGTGCGGTATACTCCTGGATGAGTAAGCGAAACGGAATCTGGGGAAAGATCCGAGCCACGGTTTTGGCGCTTGCGTGTATCGGCTTCTTGTGGTTCGTTTTTGCGGGAAATTTATTAGATTTCAGTTCGAATTACTGAGTATGAACGAAAAGAGAACCTTATGACAGGACGAGGCGCCCGAACGAATGACGGGGTTGAATTGAATTCTACGCCGTGACAGCAGGAGAGAAACGATGTTTAAAATCGCAATAATAGGCTGGCGAAAGCTTTTGGTCCTAACGCTAATGTTTACGCTGACGGTCGTGGCGGCTGCGCAGGGACGCCGACCCCAACCGTTCGACGTGATTATCAAAGGCGGCACGGTTTACGATGGCACCGGCCGACCGGGCGTGCTTGTCGATATAGGGATCAGAGGCGACCGCGTCGCAGCAGTCGGCAATCTCAAGCGGGCCACCGCTCCGACGGTCATTGACGCCAGCGGGCTGGCCGTCGCGCCGGGTTTCATCAACATGCTGTCATGGTCGACCGAGTCCTTGATCGTCGACGGCCGCTCGCAGGGTGAAATACGCCAGGGAATTACCACGCAGATAATGGGCGAAGGTTGGTCTATGGGGCCGCTCAACGACCGGATGAAACGGCAGATGGTGGACGAGCAGGGCGATGTTAAATTCGACGTCGAGTGGACGACGCTTGCCGAGTATCTTAAATATTTGGAGAAGCGCGGCGTCTCGCAGAATGTCGCCTCGTATGTCGGAGCGACTACCATACGAATGCATGTGCTTGGCGAGAACGACGTGCAGCCCACGCCGAAACAGCTCGATGAAATGCGCGACCTTGTGCGGCGCGAGATGGAAGCGGGAGCTCTGGGCATCGGATCGTCGTTGATCTATGCACCAGCGTTCTATGCCAAAACCGAGGAGCTAATCGAGCTGTGCAAGGTCGCAGCAAAGTACAAGGGTAAGTACATCTCGCACATCCGCAACGAAGCTAACAAATTGCCCGAAGCCGTCGAGGAACTTATCCGCATCAGCCGCGAGGCAGGCTTGCCGGCTGAAATTTACCACTTGAAGGCGGCGGGCACAGAAAACTGGCCTAAAATGGATAAGGTGATTGCAATGGTCGAGGCGGCACGGCGCGACGGTTTGAAAATAACCGCGGACATGTACACATATCCTGCCGGTGCGACCGGCCTCAACGCCTCGCTGCCGCCGTGGGCGCTCGATGGCGGCTACGAGGAGTTATACAAGCGGCTGCAAGACCCGGCTACCCGGCGCAAGATTGCCGAGGCCGTTCGTACGCCAACCGACGAATGGGAGAATCTTTATCTTAATGCCGGCTCACCCGAACGCGTGCTGCTGTCCGGCTTCAAATCGGAAAAGTTGAAGCCGTTGACTGGCAAAACACTGGGCGAAGTGTCGAAGATGAGAGACAAGGACCCCGTGGAAACGATCATGGATCTGATTCTCGAGGACCGGTCGCGTGTCGATGCGATATATTTCCAGATGTCGGAAGAAAATATAACGAAGCAGATTCGCCTGCCCTGGGTCTCGTTCGGTTCGGACGGAGCGTCAATGGCTCCCGAAGGAGTCTTCCTTAAATCGTCGACACATCCTCGCGCTTACGGCAATTTCGCCCGGCTCTTGGGCAAATACGTACGCGACGAGAAAGTGATCTCGCTTGCGGAAGCCGTGCGTCGTTTGACGGGTCTGCCCGCGACAAACCTCGGTCTGGACCGGCGCGGATTTCTTAAAACCGGAATATTTGCGGACGTGGTGGTGTTCGACCCACGAACGATTGCCGATCGCGCAACCTTCGCGAAACCGCATCAATATTCGGTCGGCGTAAAGCATGTATTCGTGAACGGCGTGCAGGTGCTCAAAGACGGCGAGCACACGAATGCGAAACCCGGACGGGCACTGTGGGGGCCGGGGAAGGTTAAGTAAACGAGGTCCGAACAGAGTTTAGGACGTCTCCCCTAAATCGGCGCCGATTGGGAAACATGACAAGCAGGATTATTGGCCGTCTGCTCTTAAATTGCCTCCACCTCTAGGTGGAGAATATTTAGCAAAAAACCGGGCTTTAGCCCAATACAGAAAAGAAATCTTTGGAGAGGCTTCAGCGAAAGAGCGTGGAATGCGAAAAATGCTGGAGATTGGATTAAAGCTGTAAAGGAAGAATGGCTTATTTAAGAATCGGCTTGTGCGGACAAGCTAACCTCCACCTAAAGGTGGAGGCAATTTAACGACCCGGAAATTGGCGAATCGACTATAGTTTGCCGGACATTTCGGTAAGGACAATATGCAAACAGTAAACGGATTTCGGAAAACTGGGGCCTCATTTCTGGCTGCGACCTTCGCCTTTTGCCTCGGTGTTGGCAACTTCGGCCCCTCGCCCGCTTCAGTGCGCGCATCGACCGAAACCGGAATCAATTCCGGCTTCATCCGGCAAAACGACTATGCGTCCGCGATCGTGGCGATAGAGCAATTCATCTCGCACGAAATGGTCGACAAAGATTTACCCGCTATTTCGATAGCACTCGTAGATGATCAGCAAGTCGTCTGGGCCAAGGGTTTTGGCTTTGCCGATCCGGTTAAAAAGGTGCCCGCCACCGCCGAGACCGTCTATCGCGTCGGGTCGGTGTCGAAGCTTTTTACCGACATCGCGGTAATGCAGCTGGTCGAGCAGGGGAAGATCGATCTCGACGCGCCGATAACCCGCTATCTGCCGAATTTCCGCCCGCGCAATCCGTTCCGCAAGCCCGTTACGCTCAGGCAACTGATGTCGCACCGTTCCGGCCTTGTGCGCGAGCCGCCGGTCGGCCACTACTTCGATCCGAACGAGCCCACGCTCGCCCGCACCATTGCCAGCCTCAATCAAACGTCGCTCGTGTACGCGCCCGAAACCCGCACAAAGTATTCAAACGCGGCGATCGCGGCGGTCGGATACGTGGTCGAACGAACGCAAAAGGAACCATTCGCAAAATATCTCAAACGCGCCGTGCTTGATCCGCTCGGCCTCGAGCGCAGCAGTTTCGAGCCCATGCCGGAAATCACGAAGGATCTTGCGAAGGCGTATATGTGGACGGTCGACGGCCGCGTTTTTGAGGCACCCACTTTTGAACTTGGCATCAGCCCGGCCGGCAGCATGTACACGACGGTAACGGACATGGGGCGTTTTATGAGCGCCCTGTTCGCCGGCGGCCGCGGCGCGAAAGGACGGGTGTTAAAAAGATCCACGCTCGAACAGATGTGGACGCCGCAGTTTGCACCCGCGGGCCAAAAAACGGGCTACGGCATTGGATTCGGAATAGGCGAGAGCGAGGGTCGCCGCATAGTCGGGCACGGCGGAGCCATATACGGTTTCGCCACGACGCTGCGCACCATGCCCGATGACAAGCTCGGCGTGGTCGTGGTCACGACCAAAGACGCCGCCAATTCGGTGACCAATCGGGTTGCTGGTTTCGCGTTGAAAGCGATGCTTGCCGCGCGCCAGGGCAAACCGATTCCCGAGCCGGAAGTAACTTCGCCGGTCGATCCTGATTTCGCTCGCCGTGTCGCCGGGCGATATGTAAACGGTGCGAAGAGCATCGATCTGATTGAACGCGGCGGCAAGCTTTCTAAACTAAGCTCTGACGGCGGCGAGCAGGTGCGGCTGCGCTCCCTCGGCGCCTCGCTCATTGTAGATGGAAAGCTGGCTTACGGTGAAAAAATTCAGGTGCGCGAGGGCGAGATCGTCATCGGCAGCGAGACATTCAAACGCGTCGAAGTTTCGAAACCGGAGCCTGCACCTGGCCGTTGGCGCGGTCTGATCGGCGAGTACGGATGGGATCACGACATACTATATATCTTCGAAAGGGACGGCAAGCTTTGGGCCTTGATCGAGTGGTTCGAGTTTAACCCGCTTGAGCAAGTTTCGGACAACGTCTTTAAATTCCCGAACCGGGGACTCTACGATGGCGAGCAGCTAATCTTCACGCGTGACAAAAACGGGCGGGCAATACAGGTCGAGGCGGCCAGTGTCGTCTTTAAACGCCGAAACGTCGGGCCGGAGGATGGCGCCGCGCAGCTTCGCATCAAACCCGTCAAGCCGGTAAGCGAATTGCTGACCGAGGCTCTCACGGCCCAGCCGCCGAAAGAGAGCGGAGAATTCCGCAAGTCGGACTTGGTTGAGATCACACGGCTCGATCCGACGATCAAGCTGGATGTCCGATACGCGACGACCAACAACTTCCTGGGCAGCGTCTTTTACTCCGAGCCGCGAGCCTTTCTGCAACGCCCGGCGGCTGAGGCGGTCGCCCGGGCTCATCGCAAGTTGAAAGACCAGGGTTACGGGCTGCTTATCCACGATGCTTATCGGCCATGGTATGTGACCAAGGTGTTCTGGGATGCGACGCCGCAGGACAAAAAGATTTTCGTCGCCGATCCGTCCCAGGGGTCGCGGCACAATCGCGGCGCGGCGGTCGATCTGACGCTTTATGACCTGAAGACGGGAAAACCCATCGAAATGGTCGGCACGTATGACGAGACCACCGACCGCTCATATCCTGATTATCCCGGAGGCACTTCGCCCCAGCGTTGGCACCGCGAGCTATTGCGCGACGCGTTGGAGTCGGAAGGTTTTACCGTTTACGAAGTCGAGTGGTGGCATTTCGATTACAAGGACTGGCGGAAGTATACCATCGGGAACGAACGATTCGACAAGATCAGGTGAAATCGACAGCGATAACGGCTGGCATAAATTAATGGAGAATGCGATGATGAGTAGATTTCTTTCAAAATTCGGATTTGCACTTTTTTTGCTGTTGGCCGTTATCATCGGTGCTGTCGCCCCGGCATATGCCGGAGACGACGATGCGGCATTGGCTAAAAAGGTCGACGAGATATTCGCCCAGTGGGACAAACCGGATTCTCCGGGTTGCGCACTAGGCATCATTAAAGACGGTCAGTTCATTTACAAAAGAGGTTACGGGATCGCCAACCTGGACTATAGCGTACCGATCTCGCCCACCACTTCTTTCTATATTGCCTCTACCTCCAAGCAGTTTACCGCGATGAGCATCGCGCTTTTAGCAAGCCAGGGAAAAATCTCTTTAGACGACGACATCCGCAAATACGTACCGGAGATTCCGCAATATCAAAGCCCTATCACTATTCGCCATCTCGTTCATCACACAAGCGGCCTTCGCGATTATCTCGAGCTGACAAGTCTTGCCGGCGGGTATTTCGAAGACGTCAAAACGGATGGCGATTTTATCGAGTTCATAGCCCGGCAGAAAAACCTCAACTTCAAGCCGGGCGAAAAGTATCTTTACAGCAACTCGGGCTACTTTCTTTTGTCGCAAATAGTAAAACGGGCGAGCGGCAAATCTCTGCGGGCCTTCGCGGATGAAAATATTTTTAAGCCTTTAGGAATGGCAAATACTCGTTTTCATGACGATCGCACCGAAATTATAAAAAATAGGGCGGCGGGCTACGTTCCGCGCAAAGGCGGCGGTTTTTCGGTTGTAATAACCAACTTCGACGGTGTGGGAGACGGAGGTTTATTTACCACGATCGACGATTTGCTTCTGTGGGATCAAAACTTCTATAACAACAAACTGGCGGGCGGAGCTGATTTGATCGAGAGCTTGTACAAGCCGGGAACACTCAATAACGGAGAAAAGACCGATTATGCATTCGCCCTCATCCCCGGCGATTTTAAGGGTCTTAAGATGATCAGCCACGGCGGAAGCTTTAACGGGTTCAGAGCTGAAATGGTTCGATTCCCGGCACAGAAATTCTCGGTCGCCTGCATCTGCAATCTAGGCAGTATCAACGCGACCGGGTTGGCGACACGGGTTGCGGATATTTTTCTCGAGAAACAGCTCAAGCAGCCAGCCAAAATTGATGGCAAAGGGGCGGCATCCGAGTCCACTTTTCTCAAACTGTCAGAACGCGAGTTGGCCGACGCAAGCGGGCTTTATTTTAATCCGATCACCGAAACGTATCGGCGCGTGACTAAGAAGGAGGGCAAACTGTTTGTGCGAAGCGCAAATAACACCAGCGAATTAAAAGCTCTAAGTGCAACCCGATTTCTGGTGGCGAATACCCCTTCCAGGATTGAAGTCAGTTTTACCCCGACGCAGCCGGGCAAAGCGAAGAATATGCACGTCGCCGTCGATGAAGGAAAACCGCAGGTTTTCGAATCCAGAACGCCCGCCGCCTATACGCCCAAAGAATTGAGCAAATTCGCCGGAACGTTTCACAGTGAAGAGTTGAATGCAAAGTATGTTTTTACAATTAAAGAGAACAAGTTGAATGTAAAAGTCGGCGCGACCGAAACCCCGCTCGAAGAATTGCTTATTGACGTCTTTGCAAGCCCGCAGGGTCAAATCATTAAGTTTAGGCGTGATCGACAAAATCGGATAGCGGGATTTACTCTGTCGTCGTTTCGGGTCAAAGAGTTGATTTTCAATAAAATTTAGTGTTGAACCGTCGGCCTCATTCGCCGGATTAAATGATTTTCGTTTTGCTCGGTGTGAGGGAAATGCCGTAACGAAGTCTGAATATATGTCACCGCCGCCCGACTTGTAAAACGATGAGATTTGCAGCAAATCAGAGAAGATAAACAATGAAAGTAAGAATATCTGTATTTCTTTTCCTGCTTTTACAAGCTGTCTTTAGTTTGAGCGACGCCGTTTCGCCAACCTGTCTCGCTCAAAAACGGGTTGCTGCCTCTGCCAAAAACGTTGGTCTCGAAGAGCGGATTCGCCGCGTCGAAAACGGCCTGCTGCCGGCGGTTATTGTAAAAGGCGAACCGGCCGCGGCGATGAATATTGCCGACCGGCTGCAATTTTATAAAACACCCGGCGTTAGCGTTGCGGTCATTAACAACGGAAAGATCGAATGGGCGCGCGGTTACGGTGTTCTCGAAAAAGGCGGCACGGCTCCGGTCACGGCCGAAACGCTTTTCCAGGCGGCGTCGATCAGTAAACCGGTTGCGGCAATGGGTGCAATGCGGCTCGTCCAGGATAAAAAATTGAATCTTGACGAGGACGTCAATAAGAAACTCGGTTCGTGGAAGATTCCGGAAAACGAATTTACGAAGGAGCAAAAGGTAACCTTGCGGGGTTTGTTGAGCCATAGCAACAGCCTCACGGTTCACGGTTTTGGAGGATATTCTTCGGACACGAAGCCGCCGACGCTCGTGCAAATTTTGGACGGAACACCACCGGCAAATTCAAAGCCGATACGCGTTGACGGCGCGCCGTATAAAACCTGGCGATACGCTGGCGGCGGTTATGTCGTTATGCAGATGCTTGTCGAAAACGTTACCCGCGAGCCGTATCCGGCGTTTATGGAAAAAGCGGTTCTCGAAAAGATCGGGATGAAACGCAGCACATACGAGCAGCCGCTTCCTCGGGAATTGTGGGATTCCGCCGCCCGCGGACACAAAGCCGACGGGGAAAAGGTCAAAGGAAACTGGAACACGTATCCCGAAATGACGGCGGCAGGGCTATGGACGACGCCATCGGATCTCGCGCGTTTTGCGATTGAGATTCAAAAATCGATAGCCGGCAAGTCGAACAAGGTTTTGTCCGCAAAAACGACGAACGAGATGCTCGCGCCGCAAATCGGAGGCTGGGGTCTCGGTCCGGAACTAACCGGGCAGGACGGCTCGAAACGATTCGGCCACGGCGGCTCCAACGCGGGTTTCCAGTGCTTGATGGTTGCGTATTTCGGCACCGGGCAAGGCGCGGTGGTTATGACAAATTCGGACCAGGGCGGCGGTGTCGCCGGGGAAGTAATGCGAAGCATCGCCAGGGAATACGGCTGGCTCGACTACCTGTCCAAAGAGAGAGTCGTTGTTCCGCTCGAGCCTAAAATTTACGGCGATTATGCCGGCAAATATCAGCTCACACCGGAGGCGACCCTCACCATAGTAAACGAAGACGGAAAATTGTCCTTGCAAGGGGCAGGACAGCTATTTCCCGCATCCGAAACGGAATTTTTTCTAAAGACAGTCGCCGCTGAAATTGTCTTCGTCCGGGACGCGATGGGGAAAGTTAACGGATTAATTCTCCGCCAGGGCAAGCGCGAAATGTCCGCCAAAAGGATCGACTGATAGATAACGATGAAAATTAAGTATCTGGACAAAAATTAAGTTAAAGAATAAATCCTATTGACATGGTGTTTCTTGTTCATCTTGTTCATTCCTGTTCCTCTTGATCCGTGGTAAAAACGGTTTTAACCACGGATCAAGAGGAACAGGAATGAACAAGAAGGAAAGAAATACAACCTGGAATCCTAAGTTTCCAGCCAGAAAATGTAATTACATATAAATTTGACCGGCTATTTAAGCAGCTTTCCGTTAGAGGGCTTTCGAAACCATAGACGGCGTATTCACATGGAACAAGAAGAAAATTTACAGGCGACGAGATCGCTGCCCCGCACGCTTGGCCTCCGCGATATCATTCTGCTGACCATCGGAGGGGTGATCGGCTCGGGTATCTTTCTCGTCCCCGGCGCCGTGCTTCGCCAGGTGGACGGCTATGTTCTGCCGGCGTTGCTCGTATGGCTGGTGGGCGGCGTCCTTTCGCTGCTCGGAGCTCTGACGTACGGAGAGTTGGGTGCGATGAAGCCGGCGGCCGGCGGTCTTTACGTCTATATCCGCGAATGCTTCGGACGTTTCCCCGCCTTTCTCTTTGGGTGGACGCTTTTCTTTGTAATAAGCAGCGGTGCGGTCGCCACGCTTGCCGTCGCCTTTAGCGCGTATCTCGGCGAGATCGTTCCGCTGACACCGCTGCTGGCAAAAGTGATCGCCATCCTGATGATTGCTGTCGTGGCGGCCGTAAACGTCCTCGGCACGCGCAAAAGCGCAAATCTGCAAAACTGGACGACCGCCATCAAAGTCATCGGAATTTTGGTGATGAGCGCGGCTTTGCTCTGGCTCGGCCGGGGGTTTACCGGTTCGGGCCCTGTATTGTGGCCGGCGGAGGTCGGAGCCTCGCTCGCCTCGGGTTTCGGTCTGGCGATGATCGGCGTCCTTTGGGCTTACGAGGGCTGGCAGTATGTCTCATACAGTGCGGGGGAAACTCAGAATGCACAACGAAATTTCCCCCTCGGGCTATTGTCCGGCACGGCGGCCCTCATCGGTATCTATCTCGTTACCAACATTGGATACCTGGCGGCGCTCGGTCCCTCCGGAGTAGCAGAATCCGACCGCCTCGCCGCGACGGCGGTTGCGGCGGTTGTCAGTCCGGCCGCGGCGAAGCTGGTCGCGGTCATGATCCTGATCTCGATCTTCAGCGCGGCAAACGGCACAATGCTAACCGCGCCGCGCGTTTATTATGCAATGGCCGCCGACGGGCTTTTCTTCCGCCGGCTGGCCGAGGTTCACCCGCGATTTAAGACACCGGCATTTGCCATCATCGCCGGAGCAATTTGGTCAGCCGTCCTCGCCGCGACCGGGACGTTCGAACAGCTACTGACCTATGTGGTCTTCATCGGCTGGATTTTTTACGCGCTCGCCGCCGCCAGCGTCTTCGTCTACCGGCGACGCGCACCGGCGGCCGTTCGCCCGTTCCGTGTCCCCTTTTATCCGATAACACCTCTGCTGTTCATCGCCGCCGCCGCCGCGCTGGTCATAAACACGATGTTGACGCAGCCCGGACTCGCCGCCATAGGGTTCGGCATTGTTCTATTAGGCGCGCCTGCGTATTTCATCTGGGACGGGAGAAGTAAAAAGGGGTAGATATAAACTAACAAATGAGGTGCTCACTTATGAATGGATTCAGTCTGATTTTATGCTTCTGCGTCTTGACTGTGTCACTCGCGCCAATGAGGTCTCAGACGACAGCGACGACCAGTGTGACGGGTCTGGCGAATGACTCAACCGCCGCCGCCAATAAGAGTCGGCAGACGAAAAGGAAGATCTACATCTCAGTCGACATGGAAGGCATCAGCGGTATTTCCGGCAGCGACCAGCTCTCCACAGGCGGATCCGAGTACGGACGCTCACGGAAGCTGATGGCCGAAGACGCAAACGCGGCCATTCGCGGGGCCATCGCGGCCGGCGCGACCGAAGTCGTCGTTAATGACTCACACGGTGGCCAGCGAAACCTGCTCCCTGAGGACCTGCACCCATCGGCTAGCCTCATCACCCACAGCTTCAAGCGCTACGGCATGATGGAAGGCTTGGACGAATCGTTCGACGCGGTTCTCTTCATCGGCTATCATGCCAAGGCGAGCTCGCCCGACGGACTCTTCGCGCATACGGGTTCAGGCGTCGTGCGCGACCTCCAGATCAACGGCCGGTCTGTCGGCGAAGGCGGCATGAACGCCATGCTTGCGGCCTGGTACGGCGTTCCCGTGGTGCTGGTCACGGGCGACGACGTGGCAGTGGCCGAGGTGAAAGAGATCGCCGCCACGGTGCGGGGCGTCGTCGTGAAGCGTGCGATTAACGTCCGGGCCGCCGAGCTGATGCCGCTTGCAACGACGCGGAAGGAGATCGAGGTCGCGGCCAGAGACGCGGTTGCCGGCGCGAAGAAAACGGCGGCCAGACGCGGCGGACCCTTCCGTGTTCAGATGCAGTTTCGCGACACGTTAATCCCGGAGGTCGCGGAAGCGTTTCCGACCATTCGGCGTGTGGGACCCGAGACTGTCGGCTATTCGATGGATTCGATGCCGGCGGCCTACCGGCTGATTCGCGTACTGTATCGATTTATCAGCGTGGACTGATAGGGTTTTTGGACAAGGCTCAGGTTGAAATGGGACTAAATACAGTTTACGGGAAAACTGTTAATCTAGATTGAATAAGACACAAACAGAGGAATCAATGCAGGCAATTGAAAAACTATTTCTAGTAACAACAGTCAGTGCCGGATTGTCTTCCCGGCCTCGCCTGAGAATTAATTGGGCGCAGTCGGCATGGCGCCGCGGCGTCCGGAGGTTTGCGGGTATTTTAGGAGCTGCCGCCTGTCTCGCGGTAACAGTGTTGACCGTCCATGCCCAACACACCGTACAGTTGCCGCAGCCGACAGGCCCCTATCAGATCGGTACAACGAGCTTCTCTCTCGTTGACGAGGCGCGCTCGGAAGTGTTCACCGACGATCCCAATGACAAACGCGAAATTCTTGTGCGCTGCTGGTACCCTGCGCAGCCGGCGGCCGGGGCCAAACCCGAGCCTTTCTGGGGAAAGAACACTAAAGAAGTTGGCGGGCGTCTGGCGGAATACATGCGCCTGCCAAAGACCGCATTCGATGACCTCGCGCTCGTCCGATCCCATTCTTTTGCGGAAGCGCCGCTAGCGAAATCGAAGTCACGCTTTCCCGTACTAATCTTTTCGCACGGATATATTCCGGGTTTCCTCGCCCAGAATACCGTGCAGATGCAGGAACTCGCGAGTCACGGCTATGTAGTCTTCAGTATCGGTCATACATACGAAACCGTCGCTAATATTTTCCCTGATGGCCGGGCGGTGCCTTTCAGCCCCGCAAGGTTCGCCCAGTTCGCTCAGGGGGCGGGGAAGGCAAATCCGCTCGTCGCCAAATACGCCGCCGCAACCGACGCGGCTGAGAAAGACGCGCTCCTAAAAAAAATACCGGCTGCATGGCCGATGCTCGACGAGAGCCTGCGCATCTGGGCGGCCGACGTGCGCTTTCTGATGACAGAGCTTGAAAAGACGAAATCGGAAAAGCCGAAAACGATGTTTGCCGGAAAGTTGGATACGAAGCGAATCGGCATCTTCGGGATGTCTTTTGGCGGAGCGACCGCCGGTCAGGTTTGCGCGGTTGATAATCGCTGCAAAGCGGGAATCAACCTCGACGGGATGCAGTCGGGCGATCTGATCGATCATCCGATGGAGCGCCCTTTTATGTTTATGCAGAGCCAGGACGCCGGGAATATTAACCGCCTCTTTTTTGACCGGGCAAGGAACGATGCCTATTACATTATCGTGAAGGGGACAAAGCATTTTAACTACACCGACTTTTCGCTTCTTTCACCTGATTACAAGAAAGCCGGAATGCTTGGCTCGATCGACGGCGACCGAATGGAAAGGATTATGAACGCGTACGTGCTGGCATTCTTTGATAAATATCTCAAGGGCAAAGACGCGCCGCTGCTTGCGGAGAATTCCGCGGATTCCCGGAGGTTGAATTTTCTTTACGTAAGGCGACTAAGATCAGGTAACAAAGCGCGGGTTCATGTCCTGGACTACGAGGATTATCACTAAAGGAATGCATAACCCACCAGTGGCTGACTGTCGGGCGCATTTACGGCGGTGCAACGAGGTAATGAAAGAGCTCGTGACGCGTACGTTATGACCGCAATTATTGACCATGATAAATAAAGTGGAGTATTGAAAATGACATTTCGTTCGATCTGTTTGGCGTTTTTGCTGTTTGGCATTGCTATGACGGCCGAGTCGCAGGTAAAGAAGATGAAGATATATATTTCCGTTGATATGGAAGGCGTCGTCGGGGCCGTAACCGGCGAACAGTTAGGCCCAACAGGCTTTGAATATCAACGCTTCCGGGAATTTATGACGCAAGAGGCCAACGCCGCCATCGAAGCCGCATTCGAAGCCGGGGCGACGGAAATCGTAGTCAGCGACTCCCACGGCAACGCGCAGAATTTGCTCATTGAAAAGCTGCCGAAAAATATAATGCTGGTCCGCGGCTTTCCACGCCCGCTGGTGATGATGCAGGGAGTCGACGGGACTTTCGACGGCGTAATTTTTCTCGGCTATCACTCGAGCACTACCAACCCGCAGGGCGTTCGGGCGCACACGATGTCGAGTGCCCGGCTGGCCGACATCCGGCTCAATAATGTCTCGATGTCGGAAGGGAGCTTCAATGCGGCACTCGCCGGGCATTTCAATGTGCCCGTGATCATGGTTTCGGGCGATGACGCCGCGGTGAAAGAGGTTACGGCGATAGTTGGCGATATCGAGGGCGCGGTCGTGAAATGGAATTACGGCTTCCACTCCGCAAAGACCATAATGCCCGAGGCCGCCTACGCCCTGATTCGCGAGAAGGTAAAAAAGGCGGTCGGCCGGATTAAAGACTTCAAGCCCTATAAACTTAAGACGCCGATTCAATTGGACGTGCGCTTCAAAAGTTATCGCCCGTCGGAAGTCCTGAGTTATCTGTCGATTATCGAACGCACCGACGCCCACAGCATCAGATTTATGGGCAAGGACATGATCGAAACTTCGAAGTTTGTGGAATTTGTCATGACCTACGAGCCGGGCTTGGAGCCTTGAGCGTCATTAATTCGTTCGGCTGCTTTCTCTTTCAACAGAACTGGCAAATAATTTGTCCTGGATGATTTTCGTGCACCGGCCGATTTTGCTCGTAGCAAATCGCAAATTCAAAATCGAAGATTGAATGATACCGCCAACTTTCACTGACATCCTTCGCGCGAAACAAACAATCGCGCGTTATCTGCCGCGAACACCGCTCGTTAATTACCTCGCGTTGGATAAAATTTGCGGAACGCGCGTTCTGGTCAAACATGAGAACCAGCAAGCGACCGGCGCCTTCAAAGTGCGCGGCGGCATCAATCTGGTCTCACAGCTCTCGGCCGAGGAACGTGACCGTGGGATTATCACGGCATCCACGGGAAATCACGGTCAGTCCGTTGCTTATGCGGCCGGTCTCTTTCGCGTCCGCGCGACCGTCGTGGCGCCGGAGAAGTCTAATCCCTTGAAAGTCGCGGCGATACGCGATCTGGGCGCGGAAGTGCTGTTGCACGGGGCGGATTTCGATGCCGCCCGTGAACACTGCGCGCTTCTGGCAAGACGCGACAACCTGCGCTATATCCACTCGGCAAATGAGCCGCTGCTGCTTGCCGGCGTCGCCACGATTGCGCTCGAAATTCTTGAAGACGCGCCGGAAGTAACGACTATCATTGTCCCGGTCGGCGGCGGAAGCGGTGCGGCGGCCGCCTGTCTCGTCGCCAAGACTCTCAACCCGCGGATAAAAGTCATCGGAGTGCAGGCGGAGCGGGCGCCCGCGGCTTACGAATCATGGCGTGCGCGTGAACTTCTCGAAGACAAGATGGAGACTGCCGCGGAAGGCCTTGCCACGCGCGTCGCCTTCGAGCTGACGCAGCGCATATTGTGGGATCATCTTGCGGACTTTGTACTGGTGAGCGACGACGAAATGCTCCGGGCTATTAGACTTTATGTTGAAAAGGCGCACACGCTGGCTGAATCTGCCGGGGCCGCTTCACTGGCGGCTGCGCTCAAATTGCGCGAGCGTCTTGCTGGTCAAACTGTGGCCCTCGTTCTGAGCGGCGGTAATATCACCGTCGAACAACTCAGCACAGCACTCGCCCCGCCCAATCGCTAAAAGCTGGGTAGATCTATGGCTGTCACACATAAATGGGAATACTGCGCGGTCTACGTCTCCGTCTACCAGGACGGTAGCGGTGGAGCGCCACGAGAAATGCTCGAGATTAAGATGCCAGATGCTCAAAAGACCGGTGTCTCCAATGCGCACGGGTCAGTCGGGCTGCTCAATCAGCTAGGCACGGATGGATGGGAACTCGTCGATGTGGAAGGCGGTACGTTCTTTCTGAAACGTGCAAGGAAATAGAACCGCCCTCCTGGCGCCGAACGCAGGTAACTCTACTTACAACTCGCCGCGATCATCTTGAGCGCGACCACTTCGGAGGTGCGGTGTAAGATCACGACTCATGCTTCAGCAGTCGTGCGTAGCATCGGTTTCCCGACAACACGGGCAGGAGCCGTGT
>Ga0136617_10000252_pt1 | contig 43344 bp, 45 predicted proteins | sample AntDrymUQ3222106_2_FD_129672 | JGI IMG/M metagenome (GOLD analysis project Ga0136617, IMG submission 129672) | Polar desert sand microbial communities from Dry Valleys, Antarctica - metaG UQ322 (21.06) | ecosystem: Environmental > Terrestrial > Soil > Desert | place: Antarctica: Dry Valley... | reverse complement strand
CTCTCCACCCAGATGCTCGCCTACGTCGAGCACCACAACCTCACCGCCCGACCCTTCGCCTGGACATACACCGGCAAAGTGCTCGCCGCATGAGACAAACAACTAACCGGACGAACCACTAGGCGTCCAGAAGTCCCAGGGGGGTCCCATGCGAAATCGGGACCCCCGGCCCCCCTCAGGTTGAGCCCCCGGCCTCTCGTAGAGCCACTTGGGCGACGGAATACTGATCGCAGTCAATCGGTCTTCCCAAACTTCAATCAGGGGGCTCCACATGTCGGATTTCACCACCACCATCCAGGCCGCTTACCGCGAGTTCTGCATCCAGGCCCGTGGCGCCACCATCGGTGTTCGCGGCCGGCTTAGCGAGCAGCGCGGCCAGACCGCCGCCGAGTACATGGGCATCCTGCTGTTCGTGGCCGTCGTCATCGGCGCGCTGATCGCCGCGAACGTCGACGGCGCCATCGCCGAAGCGGCCAACGACATGGTCAAGAAGATCGCGGGCGGTAAGGAAGAGCGCTAAGCGCTCCGGCCGACCTCCAGCCTGCGGGACCCCCGTCCCGCACCGCGCCTCGGAACCTGCGCCCAGGTTCCGGGGCGCTTTCTGTATCCGTCCCCGCCCACCCCCAGGGTCGTATCCTTGCGTGAGGTGCAGATCGCCGAGCGGATCAGAGCGGACGTGAACTCAGCCATGAAGGCCGGGGATCGCGACCGGGCCTCCGCGCTGCGGCTGGTGCTGTCGGAGCTCCAGCGTGACGCGAAGGAGGGCACGGGCGACGAGGTCGCGGTGCTGCGCCGCGAGCGCAAGCGTCGCCGCGAGTCCGAGAGCGTCTACCGCGAGAACGGCCGCGACGACCTCGCCGACACCGAGGCCCACCAGGCAGCGGAGATCGAGACGTACCTGCCCGCCGAGCTGTCCGACACCGAGCTCGACGCGCTCGTGGCGAGCGCGGTCGCCGACACCGGCGCCGAGGGGCCGCGCGACATGGGCAAGGCGATCAAGCACGTGATGGCGGCCGCCGGCGGCCGCGCCGACGGCAAGCGCGTCTCGGGCAAGGTCAAGGAGGCGTTGACGGCTTAGTGGTCACTCCGGCGAGCCCCCACGCACCCGGACGAGCGCAGCCGGCGCCTGGCTGTGTCCTCGGTCGGGGCAAGGACTCCGTCCTGGCACCCTCCCTGCGTCCTTGCCAGGCATCCGCCTGCATCTCGCCCGGGCACGCGCGGGCACACCGGAGTAACCACTAGTGGCGCGACGTCAGCTTGAGCTCTCCAACGAGGTCGCGGCCGAGCTGGCCGGCGCGCAGGACCAGATCCTGCGCAGCCTCGAGGAGCATCTGGACTGCGCGATCTACCTGCGCGGGAACGTGGTGACGCTCGACGGCGAGGCCGACGCGGTGCAGGCGGCCGCCACCGTGGTGCGCGAGCTGTCCTCGCTGGTGGCGCGCGGGCACGAGCTCGGGCCGGCCACGATCGAGTCGGTGACGCGCGTGATCGACGAGCGCGAGTCGCCCGCCCAGGTGCTCGAGGACGTCGTCTGGCGCCACCGCAACCTCAAGGTGGCGCCCAAGTCGGTCAACCAGAAGCGCTACGTCGACGCGATCCGCCGCTCGACAATCACCTTCGGCGTCGGCCCCGCCGGCACCGGCAAGACGTTCCTGGCGATCGCGATGGCCGTCGCCGCGCTCTCGCGCCGTGAGGTCAACCGGATCATCCTCACGCGCCCCGCCGTCGAGGCCGGGGAACGCCTGGGCTTCCTGCCCGGCGATCTGATGGCGAAGGTCGACCCCTACCTGCGGCCGCTGTTCGACGCGCTGCACGACATGCTCGACGCCGAGCGCGTCGCCGCCCACCTCGAGCGCTCGGTGATCGAGGTCGCGCCGCTCGCGTTCATGCGCGGCCGCGCGCAGCCAGTCGATTGCCCGGTCCTCACGCCCTCCGGGTGGCAGGCCATCGGCTCGCTCAGGATCGGGGACCTGGTGATCGGCTCGGACGGCCGGCCCACCCCGGTGCTCGGGGTCTACCCGCAGGGCCGCCGGCCGGTGTTCCGGCTCAGCGCTCAGGACGGAGCCTCGACGCTGTGCTGCGCCGAGCACCTCTGGACTGTGCGCACGCCCGACGATCGCCGCCGCGGTGGGGAACGCGTCCTACGCACCGACGAGATGGCCGGACGGCTGCGAACGCATCACCAGCGTCGCTTCGAGCTCCCGGTCCTCCGCAATGCGGTCGAGATCGAGCACCAAGACGTGCCGATCGACCCATACGCACTCGGGCTGCTCCTCGGCGACGGGTGCCTCACGACCTCGACGACGCCCTCGTTCACCACCGCCGATCCGGAGCTCGCCGACGCGCTCGCCTCGCGGCTCCCGGGCATCGAGCTCCGGCGCAAGAGCCCGGTCGACTACGTCCTGAGGCACGTCGAGGGCCACCGCGGAGGCGTCATTGTCGCGAACCGGGTCACGGTCGCGTTGCGCGAGCTCGGGCTGGCCGGGACGCGCTCCCGCACCAAGTTCGTCCCGGAGCCGTATCTCCGCAACTCATCCGACGTGCGGCTCGCCGTCCTCCAGGGACTCCTCGATAGCGACGGCGGCCCGGTCGTCCAGCGCGCTCGTAGCTGCCGGATCCAGTACACCACCTGCTCCCCTCGGCTCCGCGACGACGTTGTGTTCCTCGTCCGCTCGCTCGGCGGCGTCGCGTACCTGCGCGTCAGAGCGGCTGCGGGCCGCAGCCCCGGCCGCGCCCGCGGGCGTGCAGTCCACCACCGCTCCGACGCGTTCATCCTCGACATTCGCCTCCCGTCTGGGGTCTCGCCGTTCCAGCTCGGGCGCAAGCGGGCGCTCTACCACCGCGACGGCGGCGGGCGCCCGATGCGCTTCGTCGACCGCATTGAGCCGGCGGGCGACGCGGAGACCGTCTGCATCCAAGTTGCGGCAGCAGATTCGCTGTACGTCACGGACGACTTCCTGCTGACGCACAACACGCTGAACGACTCGTTCGTGATCCTCGACGAGGCCCAGAACACGAGCCCCGAGCAGATGAAGATGTTCCTCACCCGCCTCGGTTTCGGCTCGAAGATGGTCGTCACCGGCGACATCACCCAGGTCGACCTCCCGCGCGACCAGAAGTCGGGCCTGATCGTGGTCGCGGACATCCTCTCGGGCGTCGAGGGCGTCGAGTTCATCCGCTTCGGCGGCGAGGACGTCGTGCGCCACAAGCTCGTCCAGCGGATCGTCGCCGCCTACGACGAGCACTCCACCCGCGCGGCGCCCGAGCTGCGCCCAGCGCCATCGCGGCGGCGGACCTCGTAGCGCATGCTCGAGGTGGAGGTGATCGGCGGCTCGACGCTGCCCGAGGAGGCGCTGTGCCGGCTCGTCGCGATCGCGCTGGCCTCGGCCGGCATCGAGGAGGGCCACCTCGCCGTCGAGTTCGTCGACTCCGAGCGGATCGCCGAGCTCAACACCGCCCACCGCGGCGTCGAGGGCCCGACCGACGTGCTCTCGTTCCCGGTCGACGCGGACATGGAGCTTCCCGGCCCGCCCGCGCTGCGCGAGCTCGGCGACGTGGTGATCTGCCCGGCGCACACCGAGGACATCTCGGAGGCGGTGGTGCACGGCACCCTGCATCTCGTCGGCATGGACCACGAGACCGACAGCGGCGAGATGCTCGCTCTGCAGGCCGAGATCGTCTCCTGGATCAAGTGACGCGCGCCGGCTTCGTCGCGCTGGCGGGGCGGCCAAACGTCGGCAAGTCGACGCTCGTCAACGCGCTCGTGGGCCAGAAGGTCGCGATCGTCTCCGACAAGCCGCAGACCACGCGCCGCGCGATCCGGGGCGTCGCCACGCGGGCGGACGCAGCCGATCCCTGGCAGCTCGTGCTGACCGACCTGCCCGGCGTCCAGCGCCCGCGCGACGCGCTCACGGAGCGCATGCAGAAGCGCGTCGAGCACGAGTTCTCCGAGGCCGACGCCGTCCTGCTCCTGCTCAACGGCGAGCAAGGGGTCGGCGGGCCCGGCGACCGCTTCATCAGCGAGGCGCTGAGCCGCGCCGCCGTCGCGACCGTCGTCGCCGTCAACAAGATCGACCGGCTCGACCGCATCCGTACCGTCGCCGCGCTGCAGGCGGCCTCCGACTTGGGGCTCGATGCCGAGGTGTTCCCGATCTCCGCTCGCACCGGCAAGGGCGTCGGGCCGCTGCTCGAGCACCTCGTCTCGCTGGCGCCGGAAGGCCCGTTCCTGTTCCCGCTCGAGGAGATCTCCGACCAGCCCGAGCACGTGCGGCTCGCCGAGCTCGTGCGCGAGCAGGTTCTGCACCGCACGCGCCAGGAGGTCCCCCACGCGGTCGAGGTCCAGGTCGACGAGATCGAGGAGCGCAACGAGGACGGTCTCGTGACGGTGCGCGCGCTGCTGTGGGTCGAGACCGAGTCCCAGAAGGGCATCGTGATCGGCTCGCACGGCAAGATGATCAAGGCGATCGGCACCGCCGCGCGGCGCGAGCTCGAGCGCGAGCTCGGCCTGCGCGTGCACCTCGACCTGTCCGTCCGGGTGCGGCGGAGCTGGCGCGCCGACGACGCGCTGCTCGACCGGCTCGGAATCAACTAGGCGCTCGGCGCCGCAGCCGCTCCCACAGCTCGGCGGCGACCGGCGCCTCGAGGTGGCGGACGCGCGCCCGCCCGCCCTTGCCGACCGCGACCGCGAGGTCGGCGAGCCCGGCGCGGCGCTGGAACGGGTTCTGCTCGGTCGCGTGCTGCTGCAGGCGCGCCGCCGGGGTGAGGAGCGTCGTTCGGGCGAGCATGCGGGAGCGCATCGCGAGGCGGCCGTCCCGCAGGCGCCAGCCGGCGGCCTTGAAGCTCAACCAGCCGTTGAGCGCCAGCAGCGGCGCGGCCAGCAGCGGCCACGGCGTCGCGCTCGGGACGAGCAGGCACGCCGCGCCACCGCCGATCAGTCCGACGACTGCGGGTGGCAGGACGTAGCGGCGCGCCGCGCGGGCCGGCGGGGCGGTGAGGCCGTCGGGCTCGTCGGCCAGCTCGGGCAGCAACTCGGCGAGGAAGGCGGCGACCTCGCGGCGCGGGAGGAGCGGGAACAGCGTGCGGGCCGCGGAGCGCTCCTCGGCGTAGCCCGCGACCTCGAGCCGCAACGTCGCGAGACCGAAGGGGCGGCGCAGCGTGCCCTCGACGACGCGCACGGCATGGATGCGCCGCACGGGCACGACCGCGTCGGAGCGCTGGAGCAGCCCGCGGCGGATGCGCAGGCGGTCCTCGTCGCGCGCGACCGTGAAGCCGGCGAAGGACACGATCGAGCCGACCGCCGACAGCGCCCACGCAACGAGCAGCAGCGCGGCGAGCGCCAGCTCCCAGCCACCCGGCGTGTCGGGCAGCAGCCGCGAGGCGTCCTCGATGTCGCGCCCGCTCGAGATCACGTTGCCGAACAGCTGGGTGGAGGCGGCCAGGACCGGCAGGACGATGCCGAGCTGGCCCGCCGTCAGGGCGCCGACGATCAGATCGCGGCGGCCGAGCCGGCGCTCGGCCAGCGCCTGCGGCTCGACCGCGTCGGTCGCGTCGGGCCGCGTCGCGCCGACCGCCGCGCGGATCCGCTCGACGGCCGCGCGGCCGACCGCCTCGAGCACGATCTCGCCCTTCGAGCCGCCGCCGGCGGACTGCACGTGCAGCGCGACGACGCCGAACAGGCGCTGCACCGGGCCCGCCACCGTGTCGAGCCCTTGGACGCGGCTGAGGGGCACCGTCGTCGCCTTCGTGCTGACGATGCCGGTCTTGAAGTGCACGCCCGTCTCGTCGACGGCGTAGCTGGTGCTGCGCCAGCGCATATAGCCCATGACCGAGGCGCCGGCGACGCCGAGCACGAGGTAGACCGCGCCGCGCTGCAGCGCCCCGGTGTCGAGCCCGCGGCCGGCGATCGACGCGCCGAGCACGACGATGAGCGGGATCGCCGCGTCGCGCAGCGCGCTGAGCGCGAGCACTCCGATCGCGGCGGGGTGCAGCCGCTCAGAGCTCATCGGCGGTCCGCGCGAGCGTTGCGATCTGGTCGCGCAGCCGGCCCGCGTAGTCGCTGTCGAGCGCCGGGATGGTTGTCCGCCCGGCCGCCGTGTGGATGACCACGGTGGCCAGCCCGAGCAGCTGGTCGAGCGGCCCGCGCGTGGTGTCGACGTGCTGGACGCGCAGCATCGGGATCAGCGTGCGGGTGATCGTCACCGTGCCGTGACGGAGGTCGATCTCCTCGTCGCGGATCTCGTAGCGCCAGCGCGACCAGCGCAGCTCGGGGACCGCGACCACGCCGATGGCGAAGGCCGCCAGCGGCAGCAGCACCCAGAGCGCTCCGCCCGGCGCCTCGCGGCCGACGGCGCCGGTGATGACGAGGGCGACGCCCGTCGCGAAAGCACCCTGGGCGCGCCACAGCCAGCGCGCTGTGTCGGAGAGGCGGCGCGCGGGTTCGGGCGTCGGTGCGGCCGGGAGGGGCTCGTCACTCATACGGCGTCTAGTCTGGCGGGCATGTCACGTGCGTTCGTCACCGGCGGCTCCGGCTTCGTCGGCGGGCGCCTGATCGAGCGCCTCGTCGGTGACAGCTGGTCCGTCGCCGCGCTCGCCCGCTCAGACCGCGCGGTCGAGGCCGTTGGCAAGCGCGGCGCCGAGCCCGTGCGCGGCGACCTCTCGGACCCTCCGGCGCTCGCGAGCGGCCTGCAGGGCGCCGACGTCTGCTTCCACGTCGCCGCCAAGGTCGAGGACTTCGGGCCGTGGCCGGCGTTCGTCGAGGTGAACGTCGAGGGCACCCGCAACGTGCTGCGCGCCTGCCGGACGGCGGGGGTTAGGCGCGCGGTGCACGTCTCGACCGAGGCGGTGCTGATGCACGGCCAGCCGCTGATCGGTGCCGACGAGCGTTATCCGCTCGCGTTCCGCTCGCCCGCCCCGTACTCGCGCTCGAAGGCGCTCGCCGAGCAGGTCGCGCTCGAGGAAAGCCGCGACGGCCTCGAGGTGATGATCGTGCGCCCGCGCTTCGTGTGGGGCCGCGGCGACACGACGCTGCTGCCGCTGCTCGTCGAGGGCACCCGCTCCGGCGCCTTCCGCTGGGTCGGCGGCGGGCGGCAGCTGACCTCGACCACGCACATCGACAACACCGTCGAGGGGCTCCTCCTGGCCGCCGAGCACGGCCGCGGCGGTCGCGCCTACTTCGTCACCGACGGCGCGCCGGTCGTGTTCCGCGACTTCGTCGGCGAGCTGATGTCCACCCAGGGCGTGACGCCGCCGACCGGGAGCGTGCCCACCCCGGTCGCCCGCGCCCTCGCGGCCGCGGGTGAGACGGCGTGGAAGCTGCTGCCGCTGTCCGGAGCACCACCGCTGACCCGCTTCGCCTCCTGGGTCGCCTCCCAGGAGTGCACGCTCGACGACCACCGCGCCCGGGTGGAGCTGGGCTACGCGCCGGTGACGTTGCGCGAGGAGGGGATGCGCGAGCTGCGAGACGCGGTGGCTTGACCGGCGGTGCGGTAGTTGAAGTTCGGCGCCCTAGCTCTCCAGCTCCGCCATCAGGTCCTGCGCCAGGTGCTCGTACTCCGCGAGCCCGACCTCGGGTTCGAACAGCATCGGCAGCTCGAGCACCGGCGCGCCGGCCTCCTTGCGCAGGCGGCGGACGTGGGCCTTCTGCTGACGTGAGCGCTCGTGCTGGGTCAGGGCGGCGCGGACCGCGGTGAGCGCCTCCGGATCGAGGCCGTTGGCGGCGGCGGCTCGCAGCGATTCCGCCTCGGCCAGGGTGTAGCGCCCGGGGTAGAGGCCGTTGACGATCACGACGTCGAGGCCGAGCCCGACGGCGGCCTCGAGGCGGCCGCGGAGCTCGAGCGTCTCGTTCACCGGCATCTCCTCCGCGAGCGCCACGGCCACGTAGCCCGTGCGGCGCGGGTCCGAGAGCATGGTCGAGATCTTCTCGGCCTGGCGCTTGATCGGGCCGACGCGCGCGATCTCGCCGAACGTGTGCGGAGTCGTCAGCATCGCGAGCCCGTGGCCGGAGGCCGGGGCGTCGACGATCACGAGGTCGTAGGTGCGGTTGTGGCGGTCCCAGCGCTCGAGCTGGGCGAGCTCGAAGACCTTCGCGATCGTGATCATCTCGCGCGCGCCCGGCGCCGCCGCGACGAAGTACTGGAAGGCCGAGGAGCGCGCGAGGAGACGCACGGGCGGGCCGCCGCCGAGCTGCTTGGAGAGCCACTCCTGGAGCGCCAGCTCGGGGTCGATCGTGATCGCCCACAGGTTCTCGGCCAGCTCGACCTCGACCTCGCGCTCGACCCCCTCGCGCTGGAACGCCCGCGAGACCCGGTCCTGCGCGGCGACCTCGCAGACGATCGTGCGCCGGCCGGCCGCCGCGGCAGCGAGGCCGAGCGCGGCGGAGACGGTCGTCTTGCCGACGCCGCCCTTGCCCGTGACGTAGAGAAGTGCCTTGTCGAGGAGCTCAGGTGCCATCGTGTGGAGGCAAGGATGACGACTGCGGCGATCGACCCGGCGCTGACGAGCGCGTACGAGACCTGCCGGCGCATGCACCGGCGCTTCGATCCGACCTACTACTGGGCGACGCGCCGGCTGCCCGAGGAGATCCGCCCCGCGACGCACGCGCTCTACGGCTACGTGCGCACCGCGGACGAGATCGTCGACGGTCCCCGCCGTCCCGCGGACCCGCAGGCCCGGCGCGCCGCGCTCGACGCCTGGGAGGCCGAGCTCGAGACGGGGCTCGCCGCCGGGCACTCGCCGCAGCCGGTGATCGGCGCGCTCGTCGACGCCGGCCGCCGCCACCGCCTCCCGCTCGGCGAGCTGCGCGCCTACATGGGCTCGATGCGGGTCGACTGCGCCCCGGTGCGGATCGAGACCTGGGACGAGCTCGTGACCTACATGGAGGGCTCCGCCGGCTCTGTCGGGCGGATCATGGCGCCGCTGCTGGGCGTCCCCGAGTCCCACCACGCGGGCTTCGGCCGCCTCGGCCTCGCCTTCCAGCACGCCAACTTCATCCGCGACGTGCGCGAGGACCGGCGGCTGGACCGCATCTACCTGCCGGGGGAGGACCGCGCCCGCTTCGGCGTCGCCGACGCCGACTTCGCCCGTCCCACGGCCACCACGGAGCTGCGCGCGCTCGTCGCCCACGAGGTGCGCCGGGCCCGCGAGCTGTTCGCGAGCGCGGACGCCGCCGTCGAGGCCGCGCCCGTCTCGGTGCGGCCGGGCATCCGGCTGGCCTGCGCGATCTACCTCGGCGTGCTCGACCGCGTCGAGGCGATCGGCTACGACGTGCTCGGCCGCCGCCCGCGGCTGCCGGCCTGGCAGCTCCCGCTCGTCGCGCTGGCGGCGCTCAAGCGATGACGCGCCGCGCCACGCTGCGCGGGGACGAGCGCACGCCGCTCTCCGAGCGCGCCGACGTCCTGATCTGCGGCGCGAGCTTCGCGGGGCTCGCGGTCGCCCGCGAGCTGGCGGGCAGCGGCGCCGACGTGCTCGTCGTCGACCGCTACGAGATCGGCGAGCGCCAGACCAGCGCCTGCGCGATCCCGACGCCGTGGCTCGAGCCGATGGGCATCCGCCGCGCCGTCCGGCAGGAGCTCGAATGCATGTCCTTCCACACGCCGCACGGGACCGCGCGCCACCGGCTGCCGTGGACGTGGTCGTCGTTCGACTACCGGACGCTGTGCGAGGAGCTGTGGGAGCAGTGCGACGCCCGCTTCGCGATCGCGAAGGTCGAAGGCCGGACCGGCCGCACCGTCCACACCGACCGCGGCGACCTGGTCGCGGAGCTGATCGTCGACGCCCTCGGCTGGCGCCGCGTGCTCGGCCCGGGCGCCAACGTCCAGCCCCCGGAGGCACGCATCTCGCGCGGGCTCGAGGTGCATCCCGAGGGCGGCGGCGTCGACCTCGACGTCTGGATCGACCGCTCGCTGGTTCCCAAGGGCTACGCCTGGTCGGTCCCCGCGGCCGGCGAGCAGCGGGTCGGCGTCGGCTCCTACGAGCCGCGCGACCACGTCAAGGAGCCGACGCGCGAGATCGCCACGCGGCTCGGCGTCCCGCCCGTCCGCTACCAGGGCAACTGGTTCCCCCACCAGCTCCGCCCGGCGGCGGAGGACGGTGTCTTCTTCGCCGGCGACTCCGCCGGCCACTGCCTCCCGCTCTCGGGCGAGGGCATCCGCACCGCGTTCTACTTCGGCATCGCCTGCGGCCGCGAGCTGCGCGCCACGCTCACCGGCACGCAGAGCCGCGAGCAGGCGCTCGCCGCCTACGGTGCCTTCTCGCGCCGCCACGCCCCGACGTTCGCCTGGGCGTACCTCCTCCAACGGCTGATCCCCGCCCTCCCGCCGAGCCTGCTCGCCCGCCTGCTCGCGCTCGTCGGCCGCCGCCGCATCTGCCACCGCGCGTTCTCCTGGTACCTGCGCCAGGCCGACCCGTCGTTCGCGTCTTCCCGGTCGACCAGCTGCCGTCCGGCCTGCTGAGCGTCAGGTATCACGGGCGCGCGGTGCCGCCTCTTGTGGGCGTCGGCGAGGTCATTCGAGATCTCGCCATCACCACCACAAGGAGTCATCTCCATGCGGACCAGCCTCGCCAAGCGCGCGCTCTGTCTCGGGATCGGCGTGGCCGCCGCGGCCACCGCCGCGGCACCCGCCCAGGCGGCCTCGCCGTTCCTCCGCGACACCTCGGTCTGCCCGGCCGGCAAGGTCGTCATCGGCGGCGGATCGCAGGTCGTCGGCGAGGGCACGGGCGACTTCCGGACGAGCCTGCAGGAGTCGGCGCCCGGCACCATCGGCGGCGGCGCGCAGTCGCTGTGGCTGACCGCCCTGCGCAACCTCGACGGCAAGCCGCACAAGATCGGCCTGTTCGCCGTGTGCGCGAACCAGCCGCTCGGCTACCAGGTGGTCCGCAAGGACACCGCCGTGCCCGCCGGCGGCTTCCTGCGCACGACGGCCAACTGCCCCGTCGGGAAGGTCGTCCTCGCCGGCGGTGCGCAGGTCGTCGGTGCGGGCAGCGCCGACTTCCGCACACGCCTGCAGGAGTCGGCGCCGGGGACGATCGGCGGCGGCGCGCAGTCCGTGTGGCTGGCCGCCGTGCGCAACCTCGGCGTCAGCCCGCGCACGATCGGCGTCTTCGCCGTCTGCGCTTCCAAGCCGGCCGGGTACCAGGTCGTTCGCAAGGACACCTCGGTCGCCGCCGGCGGGTTCCTGCGCACCACAGCCAACTGCCCGGCGGGCCTGGTCGTCAACGGCGGTGGCACGAGCGTCATCGGCGCGGGCAGCGCCAACTTCGGCACGAGCATGCAGGAGTCGGCGCCCGGGACCACCGGCCTGCCCTCGGTGTCAGTGCACCTGACAGCCGTGCGCAACGGCAGCGCGGCGCGCACGATCGGCGTCCACGCCGTGTGCACCCGGACGCCGGCCGGCTACCAGGTCGTCCGCAAGGACGTCCTCACCGGCTGACCCGGCAAACGGCTGAGACTCGTGCGGCGCCGGCGCGACTCGCGCCGGCGCCGTGCGTCATTTCTAGAAGCCGTAGCCGTATTCAGACTGGAAGAACTGGCGCATCTCCGCCTCCAGCTCCAGCCGGGTGTCGCGCATCGAGCGGGCGGCCTCGGCGGCGGCGGCCTGGAAGACGTCGTAGGTGAGGCCCGACAGGTTGAACGGCCCGGACTCGGGAACGACCGGGGCGGGCAGGGTGCTCGCCTGCCACGCGTGGAAGGCCTGCGCGTGCTCGAGCGTCACGTCCTGGCCGGCGAGGAAGGTCTCCAAGCCAGCGTTGCCCGCGCCAGGCCCGGCATCGTCGGCGAACTCCGTGAAGGGCCGGTCGCTGACGTTCTCCGGGGCATACCGGTCCATCGGACGCCCGAGACGCTCGGCCGCGAGCGCGCGGATCGCCTCGATCTGCTCATCCTCCGGCAACCGGGCGACCTCCCGGGCGAGGTCGGTGACGAACTCCTCGTCCTTCATCAGCATGGTGATGTGGTGCTCGGGCCACGATGCGGCGGCGGCGACGAATGCCCTGTAGAGCGCCGTCACGTAGGTGACGTAGAGGGTGCGGCGGAGGCTGATGTAGTCGGGCGAGTGCGCGTCGGTGACGAACTGCGCTGCGTGCCCTGAGACGGGTTGGTACATCATCCCCTCGTCGGCGATCGTGCTGTGGGCGAAGGAGTCGCCGAGCGCGTGGACCGAGAGCCCGAACTCGGGCGCGTGCGGATCCAGCGTGCCCGTGACGGCCGAGCGCCGCGCTCGCTCCTCCGCGGATGGGCGGCCGGTGAGAGCGTGGCCGCCGCGCTGGACCGCGTCGCGCTCGCGCACGGCCTCCAGCTCCACAAAGCGGGGCAGGACCGAGCCCCAGCCGCCGATCAACACCGGCACGACCGACTCGATCGCCATGTGCGTGGCGTCGAGCTCGGAGACCTCGTCGGGCATCTGCGTGTAGAACGCGATCCGGAACGCGGTGCGGTCGTCGAAGCCGACGGCGAGCGCAACCAGGTAGGCGGTGTAGAAGTGCCCCGCCTCGCCGTAGTAGTGCACGAGTCCGCCCTCGCGGACAGCGCCGTCGGTCGGCGCGCAGGCCTCCCGCTCGGCGGCAGCGCGGCGCACCGGCTCCAGCGTAACCCGCACCGAGGGCTCGCGCCGCGCCTGATCGACGTGGACCAGCTCGTGGCCGAGGATGTCCTCCGACACGCCCGCCGACGCGAACACGTGCGAGCCGACGGCGACGGCGGGGACGCCAAGCCGGCTCGTCAGCTTCTGGGCGGCGCCGTCGGTGTGCAGGTGCGCCGAGTCGCCCAGCGCCTGCGACGCGCTGCCGATCGCCCGGCCCACCCGCTCGCCGGCGACGTCGGGGCTCACGCGCCCCCCGCCGCGCTCGAGCAGCTGGGTCACCGCGCGGTTGCCGGCGCTGCGCTGGAGCCGCAGGATCACCGCCGTGGCGGCGTGCGGGGAGAGCCGGGAGACCGCGTCGGCAGTCGGCTCCCTGGCCGCGCTCGGCGCGGTCCGTTCGGGTCCGGCCATCGACACGGATCGAGCCTACCTAGAATCCGCTCCCACGTGGAGCCCCTTGACGCCAGCGCCATCGCCTGGGACGACCACGGGCTCGCACCCTGTGTCGTGCAGGACTGGCGCACGGGCGAGGTGCTCACGCTCGCCTACATGAACGCCGAGTCGCTCGCCCGCACGCAGGAGCAGGGGGAGACGGTCTTCTGGAGCCGGTCGCGCGGCGAGCTGTGGCACAAGGGCGCGACCTCGGGCGCGACCCAGGCGGTGCGGGAGTTGCGCTACGACTGCGACGCCGACGCGATCCTCGCACTCGTCGAGCCGCACGGCCCCGCCTGCCACACCGGCGAGCGGACGTGCTTCCACCAGGGGCAGCTCGAGCCCGCCGCGCCGCACGAGGTCATGCCGGCGCTCGAGCGCACGGTCGCCGCGCGTGCCGCCGAGCGCCCCGAGGGCTCCTACACGGTGGAGCTGCTCGCCGACCCGGCGCTGATCGGCGCCAAGGTGCAGGAGGAGGCGGAGGAGGTCGCCCGCGCCGCCCGCGAGGAGACCGACGAGCGCGTGGCCGAGGAGGCCGCCGACGTCCTCTACCACCTGACCGTGCTGCTGCACTCCCGCGGGCTCTCGCTCGCCGATGCTGAACAGGTGCTCGATGGCCGTCGCCGCTGACCACAACGTCATCCCGATCACGGAGACGTTCATCGAGGACACCGAGACGCCGGTCTCGGCCTTCCTCAAATTGCGCGGGGGCGGGCCCGCCTTCCTGCTCGAGTCCGCCGAGCAGGGCCAGCGCGTCGGGCGCTGGTCGTTCATCGGCTTCGAGCCGCGCAAGGTCGTGCGCTGGACCCTCGCCGACGGCGGCGACCCCTACGCGCTCGCCGCTGCCGAGGTCTCCCAGCACCGCCAGGCCCCGCTCGCCGACGGCCCGCCCTTCACCGGCGGCGCGGTCGGGTTCTTCGGCTACGACTGCGTGCGCGCAGTCGAGCCGCTGGGCGAGCCCAACCCGGACGTTCTCGGCTTGCCCGACATGGCGCTGATGCTCTCCGACCTGCTCGTCGCGTTCGATCACCTCAAGCACACGGTCACGATCCTCGCCAACGCCTACGTGGACGAGCCGGACTCGGAGGCGCGCGCCCGCGAGCGCATCGCCGAGGTGCGCGAGCGCCTGGCCGGGCCGCTGCCGCGCCCGGCGCCGCACCCCGAGCGCCCGGAGCCCGTGTTCGAGCCGAACATGCCGCGCGAGGCGTTTGAGGCGATGGTGGCGCGCATCGTCGAGTACGTCCACGCCGGCGACGCCTTCCAGGTCGTCCCGTCCCAGCGCTGGTCGGCGCCGTCGCCGGTCGAGTCGTTCTCGATCTACCGCGGGCTGCGGGCGGTCAACCCATCGCCGTACATGTACTACCTGGACTTCGAGGACTTCCAGATCGTCGGCGCCTCGCCCGAGCCGCTCGTCACGGTCGCGGGTCGCCGCGCCTCGACGCGGCCGATCGCCGGCACGCGCCCGCGCGGCGGCGACGTCGAGGAGGACCAGGCGATCGCCGCCGACCTGCTCGCCGACGAGAAGGAGCGCGCCGAGCACGTGATGCTCGTCGACCTCGGTCGCAACGACCTCGGCCGGGTGTGCGAGTACGGGACCGTGGAGGTGGAGAGCTTCATGGCCGTGGAGACCTACTCGCACGTGATGCACATCGTCTCCAACGTGGCGGGGCGGCTGCGCGAGGACGTCAGCGCCACCGACGCCCTGCGCTCGATCCTCCCGGCCGGGACGCTCTCGGGCGCGCCGAAGGTGCGCGCGATGCAGATCATCGACGAGCTCGAGCCGGTCAAGCGCGGGGCCTACGGCGGCGCGGTCGGCTGGCTGTCCTACGCCGGCGACCTCGACACCTGCATCTGCATCCGCACCGTCGTGGTCAAGGACGGCACCGCCCATGTCCAGGCGGGCGGCGGGACCGTCGCCGACGCCAAGCCCGACTACGAGTACGAGGAGTCGCGCGCGAAGGCGCGCGGCGTCGTGCGGGCGATCGAGCTGGCCGCGAGGCAGCGCGCGTGGCCGTGAGCCGGGTCCTCGTCGTCGACAACTACGACTCCTTCACCTACAACCTCGTGCAGTACCTGGGGGAGCTGGGGGCGGAGCTCGAGGTCGTGCGCAACGACGCGGCCTCCGTCGACGACCTGCTCGAGCGCACCTGGGACCGCGTCGTCGTCTCGCCCGGCCCGTGCACGCCCACCGAGGCCGGCATCTCCGTCGAGGTGATGCGGCGGTTCCCCGAGGCCGGCGTGCCGACGCTCGGCGTCTGCCTCGGCCACCAGTCGCTGGCCCAGGCCTTCGGCGGCAAGGTCGTCCGCCACCTGCCGGTGCACGGCAAGACGACCGAGATCGAGCACGACGGCAGCGGGCTGTTCGCGGGGCTGCCGAGCCCGCTCACCGTCGGGCGCTATCACTCGCTCGTGGTCGATCCCGAGCTGCCCGACGGGCTCGAGCCGACGGCCTGGGGCGGAGGCGTGCTGATGGCGATGCGCCATCGCGATCTGCCCGCGCTCGGTGTTCAGTTCCACCCGGAGTCCGTGTTGACTCCGCGGGGGATGGGCATCCTGGAGACCTTCCTTGCCTAACCCCGTGCTCACCCAGGCGATCGACCGGCTCGCCGCCCGCCAGGACCTCTCCGTCGAGCAGTCCGCGGACGTGCTGGCCGAGATCATGGGCGGCAACGCCTCCGAGACGCAGACCGCCGCGGTCCTGATCGCGCTGCGCACGAAGGGCGAGACGGTCGACGAGCTGGTCGGGCTCGCGACCACGATGCGGCGGCTCGCGACCCCCGTCACGACCGGCCGCGACGACCTGATCGACACGGCCGGCACCGGCGGCGGGCGCCCGACCTTCAACGTCTCCACCACCGCGGCGCTGATCGCGGCCGGCGCAGGCTGCGCGGTAGCCAAGCACGGCAACCGCTCGGCGACCGGCCTGTCGGGCTCGGCCGACCTGCTGGAGGCGCTGGGGGTGCGCATCGACCTCGCTCCGGACGCCGTCGCGCAGTGCATCGAGGAGGCGGGCTTCGGCTTCATGTTCGCGCCCGCCCATCACGGCGCGACCCGGCATGTCGTGCCGGTGCGCAAGGAGCTCGCGGTGCGGACGATCTTCAATTTCCTCGGCCCGCTCACGAACCCGGCCGGGGCCGCGCGCCAGGTGATCGGCGTCTCGGACCCCGCCTTCCTGCTCACGATCGCCGGAGCGCTGGCGCGTCTGGGCGCACGGAAGGCGCTGGTAGTGTCGAGCGCAGACGGACTTGACGAGATGAGCACGGCGGGAACCACCACGGTCGTCGAGGTCGACGACAACGGGATCCATTCCTCCGAGGTCGCTCCGGAGGACGTCGGCCTGCCTCGAAGTACCTTCGAGGCCATCGCCGGCGGCACCCCGCAGGACAACGCCGAGGTCACGCGCCGCATCTTCGCCGGCGAGAACGGCCCGACGCGCGACCTCGCGGCCCTCAACGCGGGAGCTGCGATCTACGTCGCGGGCCGGGCGGACACGCTCGAGAGCGGCGTGCGGGCGGCCGAGCAGGCGCTCGACTCGGGCGCCGCCGCGGAGGCGCTCGACACGCTCGTCGCCCTGACGCAACAATTGGCCCCGTCTTGAACGTTCTCGAGCGGATCGTCGCTTCGACACGAGAGGAGCTCGAGCGCCGGCGCAGGGCCACCCCGCTCTCGCAGCTGGAGGCGGCGCTCGACGACCGGTCCGAGGGGCGGCCCTTCGGTGAGGCGCTGGCGCGCCCCGGCATCTCCCTGATCGCCGAGCACAAGCGCCGCTCCCCGTCGGCCGGGGTGATCCGCGAGGGCGCGACGGTGACGGAGATCGTCCAGTCCTACGAGCGCGGCGGCGCCGCCGCGCTGTCGATCCTCACCGAGGGTGCGCACTTCGGCGGCGAGCTGAAGGACCTCGAGGAGGCGATCGCCGCCACCGATCTCCCGGTGCTGCGCAAGGACTTCATCCTCGACCGCTACCAGCTCTACGAGACCGCGGCAGCCGGCGCCGACGCGATCCTCCTGATCGTCGCCGTGCTCGACCACGACGACCTCTTCGAGCTGCACCGCGAGGCGCGCGGGCTCGACCTCGACGTGCTCGTCGAGGTCCACGACGAGAACGAGCTCATGCGTGCGCTCGACGTCGACGCCGACATCCTCGGCATCAATAACCGCGACCTCTCCGACTTCTCCACCGACATCGAGCGCACCTACGAGCTGCTGTCCGACGTGCCGGCGGGCAAGACCGTGGTGTCGGAGTCGGGCTACAGCACGCGCGAGCAGCTCGAGGACCTCGACCGCGTCGGGGTCGACGCGGTGCTGATCGGCGAGACATTGATGCGCGCCGGCGACGTCGAGGCCGCCTGCCGCGGCCTGGCCGCCGGGCACGAGCGTCATTTCGAGACCTAGGCAGCCAGAGGGTTTAGCCCGCGTTCAGCGGGATCGGGCACGCTGCGCGGCGGTATGCCCGTGCGCGCGCTTGCGATTCCGTTCGCCGCCGCCGTCCTCGGTGGTGGAGTGACGGCCGCCGTCCTCCTGGGCACCGGCGCCGCGGGCGACGGCGAGACGACGACGATCGTCGAGCAGGCGCCGCTGGACTCCTCCGTACCGGCGACGGAGTCGCGGGCCCCGGGCCTCACCGCGCGCGACATCTATCGCCGCGCCGCGCCGGGCGTCGTGTTCGTGCGGGCCCGCTCGGTGCAGGCGAGCCAGTCGCCGTTCGAGGTCTTCCCGCGCCAGCAGGAGAACGTCGCCAGCGGCTCGGGCTTCGTGCTCGACGAGAAGGGCCACATCCTCACCAACGCGCACGTCGTCGCCTCCTCCACCGACGTGCGGGTCTCGTTCTCCGACCGCCGCACGGTCTCGGCGCGCGTGATCGGCAAGGACCCCGACACCGACCTCGCGGTGCTGTCCGTGGGGACCAAGGGGCTTGCGCTGCGCCCGCTCGAGCTCGGCGACTCCGCGAGCGTCCGCGTCGGTGACCCGATCGTCGCGATCGGCAACCCCTTCGGGCTCGAGCGCACGCTCACCACGGGCGTGGTCTCGGCGCTGCAGCGCCGCCTCACGGCACCCACCGGCTTCGCGATCGAGGACGTCATCCAGACGGACGCCGCGCTCAACCCCGGCAACTCGGGCGGCCCGCTGCTCGACGCGACGGGCCGCGTGATCGGCGTCAACTCGCAGATCGCCACCGGCGACGGTGCCTCGGGCAGCGTCGGGATCGGCTTCGCGGTCCCGGCCGCGACGGTCAGGCGTGTCCTGCCGGAGCTCGAGTCGGTCGGGCGCGTGCGCCGCCCGTTTCTCGGCATCCGCGGCCGCGCGGCGCAGGACGGCGTGCTCGTGGAGTCCGTCCCGCCCGGGACGCCCGCCGCGCGCGCGGGTCTCCGCGGCGGCGACCGCGAGGCGCTCGACCAGCGCGACGGCAGCGTCGTCGTGCTCGGCGGCGACGTGCTGACGCGCATCGGCGGCCGGCCGGTGGCCGACATGGACGACGTCCACAGCCTGCTCGGCAAGCGCCGCCCGGGGCAGAGGGTGGCGCTCGAGCTCGAGCGCGATGGCAGGAAGCTCACGGTCAGCGCCGAGCTGGGCGAGCGTCCGGGCACCGCGGCGGCGGAGTAGCGCCGGACTGTGGCGGCTGCCGGCGTTCGCCGGTGCCCGCCGCGAACGCCGGCAGCCCGCCACCCGCCTACCATGGCGGGCGTGACCCGCGCCAAGATCTGTGGCATCACGCGGCACGAGGACGCCGAGCACGCCGTCGCGCTCGGCGCGTGGGCGATCGGGCTGATCCGCTGGGACGGCTCGCCGCGCGCCTGCGACGCCGTCACCGCGGCCGCGATCGTCGCCGAGCAGCGCCGCCGTGTCGCCTGCGTCGGGGTGTTCGTCAACGCGACGCTCGAGGCGCTCGCGCGCGAGGCGGAGCAGATCCCCTACAGCCACCTGCAGCTGCACGGTGACGAGGGCCCGGCGTTCTGCAGCGAGGCGGCGCGCCGCACGGGCTGCAAGATCATCAAGGCCGCGCGCGTGGCCGGCCCGGGCGACATCCGCGACCTCGAGCGCTTCCACACCGACTTCCACCTGCTCGACGCCGCCGCGGCCGGCTTCCGGGGTGGCAGCGGCCAGACGTGGGAGTGGGGCCTGCTCGACGGGCGGCGCTCGAAGACACTGCTGATCCTGTCCGGCGGCCTCGGCCCCGACAACCTCGCCGAGGCGATCGCCGACGTCGACCCGTGGGCGGTCGACAGCGCGTCGGGCACGGAGCTCGAGCCGGGCGTCAAGGACCCCGAGAAGGTCCGGCGCTTCCTCGAGATCGCCGCCGGCGCGGCTGTCGCGTGACGGCCGTCGAGCACCGCTTCGGCCCCTACGGGGGCCAGTTCGTCCCCGAGACGCTGATGCCGGCGCTCGCCGAGCTCGAGGCCGCGTGGGTCGAGGCCCGTGGGAACGACGGCTTCAACGCCGATCTCCAGCGCCTGCTGCACGACTTCGCGGGCCGCCCGACGCCGCTGTATGAGGCGCGCCGGCTCTCCGAGGCGGTCGGCCATCCGGTCTGGCTCAAGCGCGAGGACCTGCTCCACACCGGCGCGCACAAGATCAACAACGCGCTCGGCCAGGCGCTGCTGGCGCGGCGCATGGGCAAGACGCGCATCATCGCCGAGACCGGCGCGGGCCAGCACGGCGTCGCGACCGCGACGGCGTGCGCGCTGCTCGGCCTCGAGTGCATCGTCTACATGGGCACCGAGGACATGCGCCGCCAGCAGCCCAACGTGCAGCGGATGGGCCTGCTCGGGGCGCACGTCGCGCCCGTCGACGCGGGCGCGCGGACGCTCAAGGAGGCCGTCTCGGCGGCGATCCGCGACTGGGTCGCCAACGTCGGCGACACGCACTACATCATCGGCTCGAGCGTCGGCCCGGCGCCGTTCCCGGCGCTGGTGCGCGACCTCCAGCGGGTGATCGGCGACGAGGCGCGGGCGCAGATCCTGGCTCAGGCCGGGCGGCTGCCCGAGCGCGTCGTCGCCTGCGTGGGCGGCGGCTCGAACGCGATCGGCATGTTCGTGCCGTTCGTCGAGGATGCCGAGGTCGCCCTGATCGGGGTCGAGGCCGCCGGCGACGGCATCGAGACCGGCCGCCACGGCGCGCCGCTGACGCTCGGCGGCCGCGGCGGCGTGCTGCACGGCGCCTACTCGGCGATCATGCAGGACGAGGACGGCCAGATCCTCGAGGCCCACTCGATCTCGGCCGGGCTCGACTATCCCGGCACCGGGCCGCAGCACGACCACCTGCGCGACACCGGCCGCGCCGTCTACGAGGCCGTCACCGACCGCCAGGCGCTCGCGGCGTTCCAGCGCGTGGCCCAGCTCGAGGGCATCATCCCGGCGCTCGAGTCCTCCCACGCCGTCGCCTGGGTGCTCTCCGCAGCGCCGGCCGAGCTTGACCTGATCTGCCTCTCCGGGCGCGGCGACAAGGACCTTGCCGAGGCGCTCGCGGCCCTGGAATCGCAGTGAGCACCGGCGTCGAGCGGATCGCGGCCGCGTTCGCGGCCACCGACGGCCATGCGGCGCTGATGCCCTACCTGATGGGCGGCTTCCCCGACCTCGACGCGTCGCTGGCGATCGGCGAGGCCTACGCCGACGGCGGCGCCGACCTCGTCGAGCTCGGCGTGCCGTTCTCCGACCCGCTCGCCGACGGCTCCGTCATCCATGCGGCGGGTACGCGGGCGCTCGCGTCGGGGGCGACCGTGCCGGCCGTGATCGAGCTCGCCCGCGCGCTCGCTGAGCGCGTCCCGGTCGTGCTGATGTGTTACTCCAACCTCATCCTGGCTCGCGGCGTCGAGCGCTTCGCCGACGAGCTGGCGAGCGCGGGTGTCAGCGGTCTGATCATTCCGGACCTCCCGCTCGAGGAGTCTGCCGCCGCGTGCGAGGCCTGCGACGCGGCCGGCCTCGCGCTCGTTCCCCTGGTCGCACCGACCACGCCCGAGGATCGCCTGGCGCAGATCTGCCCGCAGGCCCGCGGTTTCATCTACACGGTCTCGGTCACCGGCACGACCGGCGAGCGGACGGAGCTCGACCCCGGCGCCCTGCTCGCCCGCGTGCAGGCGCACGCCCGCGTCCCGGTGGCGCTCGGCTTCGGCATCGCGACGCCGGAGCAAGCGGCGGCGGCGGCGGCCGCCGGCGCCGACGGGGTGATCGTGGGCTCCCGCCTTGTGCGGGCTGCGGCCGAGGGCGAGGACGTGCGGGCGCTCGTGGCCGAGCTGTCAGCGGCGCTCCGCGGCGCCGCCCACTAGGATCAGCCTCGGCATGGGTCTGATCCTCACCACCACCGCCGGGCTGTGCCTGTGGATCGTCCTGTGGGCGGTCGGCGTCAAGTCGTTCGACGCGTTCCTGCTCACGCTCGGGATGATCATCGTGGCGGCCACGGCGCGGATGATCCTGCCGTCGCTCCCGGGCAGTCGCCCGGACCCGGACTGAGTGCACCCGCACCACTGGGTGGGGGTCGTGAATTGCTACCCGACCTCCCAGCCCCATAGAATCGCGGCGCAAATCCGCAGTAACCCATTAGGAGGGTCATTTTGAAGGTTCGCACTTTGTCCGTCTGGAGCTGCATGCTGGGTGCCTTGGTGCTTGGCGTCGCGGCCTGCGGCGACTCAGACGATGGCGGCGGCGGCTCCGGCGGCGGTGGCGCCAAGACGCTGACCATCTACTCCAGTCTTCCGCTGCAGGGCGCCTCGCGTCCGCAGTCCGAGGACGTCATCCGAGGCGAGAAGCTCGCCCTCAAGCAGGCCGGCAACAAGGCCGGAGACTTCAAGATCAAATACGTCTCGCTCGATGACGCGACGGCGGCGGCGGGTAAGTGGGAGGCCGGTCAGACCTCGGCCAACGCGCGCAAGGCCGCGCAGGACGACACGACTATCGCGTACCTCGGTGAGTTCAATTCGGGCGCCTCGGCGATCTCGATCCCGATCAACAACGAGGCCGGCATCCTCCAGGTGAGTCCGTCCAACACGGCGCTCGGCCTGACCAAGAGCGGCGCGGGCGCGGAGAAGGGCGAGCCCGACAAGTACTACCCGGCCGGGGCGCGGACCTACGGGCGGGTCGTGCCGGTGGACACCATCCAGGGCGCCGCGCTGGCCCAGTACATGAAGGACGAGGGAGTCACGAGCGTGTACATCCTCGACGACAAGGAGGTCTACGGCCAGGGCGTCGCCAAGACCACCCAGTCCGCCGCCGAGAAGGCCGGCCTCAAGGTCGCCGGCTCTGACTCTTGGGACGGCAAGGCATCGAACTACCGCGCGCTGGGCGCCAAGATCGAGGCCTCGGGTGCGGACGCCGTCTTCGCCGGCGGCATCATCGACAACAACGGCCCGCAGCTCTTCAAGGATCTCAACGCTGCGCTGCCGGACGCGAAGCTGTTCGGCCCGGACGGTCTCGCCACGAACGACTTCACCAAGGAGATCCCGGCGAAGGTCCAGAAGCAGACCTACCTGACCGCCCCGACGGTCTCGCCCGACGAGCTCCCGCCGGCCGGCCAGAAGTTCTACGCCGACTACCAGAAGGAGTACGGCGAGGCGCAGGACGCGATCGATCCGTACGCGGTGTACGGATACGAGGCGATGTCGGTGGTCATCGACGCCGTCAAGACGGGTGGCGACGACCGCAAGGCCGTGATCGAGGCCTTCTTCAACACCAAGCGCTCCGACAGCGTCCTCGGTCCGTACGAGATCGATGACGACGGCGACACGACCCTCACGCTCTACGGCGCTTACACCGCCAAGGGCGGCAAGCTCGTGTTCAATCAAGCGCTGAAGCCGCAGACCTAGTAGGAATACGGATGTTGGCGGGCACGCAATCGCGTGCCCGCCGCCTTCCGCACCAATGGAATCTGCCTCTATACCTGCCGACAAGCCGGCTCGCCGGTCGCGCGACATCGTCGCGGACTTCATCTCGAAGTACGGCCTGATCGCCCTGCTGCTGCTGATGCCCATCGCGTACGGGATCAGCGACCTCCAGAGCGACGGGGACCTCAGCCGCATCGCCACGAACATCAAGGACGGCCTCTCCAACGGCGCGATCTGGGCGCTGATCGCGGTCGGCTACACGCTCGTCTACGGGATCATCGAGCTCATCAACTTCGCCCACGGCGACGTCTTCATGATCGGCTCGTTCGTCTCCTTCGGGTTCTTCGGGACCATCGGCCTGACGCTCACGACCGGGCCCGCGGGCCTCGTCTTCGGCCTGCTGATCACGCTGATCCTCGCGATGGTCACCTGCGGCGCCCTCAACGTGATGATCGAGCGCGTGGCCTACCGGCCGTTGCGCAACGCGCCCAAGCTGGCGCCGCTGATCACCGCGGTGGGCTTCTCCTTCATCCTCCAGAACGTCGGCCTGCTGTGGCTCGGCGGCCAGCATCGCAGCGTGCCCGACCTGATCCAGTCCCAGGACCGGCTGTTCGAGATCCTGGGCGTCAGCGTGACGCAGGGCGACGTGCTCGCGATCGCCGTCACCGCGCCGCTCGTGATCCTGCTCGTGGGCTTCATCACGCGCAGCCGCATCGGCAAGGCGATGCGGGCCACCGCCCAGGACCCGGACGCCGCGCGGCTGATGGGCATCAACGTCGACACCACCATCTCCTTCACCTTCCTGCTCGGCGGGATGATGGCCGGCGCCGCCGGCCTCATCTACGCGCTCTACCAGACCGACGTCTGGTTCTTCTCGGGCTTCACGGCGGGGCTGATCGCCTTCACCGCCGCCGTCATGGGCGGTATCGGCAACCTCCAGGGCGCCGTGCTCGGCGGCCTCATCATCGGCGTGATCCAGCAGATCTCCGACAACCGGATCGGAACCGCCTGGACGCCCGCGATCGTCTTCGCCTTCCTCGTGCTGATCCTCGTGCTCCGCCCGCAGGGCCTGCTCGGCGAGCAGACGCGGGAGGCAGGATGACCGCCGCCATCGGGCGGACCGTGGGCCGTCTGCCGGGACTCGGGAGCAGCCGCACCCGCAACATCGTCCTGGCCACGGTCGTGATCGTGTTCGCGGCCGTCCTGCCGTTCTTCTACGACTCCGGCAGCGCGTTCATCGAGGACGCCACGACTGCGCTGATCTATGTCGTGATGGCGCTGGGCCTGAACATCGTGGTCGGGTTCGCCGGGCTTCTCGACCTCGGGTACGTCGCGTTCTTCGCGATCGGCGCGTACACGATCGGCTGGTTCGGGTCCGGCTTCTTCGTCGACCAGAGCATCCACATCGGGGTCGCCGAGCAGCTCTCCGCGCTGCCGGGCATCCACATCAACTACCTCCTCATCATCCCGCTCGCCGCGCTCTTCGCGGCGCTCTTCGGCGCGCTCCTGGGCGCGCCGACGCTGCGCCTGCGCGGCGACTACATCGCCATCGTGACGCTCGCCTTCGGCGAGATCGTCGGGCGAATCGCGGTCAATGGCGACGAGGGTGTCTTCGGCATCGGGACGTTCAACCTCACCAACGGGCGCCGCGGCATCACCCCGGTGGACAAGATCGACCTGCCGCTCGTGGAGCGCTTCACCACCCTGGACCTGCGCCCGTGGTACTGGACGGCGCTGGGGATGGCGCTCGTCGTGGTGTTCATCAACATCCGGCTGCGCGACTCGCGGCTCGGGCGCGCGTGGATCGCGGTCCGCGAGGATGAGGTGGCCGCGGTGAGCATGGGCATCCCGACCGTCAAGGTCAAGCTCTACGCCTACGCCCTGGGCGCCGCCATGGGCGGGGTCGCGGGGTCCTTCCTCGGTTCCTACTTCAACACGGTCAACGCCGACCAGTTCGAGTTCTCGTTCTCGATCTTCGTCCTCGCGATGATCATCCTCGGGGGCCTGGGGAGCATCTGGGGGGTGGTCGTGGGCGCTGTCACGCTGTCGTTCATCAACACCCGCCTGATCCCCGATGTGCTCAACGACGTGCCGAGCAAGGTCGGCCTCGACTTCGACCTGACCCAGCTCGGATTCGGGATCTTCGGCTTCCTGCTCGTGATCATGATGGTGCTCCGTCCTCAGGGCCTGATCCCCGAGGCCCGGCGCGAGGCCGAGCTCACCGAGGGCATGACCGAGGAAAGCGTCTTCGAGGTGAAGGCGACATGAGCCACGAGGCCGGCGCCACGCCCGCCGAGCGCGACGCGCCGAACGGCGACGGGGCCGGCGGGCCGATCCTCGAGACCGTGGGGCTGACGAAGATCTTCGGCGGCCTCACCGCGGTGTCCGAAGTCTCGTTCGCGGTACCCGAGCGGACGATCGCCTCGATCATCGGCCCCAACGGCGCGGGGAAGACCACCTTCTTCAACATGCTCACTGGGCTCTACAAGCCGAGCCTCGGCCGGGTGGAGTTCCGCGGGCGCGACATCACCGCGCGTCGGCCGGACCGGATCACGGACATGGGCGTCGCCCGGACGTTCCAGAACATCCGCCTGTTCGGCACGATGACGGCGGTGGAGAACGTGCTCGTCGGGCGCCACGCACGGATGAAGGCCGGCATCTTCGGCTCGGTCTTCCACACGCCGCGCACCAACCGGGAGGAGCGCGAGGGGCGCGAGCGCGCCCGCGAGCTGCTCGACTTCGTCGGCGTGAAGTCCTCGCTGGTCGACCAGACCGCCTCCTACCTCTCCTACGGCGACCAGCGGCGCGTGGAGATCGCCCGGGCGCTGGCCTCCGAGCCGGCGCTGCTGCTCCTCGACGAGCCGACGGCGGGCATGAACCCGCAGGAGACCGCGGGCCTGACGGAGTTCATGCGCAAGCTGCGCGACGAGCTGAACCTCGCGATCCTGCTCATCGAACACGACATGAAGGTGATCATGAGCGTCTCAGAGCAGGTGACGGTGCTCGACCACGGCGAGAAGATCGCCGAAGGCGAGCCGCAGGAGGTCCGCAGGAACCCGAAGGTCGTCGAGGCCTATCTCGGCAAGCAGGGGTGAGCTGAGATGGCCGCGCTGCTCGAGGTCGAGGACATCCACACCTTCTACGGCTCCATCGAGGCGCTCAAGGGCATCTCGCTCGAGGTGCAGGAGGGCGAGGTCGTCACGCTCATCGGCTCCAACGGCGCCGGCAAGTCGACCACCCTGCGTTCGATCTCCGGCCTCAGTTCCCCGCGGACCGGCTCGATCCGCTACAAGGGGGAGGAGATCGGCACGCTGCCCGCCCAGGAGATCGTCCGCCTCGGGATCTCGCTGTCACCGGAGGGGCGGCGCTGCTTCCAGCGCATGACGGTCCGGGAGAACCTCGAGCTCGGCGCCTACCTGCGGCGCGACGCGAACATCTCGGAAGACCTCGACCGCGTCTTCTCGCTGTTCCCTCGACTGCAGGAGCGCGAGAAGCAGAAGGCCGGCACGATGTCCGGCGGCGAGCAGCAGATGCTCGCCATGGGCCGCGCCCTGATGGCCAATCCGGTGCTGCTGATGCTCGACGAGCCCTCGATGGGCCTCGCTCCCATCCTCGTGGACCGGATCTACGAGACCGTCGCGGAGATCAACCGCCAGGGCACTACGATCCTGCTCGTGGAGCAGAACGCCAACTACGCACTCGACGTGTCCTCGCGCGGCTATGTCCTCGAGACGGGCGCCGTGGCCCTCGCCGGCGACTCGAAGTCGCTGCGTGATGATCCCGAAGTGCAGAAGGCCTACCTCGGCACATGATCATCTTCGGCCTCCTGGGCGCGACCGCGCTGTATCTCACCTTCGCGTGGCTGCTCTCCGCGATCGCAGCCTCCTATCTGTCCGACCGCAAGGGCTACGGCGAGCGCGCCGGGCTCGCGTGCGGGCTGCTCTTGAACGCGTTGGGCGTGCTGATCTGGCTCGTGTGGCCGGCGCGCGAGGAGTCGCTGTGGAAGCGGATCGGCCCGTTCGGCCGCGGCAAGAACGCCGCGGACCCACGTTCCTAGGGCGCCCGGCTAGGGCGACCGGCGCAGCGGGTCCCGGCACGGGATCGGCACCGGGACGGACGCGAGCGAGCGCCCGCCCTCGCCCGCCCGGGGCGTGACCTTGCACCAGACGATGCTGCCGCGCCGGTAGTGGATGACCGCCCAGAACGGGAAGCCGAGCACGCCCACGCGCTTGGCGCCCTGGAGCTCGGGCAGCTCGACCTTCGTCCGGTAGGCGATGCACTCGTAGCGCCCGACAGTGGCGGCGGGATCCGCTTCGGCGTCGCGACGCTCGGTGATCCCCGGGTAGGGCTCGCAGTCCGTGCCGGCCACCACCGCGCCGCTCAGGGTGCCGGCGCGTGCGCGCGCCTGAGCGTCGCGGGTGATCAGGCGCTCGGTGTGACCGACGAGCGCGCGGCGGTGTGCGAGGGGGTCCTGGCCGGAGCGAAGGGCCGGCCCCTTCCCGCGGTGCGGCTGCACGTCGGCACGCAGCCGACGGATCTCGGCGGCCTCGGTCGCCTCCTGGCGCGCGCGCTCGCGGCGACCCTCGTCAGCGGCGTCGCGGCGCAGCGGCCCGCTGATCGCGACGATCAGCGCCAGGACGGCGGCCGCCCCGAGGACGACGGCCGTCGCAGAACGCCAGCCCAGGCGCCGGCGCGGACGGCGGACCACGAGGTCGGCACCGCAGGCGGAGCAGCGCCGGGCCGCGCCGGCCTCCGGGTGGCCGCAGGCCGGGCAGACGCGCCGTCGCGGGGCGAGCGCGGCCGCGACCTCGCTTCGGGCGGCGTCGCGCGCGCTCGTCCAGGGGTCAGGGCTCGACTCGTCGGCGGGCGGTTTCGAGGCCGACGGCACGTCAGTCGCTGAGCTGCTCAGACTTCCAGGTCGCTATCGGCAGGGCAACCACGACGCAGCTGTTACCGCGGCCGTCGTGCTGTGGCGACCCGCAGTGCAAGCGCATCATGTGGTTCTCGTCGGCCACAGCCGGCAGCACCTCGACCGTCAGCGCCGGCGTCAGGCCCATGATGTCGGCGGGCTGGAGCGGGGCGGCCACGATTCCGAAGAACAGGAGAGCACCCACGCCGGCGGACGCCCCGATGCGGTTGAGGAGCGAGCGCACGAGCCGCCGCCGCCGGAGCGAGTCGTCGATCGCGGTCGTCAGTTGCCCGCCGAGGCGGGAAAGGTCAGGTGGGAGATCGACCATTCGATGATCACATGGCGCCTTCCCACAAAGTGTGTCACGCGAGAGCGTCGCGCAGGGCCTCGTCGAGGTCCGTGTGCGCGAACGTGTATCCGAGCTCCTCCGCGCGGCGCGGGACGACGCGCTGCCCCTTGGTGACGATCTCGGCCATCCCGCCGTAGAGGACGCGCACCGCCAGACCCGGCACCGGTGCGAACGCGGGGCGGTGGAGCGCGCGCCCGAGCGCCTTGGAGAACGCCTTGTTGGTGACCGGCTCGGGGGCGCTGACGTTGATCGGGCCGTCCCAGGCCTCGCCATCGAGCGCCGCGAGGTAGAGCCCGACGACGTCGTCGACGTGGATCCACGACATGTACTGCTCGCCTCCGGCGACGGGTCCCCCGACGCCGAGCTTGAAGAACGGCAGCATCGTCGCCAGCGCGCCGCCGTCCTGGTCGAGTGGGATGCCGGTGCGCATGAGCACCACGCGCAGGCCGTGGTCGGCTGCGCGGAGTGCCTCGCGCTCCCAGATCACGCAGACCTCGGCGAGGAAGCCACTGGCGGCCGGAGCCTGCTCGTCGAGGCGCTCGTCGCCGTGCGGGCCGTAGAAGCCGACCGCGGAGGCCGAGACCAGCACGCGTGGGCGGGGGTCGGCCGCCTCGATCCCGGCCACGAGGTTGCGGGTGCCGCGCTCGCGCGAGGAGAGGATGCGGCGCTTGACGTCGTCGTTCCAGCGCTGCGCGACGTTCTCGCCCGCGAGGTGGACGACGGCGTCGCGGCCGGCGAGGGCTGCCGCGGGCGCGGGCTCGTCCTCGGGCTGCCACGCGACGGCGCCGGGGGAGGAGGGGGTGCGCGACAACGTCGTGACGTCGTCGCCGCGGGCGCGCAGGCGCTCGACGAGCTGCGTGCCGATCAGGCCGCTCGCTCCTGTGACGGTGACTTTCATGCCAGGGGTACGAGCGAGCGGCGCTGCCGTCTCACCGAACGGGCCTCAGGCATCCACGGCGCGGAAGTCCGCCGTGTCGCCGGGTGCGTAGCCGACCTCGTCCCCGGCCGCCGCGGCTGCGCCCTGCGCCCTCGCCTGGGTGGCGACCGCCTCGGCGACGGCGTCGGCGACCGAGCGGTTGAAGACGGAGGGGACGATGTAGTCCTCGCGCAGCTCGTCCTCGCCCACGATCTCGGCGATCCCGCGCGCGGCGGCCATCTTCATCTCCTCGGTGATGTCGCCGGCGCGGACGTCGAGCGCGCCGCGGAAGATGCCCGGGAAGCAGAGGACGTTGTTGATCTGGTTCGGGTAGTCCGAGCGGCCGGTGGCGATGATGCGCGCGTAGGGGGCGGCCTCCTCCGGCGTGACCTCCGGGTTGGGGTTGGCCATCGCGAAGACCATGGCGTCCTGGTTCATGCGGCCGAGCGCCTCGGGCGCCATCACGCGCGCGCCGGACAGGCCCACGAAGAGGTCGGCGCCCTCGATCACGTCGGCGGGGCCGCCCGCGCGGCTCTCCGGGTTGGTCTCGTCCGCGAACCAGCGCTTGATCGCGGACATCGAGCCGTCCAGATAGTCGGCGCGCTGCGGGTGCAGGGCGCCCCTGGAGTCGCACACGTTCAGATGGCGGACGCCGGCGGCGAGCAGGATCTTCCCGACGGCGACGCCGGCGGCGCCGAGCCCGACGATCAGCACCCTGAGGTCCTCGAGGCGCTTGCCGGTCAGCTTGACCGCGTTGAGCAGCGCGGCGAGCGTGACGACCGCGGTGCCGTGCTGGTCGTCGTGGAAGACGGGGATGTCGAGCGACGCGCGCAAGCGCTCCTCGATCTCGAAGCAGCGCGGGGCGGAGATGTCCTCGAGGTTGATGCCGCCGAAGCCGGGGGCGATCGCCTCGACGGTCGCCACGATCGCGTCCGGGTCCTTGGTGCTCAGGCAGATGGGAAACGCGTCGACCCCGGCGAACTCCTTGAAGAGCATGCACTTGCCCTCCATCACCGGCATCGCGGCCTCGGGGCCGATGTCGCCCAGGCCGAGCACCGCCGAGCCGTCCGAGACGACCGCGACCGTGTTGCGCTTGATCGTGAACTGGAACGCCTTGTCGCGATCGGCGTGGATCGCCATGCACACGCGCGCGACGCCCGGCGTGTACGCCATCGACAGGTCGTCGCGGGTGCGCAGCGGGTACTTGTTGCGCTGCTCGATCTTGCCGCCGACGTGCATGCGCAGGGTGCGGTCCGTGGCGTCGATCACGGTCGCGCCCTCGACGGTGCCGACCGCGTCGACGATCGCGCGGCCATGCTCGTCGCCCGCGGTGTCGACCGTGATGTCGCGCAGCGTGTGGCCGCCCTCGAGCGAGACGAGGTCGACGGAGCCGATCGTGCCGCCGGCGTCGCCGATCGCGCTCGCGACCTTGCCGAGCATGCCGGGGCGGTGGTCGATCTCGACGCGGATCGTCAGGGAGAACTGTGCGGAGGTCGAACCGGCCACGTCGGCGCGGGATCCTAGGCGACCACCGCGGTCGCGTGGGGACTCATAGGTCCGCGGTTCTGTCGGCGCACGTCAACGGCGGCTGGGTGGGAAGGGAGGTCGACCGGCATAACGTCCGACGCCGCGGGAATCCTGACTCGAATCGAACGAAATGCCGGTTCGGCCCGGTGCTCGTTCGGCGGTGTGGGTTCGTCCGGCTCAGTAGCCGAGGCGGGAGAGGCGCTCGGCCTCCGCCTTGCGCTTGGCCTCGCGCTCGGCGCGGCGCTGCTCGTCGCGGGCCTGCTTGTCCTTCTGGTCGTCCTCGAGGCCGACGATGCGGACCTGGCGGCGCAGCGCGCCGTCACGGCCGAGTGCGGCGAGCTCCTCGCGGCCGGCCGGGCGGTCGTCGCGCGGCCCACCGCCGCGACGGCCCTCGTTGCGGCGCCCACTCCCGCGGCGCGGGCGATCCTCGCGCGGCGGCGAGGCCACGGCCTTGACCTCGCGCACCGGCGTGGCGGCGAGCCGGACCCAGGCTTGGAAGACGGGGTCGCCGGGCTTGAGCCCCTCCGCGCGCTCGCAGCAGACGGCCGACCACTTCATGGTCTGCCCATCCTCGCGCCGCGGCGGTGACAGCGCCTCGCGGACGGCCTCCGCGCCACCGACTCGCTCGACCGCGGCGACGAGCCGGGCCTGCACCCGAGCGGAGCGCTGCGCCTCGTTGACCGGCTCCGGCTCGGGGGCGGGAGTGGCAGGGGCCTCGGCGGCGGGTGGCGCCGGCGCCGTCTCGACCTCGGGCGGCGCACCCTCGGCGGGCGCAGCCGCAGCCTCGGGCGCCGGAGCGGCGGCCTCGGGAGGCGGCGGGGGCGTGGACGGCTGCACCGGAGCGGTGTCGCCCTTGCGCACCTCGGTCAGCCGCGAGTAGAACGCCCGCCGGTGCCGCTCGGCAGCGGACGGCCGGCGCCGCTTGGGCCGCGGAGGACGACGGTCGCCGGGCTTCCCGGCCGGGGCCGAGCCGCCGGCCTGCGGGGTCGCACCGTCGGCGGGCGCGGCCTGCGGGGTGGCACCGTCGGCAGGTGCGGCGGCGGCCGGCGGCGGGGCGCCTTCGGCGGGTGCGGCGGCCTGCGGCGGAGGCGGCTCGGCCGTCGTGGCGGCTGCGGCCGGCGTCACGTCGGCCTCGGCCGGCGCGGCCGCCTCGGGTGGCGCGGCCTCGGGCGGCGTTGCTTCGGCCGGTGCGGCCGCCGCGGGCGGCGCGGCCTCTGTCGGGGTTGCTTCGGCCGGTGCGGCCGCCGCGGGCGGCGCGGCCTCTGGCGGGGTCGCTTCGGCCGGTGCGGCCGCCCCGGGCGGCGCGGCCTCTGGCGGCGTTGCTTCGGCTGGTGTGGCGGCTTCGGCCGGGGCGGTCGGGTCGGTCGGGGGTGCGTCCGTGACGGCCGCCGCCGGGAGCTCGGGGGCGCTCTCGTCGGGCGTCGGCTCGGGGACCGCCGGCGGCTCGGCGGGGACCGCGTCGGCCGGTGGTGGTGGGGCGGCCGTCTCGGTCGGAGGCGTCTTGTGCTCGGGCTCGGTGGTCTCGGAAGCCATCGCGAAGGAGCAGCCTATCGAGGGGGTGCGCGGCGAAGTCGCGCGACGCGTCCGCGCGTCCGACATAGAGTGTCTCCGGGATGGCAGCCGGCAATGGAGACACCCCTCGCGAGCTGTTCCTGATCGACGGGAACTCGCTCGCCTACCGCGCGTTCTTCGCGCTCCCCGAGTCGATCGCGACCTCGGACGGGCGCCCGACGAACGCGATCTTCGGCTTCGCGTCGATGCTCGTGAAGATCCTCACCGACTACGGCGAGGTGCCGACCGTCGTGGTGTGGGACGCCGGTCTGTCCGGCCGCAAGGAGCTCTCGGCCGACTACAAGGCGCAGCGCTCCTCCCGCCCCGATCTCCTGAAGCTGCAGTGGCCGCACCTGCGCCCGCTCGTCGAGGCGTTCGGGTATCGCAACATCTCGGTCGAGGGCTTCGAGGCCGATGACGTGATCGCCGCGCTCGTCGTCCAGGCCAGGGAGCGTCAGATCCCCGTCATGGTCGTCACCGGCGACCGTGACGCCTACCAGCTCGTCGGCGAGGGCGTGCGGATCATGACTACGAGCAGGGGCATCACCGACACGAAGGTCTATGACCGCGACGGTGTGATCGACCGCTACGGCATCCCGCCCGAGCTGATCCCCGACTTCATCGGCCTCAAGGGCGATACGAGCGACAACATCCCCGGCGTCCCCGGCATCGGCGACAAGACGGCGTCGGACCTGCTGCAGCGCTTCGGCGACCTCGAGACCGTGCTCGCGAGCGTCGACCAGATCTCGGGCGCCAAGCGCAAGCAGAACCTGACCGAGTTCGCCGACGCCGCGCGGCTCTCCAAGCAGCTCGCGACGACCGTCTACGACGTGCCGGTCGACCTCGACCTCGAGGTGGAGGTCACGCGCCGCCCCGACCGCGCCGGCCTGCGCGAGATCTTCCGCGAGTGGGAGCTGCGCGATCCGCTGCGCCGGCTCGAGGAAGCGCTCGCCGACGCCGACATCGAGTCGATCCCGCGCCCCGAGCAGCTCGACGCCAAGACGATCCCGGTGCGCCGTGGCCGCGCCGCGGATGTCGACATGCTCGGCGGCGACCCGCTCGCGCTCGTCGCGCTCGCGCCGGAGATCGCCGAGGGCGAGCTGATCCCGCGCGAGGAGCGCTGGCGCTTCGGCGCCTACGCCGGTGGCTCGCACGCGCTGGCGGGCGAGGTCGACGACCCGGCCGAGCTCGTCGCGGCCGCCAGGCAGCGGCCCGTCGTCGCGCACGACGCCAAGGCGCTCGGCGACGTGCCGCCGAACCTCGTCTTCGACACCGAGGTCGCGGCCTACCTGCTCGATCCCGCCCGCCGCGGCTACCCGCTCGACGAGCTCGCCGAGGAGCGCGGGCTGGCGGTCAACGCCGAGGACGACCAGGCCGCGCTGGCCGTGCTCGTCCACACGCTCGCCGAGCGCCAGGCCGAGCAGATCAACGAGCGCGGGCTCGTCCATCTGCTGGAGGAGATCGAGCTGCCGCTCGTCCACGTGCTGCGCGAGTGCGAGAAGCAGGGCATCAAGCTCGACACCGCCAAGCTCGAGGAGTCCGCCACCCGCATCCGCGCCGACGCCGCCCAGCTCGAGCGCGAGATCTGGGAGCTGGCGGGCGAGGAGTTCGTGATCGGCTCGCCCCAGCAGCTCGGCCAGATCCTGTTCGAGCAGCTCGGGCTGAGCCGCAAGCGCCGCGGCAAGACGGGCTTCAGCACCGACGCCCGCGTGCTGCAGGCGATCCGCGGCGAGCACGAGATCATCCCCAAGATCGAGCGCTTCCGCGAGCTCTCCAAGCTGGCCCAGACCTACCTCGACGCGCTCCCCACCTGGATCGGCGAAGACGGCCGCCTCCACACGACCTTCAACCAGGTCACCGCCGCCACCGGTCGCCTCTCGAGCATCAATCCGAACCTCCAGAACATCCCGGTCCGCACCGAGACCGGCCGCGAGATCCGCGCCTGCTTCGTGGCCGAGCCGGGCAATGTGCTGATCTCCGTCGACTACTCGCAGGTCGAGCTGCGGGTGCTCGCGCACATCGCCGGCGAGCAGGTGCTCAAGGACATCTTCCTGCGCGGCGAGGACGTCCACACCGAGACCGCCGCCGCGGTCTTCGACACTGCCCCCGACCAGCTCACCGTCGGCATGCGCTCGAAGGCGAAGATGGTCAACTACGGAATCGTCTACGGGCTCTCCGCCTACGGGCTCGCCGACCGCCTGCAGATCGAGCAGGAGGAGGCGCAGCAGTTCATCGACCGCTACCTGGAGCGCTTCCCGGCGGTCGCGCGGTTCATGGCCGACGCGATCAAGCAGGCCGAGGACCACGGCTACGTCTCGACGCTGTTCGGTCGCCGCCGCCAGATCCCGGAGATCCGTGCGCGCAACTGGCAGACGCGCAAGCTCGGCGAGCGGCTCGCGGTCAACTCGGTGATCCAGGGCACCGCCGCCGACATCATCAAGGTCGCGATGGTGCGCTCGCACGACGCGCTGCGCGCCGCGGGCCTCAAGACCCGCTGCATCCTGCAGATCCACGACGAGCTGCTGTTCGAGGGCCCGGCGGACGAGGCGGAGCGCGCGACGGACATCGTCCGCACAGAGATGGTCGGCGCGGCAGACATCGATCCACCGCTCGTCGTCGACTCCGGGGTCGGGCCGAACTGGCTCGACGCGAAGTAGTGGACCGCGGGCTCGCCGTCCTGTTGACCGCCGTCGTCGGCGGCATGCTCGCCATCCAGAGTCCGATCAACTCGGGCCTCGGCAAGTCGATCGGGACGTTTCAGGCTGCGTTCTTCTCGTTCGCGACCGGCACGATCGTGCTCGCGGTGATCGCCGGGCTCGCGCGCGGCGGCTTCGGCCAGATCGCCGAGGTCCGCACGCTCGCGCCGCAGTACCTGGTCGGGGGGCTGCTCGGCGCCTGTTACGTCTCGACGGTGCTGGTGACGGTGCGCACGCTCGGCGCCGGCGGGATCGTCGCCGCCTCGATCGCGGGCCAGCTCACGATGTCGGTGATCGTCGACCAGTTCGGGCTGCTCGGCGTCGACCAGGATCCGATCACCGCGCCGAAGCTGCTCGGCATCCTGCTGCTCGCCGTGGGCACGCTGCTCGTCGTCCGCGGGTAGCCTGCAGCCATGGCCTCCACCGACACCGCGACGCGCGTCCTGGACAACTATGTCGGCGGCCGCTGGACCGCGTCCTCGTCCTCCGAGCTGCTCGACGTCACGAACCCCGCCACCGGCGAAGTGCTCGCGCGCGTCCCGCTCTCCACCGCCGCCGATCTCGACGCCGCCGTCGCGGCCGCGCGCGAGGCGCTGCCCGCGTGGCGCGCCGTCGCCGTGCCCGAGCGGGCGCGCCGCCTCTTCACGCTGCGCGAGAAGCTCGTCGCCCGCCACGACGAGTTCGCGCGCGTGGTCACGACCGAGATGGGCAAGACGTTGCCCGACGCGCGCGCCGAGGTCGGCCGCATGATCGAGATGGTCGAGGCGGCGTGCGCCGTGCCGACCACGATGCAGGGCACGATCATCGAGGACGTCGCGCGCAACGTCGACGCCGAGACCGTGCGCCAGCCGGTCGGGGTATGCGCCGCGATCGTCCCGTTCAACTTCCCGGCGATGGTGCCGTTCTGGTTCCTGCCCTTCGCGATCGCGTGCGGCAACACGTTCGTGCTGAAGCCGAGCGAGCAGGTGCCGCTCACCCAGTCGCTCGCCTTCGAGGTCATCGACGAGCTCGACCTGCCGCCCGGCGTGGTCAACCTCGTCAACGGTGGGGTGGACGTCGTCAACGGGATCCTCGACCACCCGGACATCGACGCCGTCTCGTTCGTCGGCTCGGCGAAGGTCGCGCGCCACGTGTACTCGCGCGCCGCCGCCGCCGGCAAGCGCGTGCAGGCGCTCGGCGGCGCCAAGAACCACATGGTCGTGATGCCCGACGCCGTGCTCGACAAGACCGTCAGCGGCATCCTCGGCTCCGCCTTCGGCGCGGCCGGCCAGCGCTGCATGGCGGGCTCGGTCGTCGTCGCGGTCGGTGACGCCCACGCGCGGCTGCGCGACGCGCTCCGCGAGGCCGCCGGCGCGCTGCGCGTCGGCGACGGGCTCGAGGACGGGGTCGACGTCGGCCCGCTCATCTCGCGTACGGCCTGCGAGCGCGTGCGCGGGTACGTCGACCGCGCGGCGGCCGACGGCGCGGACATCGTGCTCGACGGCCGCGAGGCGCCGGACGGCTTCGTCGGCCCGACGATCGTCGACGGGGTGACGCCGGAGATGGAGATCTGGCGCGACGAGGTCTTCGGCCCGGTCCTGGCGATGGTCCACGCCGAGTCGCTCGACGACGCGATCGCCACCGTCAACGCCAGCGCCTACGGCAACGGCGTCTCGATCTTCACCGAGTCCGGCGCGGCCGTGCGGCGCTTCCGCCACGACGTGGAGGTCGGGATGATCGGCGTCAATGTCGGTGTCGCCGCGCCCGTCGCGTTCTTCCCGTTCTCGGGTTGGAAGGACTCCTTCCTCGGCGACCTGCACGCCCACGGGCCCGACGCCGTCGAGTTCTACACGCGCAAGAAGACCGTCACGAGCCGCTGGTTCTCGGGTGGCGAGACGGGGCGCTATTTCGTAGAGTCCTGAGCGTGAACGCGCGGCGCATCTGGGCCGTCATGAGCGAGAGCTTCTGGATCCTGCTCGCCGCGATCGTCGCGCTGTTCGTGTTCCTGCTCGCGCTCGGCGCCTACTCGCCCGGCGAGGTCGTCGGCCTCACGATCGTGATGGTCGTGCTGTTCGTGCTCTGGGTCGTGCATGCCGCCTGGTCGACGCGGCGGGCCGACAAGCGCGACCCGCGGGCGATCGCGGCGCGCGAGCGGCGCGGCTTCTAGCCTGCTCGCCCCGGTCGAGACACGCTACGCGCGCAGCGCGATGGTGTCGTGCAGCGATCACGTGGCGATGGGAGCCGGGGTCGCGATGCTGCGCGCGGGGGGTAGCGCGGCCGACGCCGCGCTCGCCGCGAGCGCGGTGCTCGCGGTGACCTGGCCGCAGCACTGCGGTCCGGGCGGCGACCTGTTCGCGCTCGTCCATGTCTCGGGAGAGGACGAGCCGGCCGTGCTCAACGCCTCGGGCCGCGCCGGCGCGGGCGCCGACGCCGAGCGGCTGCGCGCGGCGGGGAAGGGCGAGATGCCGCTCCACGGCGACGTGCGCTCGGTCACGGTGCCCGGCTGCGTGGACGGCTGGATCGCGCTGCACGAGCGCTACGGGCGCCTCGCGCTCGCCGACGTGCTCGAGCCCGCGCGGCGGCTCGCGGCCGGCGGCTTTGCGGCGAGTCCGCAGCTCGCGAGCGCCGCCGCGGCGCTGCCGGCCGAGCACGAGCTGCGCGCGGCCGAGGATCGCCCGGGCGCGGTCGTCCGCCGGCCGGGGCTCGCGCGCGCCCTCGCGGCGATCGTCCGCGACGGGCGTGACGGCTTCTACGCCGGTGCGTTCGGCGAGGCCCTGCTCGCGCTCGGCGGCGGCGAGTTCGCCGCAGACGATCTCGAGCGGCCCGGCGCGGACTGGGTGCCCGCGCTCGGCCTGCGCGTCTGGGGCCGCCAGGGCTGGACCGCGCCGCCGAACTCGCAGGGCTACCTGGCGCTCGGCAGCGCCTGGATCGCGGAGGGGCTCGAGCTGCTCGAACCGGGCGACGCGCGCTGGGCACACGGGCTGATCGAGGCGGCCGCCGCGGCCCGCAGCGACCGCGACCGACTGCTCCACGGCGTCGCCGACGGGCGCGCGCTGCTTGCGGCGCCGCGGCTCGCCGAGCAGCGGGCGCGGGTCGACCCGGCGCAGGCGTCGGACCCGGTGGCGCTGCGCGGCGACGGCGGCACCGTCGGCATCGCCGCCGTCGACCCGGACGGGATGGGGGTGGCGCTGATCCAGTCGAACTACGACAGCTGGGGGAGCGGGCTGTTCGCGGAGGGCATCGCGCTGCACAACCGCGGCGCCGCGTTCTCGCTGGCCGAGGGCACGTCGCCCGAGTACGGCCCCGGCCGGCGCCCGCCGCACACGCTCTCGCCGCTGCTCGTCTGCCGCCCCGACGGCTCGCTGCACACGGTGCTCGCGACGATGGGCGGGCAGGCGCAGCCGCAGCCCTGCTGCAGCTGCTCGCGCGCCGGCTGAAGGCGGGCGAGGCGCCCGCGGACGCGCTGGCCGCGGGGCGCTGGATGCTCGACGGCGACGCCGTCGCCGTCGAGGCGCACGCACCCAGCGACTGGTGGGAGGGGCTGCCCGCACGCGGCCATCGCGTGCGCCGGCGGCCGTCATGGAGCGACGACTTCGGCCACGCCCACCTGATCGCCGTCGAGGACGACCACCTCGCGGCGGCGGCCGATCCGCGGACCGGCTCCGGCAGCGCAACCGGGTTCTAAACTAGGCTGGGTAGCCATGAGGGAGCTGCTCGACGAAATCCGCCGCTGGCGCGAGGAGGGCGAGGACGTGGTCATCGCCACCGTCGTCGGCACGCGCCGCTCGGCTCCGCGGCCGGTCGGCTCCTCCTTCGCCGTGTCGAGCAGCGGCGCGCTCTGCGGGTCGGTCTCAGGCGGCTGCGTCGAGTCGGCGATCGCCCAGGAGGCCGAAGCGGTCTTCGCCGACGGGCGGCCGAAGCTCCTCACCTACGGCATCTCGGACGACGAGGGCTGGAACGTCGGATTGCCCTGCGGCGGCGAGATCGACGTGTTCGTGGAGAAAGTGGAGTGAAGCTCCTCGACCGCTTGGCCGCCGTCCAGGAGCGGGGCGGTCGCGCGGTGCTGTTCACCGTCGTCGAGGGCGAGGACGCGGGCGCCAAGTTCCTGATCGAGGAGGGGGAGACCGGCGTCCAGTTCGCCGAGCACGCCGACGAGGTCATCCGCGGCGCGCGCAACACGCTGCTCGAGATCGGCGACCGGAAGGTCTTCGGCGAGGTCTACATGCCGCCGCCGCGGCTTTTCGTCTACGGCGCGGTCGACACCGCCGAGGCGCTCTGCCGGGCGGCCAGCAACTTGGGCTGGACGACGATCGTCGCCGACGCGCGGCGCGCGTTCGCGACACTCGAGCGCTTCCCGAGCGCCGACGAGCTGATCGTCGAGTGGCCGAAGGAGGCGCTCGCCCGCGTCGCCCCCGACCACCAGACCGCGATCATCGTCCTCACCCACGACGCGAAGTTCGACCAGCCCGCGCTCGAGGGCGCGCTCGAGACCGAGGCGTTCTACATCGGCGCGCTGGGCTCGCGCCGCAACCAGGAGAAGCGCCGCGCGCGCCTGCTCGAGGCCGGCGTGCCCGAGGCGTCGCTGGATCGCATCGCCGGGCCGTGTGGCCTCGACATCGGCGCCGAGAGCCAGGAGGAGACGGCGCTCTCGATCCTCGGCGAGATCCTCGCCGTGCGCGCCGGCCGCCCCGGCGGCTTCCTGCGCGACGCCAAGCGGCGCATCCACGCGCAGGAGGACACCCCCGCGCCCTCGCCCGCGGGTTGAGCCCACTAGGGTGCCGCCCGTGATGGACCCCGGCATCCAGAAGATCCTCGACGGCATGAACGCGCTCGAGGGACCGCCCGCCCACGAGGTGCCGATCGAGCAGGCGCGAGCGGGCCACGAGAACGAGACCGAGCAGCTCGGCGGGCCAGGCGAGGAGGTCGGCGAGGTCCGCGACGTGGAGATCGCGGGCGCCGGCGGGCCGATCCGCGTGCGGATCTACGTGCCGCTCGAGCCGACCGGCGGAGCGATCTCGTACTTCCACGGCGGCGGCTGGGTCGTCGGCTCGATCGAGTCCTTCGACACCGCCTGCCGGGCGCTCGCCAACGCGTCCGGCGCGATCGTGGGCAGCGTCGGCTACCGGCTCGCGCCCGAGCATCCGTTTCCCGCCGGGCTCGAGGACAGCATCGCTGCGACGAAGGGCCTCGCCGACCTGTACCCGGACGAGCCGCTGGCGGTGGGCGGCGACAGCGCGGGCGGCAACCTCGCGATCGGCGTCGCGCGGCGGCTGCGCGACCAGGTGCGCGCGCTGGCGCTGATCTATCCCGTCACCGACGCGGGCCTCAACACGCCCTCCTGCCGCGACTTCAAGGAGCGCTACGGCCTCACCGCCGCAGGGCTGCAGCGCTACTGGAACATCTACCTCGACGGCGCCGACGGCTTCCAGCCAGACGCCTCGCCGCTGCGCGCCGACGACCTCGCCGGCCTACCGCCCACGTTGGTGCTGACCGCCGAGTTCGACGTCCTGCGCGACGAGGGTGAGGCGTTCGCGAAGAAGCTGGACGAGGCGGGCGTCGACGTCACCTTCCGCCGCTACGACGGCACCATCCACGGCTTCTGGCGCTGGATGAAGTCGACGCCGAAGACGCGCGAGGCAATCGCCGAGGTCGGCGAGGCGCTCCGCCGCGAGCTGACCTGAGCGCATGCTGAAGCGGATCGAGGGCGACGGCGCGACCCTGACGGTCCAGGACGAGGGCGAGGGCCCGCCCGTCGTGCTGATCCACGGCTTCCCGGACTCCCACCGGCTCTGGCGGCATCAGGTCCCGGCGCTCGTGGAGGCGGGCAAGCGCGTGATCGCTCCCGACCTGCGCGGCTTCGGCGACTCGGAGAAGCCGGCCGACGTGGCCGACTACCGGATCCGCCACAGCATCGCCGACATGCTCGCCGTGCTCGATGCGCTCGATGTCGAGCGTGCCCAGGTCGTCGGCCACGACTTCGGCGCTGCGGTGGCGTGGGGGCTGGCAGCTTTCGCCCCCGAGCGGGTCGATCGTCTCGCCGTGCTCTCCGTCGGGCATCCCCGCGCGCTGGCCGACCTGCTGACGGTCGAGCAGCGTGAGAAGTCCTGGTACATGCTGCTCTTCCAGTTCGAGGAGGTCGCGGAGACGCTGCTGCAGCGCGACGACTGGCGGCTGCTGCGCGAGTGGACGCGCGACAACGGCGACGTCGAGCGCTACATCGCCGACTTCTCGCGCCCGGGGGCGCTCACCGCGGGGCTGAACTGGTACCGGGCCAACGCCGCGCCGGCGCGCCAGCTGCAGCAGCGGCCCGGGTTCCCGCCCGTGACCGTGCCGACGCTCGGGATCTGGAGCAGCGGCGACGACTACCTGCTCGAGGCGCCGATGGCGCGCTCCGGCGAGCACGTCGAGGCCGAGTGGCGCTACGAGCGGATCGAGGGCGCGAGCCACTGGATGCAGCTCGACGAGCCCGACCGGCTCAACGAGCTGCTGCTCAGCTTCCTCGTCTACGGGGGTTGAGATGACATTCGTCGACGAGTGTCGTCTCGATGGCGCATACCGCCATCGAGGTGACACTCGTGGCCGCCGGGCCGCTTCGCATCCACTCCTACCCAGCCGCCGTTGACGGTCGCCTAGGCCGCGATCGGCTCGTCGGCGGCGTTCGGGCGCGGCAGCGCCGCCGCCGGCGCGGGCAGCGCGAACTCCGGCGGGGCGATGCGCCAGTAATGCCCGAACGCCCAGGCGGCGGCGCGACGGTGGGTCATCGAGCGCACGAGCGCGTCACGGGCCCGTGGGCGCAGGCGCCACACCGTGTCCTGCCAGCGCTTCATCCACGCGAACTTCCAGGCTCGCTCAGCCGAGAAGTGGGCGTAGTTCACGAGCGCCTGCTCGCGGGACCGGTCGCCTTCGAGCACGGCTCGCAGCTCGCGCCCGGCGGCGATGCCGAAGTAGAAGGCGGTACGGATCCCCTCGGCGGTCAGCGGGATGCAGTGGCCCGCCGAGTCGCCGACGAAGAAGACGCCGTCGGCGGCGGCCGGGCGGATCGCGTGCGGGATCCAGTTGCCCTGGTAGCCCTCGGGCGGGAGGCCGAGGTCGGCGGCCAGGCGGACGGTCGGCTCCTTGACGTGATGACGGGGCTCGAATGAGCCGAGCCCCACCCGCACCTCGTCCCCGGCGGGAAACGACCAGCCGTAGCCGGCCTCGATGTAGCCCTTGTGGATCCACACCTCGAGGTCCGTGCCGGCGCCGGCGGGATGGACCTCGAGCCCGCGCGACATCAGCGCCTCGGGCGGGGTGACGTCGCGCTCGGGGTCGAGCAGCCGCCGCCATCCCAGCGCGTCGACGATCAGCGGAGCCGCGACGTCGCCGCGGTCGGTGTGGATGATCTCGGCGGTGCGCCCCGACACCTTGGCCGTCTCGAAGTCGGTGTACGGCCCGCGCTGGTCCCACAGCAGCGCGCACAGCCGCCGGTAGTCGAAGGTCGAGAAGGTCCACGGCAGCGGCCAGCGCGCCGAGATCGTCGGGGTGTGGAAGACGAGCGCGTCGAAGGTCTGGAGGATCGAGGCCTCGAGGCCGAGGTTGTGCAGCCACGTCGTCGGAGCGGCGCACGCGGAGGTCTGCCGCTCGCCGATCTCGTAGCGGTCGAGGACCAGCACGCGGGCGTCGGTCGCCCGCAGCTCGCGCGCCACGGCGAGCCCGGCGAACGAGGCGCCGCAGATGACGACGTCGAAATCCCCGCTCAGCGGCGTTCGATCGCCCCCGCGCTTCGTGGCTCGTACTGGCATCTTCGCTACAGTATCTCGCCGTTCATGGATGCCACTTTGACCCCAGAAGCCCCGACCGATCTGAGGATCGTCGAGGGCTCTAACGGGATGCTGATCGAGGTTGACGGTCAGATCCTTCCCAACTACGACGCGACGATCGTCCCCTTCGAAGAAGGCGACGTCGTCACCGGCCAGGTCGTTCGGATCGACAAGGACGAAGTCCTCATCGATATCGGATACAAGAGCGAAGGGGTCATCCCCAACAACGAGCTCTCGATCCGCAAGTCCGTCGACCCCTCCGAGGAGGTCGAGCTCGGCGAAGAGGTCGACGCCCTCGTTCTCACGAAGGAGGATCAGGACGGCCGCCTGATCCTGTCCAAGAAGCGCGCTCGCTTCGAGCGCGCCTGGCGCCGCATCGAGGCCGCCGCCGAATCCGGCGAGCCCGTCACCGGCTCGGTGATCGAGGTCGTGAAGGGCGGCCTGATCGTCGACCTCGGCGTGCGCGGGTTCCTGCCCGCCTCGCTGGTGGACATCCGCCGCGTCCCGAACCTGGACGAGTACCTCGGCCAGAACATCGAGACGAAGGTCATCGAGCTCAACCGCTCGCGCAACAACGTCGTCCTGAGTCGCCGCGCCGTCCTCGAGGAAGAGCGCAAGGAGCAGCGCCAGGCGATCCTCGAGCGTCTGCAGCCCGGCCTCGTGATCGAAGGCCAGATCTCCAACATCGTCGACTTCGGCGCGTTCGTCGACCTCGACGGGATCGACGGCCTGATCCACATCTCCGAGCTCTCGTGGTCGCACGTCAACCACCCGAGCGAGATCCTCTCGATCGGCGACACCGT
>Ga0136617_10000251_pt1 | contig 43390 bp, 38 predicted proteins | sample AntDrymUQ3222106_2_FD_129672 | JGI IMG/M metagenome (GOLD analysis project Ga0136617, IMG submission 129672) | Polar desert sand microbial communities from Dry Valleys, Antarctica - metaG UQ322 (21.06) | ecosystem: Environmental > Terrestrial > Soil > Desert | place: Antarctica: Dry Valley... | reverse complement strand
GACCCGACCTTCGTGATCACGCACATCCTCTCGCTCGAGGACGCGCCCGATGCTTACGAGCTGTTCAAGAGGAAGGAAGACGGCTGCGTGAAGGTGGTCCTGAAGCCCTAGCAGTCGCCAGGAACGGCTCAGCGCGCCGCCGGTCGGCGCGCCGGGTGCCGTGGGACTGGTTTACTGCGGGCGGGTCGTGCCGCGGATCTCTCCGCCGCCGAACTGCACGGTGTGGACGTTCACATACGCACCGTTGGAGCGCATCTGGGCGAGCAGCTCCTGGAAGGTCACGCCGGTGACGTTGGACGAGGGCACCGTCGCCGAGACCAGGATCCGCTTTTCGGTGGTGGTCACCTGCGGAGCGGGGGCGTCTGCCGCGCGCGGGGGATAGAGGAACAGCCGGATCGGCCCCGTGGTCCCCGGGCCGCCGGAATGGATATGGGCGGCGGTGATGGAGCTGATGTCGTCCACCTCGATGGAGTAGGTGATCTGGTCACCGTCCACGATGATCTGAGCGGTTCCGCTGGCCGCGGTCGACCGCGCCGGCACTTCTTCGGCGCCGCTCAGGTTCGCGATGAAGACTTCCTTGCCCTCGAGTGAGTCGTTGCATGCCACGCCGCCGAGCCCGGCCAGCGCGACCAGTCCCATCCACGCAAAACGCCGCATCGTGTCCTCCATGTGTGGGCCGTGGCCCCGTTGCCCCCCCGTCGCTTGCAACCCGCGGCTGCGCGTCGCTTCGCGTTGCGCAGTCTACGGGCCCCGTAAGGGCTTACGCAAACCGGAAGTGGCGGATGGAATAGGACGCGGGCCGTGCGCGTACACGCACCAGGAGGACGGTCATGTTCATGGCGCTTCTGGGGTTGATGGCGATGGCGGCGGGTGGGGGAGTGCAGCCGGTCGAGCAGGCTCGGCCGCGCGTGGAAGTCGCGTTCGTGCTCGACACGACGGGCAGCATGGGCGGGCTCATCGAGGGGGCGAAGCGACGCATCTGGTCCATCGCTCGCCAGATCGGGGAAGGGCGCCCGCGTCCCGACCTGCGCATCGCCCTGGTCGCGTATCGCGACGTGCGAGACGCGTACGTCACGCAGGTGCATCCGTTCACCGCGGACATGGACGAGGTGTATCGATCGCTGTCCTCGTTCCGGGCCGAAGGCGGCGGAGACACGCCCGAGCACGTCTCGGCGGCGCTCCGGGAAGCCGTGGATTCGCTGCAGTGGTCCGGTCCGCCCGCGCTCCGGGTCGTGATCCTCGTCGGCGACGCGCCCCCTCATCTGGATTATCAGGACGGCTTCGATTACCGGCGCCACGTGGCAGAGGCGCGCCGCCGCGGCATCGTGGTGGACGCGATCCAGTGCGGCGGCGACGTCCAGACGGCTGCGGTCTGGAGGGAGATCGCATCCGCGGGGCTCGGACACTACGCGCAGATCGACAGCCAGGGCGGCATGAACGCACAGGTGACGCCGTACGACGCGGAGCTGGCGCGGCTGGGCGCGGAGCTGTCGTCGACGGTTGTGATCTCGGGCGACGCGCGTCGGCAGTCGACGTCGGCGCGGACCCTCGATGCGCGCCGGGCGATGCCGGCCGCAGTCGCCGCCGAAGCCTCGGGATACCTGGCACGTGCCGACAGCCTGGCCGCGGGGGACCTCGTGGACCGCCCGGTGGCGGAGCAGCGTGCGGAGCTGAAGCAGCAGCGCGCGCCGATCCTCGCCGGCAAGTCGGAGTCGGAGGCGCTCGCTGATCTCGCTGCCCGGAAGGCGCGGCGAGCCGAGCTGCAGTCGAAGATCACGGCGCTCTCCGCCAAGCGCGATGCGGCGCTGGCGGCGTCCGCGGAGAAGGACGCATTCGACTCCGGCGTCGTGGCCCGGATGAAGGAGCGCGCGGCGGGGATCGGGATCAAGTACTGATGATCCCCGGAAGAGAAGCCACGGAGACACGGAGACACGGAGAACAGAGGGAGACAAACGGATACCGGCCCGGACGAGCACGAGAACGGGGAACGGGCGGGAACGGGAACGAACGATCGGACGGCGCGGAGGGGAGCGCGCAGAGCGGGGCGTTGAATTCCCGTAAACGCGTCGCCCCGTGGAGCACCGGTCCGCACGTGGCGGTACGAGAACCCGATCCCAGCGTGGGGGGCGCGACTCCCCGGCAGCGCCGGCCGGCCCGGACGCGCACGAGAACGAGAACGGAAGATCGGACCACGGGCGGACGAGCTTTCGGAGGCCCAGTGAGAAAAGGGCTGTTTGGCTGGAAAGTGCGTCGTTCCGGAACGGCAGAATAATCGGAAACCAAGCGATGGAAAGCGATCTCGAAGTTTATTTTCTGGCGGCTGTGGACTCGCCACGACCCCTTCGCCGGAGGTCACGGATGCTTTCCACGATGCGCGGCCAACGAACGCACCTTGCGCAGGGGGTGGTTTCCACGGTTCGAGAATCTTCGCCGACCGAGACAACTGCGTTCGTGCATTGTGCGGCCCTCCGGGGCCCTCGAAAATGGAGCGCTCGACCGCGTGCTACTCAAGGACATGCACGAGAACATGCTGTCCACCGCGGCCCGGCTGTCGGACGATGCCCTGCTCGCGCGCCTCGAGGCCCTCGCTTTTCGCGAGCGGGACGCCACCGTCGAGCTCGTCGCCCATCTCGCCGAGCTTGACGGGCGAAGTGTCCACCTCGGGGAGGGGCCGGGTAGCGTCTACGGGTATTGCCGCAACGTCCTGGGCTATTCGGAGGACGCGGCCTGGAACCGCGCCGCAACCGCCGCGGCCGTGCGCCGGTATCCCATCATCCTCGGCTGGCTCGCCGACGGATCGCTGAACATCACGACGGTGCGGATGCTCAAGGCTGTGCTCACGCCGGAGAATCACATCGCGGTCCTCACCGAGGCGCGCCATCGCGGCAAGAAAGAGGTCGAGCTGATCCTGAGACGCCTCGACCCCAAGCCGGAGGTGCCGTCGACGATCCGGAAGGTGGCCGCGCCCTCTCCGGTGGTCGCTCCACCGCTTCTTGAGGTGAATGACGCTGCAACACCATCACCCGTCGTGGGCGCCGCGCGTCCAGCCATCCCAGGTGCTTTTCCATCGCTCACCGGTCCTGCTCCAACGCCACGCCCCGTGGCGGCGCCGCTCACTCCTGACCGCTATCGCGTCCAGTTCACCGTCTCGAAGGGGACATACGACAAGCTGCGGCACATCCAGGATCTCCTGTGCCGCGAGATCCCCGGCGGCGATCCCGCGGTGATCTTCGACCGCGCGCTCGATCTCCTCGTAAGTGACGTCGAGAAGAAGAAGCTGGCCGCCACGAAGAATCCGCGGTCTGCTCGTGGCACGAGAGACGGCTCACGCGACATTCCGGCGCAGGTGCAGCGCACGGTGTGGAAGCGCGACGGTGGGCAGTGCGCCTTCGAAGGGAAGCGGGGCCGTTGCGCGGAGCGGCGGTTCCTGGAATGGCACCACGTCCAGCCGTTCGGACATCAAGGGCCGGCGACGGTGGAGAACATCTCCCTCCGGTGTCGCGCCCACAACGTGTACGAGAGCGAGCTGCTGTTCGGCCGGTTCGACCCGCCCGTCATCCGGGAGTCGGCAGAAACTTATGCTGTTTCCCTGGAATTCGCGCCGTTCCGGAACGGCGGGCCCTGCACCGTCGGATGAGCCACGGAGACACGGAGACACGAGGACAAAGAAGCAGGGCACGAAGAAGAGAGAACAGGGGGACGGTGGCCCGACGGGAACCGGCACGAGCACGAGCAGAGCACGCGCACGACAGGCCGAAGCCGGAGATCGTTTGTGATGAAAGCGAGCGCGCGTGGCAGAAGCTCACGCAGAAGGGCGATCCTCGATCTGGATCGCAAGGGTGGGGCCCCGTGCGCCGCAAGAACTGAATCGGACCGCCCTCGAGCATGAGCGCTCCCCGCCGGACTCCCCGTGGCGGCACGAACCCGAATTTCCGCATGGCGGCCGCGCCCGCGCGCACAGGAAACGAAGGAACGGCCGCCGCGCGTCACTGCGGCTGCTGGTTCAGCCGGTAGCTGCGGCTGCTTAATTCAGCAGGGCGCGCAGGCTGCGGGCCAGCGTCGACTTCAGCTCGCGTCGGTCGACCACCATGTCGAGCATCCCGTGCTCGAGAAGGAACTCCGCGCGCTGGAACCCTTCCGGCAGCTTCTGCCGGATCGTCTGCTCGATGACGCGCGGGCCCGCGAACCCGATGAGGGCACCGGGCTCGGCCACGTTCACGTCCCCGAGCATCGCGAAGGAGGCGGTCACCCCGCCCGTCGTGGGATCGGTGAGCAGGCTCACGAACGGCAACCGGGCGTCGTCGAGGCGCGACAACGCGGCGGAGATCTTGGCCATCTGCATGAGGGACAGCGTCCCTTCCATCATGCGCGCGCCCCCGGAGCAGGAAACCACGATCAGCGGCATCTTCTCCCGCACCGCGCGCTCGACCGCGCGCGTCACCTTCTCTCCGACCACCACGCCCATCGACCCGCCGATGAACCCGTACTCCATCACCGCCATCACGGTGGAGATGCCGTCGAGCGTCCCCACCGCCGAGATGAGCGCGTCGAGCGAATCCGTCTTCGTGTAGCCGTCGGCGAGCCGCGCCGCGTAGGGCTTGGTGTCGCGGAAAGCGAGCGGGTCGCTGCTGACGAGGTCGCTGTCGAACTCCTCCCAGATCGTGTCGCACAGAAGGGTGAGCCGCTCGCGCGCGGAGATGCGGAAGTGGAACGCGCACTTGGGGCAGACGCTCAGGTTCTTGAGCACCTCCTTGCGGTAGATGCTTTCCTTGCAGGCGCCGCACTTGACGTACAGCCCCTCGGGAACGCGGCTCTCCTGCTCCGTGGGTGGAAGCGCTTCGTGCTCTTTCCGGAACCAGGCAACCATCAGTCGGCCGAGGCGTCCTCCTCCTTCTCGAGGTCGTTCTCCACCCCGAGGACCCGGCACGCGCTGTCGTAGATCTGCTTGGCGGCGTCCTTGGCGTTCTGCAGCTCGGCCAGCTGCTCCTTCACCTTTGCGAGCTCGGCCTCGATCTGGCTGTTGAGCTCTACGATCTGCCTCTTCGTCGTGTCGAGCGTCGTCTGGAAGAACTCGGTCTGCTCCTTGGACAAGGCCATCGATGTCACCTCCCCGCGTGCGTCACTTGATTCCGAACCGCTTCAGCAGCTTCTGGATGCTCAGCGGGTCCTTCGCGGCGGGATCGCGCACCGCCCCGTCGGCGGGCGGCGGCGCCTCGAAAGCGGCGTCCCGGTCTTCGTGCACCGACGACGGGCGCTCGGCCGGCCAGTCCGCGCTCACGGGGCCGCCCCGCTCCTGCTCGTCGAAGAGCTGCTCGAGGAGCAGGGTCACGTCCCGCGGAGTCGTCGGCTGCCTCTCGTGCAGGACGCGCTCGAGGTCGCGGTGCATCTCGCCCGCGTCCTGATATCGGACTTCGGGATCGCGCTCGAGCGCCTTCATGGCCACGCGCTCCATCTTCTCCGGGATGGCGGGATTCACGGAGATGGGCGGCGCGACGCGGCACTCGCGCACGGTGTCGAGGATGCTCATCTCCGACGTCCCCAGAAACGGCTTCTGGCCGGTGAGCATCTCGTAGAAGACGATGCCCAGGGAGAAGATGTCGCTGCGGCGGTCCATCGGCTTGCCCCAGGCCTGCTCGGGGCTCATGTACAGGAGCTTGCCGCGCAGGGCGCCCTTGTCGGTGATGGTCGCCTTGCTGGCCGCCTTGGCGATGCCGAAGTCGGTCAGCTTCACGTCCCCCTCGAACGACAGCAGGATGTTCTGCGGGCTCACGTCCCGATGGACGAGGAGTATCGGCGCTCCGGCCTCGTCACGCTTGCGGTGCGCGTACTCGAGGGCGGCGCAGACGCGCGAGGCCACGAACGCGGACAGCTCGAGCGGCACTGCGACCCGGCGCTCCTTCGCGCGGCGGAGGATGGTGCGCAGGTCGCGGCCGTGGACGTACTCCATCGCGATGTAGTAACTGCGATCGATGCGCCCCAGGTCGAAGATCTGGACGATGTTCGGATGCGTGAGGCCCGCGACCATCTTGGCCTCGTCGACGAACATGTCGACGAACTCCTTGTTGTCGGAGAGGTGCGACAGGATGCGCTTGACCGCGACGACCTTCTCGAATCCCTCCACCCCGCTCCGCTTGGCGCGGAACACCTCGGCCATGCCGCCGACCGCGACGCGCTCCAGCAGGCGGTAGGGCCCGTAGCTCCCTGACGCGGGCGGCGCCGCCGAAGCCCCGGTCACCTCTGCCGTGCGTGCCCGGGGAGCCGGCTCGGGCGTCGTCATCGCTTCCTCGGCAAGGCCCGCGAGATCGATCCCTGCGCCTTCGGGAAGCGCCGGGGTTTTTGGCGCCTGAGCCTGGAATTTCGTCGTGGTCCGCGCGGCCGGCTGCGGGACGCTCTCGCTCCCCGGCGCCGTCGGGGGCGCCGCGGGCCGAGGCGCGGTTGGCGTCCGGTCGGGTCGCGGCTTCTTCAGGTTCAGGAGGTCCTCGACCATCGAGTCCATCCCCCGAGGAGCGCGTGGCGCGGGGTTCTCGCGCGGCGGGGCAGGTGGGGTGCGCGGCTCCGGCGCGGGGGCGCCCGGTTCCGCAAACGCGTCGAGGAGGGCGGCCACGTCGTCGGGCAGCGCGCCGCCGTCGCCGGGAGTCGACAGTGGTGTCGCCTTTCGCGCCGGACCGGAGGCGGCCAGCCGGACCTTGATGGGCGCGGAGCGTTTCGCCGGGGGCCGCGCCGGAGCCGGAGCGGGACCGGAAGCGCGTTCTCGGCCGGCGTCGTCGAGCATGTCGCCGAAGATGTCCTCGGAAGTCAGGAGGTCACCTTCCCCTGGCGGCTGCGCGGGCCCGCCGGTTTTGTCATCGCGGCCGGAGGTCATGGAGGCGCTTCGCTAGAGTGTTCCTGCCCGTAAATAACGGGCTGAAAGCAGGATAGCGAGTCCCTGCCGTCACGTCAACGACTTGGGGCCAACCGGTGCCGGATTGGCGCCCGGCCGGTCAGGGGTTGTCGGAAACCGTCTGGTAGTCGGCGATGAGAACCTCTTCCGGGGCCATTCCCGCCAGGCTCTGATGGCAGGTCAGCCACGGTCCCTCCGCATCCTCCATGACGAGGGCGTAGGAGGCGAGGCCGGCGGCGGGGAAGCGCCACAGCCAGTAGCCGCATCCCGCGATGCGCGCGGTGCGAACGAAGACGAGCTGGTCGAGGCGGACATGACGGGCGCCTTCGGCGTTGCTGCGGACGTAGCGGAGCACCTCCTGCGCCGAAACAGGGCACGAAGCAGGGGAGTTCTCGGGCAGGTACGGCAGCGGAACGAGCGCAACGGGCATCGCCTGGGCCATCGGTCCTCCGGTCAGAAGTGAGTTGGTGGCGAGGAGCGTAGCCCCCGCCCGCGTCGCCGGAGGTCCGCCGGGTGGCCCGGGGGGCGGAGGGTATAATCCGCATTCGCCCCCCCATGGATTTCCTTCTCGGCCAACCGTATTTTCCCCACGCCATCGCCTTCATCGCGGCGGTCGTGATCTTCCGGCTGGTCGTGAAAAGCCTGACTCGCGGCCGCCGCGGGGGGGCGACGGGGAACCTCGGAAAGGACGTCCGGCGGTACAAGGCGGAAGGAAACTTCCTCGCGGCCGGAAAGCTGCTGGAGGAAGCCGGCAAACCCCAGGACGCTGTCACCGCCTATCTCGAAGGGCGCGAGCATTACGCCGCCGCCGCGACCCTCGAGTCCATGAAGCAGTTCGAGAAATCCGCCGAGCTCTACCTGAAGGCCGGCGATTTCAAGAAGGGCGCGCAGGTGATGGTGAGCGCGGGCAAGCCCGAGCGCGCCGCCGCCTTGTTGCTCGAGCAGGGAAACAGCCTCGAGGCCGCGCGGCTGTTCGGGGTGGCGGGATCGTGGGACGTGGCCGGCGATCTTTATGCCCGCGCCGGGTTCGCGATGAAGGCGGGCGAGGCCTACGAGAAGAACCGCGATTTCGCCAAGGCCGCGGGTGCGTACGAGAAGCACTTCATGGAGAACGTTTCCTACGGCGCCGCCTACTCCGCGGGCGCCGGCGCGGCGGCGGACCAGAAGAGCGCCCTGCTCGCCGGCCGGAATTACGAGAAGGCTGGGGACCTGAAGGCAGCGCTGCAGATCTACACCCGCGGCAGCTTCTTCAAGGAAGCGGCCCAGGTCTCGCTGGCATCGGGCCAGCACGCGCAGGCGGGCGACCTTTTCCTGCGCGCCGACGATGCCGCCGCCGCCGCCGAGGCCTACGAGGGCGCTGGCGACCCGGTCAAGGCGGCCAACCTGCGGGGCGAGATCGCGCTAAAGGAAGGGCGGGTGGCGGAGGCCGCGACGGCGTTCAGGAACGGCAAGGACTACCTGCGCGCGGCGGAGCTCTTCGAGTCCATCGACAAGCACGCCGATGCCGCGGCTGCCTTCGAGGCGGGTGACAGCCACGCCGCCGCGGGGTCCATCTACATTCGCGCCGGCATGCCGGAGCGGGCCGCCGAGGCCTACGAGCGCGCGGGCGAGATCGAGACCGCGGCGCGGCTGTTCGAGGAGTCGGGAAACCGCGCGCGGGCGATCGCGCTATACGAGAAGGCGGGCCAGACCTTCAAGAGCGGGGAGGCGGCGGCCGAGGCCGGGGAGCGCGACCGCGCCATTGCCCTGCTGCAGCAGGTCCCGCCCGCCGACGAGAACTACGCCGCCGCCGCTGCGCTACTCGGGCAGTTGTTCGTGGAGTCCGGCCGGCCGTCGCTGGCCGTGGAGCGACTTCAGAAGGCGATCGCCGGAGAGCCCGTCTCCGCGGCGAACCTCGACCTTTATTACTGGCTGGCCGCCGCGCACGAAACGGATTCGCCGCTCGAAGCCATAGCACTCTACAAGAGGATCCAGGCCGAGCAGCTGCACTTCCGCGAAGTGGGCGCCCGGCTCGCGGCGCTCGAAGCCGCACAGGCGAGCGAGGTTTCGCGGACGCCGATCCCCGTTCCCCCAGACCCGCCCGTACCCGCGGCCATTCCCGCCCCCGCGCCGCCGCCCGTCTCCACCCCCGCCCCCGCGATCGTCCGTACGCCCGCCGGCGTCCAGCCGCGATATCTCGTCCGGGAAGAGGTCGGCCGCGGCCCGCTGGGCGTCGTCATGCGGGCCGAGGACACGATGGACGGCCGCGACGTCGCGCTTCGTATCCTGCCCGCGGATCTGCTCGCCGCTGACTCCGCCGCGGTAGCAGCCGATCTCCGCGCCGCCTCGGGGCTCTCCCATCCCAACGGCGTCAAGGTGCTTGCGCTCGTGGATCACGAAGGCGAGCACGCGGTGGTGACGGAGTACGTACCGGGCCGGAACTTCGCGGAGGTCGTCCGCAGGGGCAAGCGCACGACGCCGCAGCAGGCGCATAGCATCGGCTGCGTGCTCGCGCAGTATCTCGCCGCCGTTCACGCCCAGGGGCTCGTCCACGGGGCAATCCAGCCGTCGAACATCATGGTGACGGGAACGGTCGTGAAGGTCGCCGATCTCGGCCTCGGCCGCCTTGCCCATGCCGTGCGGCCCGAAATGGACTATCGCGCCCCCGAGCGCGCGCTCGACCCCGCGGGCGACCTGTACGCGTTGGCCGCCGTGCTTTACCACCTCCTCACGGCGGTCCACCCGCGGACTCTTCCCCAGGGACCCGCGATGCCGCTCGCCAGCAGCTTCGCTCCCGGGCTGCCGGAAACGATGGACCGGCTGCTCGTCCGGGCCCTGCACCCGCGCCTCGACCTTCGCCTGGTTTCCGCCGACGTGTTCCTTGGAGAGTTGAAGGCCATGATGCGATTGGCCTGACAGGCGGACGGGTGGTAATCTCGTGCGCTGGTCTGCCGTACACGAGGAGCCAATGGCGGACGTCATCTTCACCACGAACGAGCTGCGCGCCCGCGACGAGGTCCTGGCCGACCGACTCGAGCGGGAGATCCGCGAAGCGGCGGCGCAGTTCAGCGACCCGCAGCCGCTGCAGTGCCGGATCCTCGTCGAGATGGGGTTCGAGCCCGCGTCCTCGCGTGTCCGCATCCAGTTCGAGCGTCCCGGCTGGGTCAAGAGCTTCGGACTGCCTGCCGAGCTCGCCCTGGCCGATGTCCGCCGCGCCGCCGGCGTCATCCTCCGCAATCAGTAAGGTCGGCTGCACAAGCCCCGAACAGCGAGCGAGGAGCTTCGCTCCGAGCGAGCGGCAGGGGGGGTAGCGAAGCGCAGGGGGGTGGATCATCCCCGCACTCCCTGAATTACTGAGGTTCGATCCTGTAGATCTCGCCGTCGTGATCGACGATGTGGATCTCGCCGTCGGCGTTCACCCCGAACGACGTGATGTTGCCGACGCCGCGGCCGAGCGCGGCCGTCCAGTCCCGCTGATCGAGGGCGGCGCCGTTGCCGAAGCGGAAGGAGCGGATCATCCCCGTGCAGTAGTCACCGTAGAAATACGTGCCCTGATACCCGGGCATGCGGCAGCCGCGATAGACGATGCCGCCGGTGATCGAGCAGCCATCGCCGCGCCCGTACTCGACGACGGGCATCGTGAGCCCGGCCGTTGGGCATCCCGATGAAGAACGGAAGCACCGGCTGCCTTCCATGACGCTCCACCCGTAGTTCTCGCCCCCGCGACGCGAGGCGAGGCCGATGTCGACTTCCTCCAGCGCGTTCTGCCCGACGTCGCCGATATACAGGTCGCCGTTCGCACGATCGAACGCGATGCGCCAGGGGTTGCGCAGGCCGTACGCCCAGATGTACGGGAGCGCGGCGCCGGTTGCGACGAAGGGATTGTCGGCGGGCACCGCGAAGGGCTGGCCGGGCTGGCCGCGGTCCACGTCGATTCGGAGGATCTTTCCCAGCGCGGTCAGCAGGCTCTGGCCGTTGTTCAGCGGGTCGCCGCCGGATCCACCGTCGCCCAGCGCGATGTACAGCATGCCGTCGTTGCCGAAGGCGAGCCCGCCGCCGTTGTGGTTCGCGAAGGGCTGCGTCACGAAGAGGACGAGCCGCTCGCTGGACGGGTCCGCGGTGTCGCTGCCGGCCGCGGCGCGGAACTCGGCGATGTGCGTGTGGCCCTGGGGGTCGGTGTAGTTGACGAAGAAGCGGCCGTTCTGGGCGAAGCCGGGGTGGAAGGCGAGACCGAGCAGTCCACGCTCGCCGCCGGTGCTGATCCGCGAGGCGATGTCGAGGAAGGGTGCGGTGACGACGGCCCCGCCGCGGATGATACGGATGCGGCCGCCCTGCTCGACGACGAACAGGCGCGTGCGATCGCCCGGCGCCGATTGCAGATCCACGGGCTGGCTCAGTCCGGAGGCGACCCGGACGCTGGTGATCTGCGGAGTGCCGGAGACGGGAGAGGTCTCGCACGACCCTCCGGCCGACGGCGAGGGCAGCGGCGTGGGATCGGTCGTCTCGCTGCCGCAGGCGAGCGCCGCCAACGCAGCGGCGGTGACGAGGGCCCGGGCCGGCGACCGGAAGCTCACGCCTCCAGTATCACCGGGTCAGGCCCGGCGGGTGGCCTTGGCCAGCACCCAGAGGGGACCGACGAGCAAGTGGGTGAGGTTGCGGAAGAACGCCGGCGACCGGTGCTCGTAGACGTAGTGGCCCACGAACTGCAGAACCCACGCCCCGATGAACAAACCGAGCGCGACCATCGGAGGGATGAAGCGTCCCGCCCACGCGCAGAGGATGGAAGCCGCCAGCATGAGCAGGGCGAGCCCGGTGTCGAGGGTCAGGTAGTACGCCGTGGCGAGGACGATCAGCACCTCCGCCAGCGTCACCGTGAAAGCGCCGACGGTGAAAAGCTCGACCTGGGCGAGCAGCGCGAACACGGTCAGCACGATGACGGGCACCGCGACGTAGTGGCATGCCTGGTTGCCGGGCGTCGCGTGGAACGTCGAGTAGTCCGCGAAGTGCGACTTCAGCGCAGGCGACATCGCATCCTCCTCATGCCGGCCTGGGCGCGGGCGGCGCATACAGCGCCGGCACCTCCCCCTCGAGGTAACGGGGCAACTCCTCCGGCGAGAACTGGAGCCCGGTATAGAAGGGCCCGAACTCCGCGTACCAGACCGAGGCTTCGTCGAAGCGCATCTCGTAGATCAGCTTCTTGAAGACGACCGGGTCGTCGGCGAAGAGATCGACGCCCCATTCCCAGTCGTCGAAGCCGATGGAGCCGGAGATGATCTGGGTGACCGCGCCCGCGTAGTGGCGGCCGATGACGCCGTGGTCGCGCATCATCCGCGCTCGCTCCTCGACGGGGACCGCGTACCAGTTCTTCGTCTCGCCGCGCCTCTTGTTCATCGGATAGAAGCAGACGTGCCTCCGCGGAGGAACGGCGAGGAAGAGGCGGCTCTCGACGCGGCGCCGCTGCTCCGCCATCTCGCCGTCGAACGCGGACTCGAACTCGCCCGTTCCCGGCGCCAGCCCCTTCGCTCCCAGCCGGGCGTGGATCTGCGCCGTCATCTCGTACATGCCGAGCTCGACCACCGACACGTAGGACGTGGTCGGCTCGAGGAAAGGGGCGAGCGGCCAGCCGGACACCGCGAGCTGGGCGGCCTGGAGGCCGTCGAAGTCGCGTCGGAAATGGACGAGCATCAGGTCGGCCTTGTGGCCGAGGAGCGTCGACGCCGCCGAAGCGCCCTCTGTACCCGTCATCGCCGCCAGCACCCGCGCCGCTTCGTCGCTGCGCTCCTTGCGGTCCCTCTCGCCCAGGGCGCGCCATTCCGGCCACCGCACGCGGAACATCTGGTGCAGGACAGCCCAGCCTTCGAGGGTCTCGGGGACGCGTGGATCGTGCATGCGGGGATGATTCTAGTCCGCGCGATGCAGGGGACGGAAGGGACCTGGACCGTGCGATGCCGGCAACATTGCGCCCCGCCAGGGGCTGCGGGACAATAAACACATGAAACGCACGAACCTTGTGCTCGACGCACGCCTCCTGGACGAGGCGCTACGCCTGAGCGGAGAGAGGACATACTCGGCGACAGTGCAGCGCGCTCTGGCCGATTACGTCCGAAGGGCGAAGGCAGGCCGGATACTCGAGCTGGCGGGCCGCGGACTCTGGGAGGGCAACCTTCGCTCCATGCGGTCGGATTCGCCGGGCCGTCGTCGCCGAGCGTCTTGATGTTCCTCCTCGACACTTCGGCGTGGATCGAGATCCTGCGGCGGCCGGCCCGCCTGCGTCTGGACGCAATCGCGGAGATCGACGACGTCGCCACGTGCCTGCCGGTCGTGCAGGAGGTGCTCCAGGGGTTCCGCGACGAAGCAGCCTTCCGGACCGCGCGCGAGGCGCTGATGGCCTTCCCGATGGTCGAGTCTCCGCTCCGGCAGGAGGTCTACGACACCGCCATAGACCTGTACCGCACCGCCCGGCGATCGGGGCTGACCATCCGGTCGGGCGTGGATTGCGTCATCGCCGCGTGCGCGCTTCGTAACGGACTGACCGTCGCCCACCATGACCGCGACTTCGCGATCCTCGCGCGCGTCTCCGCGCTGCAGGTGCAAGAGGTCCTCCCCTGACAGCCCGGACCGCGCCTTTCGGCTTCCTGCGCGTGGCCGCCGCCTGCCCCCCGGTGTCGGTGGCGGATCCGGCGCGCAACGCCGAGCACATCCTCCGGTTCATCGGGGACGCGCGCGGCAAGGGCGCACAGGTGCTGGTGTTCCCGGAGCTCGGCCTCACGGGGTACACCGCGGGCGATCTTTTCTTCAGCCTGTCGACGCTCATCGGCGGCGCGGAAAGGGCGCTGGCCGGCATTCTCGCCGCCACCGCGAAGGACGCGATGATCGTCGCCGTCGGTCTGCCGGCGTGCCACGAGGGCCGGCTGTTCAACGTCGCGGCGCTCATCCAGAAGGGCCGAATCCTCGGCGTGATCCCGAAGACTTACCTTCCCGGTTACAAGGAGTATTACGAAGAGCGCTGGTTCGCCTCCGCCCGGGACGTGCTGAGCGACGAGATCCTGCTCGCCGGGCAGAAGGCGCCGTTCGGAACGAATCTGATCTTCGCCGTCGAGGGCGAGGCGGCGGCGACCATCGCGGTCGAGATCTGCGAGGACCTGTGGGCGCCCATCCCGCCCAGCAGCCAGCACGCGGTGGCGGGGGCCACGGTGCTCCTGAACCTCTCCGCGTCCAACGAGCTGGTCGGCAAGGCGGAGTATCGCCGCGAGCTGGTGAAGGTCCAGTCCGGGCGCACGCTCTCCGCGTACGTGTACGCGAACAACGGCGTCCACGAATCCACTACGGACGTGGTGTTCGGCGGACAGCTCCTCGTGGCCGAGAACGCGACGCTCCTCGCGGAGGGGAGGCGCTTCGCCCGCGAGGGGGACATGATCGTCACCGACGTCGACGTCGAGCGTCTCGTGGTCGAGCGCATGAAGCAGACGTCGTTCGGAGACGCGATCCACGAACTCCCCCGCGGCTATCTCCGCATCGCCGCCGATCCCATTCCCGCGCCGCGTCCGCACCGGCTGGTCCGCGCCGTCGATCCACACCCCTTTGTGCCCTCCGATCCCGCGGTACTGGGCGATCGCTGCCGTGAGGTCTTCGCGATCCAGACCGCCGGCCTGGCCAAGCGGCTCGAGCACACCGGCGTGAAGAAGGTCACCCTCGGCTTGTCGGGGGGGCTGGACTCCGCGCTCGCGCTCCTCGTCGTGGACCGGACGTTCGACCTCATCGGCCTGCCCCGCGAAGGGATCATCGCCGTGACCATGCCCGGGTTCGGCACCACCGCGGGCACGCTCGACAACGCGCGCGCGTTGGCCCGCGCCGCCGGCGTCGGCCTGCGCGAGATCGACATCCGCGCCGCCTGCGCCCAGCACCTGCGCGACATCGGCGTGGCCGCCGATGACACCAGCAGCATCGTCTTCGAGAACACCCAGGCGCGAGAGCGCACGCAGGTGCTCATGGACCTCGCCAACAAGGAAGGGGCGCTGTACGTGGGCACCGGCGATCTCTCGGAGATGGCATTGGGGTGGATGACCTTCGGCGCCGACCAGATCTCGATGTACCACGTGAACTCCGGGGTGCCCAAGACCCTGGTGCGCAAGCTCGTGGGCTGGGTCGCCGAGAACGAGTCCACCGCGGAAGAGCGCCGGGTGCTCCACGCCGTGCTCGCGACGCCGGTGTCCCCCGAACTGCTTCCGCCCGACGCAGCGGGCGCCATCGTGCAGAAGACGGAGGACGTTGTCGGGCCCTACGAGCTGCACGACTTCTTCCTCTTCTCCCTGCTGCGGCTGGGAGCCGGGCCGCGCAAGATGTTGTTCCTCGCCTCCCACGCCTTCGCCGGCCGCTACGACGACGCGGCGATCCGCCGCTGGGCACGCGTCTTTGTCAATCGCTTCTTCGACCAGCAGTACAAGCGGTCGATGTGCCCCGACGGGCCGAAGGTCGGGTCGGTGAGCCTCTCCCCGCGCGGCGACTGGCGCATGCCCAGCGACGCTTCCAAGGCCGCGTGGCTGGCCGAGCTGGACGAGAAGCAATAGACTCCCGAGCCTGATGACCGCCGTCCTTCTCTGCAGCCATGGCGACGTGAAGGACGACCTCGGCGGGACCCTCCTCTGGCGCGACGACATCGAGCGCAAGGTCGTCATCAAGATGGACGAAGCGCTGATGTTCGCCGTCGCGGCAAAGCCGCAGCTCGTGGTCATCGACCGCGACCTGCCCTGGGCGGCACGCGCGGTGACGGCGCTGCGCGAGGAGGCGTCCACGCGCAGCCTGTCCATCGTGGTCATCGCCCGCGGCGACTTCGACGCTTCGGAGGTCGAGCTGCTCGAATGCGGCGCCAACGCGATCCTGCGCCTGCCCGCGGGCCCGGAATGGAACGAGCGGCTCGAGCGCCTGATGGCGGTGCCGGTCCGCAAGGAGGCGCGCTTCCCGGTGTCGTTCGGGGTCGAAACGTCGAGCAGCGGCGGCGCCGCTGCGGATGCCCACGCCGTGAACCTGAGCGCGAGCGGCATGCTCCTCGAGACCGCCGCCCCGCTGGGAATGCAGGAGGAAGTGCAGCTTCAGTTCCTCCTGCCCCCCGCGCCCGACGCGGTACGCGTGGAGGCCCAGGTCGTCCGCATGGCGACGGCGAAGCAGTTCGGGGTCGAGTTCCGCCGCGTCGGGGCCGACGTGTCCCGCCGCATCCAGCGCTTCCTCGCCGCCCTCGAGGCCTGATCGCTACACCATGAACATCCCTACGATCCAGATCGCCGACATCGTGCTGCCCCCGGAGATGGAGCGGCTCCGCGACCTCGCCTACGACCTCTGGTGGAGCTGGTCGCCGCCGGCGACGCGGCTGTTCACCTGGATCGACCCTGATCACTGGCGGCGGTACCACAATCCCGTGCAGCTCCTCATCAACGTGGAGCGCCATCACTGGGATCGGCTGCTCGCGGACCCCGAGTTCCGCCGCGCCTACGACGCCGTGATCCAGTCCCTCGATCTCTACCGCGCGCGCCCGCGATGGTTCGACCAGAGCGGCCACACGCTCGCCGGGCCCATCGGCTACTTCTCGATGGAGTTCGGCATCCACGAGTCGCTCGGCGTCTATTCCGGCGGCCTCGGCATCCTGGCCGGCGATCACTGCAAGGCGGCCAGCGATCTCGGCGTGCCGCTCGTGGGTGTGGGCCTCCTCTATCGGTCGGGGTACTTCCGCCAGACCGTCGACTTCGACGGGTTCCAGCAGCACATCTATCCCGATTACGACTTCGCGCGCTTGCCGGTGCTGCCGGTGGAAGCGGCGGCCGGCGGCGTCCTCACCGTCCCCATCGACCTGCCCGGCCGCGTCGTGCAGGCGGCGGTCTGGAAGGCGCAGGTCGGGCGCGTGCCGGTGCTGATGCTCGACACCGACATCCCGCTGAACGATCCCGCCGACCGGCCCATCACCGGACAGCTCTACGTGCGCGGCCGCGAGATGCGGCTGTGCCAGGAGATCGTCCTCGGCATCGGCGGCGTCCGCGCGCTGCGCGCCCTCGGGATCTGGCCCTCCGTGTACCACATGAACGAAGGGCACGTCGCATTCCTCGGCCTCGAGCGCGCCCGCGAGCGCGTGCGGCGCGGCGACGGGTTGAGCGAAGCGCTGACCGACCTCGCGCTGAACGCGGTCTTCACCACCCACACCCCGGTGCCGGCGGGCAACGAGACCTTCGACCGCGAGCTCGTGCGCAAGTACATCGGCCCGTGGACCCAGGACGTCGGCTGCGACAGCGAGGTGGCGCTCGGGCTGGGGACGTCCGGGGAGCACTTCAACCTCACGGTCATGGCCATCCGGCTCTCCTCCAGCGTGAACGGCGTCAGCAAGCTGCACGGCGACGTTTCCTCGGCGATGTGGAAGCACCTGTGGCCGGAGGAGCCCGGGCGCCGCGTCGCCTACGTGACCAACGGCGTACATACGCCCACATGGATCGGGCCCGAGATGCGGTCCCTGTTCACGCGCCGGCTGGGCGCCGACTGGGAGGACCACCTCCTCGACAACGAGTACTGGAACGGCGTGCACGCCATCGCGGACGAGGAGCTGTGGGCCGCGCACCGCTCACAGAAGGAGCGGCTGATCCGCTTCGTGCGCGAGCGCGTCCGGCTGCAGAGCGCGCGCCACGGCCGCTCGCCGGACGAGCTCCGCGCCATCGAGGGGCTGCTCGACGTCAAGGCGCTGACCATCGGCTTCGCCCGCCGCTTCGCCACCTACAAGCGCGCGGTGCTCGTGATGTCCGACCTCGACCGCGTCCGCGCCATCCTGGGCGACGCATCCCGGCCGGTCCAGCTCGTCTTTGCCGGCAAGGCGCATCCCGCCGACCGCGCAGGGCAGGACTTCATCCGCCAGCTCGTGCTGCTCACCCAGGGCGAGTTCCGCGGCAGGATCGTCTTCGTCGAGGATTACGACATGGAGGTCGGGCGCATGCTCGTGCAGGGGTGCGACGTGTGGCTCAACACGCCGCGCCGCCCCCAGGAGGCGAGCGGCACCAGCGGCCAGAAGTGCCCGATCGGCGGCGGCATCAACGCCAGCATTCTCGACGGATGGTGGGCGGAGGGCTACCGCAAGGACAACGGCTGGGCGATCGGCGAGGAAACCATCGGGGCCGCGGTGGAGGACCAGGATGGCGCGGACGCCGCGTCGCTGTACCACATCCTCGAGCAGGAGATGGTCCCGCTGTTCTTCGACAAAGGGAAGGACGGTCTGCGCACGCGCTGGATCGCGATGATGAAGGCGTCCATCGCGTCCTGTGTTCCGCAGTTCAGCGCGCACCGGATGGTGCGCGACTACGTCGAGGAGATCTACCTGCCCGCGGCGGCGCGCAAGGGACGCGGCAAGGCCTGAGACCCGCCGCCTAGACCGCGGACGCCTCGAAGCGCTTCCGCGCGTCGATGTAGGCCTGGTATAGGCGGCGCCGCTCCTGGACCGTCTTCGTGAGAACGGCGTCCAGGGTCGCCAGGTCCTTGGGATGGGCGACGAGATCGGCGAGCGCGATCCAGGCCTGCGTCCCGTCACCCGTCTTCAGGTCTTCGCCGACGACCACGAGAAAAACACGACGCCGAGTATCGGGGCTGAGGCGCGCCATCCGCTGGTACAGGCTCTCCCTGCCCCCGCCGGCGTCGGCGCGGGTCGTGACGACGAGGTCGTAGACCCCCTGGTCGATGAGCCGCGCGCCTTCGTCGGGGTTGTCGAGGTTCTCGACCTGGTAGCCGGCGCGGCCCAGCGCCGCGGTCAGCGCCCCGCCCTGCGCGCGGTCGGCCACGGAGACGAGCGCGCGTCCGGCCGCGGCCGCCGCCGGTGTGCTGCCTGTGCTGCCTGCCGACATCTCGCGGCGCACCTGCGCCATCATTTCCGCGCGCACCGCGTCCGTCGATCCGTCCGGTCCCGCATCCGAGCGCGGAGCTTCAGGAGCCGGCGACGGCCGCGGCGGAGCCGCCGCACGTGACGGGACAGGCATCGGCGTCGCGGCAGGGGCCGCCGCCGTGGCCGCACCCTTCCCGGGGAAGCGCACCGACGTCTGACACTTCGGGCACTTCACGCTGAAGGCGCGCTCGGGGACCCGGGCGTCGTCGATGACGATGTTGTTCGCGCACTTCGGGCAGTTGGCCTGCACGCTACCTCTCGATCAGGTCGTCCATCTCGGACGGTTGGGCCTTTGGACGGGCAGGCGCCTTCGACGCGCCCTTGAGCGGGATCGAGGTCTCGCCGGCCTTGCCGGTGTCGCTGCCCTGCGTCTCGAGGCGGAGCTGCAGGTTGGTACGGTTTGTCGCGTAGGAAAGCGCCGTCTCGCGATCGAGGACCCCATTCGCGATGAGCTTCTCGAGTTCGCCGTCGAAGGTCTGCATCCCGTCGAGCGCGCCGTCGGCCATGGCGTCGGACAGGCTCTTGCCTTCCCGCTCGCCTTCCTGGACGTACTCCTTGGTGCGCGAGTTGCTGCGCAGGATCTCGCAGATCGCCATTCTGCCCCCACCCTGCTTGGGGATCAGGCGCTGGCTCACGACCCATCGGAAGGCCTGGGAAAACCGCGTTCGCACCTGCCGCTCTTCGTTCTTCGGGAACACGCCGACGATGCGGTCGATGGTCTTGGAGGCATCGATGGTGTGCAGCGTCGACAGCACGAGATGGCCCGTCTCCGACGCCTCGAGGGCGATGGAGATCGTCTCCACGTCCCGCATCTCGCCGACCAGGATCACCTTCGGCGCCTGGCGCAGGGCGGCGCGGAGGGCGAGGGAGAAGGTCTGCGTGTCGTTGCCGACTTCGCGCTGGTTGATGGTCGACATCACGTGCGGGTGGAGGTACTCGATCGGGTCTTCGATCGTGATGATGTGGACGGCCTTTTCCTTGTTGATCTTGTTGATGATGGCGGCGAGGGTCGTCGATTTTCCGGACCCGGTGGGGCCGGTGACGAGGACGATCCCATTACGCTCGTTCGCGATCTCGTTGAGCTGGGGGGGAATGCCGAGCTCCTCGACGGTGGGCACCCGGTTGGGGATGACGCGAAGGACGATGGAGTAGGTGCCGCGCTGCGCGAACACGTTCACGCGGAACCGGGTGCGCTTGGCCAGGCTGTACGAGAGGTCGGCGGAGCCCGTCTTCACCAGCTTGTCCGCGAGGTCGCGCTTGCCGGCCAGCAGCCGCATCGCGATGAGCTCGGTGTGGAACGGCTGGAGGCGCTCGAGACCGGCGTAGGTGACCGTCTTCAGCTGCCCGTCCAGCTCGACCTGGGGAGGACGGCCCACGGAGAGGTTCAGGTCGGAGATGCCCGGCGAGTAATCGAGCATCGTCTCGAGCAACGGATCGAGGTCGAAATAGGCCATTGCGCCTCCGGAGCATCGGATCATACCGTATCCTTCCGGGACTCGCGGAGGAGACGTGCTCGAAGAGGTCCACCTCGGCCGCACGCTGTCGAAAGCCGACTACAAGCGAGTATTTCCCGACCTCCAGGAGCGCCTGCGACAGCTGCAGTACGCGCTGCTCGAGGCCGAGATCCCGACCGTCGTGGTGTTCGAGGGATGGGACGCGTCCGGCAAGGGCACGATCATCCAGCGGCTCACGGAGCGGCTCGACCCGCGCGCCTTCCGAGTCCATCCCGGCGCCCCCCCGTCCGAGCTCGAGCAGCGGTACCACTTCCTGTGGCGCTACCAGCTTCGCCTGCCCGAGGACGGCCACATGGGCCTCTTCGACCATTCCTGGTACGGCCGCGTGCTGGTCGACCGCGTCGAGAAGTGGGTGAGGAAGAAGGTCTGGTCGCAGGCCTATGGCCAGATCAACGAGTTCGAGCGCTGGCTGGCCGACGACGGGCAGGTCGTGGTGAAGTTCTGGTTCCACATCTCGAAGAAGGAGCAGCGCGCCCGGCTCTCCGCGATGCAGCGCGACCGCGCCGAGCGGTGGAAGGTGAGCAAGGAGGACTTGCAGCGCAACCGCCAGTACGACGGATGGCTGGGAGCGATCGAGGAGATGCTGTCGCGGACGAACACGGAGTCCTGCCCGTGGACGGTGGTCGAGGCGACGGACAAGCGCTGGACGCGGGTGAAGGTGTTCGAGACGCTGCTGGCCCGGATGGAGGAAGCACTCGCGCGTCGTCAGCAGGCGCCGGGGCTGGTGAGCCGGACGCATCTGGCCCGCGAGTCACGGCACGACGAGCGCGCCCGCCGCCAAGCGGAGGAGCAGGCTCTCGTCCGCTCCGTCGCCAAGGACGCGGGGATGCCGATCGAGGACGAGTCCCGATGAGCCGCCTCGATACCGTCGACCTGGGGGTGCGGCTGGCCCGGAAGGATTACGACCGCATCATCGAGGAGGAGCAGCTCCGCATGCGGAGCCTGCATTTCGCGATGTACGAGCGCCGGATCCCGGTGCTGGCCGTGTTCGAGGGCTGGGACGCGGCGGGGAAGGGCGGCGCGATCAAGCGCGTGACGGCGACGCTCGAGCCGCGCGGGTTCACCGTCTCGTCCTTCTCGGTGCCGCGCGGGGAAGAGAAGACGCACCACTACCTGTGGCGCTTCTGGCGGGCGCTGCCCCGCACGGGACACCTCGGCATCTTCGATCGGTCGTACTACGGCCGTGTCCTCGTCGAGCGCGTGGAAGGGTTTTGCTCCGAGGACGAATGGCGGCGCGCCTACCGCGAGATCGACGAGTTCGAGCAGCACCAGGCGTCAATCGGCATGGTGATCCAGAAGTTCTGGATGCACGTCTCGCCCGAGGAACAGCTGCGGCGGTTCCGCGACCGTGAACGCGATCCCTTCCGCGCCCACAAGCTGACGGAGGAGGACTGGCGGAACCGCGCGAGGTGGAAGGAATATGCGGCGGCAGTCGAGGAGATGCTCGAGAGGACGTCCACCGCGGCCGCGCCGTGGACTGTCGTCGAGGCCGACGACAAGCTCCACGCGCGGGTCAAGGTCCTGAAGACCCTTGCCGGCGCAGTGGCGCGCTCCCTCGGCGCAGGTTAGCGATCACCGGGCGACGCGTGTGCCGGTCCAGGGTTTACGTGCGGCTGGCACGACGCGCCGTCGTCGTGCGGCGCGACTTGGCCAACGATCGCTTGGCCGTGGCCTTCGCCCCCGTCGCCTTGGCCCGCGTGACCGTCGCCTTGCGCGCCTTGGCGCGGCTCGACATCGAGGCCTTGCGCACGGTCGCTGCGCGACGCTTGGCGCGGGCAGACACGCGGGCCTTCTTCACCGGGGCGCGATAAATCGGGGCGGCAAAGGCGGCGTCGGAGTCGGCCACGAGCTTCGCGATCTTCGAGATGTAGCCGCGCGTCTCACGGAAGGGCGGCACCCCGCGATGACGGCGGACGTTGCCGGGGCCGGCGTTGTACGCGGCCAGCGCGAGGGCGGTGTTGCCGTTGTAGCGTTCCATCATCTGGCCCAGGTACTTCACGCCGCCAAAGATGTTCTGGCGCGGGTCAAAGGGGTCCTCGATGCCGACCGCCTTGGCGGTCCTGGGCATGAGCTGCATCAGGCCCTTCGCGCCGACGCCGGACTGGGCGCGGGGGTCGAACCGCGACTCAGTCTGGATGACGGCCTTGACGAGGTCGGCGTCCACTCCGTGGAGGGCAGCCGCTTCCTGGATGATCGGCTCGAGAGCCTCGCGGGCGTCCATGTCCTCGATGGCGAGGTCGCTGCTTTCGTCGTCGAGAAACAACTCGTCCGGGACGCCGAGGTCGCGGGAAACATCCTCCATCGGTTCCATCCGCTGCTGCTGATAGCGGACGCCGCCGAGAGCGAGCGCGGCCATGAGGCCGGCGCCGGCGATGTTGCGTCGGTTGGAGCGACGGCGCTCCACCTGGCCGGGACGGACACCGGCGGATGAGTGCCTTCGGTCGTCACGGCGACGATCGTCGGTGCTCCTGGGCTGCGTGCTTTCGTTTCGCTGATTCCGCTGGTCCATTCGACCCCCTTTTTCCTTCCCTGGCAGGGACACCTGCAGCCCCTGGCCCGGGATATCCGTTCCGGTAAGTCTTGATGAGTTCGACGGTGGCGGAGACGATGCGTTACAGGGTCCGAAGAGTATAAGTGCTGTAAGGTCCGTAAGTTATATAAGCCCTGTCCTGCTATTCGCCTCTGGACCGCCGTCAGGCCCGCCAGTCCCTAATGCACGATGCATACCGCGGGCGAGGCTTGAAGGGAATTGTGCCCGAAGGATGAAAAACCCGTTGATTCCCGCCCTTGAGGCGCGAATTTCGACCCCGGGATCAGGCGATCTCACGTCGGTTCGCCCAGTCTTCTCTGGTGTCGCCCGCGCAGTGTCCTTTCCTACAAACAACTCGCTGTGTCAAAAAGACTCACCGGATCTCCTCGAAGCTGTACAGCGAATGGCCCAAACCCGGCGCGGCATGTCCGCGGATCGCAACCCCGAAGGCGCGCGCGCATTCCTTGCTGCCGAGGACGGCGGTCGGAGTGCCTTCGGCGGCGAGGCGCCCATGGTCGAGCAGCAGCATACGATCCGCCCATGCCGCGGCCCGCTGGAGGTCGTGGACGACCATCAGAACTCCCACCCCGGCCGCCCGCACCGCGTCGAGGATCCGCGAGAGCTGGAGCTGATGGCCGACGTCGAGATGCGCGCCGGGCTCGTCGAGGAGGAGCGCCTGCGGCGTCTGGGCCAGGCCGCGGGCGAGCGCCGCGAGCTGGCGCTCGCCGGCCGACAGCGTCTCGATCCTCCGATGCGCAAGGTCCGCGATCCCCGTGGCCTCCAAGGCCGCCTCGACGGCCCGGCGGTCTTCGTTTTCGAACGGGCGGAGGGCTCCGCGATGCGGATAGCGCCCGAGGGCCACACGTTCGACGACGGTGAGCGCCGCCGCGTCGGCCGGCTCCTCGGACCCCACGACTGCGACCGCGCGCGCGACGACGGCACGGCCGAGTGCGGCGAGCGGCGTCCCTTCGAGGTAGACGCTTCCGGCCGCGGCAGGGAGCAACCCGGCCAGGCTGCGCACCAGCGTTGATTTTCCGCCCGCGTTGGGGCCCACGACGGCAAGCGCCTCGCCACGCATCAGGCGCAGATCGACGTCATGGAGAACCATGCGTGCTCCGCGCGCGACGCAGAGTCCGCGGGCCTCGAGCAGCGGCGCGATCATCACCCGCCGTCTCCGCTGCGGCGCAATGCGAGCAGGAAGTACGGCGCTCCGACCAGCGCCGTGACGGAGCCGAGCGGCAGCTCGAAGCGCGCGCTCACCGTGCGGCTCGCGAGGTCGGCAAGCACGACGAGGATGGCCCCCGCCGCGAACGACGAGGGCAGCAGGCGTCGCGCGACCGATCCCACCAGCGGCCGCAGCGCGTGGGGGGCGACCAGGCCGACGAAGGGCACCGCGCCCGCCACCGCGGTGGCCGCGCCGGCGACCAGCGCGGCCAGGGTCAAGACGAGCACGCGCGCCGCATGCACGCGCACCCCGAGGGAGCCCGCCTCGTCGTCGCCGAGGGAGAGGACGTCGAGGGTCCGCGCGAGAAGCCACAGGCCCGCGCACCCGGCGGCGATGAGCAGGAAGACGCCGCGCAGGTGGTCCCATCCGCGTCCTTCGAGCCCGCCCGCGAGCCAGAACAACACGACCTTCAGCCGGAACTCCTCGGTCGACACGAGCAGCACGGACGTGGCCGCGCCCGCGAACGCGGAGACTGCGATGCCGGTCAGCAGCAGCCCGTGGAGGGACGGCTGTCCGCGCGCATGCGCGAGAAGGTAGACGAGACCGACGGCGGCCATCGATCCGGCAAAGGCGGCCAGCGGGAGGGCCAGGAAGAGGTGGCCGAGCCCGAAGCGGACGGCGATCACCGCGCCGAGCGCCGCCCCGGCGCCCACGCCGAGCAGGCCGGAATCGGCCAGCGGGTTGCGGAAGACGGACTGGAGGCACGCGCCGACCACCGCGAGCCCGCCGCCGACGAGGGCGGCCAGAAGCGCGCGGGGAATGCGCACCGCGTACAGGATCGTCTCCCCCGGGCCCGCGATCGGGACGCAGCCGGGCAGGCCCAGGCGCGCGCCCAGGGAAGACATCACGCCGAGCGGCGAGAGGTGCGTCGCCCCCAGGCTCACGGCGAGGACGATTGACAGCGGCAGCAGCATGGCAAGGAGCACGAACGCGCGTCTCCCGCCGTTCGCGGTCAAGGCCGCGTCGCCCTCTCGGGATGGAGGCGGGCGGCGAGGTCCCAGCACGCCCCGGCGGCGTGATGACTGACGGCGACCAGCAGCTCCGTCGGCATCTCGTCGATCCGGTCGGCCGCCACCGCGGGCAGCCGCGACAGCAGCGGGTCCGCGCGCAGCGACTCCCGCACGCCGGGCCAGACGCCGATCAGGACCCGATCGGGATCGGCCACGAACGCGCGCTCGGCCGAGATGGGCGAGATGCCATCGACTCCGAGCTCGCGGGCAACGTTGGTCCCGCCCGCGCATTCGATCAACGCGCCGATCGCGGTGCCCGCGCCCGCGGTCATCCCGCTCGCCCAGTACAGGATCCGGGGCCGGGTTGCGCCCGCCAGGCGCCGCTGCAGCGCATGCAGCGACGCGTCGAAGCGGTCGACGATCGTTCGCGCGCGATCCAAGGCGCCCACCGCGCGGCCGAGGCCGAGGATGGCGTCGCGATAACCGGCGAGGCTGCGGAGTCCTTCCATCCGATGGTAGCGGATGCCCGAGCGCTCGAGCAGGCGGAGGAAATCGGGATCGGTGTACTCCGAGACGACCACCAGGTCCGGCCAGAGCGCGATCAGCCGCTCGAGATCGGCGCGGAAGAAGCGGGTGATGCCCTCGGGCAGTCGCCCGACGACGTTGGACATCCCCTTCTCGTCCGACTGCGCGGTCACCGCCACCAGCCTGTTCAGCGGCACCAGATCGACGAGCACCTCGTCCGCGGCGAGGTTCAGCGAAGCGATCCGCTGCGGAGGCGCGACGACGGCCGTTCCCGCGCCCGCGACGAGCGCGAGAACGGCCGTGGCGAGGATCAACGCCGCGCGCTCGTACGGTACCGGACTCCGGCGCGCAGGGTCCGGCCCAGCGCGGGGTACCCCAGCACCTCCATGTAGTCCCGATCGAGAACGTTCTCTCCCGCGACGAACGCTTCGACGCCGCCGCCGATCGCGACCTGCATCCGCGCATCGAGCCGCGCGTATCCGTCGTTGCTGCGCAGGCCGAGGCCGATGAAATCGCTGTCCACGCGGTCGCCCACGAGGACGAGACTCGCTCCGCCGCCCACCCTGCCCCGCCGGGCGTGCGCGGTGAGGGCACCCTGATGGCGCGGCCTCCGAAGCAGCGCCTCGCCCTCGGCGAAGACGGGATCGAAGTCGGCAGTGCTCGCCTGCACCTCGCCGTCGGTGTACGTGTACTGCGCGCCCACCGACACGCCTGCCGTGGGGGCGGCCTCGAGGGACAGCTCGACGCCGCGTGCCCGGCTCCGCCCGAGGTTCACGTACGACCCCTGGAAGGTCGCGAAGTCGACCACCTGGTACGCGATCTGGTCGAGATACACGTGGTGGAACGCCGTCGCCTGCGCGCGCAGCCTGCTGCGCAGAAAGCGCTGCTCGAGTCCGGCGTCGAAGGTGCGGCTGCGCTCGGGCTCGAGGTCGGGATTGCCGCGGGCAAAGAACGAGACGCCGTACGACTCGAAGAAGCTCGGTTCCTTGATGCCGGCGCCCGCGCTGGCGCGCAGGGTCGTGCCGTCGTCGCCGCCGCGGAGGCGGATGGCGATCGCCGCGCGCGGAACCACGCGCGTCCCGTAGCTCGCGTTGCGCTCGACGCGCCCCCCGACGGTGAGAAAGGCGCGCGTGCCGGCGACGATGCGGTCCTGCAGGTAGACGCCGGCGTTCGTGCGCCGGGGCGCGATCACCTCGTCGCCGCCCAGCGCGCCCAGCGTCCCCGATTCGCGCTCGACGTCGAGGCCGCCGGTCACGAGATGCCGGCTCCCCGCCTGCGCCTCCACCTGGTAGCCGGCGGAGAGTCGCGTGGTGTCGTTGGCGAACCCGTCGGCGCTCGGAAAGTCGAACAACTCGAACGCCGCGCGGCGATCCCCGTACGCGGGAGTGTAGGCGCCGGAATCGAGCGGATTGAACGACGGCTGATCCGTGCGCGCGAAACCCGCCCGCAGCTGATGCAGGAGGCGGCTGCCCGTCCACCGCGTGGCCGCAACGGAAGCGACGACGAGATCGCGCTCGAAGCGCGCGTCGAGATCGGGGCGCGCAAAGGCGGTCGGCCCCGGGGTGCCGACGACGCTTTGCTCCGCGCGCACGGCCGCGCGAATTCCGCCCTTGCCGAGGTCCGCGCCGAGCGATGCGGCGAGAGCGTTCTGGCGGAACGCGCTGTTGGGCTGCTCGTTGTCGGTCGTCACCCGCGCCGCGCCCGCATTCCAGTCCAGGCGCCCGGCCTGGCCGGAGGTCCCCGCGTGGTAGCGCTGCCAATCGTTCCCACCGCCTTCCGCTTCCAGCCGCAGGCCAGGACGCTCGCCGGTAGCGGCCCGCCGCGTGACGAGATGGATGACGCCGGCGAGAGCGTCGGTGCCGTACAGGCTGCTGGCGGCTCCGCGGACGACTTCGATGCGATCGATCTCGAGAACGGCCATGGCGCCGAAGTTGAAGGCGCCGCCGGGCTCGTTGGCGGGAACGCCGTCGATGAGCACGCGGGCGAAGTTCGAAACGCCGCCGCGCAGGAACACGGACCCTTGGACGCCGGCGCCGCCCGTGCGCGCGACGGTCAACCCGGGAACCTGCTGCAGGACATTCAGCAGATCGGACGGCTCCTGGGCAGCGATCTGCGCGCCTTCGACGACATCCGTGGACACGCCGAGGTTCGACAAGGGCGCCTCGGATCGCGTGGCCGCCACGACGATGCGCTCACGCACCGGGGCCGCGGCGACGGTGACGTCGACCGTCGTCTCCCCGTCGCCGACGGTGGCGCGCGGTGCGCCGACGACGACGAAGCCGGGCGCATCCACTGCGGCGGCGTACTCCCCGGGGCGCAGGTCGTGCGCGCGGAATCGGCCGTCGCGGCCGGTCACGACCGTCCGGGATCCGGAGGTGCCGTCCAGGATGAGGACGACCTGGGGTAGCGGAAGGCCGTCCACGGTCCGGACGGATCCGGCGATCTCGCCGGCGGGCACGGCCGGCGCGGCGACGAGAACGAGCAGGGGAATGGCGGTGGAAAGGCGGAAGAACGGGCGCATGGCAACTCCTCCTTCGGGAGGTTGCTGGTCACGGTATCGGGGCAGGTTTCCTGGCTCCCGGGTCAACGCCCACGACCTCCGACCTTCCCCGGCCAATCACCGAGTGGCAGCGCCTTTTCACGGCGCTTTGGAGGCGGGCTCTCCGGATACAGTGGCGGGACCGCGCAGGCTTTGAACCTGCTTCCCTTTTCCCCCTCGACACGAGGGGCACCCCGACGTCGGAACGAGTCTGCGCCCCTCCTGCCGTTGCTGTCAACGGAGTCCGCGGTAACAGTCGTGGACTGAACTGCCGGGCTATCATCCCGCGGTGAACGACATCTTCCTGCGCGCGTGCCGGCGCGAGCCGGTTCCGCGCACCCCGGTCTGGTTCATGCGCCAGGCCGGCCGCTACATGCCGGAGTACCGCGCGCTTCGCCAGAAGCACAGCCTCCTCACCCTGTGCCGCACTCCCGACCTCGCGGTCGAAGTCACGTTGCAGCCGATCACGGCCCTCGACGTCGATGCCGCGATCCTGTTCAGCGACATCCTGTTGCCGCTCGACCCCCTGGGGATTCCGTTCGACTTCCAGGCCGGCGAAGGGCCGGTGATCGAGCGACCGTTGCGTTCCCGCGCCGACATCGACCGGCTGCGCGCGTTCGAGCCGCGCGAGGCGCTCGACAAGCCGCTGGAAGCGATCCGCCTCCTGCGGCGAACGCTCGAAGTCCCGCTCATCGGGTTCGCGGGCGCGCCCTTCACGCTCGCGTCGTATGCGATCGAAGGCGGGCACTCGTCGCAGTTCGTGCTCACCAAGCGGCTGATGTACGAGGATCCCTCTGCGTGGCATGCCCTGGCCGGACTGCTGGCCCGCGTCGTGGGGGAGTACCTCGTCGCGCAGGTGGAGGCCGGGGTCCAGGCCGTGCAGCTGTTCGACTCCTGGGTGGGCGCCCTCGACGAAGGGGATTATCGCGAGTTCGTCCTGCCCCACACCGCGGCGATCTTCGCGCGGCTTCGCGACACGGGTGTGCCGACGATCCACTTCGGGACCGGGACGGGGCACCTGCTCGCCATCCAGCGCGAAGCGGGCGGCGACGTCATCGGCGTCGACTGGCGGACGCCTCTCGACGTGGGATGGTCGCGGGTTCCCGGCGCCGCCGTGCAGGGAAACCTCGACCCCATGACGTTGTTCGCTCCGCGCGATCGGCTGCTCGCGCGCGTGGACGACGTGCTGCGGCGCGCCGGGGGACGGCCGGGTCACATCTTCAACCTCGGCCACGGCATCCTGCCGGCCACCCCCGTCGAGAACGTCCGCGCCGTCGTTGAACGGGTCAGGCAATTCAGGGCGGCGCAGTGAAGGCCATCATCCTTCTCGCCCACGGCACGCCGGACTCCCTCGATCAGATGCCCGAGTACCTGGCCCGCGTCCGCGGCGGGCGTCCGCCGTCGCCGGAGCTCGTCGCGGAGATGACGTCCAACTACAGCGCGATCGGCGGGCGCTCGCCGCTGACCGACATCACGCGCGCCCAGGCCGCGGCCCTGCAGCAGGAGCTCGGAGACGGAACGCCGGTGTACGTCGGGATGCGCAACTGGGATCCCTTCATCGCCGACGTGGTGGCGGACGCCGTGGCCGGAGGCGCCAGCGAGATCATCGGCGTGCCGCTGGCCCCGCAGTTCTCCACCGTGAGCGTGGCGCGTTACCGGGACGTGCTGCGCGAGTCGAGCCCGGACGGCGTCACCGTGCGCTGCGTCGAGAGCTGGCACGACCATCCGGGCCTGATCGCCGCCTTTGCCGAGAAGGTGCGCGCGGCGGGCGGCGCGGACGCGGTCGTCTTCACGGCGCACAGCCTGCCCGTGCGATTGATCGAAGGCGGGGATCCGTACGGTCGCGAGGTCGAGCGGACGGCCGCGCTGGTGGCGAAGGCGTCAGGCCTCGATGCCTACGAGCGCGCGTTCCAGAGCGCCGGACGCACGCCCGAGCCGTGGCTGGGACCGTCGGTGGAGGAAGCGCTTCGCGCCCTGTCCGCGCGCGGGGTGCGCAGCGTGCTCGCGGCGCCGATCGGGTTCGTCTCCGATCACACCGAGATCCTGTTCGACCTCGACGTGCAGGCGATGCGGGAGGCGGATCGCCTCGGGATCGGATTCCGTCGCACCGAGTCCCTGAACACCAGCCCTGCGCTCATCCGCACCCTCGCCGCCCTGGTGCGCGCCGCCTAGAGCACGACGCTTTCGTTCCGAGCGTCGCCCAGGGTCTTCCACGCCGTGGCGCCCAGGATGATGGCCCCGCCCAGAAGCGCCAGCACGCCCGGCTCCTCGCCGTGGAGCAGCCAGGCCCAGAGCGGATTGAGCACGGGCTCGACCATGAGCAGAAGCGCGGCTTCGAGCGCGGAGACGCGCCGCAGAGCGGACAGCACGAGGACGTAGGCGATTCCGATCTGGAAGACGCCGAGGTAGGCCAGAAGAGCCATGTCCACGGGCCGGGCGACGACGGGTAGCGCGAAGGGCAGGGCGACGAGGAACGCAATCGCGTTTCCCATCACGACCGCCCCCGCGCCGCCGTCCGTCCGGCCCAGCCAGCGCAGTCCCATCATCATGAGGGCGACCGTGAAGCTGCTCACGGCCGCCAGCGCGTTGCCAAGACGCGGGTCGGGCGCGGTGGCGCTCTGCGCGGGGACTCCGGCGAAGAAGAGGGCGAGCCCCGCGATCAGCGCGGCCATGAACGGCACATCGCGGCGGCGCACCCGCTCGCCGATCAGCCAGGGGCCGAGAGCGGCGATGAAAAGCGGCGAGGCGGACTGGATGAAGATCGTGTTCGCGGCCGTGGTGAGCTTGTTGGCCTGCACGAAGAGGATGACCGTGACCGCGTAACCGGCGCCGACCACCGCGGTCCGCCATGTCCATCCGCGGCGCGAGTGCGGGAGGATCGCGGCGACGACGATCGCCGCGATGCCGGCGCGAAAGCAGGCGACCTGCCATCCGTCGAGGGCGCAGGCCTTGATCGCCGCCCCGCCGGTGGAGAACAGCACGGCCGCCCCCAGGAGCTGAAGGCGGGCGGCGAAAAGCGGGTGTCGGGGTGGGTTCATGGCTGGGTGCCGTCGCATATGATCGCGTAGCGGAGCATCGATGAGGCTGTCACAACGGATGGCCCGGCTGGGGACGGAGACCGCCTTCGAGGTGCTCGTCCGCGCGCGCGCCCTGGAGGCGAAGGGGCGCAGCGTCGTGCATCTCGAGATCGGCGAGCCGGACTTCGACACGCCCGCCCACATCTCCGATGCCGCCATGGCCGCGCTCAAGGGCGGGGCCACGCACTACGGGCCCGCCGCCGGACTGCCCGAGCTGCGGGCCGCGGTGGCCGCGGACTCGACACGGCGCCGCGGGGTGCGCGCGACGCCGGAGATGGTCGTGGTCACCCCCGGCGGCAAGCCCATCATGTTCTTCACGATCCTCGCCCTCATCGACGAGGGGGACGAGGTCCTTTACCCCAACCCCGGGTTTCCGATCTACGAGTCGATGATCCGGTACATCGGCGGCACCCCGGTGCCGGTCCGGCTCCTGGAGGAGAAGGCGTTCGAGCTCGATGTCGACCAGCTCGTGAGCCGCGTCTCCAACCGGACGCGGCTCATCATCCTGAACTACCCGCAGAACCCGACCGGCGGGACGATCCCGGAGAGCGGCCTGCGCGCGATTGCCGCCGCGGCGTCGAAGTTCGGCATACCCGTCCTTTCCGACGAGATCTACGGGCGGATCCTCTACGGCGGGCAGCACACGTCCATCGCGGCCATGCCGGGCATGGAGCCGCTGGCCATGATCCTGGACGGTTTCTCCAAGACCTACGCCATGACGGGGTGGCGGCTGGGGTACGGGATCATGCCCGCGCCGATGGCGCAGGTGATCGCGAAGCTGCAGACCAACGCCACGTCGTGCACGTCGACCTTCAGCCAGCTCGCGGCGGTCGAGGCGCTGCAGGGCGACCAGTCGTCGGTCGACCGCATGGTGGCGGAGTTCAAGCGCCGCCGGGACGCGATCGTCGACGGTTTGCGCGCCATACCCGGGTTCAAGTGCGTGCGGCCGAAGGGCGCCTTCTACGTCTTCCCGAACATCACCGGCACGGGGTACTCGGCCCGGGCCCTGGCCGACCGGCTCCTCGACGAGGCCGGCGTCGCCTGCCTGAGCGGGACCGCCTTCGGCGAGTTCGGCGAGGGGCATCTCCGTTTCTCGTACGCAACCTCCATGGAGAACATCGAAGAAGCGCTGCGGCGCATCCGGGAGCACCTGGAACGATGAGCAAGATCCGCGTCTATGCGACCTGCGACGTCGGCGCCGAGGCGCTGCAGCGCCTGCGCGACAAGGGGTGGGAGCTCGAGGTCTACGACAAGTTCGACCCCCCGCCCCGCGAGCTGATCCTGGAGAAGGTGAAAAGCGGCATCGCCGGCCTGATCACGACGCTGCGGGACACGATCGACGACGAGGTCCTTTCCGCGGGCAAGGCGGCGGGTCTGAAGATCGTGGCCCAGGACGCCGTGGGGTTCGACAACATCGACCGCGCCGCCGCCAATCGCCATGGGATTCCGTTCAGCCACACCGCCGACGTCCTGACCGACGCCACCGCCGAGTTCGCGTTCCTGATCATGGGCGCAGTGGCGCGCAAGCTCTGGCCGTCGGAGCAGATGGTCCGTCAGCAGCAATGGTCGACCTGGCACCCGTACCACCCGTGGCTCGGCGACGAGGTGACGGGGAAGACGGTGGCGGTGATCGGGACGGGCCGCATCGGCAAGAGCTTCGTCAAGAAGGCGGTCGGGTTCGACATGGACGTGCTGTGCCACGACCCCGCGTTCCAGGACCTGAAGTTCGTGGAGAGCATCCGCCGCGTCATGAAGGTCCGCCACGAGGAGGGACTGTCCTCGCGGCCGCAGACGATCGACTACGTGCCATTCGAGGAAGCGCTGCGTCGGGCGGACTTCGTCTCGCTTCATGTCGCGCTGACACGGCCGGGCGAAGCGGAGGAGCCGACGTTCCATCTGATGGACGAACGGCGCCTGAAGATGATGAAGCCCACGGCGTTCCTGGTGAACACGTCGCGGGGGCCGGTGGTGGACGAGACGGCGCTCGCCCGTGCGCTGCGCGAAGGATGGATCGCGGGCGCGGCGCTCGACGTCTTCGAGAAGGAGCCGCTCCCGGCTTCGAGCCCGCTGCGCGACGACGCGTTGAAGCTGAAGCTGCGGATGTTCCATCACTTCGCTTCCGCGGGACGCGCCACGCGGCTGTCGCCGGATCCGAACGTGGGGATGGCGGGGCGTACCGTCCAGGCGGTCATCGACGTGCTCGAGGGCAAGGACGTGAAGTCCATCCCGTACATCGTCAACAAAGAAGCATTCTGATTCGGCTGACGGCGTGCCTCATGGCCCTGGCCACGACGGCGGCAGCGGCCGACTCCCCGGCGGCCATCGCGGAGGCGCGGCGATGCTGGGGGACGGTTGGTGAGCCGGGCATTGCCGCCTGCCGCCGCGCGCTCGATGCCGGCCTCAACCCCGCGCGCGCGTCCCGCGTCGAGCTGACGCTGGCCGCCCGCCTGGCGAAGCTCGGCCACTGGGACGAAGCCGCGGAGGTGCACCGTCGCGCGGTCGTGCGGCGCCCGCAGGACGCCGAAGCGCACCGCCGCCTCGGCGCGGCGCTCCTACACGGCCTCGGCCGTCCCGCGGAGGCGGAGTCGTCACTGCGCGAGGCCATCCGTCTCGGTGCGGGGGAAGCGCGGACGTTCGCGGATCTAGCACTCGCCCTGGTCAGCCTGGGCCGGTACGCGGACGCGGTGGCTGCGTTCGAGGAGACCCTGCGCCGAGACGCGCGTTTCCTCGATGGCCGTCCGGGAGCCCGCGGGGCATACGAAGCGGCCCGCCACGGTCAGCCGTGGCCGGCCCCGACAGCGTCTCCCGACTGACTTCCCGCTCCCATCACTGCGCGGGCCGGAGCGGCGCGGCCGGCGGCGGCCCCGGGCAGCTTCACGAGCCGATCGCCGCCTGCAGGCGCTCGAGCTCGGTGCGGATGCGGCGCAGCTCCTCGCGCGTCGTGGTGAGCCGCTCGCGCTCCGCGCGCACGAACCTCGTGTAGGGGCCGACGGATTCCTGGACCTTCTGCGCGCTACGCTCCACCTCGCGGTCGAACTGGCCGGTGAGGGAGCCCATCAGCTTCCCGCGCATCTCGTGGACCTTCTCGCGCAGCTCGGCGGTGGCCTGCCTCTTCCGTGCCGGCAGCACCAGCAGGCCGATCACCGAGATCGCGCCCGCGGCCATGATCCCCGTGACGTCGACCACCGAGCTGGTCGCCAGCATGGTGACGATCGTGCCCAGGCCCAGCGCGCCGACCTGGAGCACGGCGGTGTGCGCCACCGCATCGCGGACGCCCTCGGCCAGGCGCCGACCCTCGGCGTCGCGGTCGTAGCTCTCGACCGCCCGTTGCGCCTCGCGCTTGACGGTCTCGAGCAGCCGCGCGCGGTCCGACTCGAACGTCCCCTGCACGCGGCCCAGCATCCGCTCGGCGTGCTCGGCCTCGCGCAGCGCCAGCCGGTCGCTCACCGCCTTCCACTGCCGCATGTCGCTCGCCACCAGCCACTCGATGACCTCGTCCACGCGCTTCTCGACCACCTGCGGCAGGTCCGCCACCACCTTGCGCTCGAACTCGGCCTTGATCCGGGACTGGTTCATGAGGTCGAGGATGCGGCCGATGCGCAGGGTGTCCTCGAAGAAGTCACCCCCGCGCTTCTCGAAGTCGTTCAGCACGTTGTCCACGTCGGCGAGGCGGAAACGGAAGTCGCGGGCGAGGTCCTCGCGGTACAGCTTCAGCTGGGAGTCGATCTCCTCGATGGCGGCGAAGTCGTCCTTCAACAGCCCGAGGCGCTCCTCGGTCTGCCCCAGGTGCCGTTCCAGCAGCGCCAGGCCGACCCCGAGTGGGTTCAGGAGCTTCAGCCGGACGCGCTCCTTCTCGTCCAGGGTGCCGGCGATGAATTTTTCGAGCCGGTCGAAACCGCTCGCCGCGAGCGCGGCGGCGTCACCCGCCTCCTTGGCCCGGCGCGCCTGACGGCCGGAGACGGGGAAGACCTCGGGCGTGAAGCCCAGCAGCTCGCGGGCGCTGTCCGAGATGAACTTCACGACCTGCTCGACCTCCGCTGGCCGCTCGAAGATGTCCACCTTGTTCAGGACGACGACGATCTTCTTCCCCCAGTCCCGGATGCTCTGCAGGAACGCGCGCTCGCTCTCGGTGAACGGCCGGTCGGCGGAGGTCACGAACAGCACGAGGTCGGAGCGGGGGACGAACTCGCGGGTCAAGGCCTCGTGCTCACGGCGGACGGCGTTGGTTCCTGGCGTGTCGACGATGTTGATCTCGCGCAGGAGGTCGACGGGCGCGGCGATGATCTCCACGCCGGCGGAAGTCACTTCGCGGGAGATGGCGGCGCCGTGCCGGATGAGGCCGATCCGCGACGTGGTGGGCGTGACGCCTTCCTCGAGCACACCGCTGCCGAGCAGCGCGTTGATGAACGCGCTCTTGCCGGCGTTGAACTCGCCTACCACCACGAGCAGGAACAGCTCGTCGAGCTGGCGGACCGAGCGCTGCAGCGTCTCCTGGTCCTCGGCGGTGATCTCGAGGCGGGCGAGGGCGGCCACCAGCTCGCCGAGCACCCGGCGCTCGTCGGCAAGGATCCGGTCCTGCTGGCTGGTCAGGATGCGGGCGAGCATGCTTTCAGTCTATCCGTGTCGAGAGCACGAACGCCGTGGAGAGGCGCTCGTGTGCGTGGCACGCGGTGACGTGTCTCCTGTGGGGCACGGGCGCGGTGGGAGCGCACGTGCTCAGGGCGGTCCGATTCATCTCTTGCGGCGCAAGGGGCCCCACCCTTGCGATCCATACGTGAACGCGCCCTTCCGCGCGTGCTTTCTCCCACGCGCGCCCGTTTTCATCACAACGATTTCCTCTTCCTGTCGCGGAGGAGAATCACCCAACCCGCTCATCCCGTGTTCTGCAGGCCGGCCGCGACGCCGTTCACGGTGAGGGCCAGCACGCGCCGGACGTCCTCGCGCTCCCGCGACTCCTCGGGCAACGAGCGCCAGCGGCGGAGAAGCGTCGCCTGCACGAAGCTGAGCGGGTCGACATACGGGTTGCGCAGGCGGATCGAACGCAGGAGGACCGGCGAGCCCTCCAGGATCTGCGAGCGGCCGGTCATGGCCAGGATGGCGGCTTCGGTGCGGTCCCACTCCGCCTCCATGGCGCGCAGGATCGGCGGCCCGACGTCCGGCTCCGCCAGCGCGGCATAAAGCCGTGCCACCGCGCGGTCGGAGCGGCCGAGGCTCATCTGCGCGTTCTCGAGCAGGGATCGGAAAAAGGGCCACTCCTGCGTCATCCGGCGCAGCACGGCGACCGCGTCGACACCGCCGGCCGCGCGCAGGGCCTCGAAGGCGGAGCCCAGCCCGTACCAGCCCGGGAGCCCGTTGCGGCTCTGCGTCCAGCTGAAGACCCACGGGATGGCGCGCAGGTCCTCGAGGCGGTTGCCCGTCTTCCGCTTCGCGGGCCGCGAGCCGATCCGCAGATCGGCCACGAGACCGATCGGAGTCGTCTGCTGGAAGAACGCCATCAGCGCCGGGTTCTCGCGAATCGTGCGGACGTACACGTCGAGCGCGGCTTCCGAGAGGCCGGCCATCGCCTCGACCCAGGCCGGCTCCGGATCGGGGAATGCGTCGGCGGCGAGAGACGCGCGCAACACCGCGTTGGTCATCTGCTCGAGGTGGCGCAGCGCGATCCCGGGATTCCCGTAACGCGCGAACGCGACCTCGCCCTGCTCGGTGACGCGGAGACGGCCATCGAGGGTCCCGCGCGGCTGGGCGAGGATCGCGCGGTTGGTGGGGCCGCCGCCGCGCCCGACCGCTCCGCCGCGGCCGTGAAACAGGTACAGCCGAACGCCCGATTCATGGCACACCGCCGCCAGCGCGCGCTGCGCCTCGTAGAGCTTCCAGTTCGCGGCCACGAACCCGCCGTCCTTGTTGCTGTCCGAGTAGCCGACCATCACCTGCTGCAGGTCGCCCCACGCGGACAGGTGGCGGCGATAGAGGGGGAGATCGAACAGCGAGCGCATGACGTCGCCGCAGCGCTTCAGGTCGTCGATGGTCTCGAACAGCGGCACCACCTGCAGCTCGCTGCGCGGCTGGGCACCGCCGAAGTCGGCGAGCCCGGCTTCCCGCGCGACGAGCAACGGCTCGAGCAGGTCGCTCGCCCCGTCGGTCATGGAGACGATGTAGACGTCGCAGGCCTCGCGGCCGAGCTCGCGCTGCAGGCGTCGCGCGCAGTCGAACACGGCCAGCGCCTCCGACGTCTCCGCCGAGTAGGTGGCGTGAGGGCGGACCAGCGGGCGCGGGCTCTCCAGCTCGCGGACGAGAAGGGCGACGCGCGCGTCCTCGTCGAGAGAGGAGTAATCCTCGGCGACGCCCGCGGCGCGCAGTATCTCCGTCACCACTCCCTCGTGGACCTCGCTGTGCTGGCGCAGGTCGAGCCGCGCGAGGTGGAAGCCGAAGACCTGCGCGCGGCGCAGGACGTCGCGCAGCTGCCCGTAGGCGAGGCGGGATGCGCCCTCGGCGCGGAGGCTGTCTCCCATGAGGGCGAGATCGGCGCGAAGCGCGGCGGCGTCGCGGTAGGCGATGCGGTGATCGCCGGCGTCGGGCGCCTCGATCGAGCGTCCCCACAATCGATGCGCGTGCTCGAGCGCGCTGTCGTCGGCCTCTTCGTCCGGCGCGGTGCCCGCTTCCGCCATCCGCAGGCGGTGCAGCCGCCGCGCGGCGCGCAAGCGGGTGCGCATGAAGGCGAGCTTGCGGCGGTAGGGCTCGGCGGCGAACTGACGCTCGGCGGATTGCGCGACGTCCGGCATCGCCACCGCGTCCTCTTTCAGGCTCGCGTCGAGGGAAGCGCTCGACCGATGGTGGGATGCGACGCTCAGGTGGCGCTGCAGCTCGTCGAGGTCGCGCTCGTAGAGTCCGAGGGCGACATCCTTGTGGAGGAGCAGCGTCTGCTCGGTCACGCGCGCGGTGACGTTCGGGTTGCCGTCCCGGTCCCCGCCGATCCACGACCCGAAGCGCAGGAAGGGCGGGACCTCGAAGTCCTGGCCGGGATACGCGGAGGACAGCGCGTCTTCCACCGCGCGGTACAACCGCGGGACCACGTCCCACAGGGAGTGCTCGAAGTAGTAGAGGCCGTTGCGAACCTCGTCGAAGACGGAGGGCGCGAGGCGGTGCACCTCGTCGGTGAGCCACAGCGCGGTGATCTCTTCCCGCACCGAATCGAGCAGCCGGGTGCGCGCGCGGGGCGAAAGGCGATCATCGCCCAGAGCGCCCGTCAGGTCGCTGAGCCTACGCAGCTTCTCCAGCACGGTGCGGCGCCGCGCCTCGGTGGGATGGGCCGTGAACACGGGCTCGACGATCAGGCCCGCGAGCAACGCCCGCACCCGCTCCGCGGTGGCGCCGGTGCGTGCCGCATCGCCGACGGCCTCCGCCACGGATTCCCGGACGCGATTGTCCTCGCCTTCGCGCTGCTCGAGCACGCGCAGCCGATGCCGCTCCTCGGCGATGTTCACGAGATGGAAGTAGGCGGTGAAGGCGCGCACGACCAGGCGCGCCTGGTCGAGGGGCAGCCCTTCGGTGCGGGCGAGCAACTCCGCGCCGTCGGGTCCGAAGTCGATGGGGCGCGGATCGTCGGCCCGCAGCGCCTTGGTGCGTGCGCGGTACTCCTCCACGAGGGCGAAGCCTTCCTTGCCCTCGCGCTCCTTGAGCACTTCGCCGAGCAGGTGCCCGAGGACGTTGACGTCGCGGGCGAGCGGATCGTCTTCGGGCTCTTTCGCCGTCGGGGACTCCTTCCCGACATCTTATGCGCGGGCGCGTGCTAGCCTCGGGATCCGACATGCAACAGGCGGCACCCGCCGTCCACCCCCCGGCGCGTCCCGAGCCGGCGTGGGCCGCTCTCGACGACGATGCGCTCCTCGAAGTCCGGATGTGCGACCTCGGCCTCACCATCGAAGGCAGCGGGCTCGAGCCGCGCCTGCACCAGCTTGAAGTCGAGCTCGCGGCCCGGGGACTCGAGTTCCGGCCTCACTACTGGCTGTCCGACGAGTGGTTCTGCCCCGACGGCGTGCCGGGGATCGCCATCCCCTTCTACCTGGCCCATCCGCGTCTCGCCCGCCTCGAGCAGGCGCAGATGCTCGAGGTCGAGGGCGGCACCGTCGAGTGGTGCCTCAGGATCCTGCGCCACGAGGCCGGGCACGCCATCGACAACGCCTATCGCATCCGGCTGCGCCGGCGCCGCCGCGAGCTGTTCGGCCCCAGCTCCGCGCTGTATCCGAAGTACTACCTGCCGAGGCCGTACAGCAAGAGCTTCGTGATCCACCTCGACGCCTGGTACGCGCAGAGCCATCCCGACGAGGACTGGGCGGAGACCTTCGCGGTGTGGCTCGACCCCGGCGGGGACTGGCGCTCGCGGTACGGCGACTGGCCGGCCGCCCGCAAGCTCGAGTACGTCGATTCCGTCATGGGCAACATCGCCGGCGTCCCCCCGCCGGTGAACACGCAGCGGACGGTCGAGCCGCTGGACGAGCTGAAGAAGACGCTGCGCGAGCACTACCAGGAGCGGCGGGGCTTCTACGGACTCGACCATCCCGACTTCTACGATCGCGACCTGCGCCGGCTGTTCTCCGACGATCCCCAGCACGCAAAGCACCCCTCCGCGGCCACCTTCATGACGCGCTTCCGCAAGGAGGCGCGGCGACGGGTGGGACGCTGGACGGGGACCTACCAGTACACGATCGACCAGGTGATCGGCGACATGATCGGGCGCTCCCGCGAGCTGCACCTGCGGCTGGCTCGCCCGGAAGAGGAGACCAGGCTGGAATTCATCATCCTGCTGACCGTGCAGACCATGAACTACCTCAGCAGCGGGCGGCACCGGGTGGCGCTGTGACCGCGCCCCCCGAGCGCAAGAAGCTGCGCGTGCTCGCGCTGGTGCATCCCGACCTCATCCCCCCCGAAGACGCAAAGCGCGACGACGCGTCGCCGTGGAAGATGGAGTACGACGTCATCCACACCCTCCGCAAGCTCGATCACGAGGTGATGGTGGTCGGGGTGGGGGACGAGCTGGGCGGGATCCGGAATGCCGTCTTCGACTTCAAGCCCCACATCGCCTTCAACCTCGTGGAGGGGTTCGACGAGGTGGTCACGTTCGACTTCAACATCGTCGCCTACCTCGAGCTGCTGAAGGTGAAATACACCGGGTGCAACTCGCGGGGACTGATGATCGGCCGCGACAAGTCGCTGTCGAAGAAGCTGCTCACCTACCACCGCATCCCGGTGCCGCACTTCGCCATCGTCCCGCGCGGACGGCGGCTGAAGGCGACGAAGAAGCTCGGCTTCCCGCTCTTCGTCAAATCGCTCACCCTCGACGCGTCGATCGGGATCTCGCAGGCCTCCGTGGTCGAGGACGACGAGAAGCTGCAGGACCGCATCAAGTTCATCCACGAGAAGGTGGGCACCGACGCGCTCGTCGAGCGCTTCATCGACGGTCGCGAACTGTACGTGGGGGTGATGGGGAATCACCAGCTGGAGACGATGCCCATCTGGGAGCTGCTGTTCACGAAGATGCCGGAAGAGTCGCGCAAGATCGCCACCGAGCGGCTGAAGTGGAGCCTCAAGTACCAGAAGAAGCACGGCATCGTGAGCGCGGAGGCCAAGGACCTGCCGAAGGAGCTCGAGGCGCGGATCCGCGACGTGTCCAAGCGCGTCTACCGCACGCTGATGCTCTCGGGCTACGCGCGCATCGACCTGCGCCTGGCGGACTCCGGGGCCATCTCCGTCATCGAGGCCAACCCCAACCCGCAGCTGTCGAAGGACGAAGACTTCGCGGAGTCGGCGGCCAAGGCCGACGTGACCTATCCCGACCTGATCCAGAAGATCCTGAATCTCGGCATGCGCTGGGAACCGGCGCGCTGGGGCTAGCACTAGCACTACGTCATGCGCCCGCTAAGTTGGGTGCCCGGAACGTTACCTTCTACTCGCGGCCGCCCACATTTCTTTCATCTGTTCAGCGAGGCTAAAGACGCTGGCAGGCTCTTCGAGAGAGTAGAGGGGGACGATCTCGATACCCATTGGCACTCGGCAGGCGAGACGGCGGTCGGGCCCCTTTCCCTTTTTGGAGCCCTCGACCCGCTTGACCTGCGCGGTCGTGGTGAGGAGCGTTCCCTTCTTGCGATCGGGGTTCGCGAGCGCGCGTGTGATCCGGCGCAGCATATGGCGCGCGAGAACCAATTGCTGATCGACGTCCGGCGCTTGAGTTCCCATGCGCCAGTCCGTCATCGCCGCATAGGCGAGGTGAGGCTCGAACGAAGCCTGCTGCCTCGCGTCGAACATAGCGACGCGGAGACCAAGTAGGCATTCTCCGGCCCCGATCGCCGGCGATATCCTCCCTCGGGCTGGGGCGCCGTCTTCGTCGTCTTCGTCGTCATCGTCGGGATCCGCGTCATCGTCGCCCTCGAGATCCGCCTCCGCGGTCGCCAGCCTGAAAAGCGTCCCGTATTCGTACCGAAGCACAAGGCGTCCCGCGCTATCGCGCGCAGACTTGCCCAGCATGCCGGGCACAGCAGTCAGCGGATGAGGTGGCTCCGCCAATGCTTCCCGCAATTCGAGCATCAGTCGATCCAGTGCGCGGTAGAGGTGCTGGACGCTGGAAACCGCGGCGACTACCGCGGCGGCGAATTGCTCGCGAGTGACCTCACTCATGTGGCTCTTCCTCCCACCCGTGGCACCAGGTGGCGATCGTCGCCGCCGCGGCACCGATGACCAGACTCTCGTTCCAGTCGATCAACTCTCTCGTTGGAACGGACCTCCGTGAATGTTGACGCCATTGCAGAAGGGACGCGACGGGCGCGCGCATTGCTTCGTGCGCCGCGCCCGTGAACCCAGTAGCCCTCGACTGCGCTCGCCAGCGAAGGGCGGGCCGAAGCGAAGGAGCGAGCGCCATGCCTCTGCGAACTCCCTGAAACGAATCGAGTCCCGACAGCGCAAGATACGCCTTTAGATCAGTCGCCCACCGATGAGAGCCGAAGTCCGGAGCGCCGAGGATGCGGTACAGGCTTTGCCACGTCGCTATTTCCAAGAAAGCCCCTGCGGGCAATCTCGCGCGCGACTCGTCACACTCGCGACGCGCTCGGACCAGGCGCTGAGCGTCGACGACGTAGACTTGTACGAGACGGCAGTTCGCGATCGCGTTCTCGAGCTTCTCGTCGTATCTCGCGCGATTCCCGATGGGCTCGGACATGCCCAGGAATTGACGTGCCAGCTGATCGCTGGGCCGGACGTCCTCCTCGTCGATGGGCTCGCGCAGGTCATGGCGACCGGAGCGATACTTCGCTTCGACAACGATCAGTTCGTGAGCCACGCGGATGACGACGTCGGGTTCCACCGAGCCGAGCCGCGGCCAGAACCAGCACTCGTAGTCTGCCTGGCTGCTAACAGCGGCGTACGGCACACCGAGCCACCGCGACAGTGTTTCCCATTCGCCGGCCCAGATGAGAGCGCCGAACACGGTCGACGTCAGTGCATCCTCTATGCGGTGAGGCTCGGGTCTCGCTGGGTCCAGCTTTCCGTGCAGCAAGGCATGGAGCATGACGGTTAGTAGTGGCTCCGTAATTGAACGCAAGTCTATCGAGCGACTTCCGGCCGCGGCAAGTTAAGGCTGCGGGTCGACCGCATACTTCCAGGAGAGGACGGGAACGCGATGCTCGGCTGGAACATCAGCGTATATAGGTTGATTGAGGAGTGCCGTGCCGACCCGGCGACCTTCGCTTCCGAATCCGGGACGCGCCTGGCCACATGGCAAACCGGGCTCGGCGGACTCGACTGGATCGACGCACTCGTTTCGGCTGGGCACGCGATGGAACTCGCTGGGAATGGATATCCCAACCGCTATACAGCACGCGCTAGTCATCTGATCCCGCACCTCGTCGACGGCCCGCCCGAAGCGAACGCAGTTTGGCGGTACGACCCCCACGACGTCATTGGACCAGGCTGGGCGGGCAAAACAGTCATTGACAGCGCCACTATCGGGGCCTGTCGGTCCGACGAATGGCTATTGGTCGAGGCGTGGGACGAGAGTTGATTTTGCATTGCCCCGCCCGATCTCGCCCGCTAGCGGACGGGTGCACCCCCCTGGGCCGGATCCCGGTCATGGCGTCGCAGGGAACGCCGTATCGTTCCGCAGCTGACGGGCCTGCCAGAGATGCCGGCGCTGATGGGCGGCGATGGCGGCGAAAGCCTTGCCGAGGCTGAACCGGAGGTGCTTGCTCACCGGCGAGCGCGCCTTGACCCGCCTCAAGTCCAGG
>Ga0136617_10000250_pt1 | contig 43391 bp, 40 predicted proteins | sample AntDrymUQ3222106_2_FD_129672 | JGI IMG/M metagenome (GOLD analysis project Ga0136617, IMG submission 129672) | Polar desert sand microbial communities from Dry Valleys, Antarctica - metaG UQ322 (21.06) | ecosystem: Environmental > Terrestrial > Soil > Desert | place: Antarctica: Dry Valley... | reverse complement strand
CTTCCAGGAACTGAAAAAGTGCGCCGCCGAGGGCGAGCGGCTCCGCATACGCCTGCTCCGCCACCGAAGCGCTCGCCGGCGACGGCCCAATCGCCGCGCCGCACACTGCCCCTCAGGACGACACGCGGTCGTCCGCGCTGCCGTCGACCTCGCGCCTGCTTTCCGAGCGACGAGCGAGCGTATCCGCACCACGGCTGCGCGGCCATCGCGAGCACCCCCTGGCCGTGGTTCACGAGGCGGATCTGTGTCCGCTCGCGAATTTGGGCCAGAGGTGCTCTCTGGTGGTCCAAATCCACCGAAATGCGCTGGAAACGCTTGTAGATCGCCGCGGCGCTGCCATAGCGATCAGGGAGCGTTACCCCTGCATATCGGGATGATTCGATGTGGTGGCCGTGCTGCATCGCACCCAGGAGGTCAGGGGTTCGAGTCCCCTTAGCTCCACTGACACCGAAACCCACGGACTCCGTGGGTTTCGTCGTTCAGGCGCCGACTCCCCCCGCCGCGCGGGCGGAGGTCGCCGATACCGAGCGGGGCTTGCGTCCCGGTGCGGCTGCCCGTACCTTCCCCGGCGGCGCCCCGCACCCGGGGAAGCCTGTCACCTACCTATAGGAGGTACGGCTCGCCTGGGACCATGCTGGCCCTCCCCCCGTCCGCCAAGACATGCCACGACGCCTCGACCCAGACAAGGCGATCGGCCACCTGGACCGGCTCTACGCCGCCGCCCGCGCACTCTGTGGTGATCCCCACCTCGCAGAGGACCTGGTCCAGGACACCTACGCCGCCGTCCTCTCACGCCCCCGGATCCTGTCCGGCAGCGACGAGCTGGGCTACCTCCTGCGCGCGCTGCGCAACCGCTGGCACGACGAGCTGCGGACCCGTCAGCGCCGCCCACAGCCCGCGCCCCTCGACGAGGTCGGCGAGCAGATGGCCGCCACGACGCCCTCGCCCGACTTGGCGATGGACGGCGCGACCGTGCTCGACGCCGTCCACCAGCTCGACAGCCCCTATCGCGAGACGCTCGTCGCCATCGATGTACTCGGGCTCTCCTACGCCGAGGGCAGCGACGCGCTCGGCGTGCCCGTCGGCACGATCATGAGCCGCCTGCACCGCGGGCGCTCGAAGGTCGCCGACCACCTGCGCGCGATCGACCTCACGCCGACGAACTGACGGTGCGCGTCTTTCCGCCGTCAACCTTTTCATCATCAAGGAGGTGGAAGGGAGCCTCCCGACCCGGCGGGACATCGAGCGGCTGGCGGCGTGGTCGGACCTGCACCGCGCCGACGGCCTGCTGCGGGCCGAGCTGAGCCGCCGCCTGGAGGCCCTCGCCGAGACGTCGCTGCTGGAGCACGAGGCCGTGCACCGGCTCGTGATCGCCCCGGGCCGGCGGCTGACCATGTACCAGCTGGCCGACGCGCTGCTCGTGAGCCGCAGCGGCGCCACGCGGCTGATCGACCGGCTCGAGGGGCGCGGGTGGGTCGCGCGGCGCACGGCGCCGCACGACCGTCGCGTCATCCGCGCGGAGCTCACCCGCGAGGGGGCGGCGGCGTTCGCGCGCACGGGCTCGGTCTTCGCCGCCGCCTTCGACGAGCGCTTCGGCGACCTGCTCGACGACACGGACGTCGCCGAGCTGCGGCGCGTGCTCGCCAAGCTGCTCGCGGCAGAGGAGCGCGGGTTCTAGGCGCACTAGCCTGGAAGTGGTGCGCCGCACCCTGCTGCTCACCTCCGCCGTGCTCGTCCTCGTGGCCGTTGCCGCGCTCGTCGCGCGCGAGGACCGGATGCTGCCCGGCGACCTGCCCGCGGTCCCCACCCCGTCCGACGTCCGCGAAGACCGCGAGGCGACGCCGCTGCCAGACCCGTTCGCCTACGACGACGCCCGCAAGGAGGAGTTCGAGAAGCGGGCCGCGGCCGGCTCGGCACACGTCCTCTACGCACGCTCGCCGGGCGGCGCGGCAGCGACCGCGCAGCGGGTCGCGCGCTGGCGGCCCCAGATCGAGGCGGCGGCGGCCGAGGCCGACGTGCCGCCCGACCAGCTCGAGGCGCTCGTGTTCCTCGAGAGCGCGGGCCGCGAGGACGCGATGGCCGGAGACACGGAGGGCGCGGTCGGGCTCACCCAGATCCTCGCCGAGACGGGCCAGAACCTCCTCGGGATGCGCGTGGACGTGCCGCGCAGCCGGCGCCTCACGCGCCGGATCAGGCGCGCCCTGCTGCGCGCCCGGCTGCTCGAGGTGCAGCGCCTGCGGGCGGCGCGGCGGCGGATCGACCAGCGCTTCGACCCCGCGCAGGCGCTCGCCGGCACCGCGCGCTACCTCAAGCTGGCGAAGGAGCGCTTCCACCGCGACGACATGGCGTTCGTCTCCTACCACATGGGGATGGGCAACCTCGAGAGCGTCCTGCGCGCCTACGGGACCGAGCCCGGTGACGAGGACGTCTCCTACACGCAGGTGTACTTCGACTCGACGCCGCGGCGCAACGCCGCCGCCCAGCGCAAGCTCGCCTCTTTCGGAGACGACTCCTCCAACTACCTCTGGAAGCTCGGCTCGGCGCGCGAGATCATGCGCCTGCACCGCGGGGACGCGGGCGAGCTCGCCCGCATGCAGGCCGCGCAGACCGTCAAGGCGTCGGCCGAGGAGGTCCTCCACCCGCCCGACTCGACCGCGCGCTTCACCACGCCCGCGCGGCTGCAGCAGGCCTGGGACGACGAGGACATCGTGGCGTTCCCCGACGACCCGCGCGTGACAGGGCTGCGGCGCGACCCCCGCATGGGCGAGCTGGCGGGGCGCCTGGGGCAGACGCGCTCGCTGTACGCCGGGCTGCGGCCGGAGGCGCTGGCAACCGCGCTCTACATCGGGGCGCAGGTGCGCGCGCTGGCGGGCGGCGACGCGCCGCTGACCGTCACCTCGACGGTGCGCGACGAGGCCTACCAGCGCCGGCTCGCGAGCCGCAACCGCGAGGCGACGCGCAACTACTCGCTGCACACGACCGGCTGGGCCTTCGACCTCGCGCGCCGCTATCGCTCCAGGCGCCAGGCGCTCGCCTTCCAGTTCGTCCTCGACCGCCTGCAGACGCTCGACGCGATCGCCTGGGTGCGCGAGCCCGGCGCGATCCACGTGACCGCCGCGCCGGAGGGGGAGGCCCTGCTGCCGCTGCTTGAGCGAGTACAACCCTGAGAATGACCGACGCGATCCGCACGCCGGACCAGATCCTCGAGGGACTGCCCGACTTCCCCTACGCGCCGCACTACCGCACCGTCGACGGGCTGCGCCTCGCCCACGTCGACGAGGGCGACGGCGCGCCGGTGGTGATGTGGCACGGCGAGCCCACGTGGGGCTTTCTGTGGCGCCACGTGCTGCCGCCCGTGCGCGACGCCGGCCACCGCGTCGTGCTCCCCGACCTCGTCGGCTTCGGCCGCTCGGACAAGCCGATGGAGCGCGACTGGTACTCCTACGACCGCCACGTGGAGATGGCCGCGACGCTGCTCGAGGACCTCGACCTGCGCGACGCGACCTTCGTGGTGCACGACTGGGGTGGGCCGATCGGGCTGCGCCTGGCGGTCGAGCACCCCGAGCGCGTGGCGCGCCTGGTCATCCTCGACAGCGGCGTGTTCACCGGCGCGTCGCCGATGAACGACGCGTGGCAGGCGTTCGCGGCCTTCGTCGAGCGCACCGAGGACCTGCCGATCGGCTTCCTGGTGCGCCGCGGCTGCCACCGCGACCCCGGCGACGAGGTCGCCGCGGCCTATGACGCGCCGTTCCCGAGCATCGCGTCGAAGGCGGGGGCACGCGCCTTCCCCCGCCTGATCCCGCAGCAGCCCGACGCCCCGGGCGCTGCGGAGGGCCGGCGGGTGCTGGAGGCGCTACGCGGGGACGAGCGCCCGACGCTGATGCTGTGGGCCGACAGCGACCCGGTGCTGCCGCCGAAGCTCGGCGAGGCGTTCGCCTCCGCGCTCGGCCGGCCCTCGCCCCACCTCATCCCCGACGCGGGGCACTACCTCCAGGAGGATCAGGGGCCGATGATCGGCGCGGCGATCGCCGACTGGCTGGGGTCCTCTTAGCCCAGCGAACGTCAACGGCGCGCTGGGTAGGAGTGGGTGCGAAGCGGCCCAGCGGCCACGAGTGTCGTCTCGACCGCGGTATGCGCGGTCGAGGTGACATTCGTCGCGTCGCGGCGGCATGCTCCCCGACTCCTACCCCGCCGCCGTTGACGTTCGACAGCGCCGCAGGGGCCGTGGAGTCAGTCCACTACGCCGCGGCGGGCGTCGTCGGCTCGCCGTCCGCAGCGGCCTCGGCCACCACGACCTCGGCCGCCGGCGCGCTCTGCGCCGCGCGCTGTTCGTAGGCTGCGCGGGCGCGCGTGTCGGCCTGCAGCAGCGCCTGGCCGCCAATCTTGCGCCCGACCCAGTCTGCGATCGACCGCGGCGTGAGCGCGGTCGAAACCACGAGCCCCTTGAGTGACTTCGGCACGAAGACCTCGAAGCGCCCGGTCTGGAGCGCCTCGACGATCGCCTCGCCGACGTCCTCGGGCGAGGAGCGCTTGACGCCCTTGAGCTCGCTGGTGCCGGCCGCGAGCTCGGTGTTGACGAAGGCGGGCATGACGACGTGGACCTCGATGCCGGTGCCGTGGAGCTCGGCGCGCAGCGACTCCGAGAGGCCGACCACGCCGTGCTTGCAGGCGGAGTAGGTCGCGCCGCCCGGCGCGCCGAACTTGCCCGCGATCGAGGCGACGTTGACGATGTGGCCCGAGCGGCGCGGCTTCATGCGCCGGATGGCCTCCTTGGAGCCGTGCAGCACGGCGTGGAGGTTGAGCTCGAGCTGGCGGATCGCCGTGGCGTCGGACTCCTCCTCGAAGCGGCCGATCGGCATGATGCCGGCGTTGTTGACGATCACGTCGATCGGGCCGAGGCGGGCCTCGATCTCGTCGAGCGCTGCCGTGAAGGCGGGCCGGTCCGTCACGTCGAGGGCGACGCCGATCGCCCCGCCGCCGACTTCGGCCGCGGCCTGCTCGGCGACCGCGCCGTCGAGGTCCGCGATCGCGACCCGGACGCCCTCGCGGGCGAGCGAGTGCGAGAGCGCCTTGCCGATGCCGCGGCCACCGCCGGTGACGACGGCCACCTTGCCGGTGAGGGAGCGCAGCTGCTTGGCCATGTGGACTCGGTTTCTCCTCGGGACGCGACGCACTGTCAGGGAGAAAACGGTACCGGCTAGAGGTATGCCCCGCTCGGGAGATAGGGCCGGAACGGCCCGACGTCGCCGCGCACGAACACCGCTCCCTCGCTCGCGAGCGACAGTCCCGCCTCGAGCACGGGCCCGATCGCCCAGCCCTGGCGCGCCGTGATCCACTCGACGTGGACGTCCTCGTCCGTGGGGGCCGCGGCGAGCGCGGCGCGCACCAGATCGGCCGCCGCCGTCTCGTCGAGCGCGGCGAGCAGGCGGACCCCACCGGGCCCGACCACGGCGTAGCCCCGCTCCTCGACGACGAGCAGCCGGCCGTCGGCCCGCAGCAGCGCCTCGATGTCGCTGCCGTGGGCCGCGCCGCGGACGGCGAGGTCGACGCGCTCGGTCAGCGCGCGGTCGGCCGCCCCGCCGTCGCGCACGCCCGCCGGCCGCTCGACCCCCTGCGGCCGGCCCGACGCCTGCAGGCACGGGTGCGGCGCGAAGCCGGCCCGCGCGTAGGCGCGCAGGGCCCGCGCGTCGGGCGAGGCGAGGATGACCGCGCCGCGGCGCCCGCCGCCGGCGTAGGAGAGCGAGCACGCCAGCAGCTCCCGGCCCAGGCCCGCGGACTGGTGCGCGGGATCGACGACCAGCAGTGAGAGCCCCCACAGCCCGTCGCGGTCGATCGCGATCGCCGCGCCGGCCGGCTGCCCGTCGCGCTCGGTGACCCAGGCCCCGCCCGGGTCGCGCTCGATCAGCTGATTGATGCGGATCAGCGCGTGGTCGGGCCGCGGCGCCGGCTGCGGCGGCTCGTGCAGGCGCTCGCCGAGGTCCGTGAAGCTGCGGAAGGCGAGCTCATGGACGGCGAGCGCGTCGTCCGTGCGCATGGGCCGGGGCGCGGACATCGGCCCCCGAGCCTACGGTGCTAGCCAGGGCCGAGACTGGCGACGAGCGCGGTGTGTTTGAGGCCGGCGGTCGGCTCGACCGGGAGCGCGGCCGCGAGCGCGCGGTGCTGCGCGGCGACCTCGGTCCGGAACGCGCGGCAGCCGGTGCACTCGCGCACGTGGCGGCGCAGCGTGGTGCGTCGCAGCGTGCCGCCGCGCAGGATCGCGAGCTGCTCGCGAATCTCCCCGCACGGGGTCTCGCGCGCCTCGCGGCTGGCGATCAGCGAGCTGCGGCCCTGGAACACGAGCGCCTTGACCTTGTCCCGCGGGACGGCGAGCACGGTCGCGATCTCCTCGTGAGAGCAACCGCCGAGCTCCGCCAGCACGAGCGCGGCGCGCTGCTCGTCGGGCAGCGCGGCGACGTCGGAGAGCAGGTCGCGCAGGTCCTGGCGGCGCATGACGGCCGCCGAGAGGTTCTCGGTGGAGGGCTCCTCGGCGTGCTCGAGCGGCTGCTCGCGGCGGCGCTTGAGCAGCGTGAAGCAGCGGTTGCGGGCGATCGCGTACAGCCACGGCCGCAGCTGGATCGGCTTGTCGGAGCGCAGCAGGTCGCGGTAGGCCGCCATGAACGCGTGCTGGAGTGCGTCCTCGGCCTCGTCGACGGACCCCAGCATGTGGCGGCAGAAGCCGAGGATCCCGCGGTGATGGCGGTCGTAGAGCACCTCGAAGGCCTCCTCCGAGCCGTCACGGACGTGCCCGACGAGCCGCTCGTCCGACACGAAGCGCAGCAGCACGTCCGCGCGCGGGGCGCCGATCGTGCGAGGAATCGGGTGAAGGGCCGCCGAAGTCTGCATCTATGGGTCCTTCATCGGCCGGAACCCCCGACCCCGTAAGCGGCGCCTGCGCCATGATCCGCGGATGAGCGTCGCCGAGCGCAGCGGGCGCTTCAGCCACGAGGGGCGCTCGCTCTACTATACGGAGTACGGCGAGGGACCGCGCACGACCGTGCTGCTGCACGGCCTGCTCCTGAGCCGGCGGATGCACGAGCCGCTGGCCCGCAGCCTGGCCGAGAGCGGCAATCGCGTCATCGCGCTCGACCTGCTCGGTCACGGGAGCTCGGACCGTCCGCTCGACGCCGCCTGCTACTCGATGACCGTGTTCGGGCAGCAGACGATCGCGCTGCTCGACCACCTCGGGATCGAGGAGGCGGTGGTGATGGGCACCTCGCTCGGCGCCAACACCGCGCTCGAGGCGGCGGCGCTCGCCCCCGAGCGGCTGCGCGGCATGGTCATCGAGATGCCCGTGCTCGACGGCGCGCTGCTCGCCTGCGCGCTCGCCTTCACGCCGCTGATGGTCGCGCTGAGCTTCGGCGAGCCGCTGATGCGCGTCGTGCAGTTCGGCGCGCGCCGTGTGCCGGCGCTGCCGTGGGCGGCCGACTTCCTCCTCGACACGGTGCGCCAGGACCCCGCCCCCGGCGCGGCCGTGCTGCAGGGGCTGTTCTTCGGCCGCATCGCCCCGCACCGCAGCGAGCGCCGCACGCTGCAGACGGAGACCCTCGTGATCGGGCATCGCCGCGACCCGCTGCACCCCCTCTCCGACGCGGGCATGCTGGCGGAGGAGCTCCCCCATGCGCGGCTGCTCGAGGCCGGCTCGATCATCGAGCTGCGCGTCGCGCCGAAGCGCCTGACCGGCGAGATCGCCGCCTTCATCGACGCGTGCTGGCGACCGCGGCGCGCCGCCCGGCGGGCCAGCTAGCGCGCTTTGGCGTAGCGCTGCACGGCGGCCATCAGCTCGTCGAGCTTGGCGGCGGCGGCCGCGGGGTCGTCACCCGCCACCGCGTCGGCCACGCAGTGGCGCACGTGGCCGTCGAGCACCCGCACCGAGACCTGCTCGAGCGCGGTCTGGACGGCCGAGACCTGGGTGAGGATGTCGACGCAGTAGGCATCCTCCCCGATTATCCGCTGGAGGCCGCGAACCTGGCCCTCGATCCGGCGCGGGCGGTCCTGGATGGCGGGGGCGTCGGTCTGCATGCGGTCCCATGATACCCCGCGGGGGTACGAGGGTCCGCTAGCCTTCCCGGCTCGTGTCGAGCAGGCAGGAGGAAAAGGAGCGCCGCCGCCAGGAGCGGCTCGAGCGCGAGCAGGCGGAGGCGAAGCGCGCCTCGCGACGCAAGCGCATGCAGCTCGCCTTCGGCGGGGTGTTGGCCCTCGCGCTGATCGCCGGCATCGTCGTGGTCGTCTTCGTGCTCGGCGGCGACGGCGGCGACGGCGGGCCGACGCAGGCCAGCGACACCACCTCCACCGCCAAGCTGCCCGAGCAGCAGGTCTCCGACATCAAGGAGGCCGCCAAGGCCGCGGGCTGCACGCTCAACAACCCGGCCTACGAGGGCGCGGACCACGAGCAGAAGGACTTCAAGCCCTCCGACTACAAGACCAACCCGCCGACCTCGGGCAACCACACGCCCGACTGGTACGAGGACGGGATCTATGCCGCGGGCGACGTCCCGAGCCTCGGCAAGACGGTGCACCCGCTCGAGCACGGCCGGATCCTGATCCAGTACAAGCCGGGCACGCCCAAGGCGACCGTCGCCCAGCTCGAGGCGCTGCTGGCCGAGAACGAGGACGGCTACCACATGCTGCTGTTCGAGAACACGACCGGCATGGAGTCGGCCGTGGCCGCGAGCGCCTGGACGCACTCGGTCACCTGCCCGGAGATGAACGACAAGGTCTTCGACGCGTTCCGGACCTTCCGCTCCCGCTACATCGACAAGGGCCCGGAGCGGGTCCCCTAGGACTTGCGGGGCGGCTCGCGCCAGCCGCCTGTCTCGCCGCGGTAGAGCCCGCGGCCGGCGAAGACCATCCGCAGGCTCAGCCACATGATGCGGAGATCGAGCGCGAGTGAGGCGTGCTCGGCGTACCAGAGGTCGAGCTGGATGCGCTCGTGCCAGGGCAGCGACGCCCGCCCGTTGACCTGCGCCCAGCCGGTGATGCCGGGACGCACGGCGAGCCGGCCGCGCTGGCGCTCGGAGTACTGGTCGACCTGGACCTGGACCGTCGGCCGCGGTCCCACCAGCGACATCTCGCCGGCGAGCACGTTGATCAGGTTCGGCAGCTCGTCGACCGAGTAGCGGCGCAGCCACGCGCCGGTGCGCGTGATCCGCGCGTCGCCGACGTCGACGATCAGCCCCGCCCCCATGCGCTCGGCGTCGGTGACCATCGTGCGCAGCTTGTAGAGCTCGAACGGCTCGCCGCCGAGCCCGACGCGGCGCTGGCGGTAGATCGGGTGCCCATGGGACTCGAGCCGGATCAGGACCGCCGCCACGGCCAGCAGCGGTGCGGTCACCAGCAGCGCCGTGCCGCCCAGCACGAGGTCGAGCGCGCGCTTGCCGCGGTAGCTCATCGCGTTCCCTCCGGCGCGTCCCAGCCCGCCGGCGTGCCGTGGCGCAGATGGTCCGAGAGCCCGGCGGCGAGCGCGGCGGTGGTCAGCACGTAGTAGCGCGCCAGCAGCAACGGCCGCGCGCGGACGCGCCCGCCCGCCAGCGCCGCCGCCAGCAGCGCCGCGTGCGCGGCGACGGCCGCGCCGTAGACCGGCCGCCGGGCGAGCGGCAGCGCGGCCGCGACTGCGAGCACGTGCAGCGCCGGCGACGCGTAGCGCAGCACGCGGTGGGAGACGATCATGAGCCCGTAGAGCGGGCCGTAGCCGCGCGGGGAGAGCAGCCCGCCGCGCAGGACGATCGGCCAGGCGTGGCTCATCATGCGGCGCTTGCGCCGCCACTCGCCTTCGATCGTGGGCACCATCTTCTCGGTTGCCCGCGCCTCGGGCACGTAGATCGCGCGCCAGCCGCGCTTGACCATCAGGAACGGAAACGAGAGGTCGTGGCCCATGACGGGGTCGACCTCGACGTAGGCCTCGGGGCGCACGCCGTAGATCGCGCCGTTGCCCGCCGTAACCGACGCCAGCGCCGACTCCTGCGCGCGCAGCCACAGCTCGTAGCGCCAGTAGACGCCCTCCTGGTTGGTCCCGCTGTCGGAGACGAAGCGCACTTGCCCGCACGCGTAGCCGACGGCCGGGTCGGCGAAGACGGCGGCCAGGCGGGTGAGCGCGTCCGGCTCCCAGCTCGCATTGGCGTCCGAGAACGCCAGCAGGTCGCCGCGCGCGGCGCGCACGCCGGCGTCCTGGGCGCGCACCTTGCCGCCGCGCGCGAGCTCGAGCACCTGGTCGGCCCCCGCGGCGCGGGCGCGCTCGGCCGTCCCGTCGGCGTCCGGCCCGGCGCCGCCGTCGACCGCGACGATCAGCTCGAGCCGGTCGCGCGGCCAGTCGAGGGCGAGCGCGTTGCGCACCTTCGCCTCGATCACCGCCTCCTCGCGATGGGCGGCCACGATCAGCGACACCTGCGGCTGTCCGGCGCCGGCCGGGGCCGTGGCCTGCGCAGGACCCCCGAAGCGCCGCAGAAGCGCCAGGAAGGGCCCGTAGAGCGCCTGTGTCCACGCGAGCAGCGCGGCGGACAGCCAGAACACGGCGGCGGCGAGGCGAGACACGGCGCGTGATGCTGGCAGGCGGCACACTCGGGGGCGTGTTGCGCCACCCCGATCCGCCCCTCAGCGACGGCGTCGTCACGCTGCGGGCCAAGACCCGGGCGGACGTCGAGGCGATCGCCGCGGCCGCCGCGGACCCGGAGATCCCGCGCTGGACCCTGGTCCCGAACCCCTACTCGCTCGCCGACGCGCTGGACTGGATCGCGGCCACGGAGCTCGGGCTCGACTCGGGCGTCGGCATCGACTGGCTCGTGGTCGACGCGGAGGACCGCCTGCTCGCCAGCATCGGGCTGATGGGGATCGACCGCGAGCGCGCGATCGGCGAGATCGGCTACTGGGTGGCCCGCGAGGCGCGCGGCCGCGGCGTCGCGACCCGCGCGCTGCGGCTCGTGAGCGCGTGGGCGACGAGCGAGCTCGGGCTCACCACGCTCGAGCTCCTGATCCACGCGGACAACGCGCCGTCGCACGCGGTCGCCCGCGCCGCCGGGTTCACGCACGACGGCGAGCGCCGCACGGCGCCGCGCGAGGGGCTGCCGGAGGGCGACTACCTGTTGTACCGCCGGCATCCGGAGACGTGACGGAGCGGTGGAGCAACGACTGCTCGTGCTGCTGCTGCCCCAGCCCCTCGAGCGCTTCCACCTCGAAGCGCAGGCGCGGGAGCTGCTGCGCGACCCCGGCGCCGTCGCCGTGGATCCCGCGCGGCTCCCGGTCGCCCGCTTCCCGGCCAGCCTCGCCGCGGGCCTCGCCGTCGGCCAGGCGAAGCGGATGCGGCTGCCCGGCACGCCTGCCGCCGTCGCGATCTTCCACCCGCTGCAGTTCTACCTCGGCGGTGCACTGCTGTCGCGCCACCCGACCGCCGAGCTCTGGTACCTGGAGCCCGAGCCGGAGGCGCGCGGCGGGCTCGAGGAGCTGCACGCGGCCACGGCCCAGCGCGCGGCGATCACCTTCCCGGCGACGCCCGGCCTCGACATCACGCCGCTGCGCCTGCGGATGGTGGAGCTCGGGATCCGCTAGCGCGCAGCCGAGCGCACGCGCGGCTTGACCCGCCGCAGCACGTCGACGATGTTGCGCGTGATCTGCGCCACCTCGCGGTCCCGCTCGGCCCGCTTCACCCAGTCGATGAGCCCGACGCGCACCACGTAGCCCTTCTCGAGCCGCGTCGCGGTGAGCGCGGGCAGCGCCGGGCGCGGCCGCTCGCCCTTGGCCTCCGCCTCGGCGCGCTCGGCTTCCGTGACGTCCTGCCCCAGCGCGACGACCACCCTCGCGCGCCGCAGCTCCACCCGCGCCTGGGACTCCTCCAGGCGGCCGAAGGCGGCGACGATGCCGTCCGAGCCGGTCAGCAGGCCGAGGGCGGGGTCGTCGGCGAGCGCGGTCAGCGGCAGCGGGCCCTCCTCGCCGCTGCGCGGGCGCGCGAGCGGCTCGAGCCGCGCGCCGAACGGGTCGGTCGGCGTCGGCTGCGTCGGGCGCGTGAGGCGGTTCGTCCCGACGCGCACGCCGCGGCGCAGGCTCTCGGTGCCGAAGCTCGCGAGCCGCCCGCCGTCCTCGACGTACTGCCGCAGGCGCCGCGCCAGCGTGCCCGGCACCCAGCGCAGCGGCCCGGCGAGCACCACGCCCTCGCGATCGGTGGCGCGCGGGTCGCGGGAGCGGGCGAGCGCGAGGTCGGACGTGAGGTCGTAGCGGATCCGCGCGCGGTCGAGGAAGACGAGCAGCGGCGCGGTCCGGTCGGCGAAGCCAGCCGGCAGCCCCTGGTCGCCGGTGATCACGCGGGGCCACTTCACGGGCCCGCCGGCCTCGAGCGTGTCAGGCAGCCCGTCGCCGTCGTCGTCGACCCTGTCGACGCCGAGCCACGTGATGGCGGGCACGACGACGAGCAGCCGCGCCCGCTCCGGCGCCTGGACGAGAAACGGCACGCGCGCGCTGGAACGACCGGAGCGCAGCTGCAGCAGGTACGCGCCCGACGCGCCGCCGGGCGCGCGCACGGCGAGCGTGCGGCCGGGCAGGGCGCTGCCACGCTTGACCGGCCGCGCGATGCCGACACGGCGGATGCTCCAGCGGTACGAGCGCCGGCGTGCGTCGACGAAGAACTCGACGCGCGCACCGGCGCGCACGGGCTCGAGCGGCGGCTGCGCGCTGATCCGGCGCACGGTGATGCCGGGCTTGCCGCGCACCTGGCCCTGCACCGGCGGGAGCACCGCGGGCGCCGTCCCCTCGTTGCCGGAGCGGTCGCGCACCGCCACGACGACCATGTAGGTGCCCGGCGGGGCGGGCGCGCCGTTCACGAGCCCGTCCCAGAGGCCGCGGCGGCTCCCGCGGCGGCCGCGGAAGCGCGCGACCTCGACGACCGGGCTGACGTCGGTGCGCAGGACGCGGAAGTGCGGCGCGCGCCGGGTGCCGACGCCGCGCGCGCGGATCACGAAGACACCGGGCACCGGGCCGGCGATCGGCGGCGTGACCGAGAGCACGACCGGCCGCGGGGGACTCGTGTCGACGTTGAACGAGCCGGCCGCGATCACCGTGCGGCCGGTGCGCCGCAGCCCGACCTGCATCCGGTAGAGCCCGTCCGAGGCTCGCACCCCCGTATCGGTGCGGCCGTCCCACACCACCCGCACCGGCGTGCCCGGCCGGGCCTCGATGCCGTCGGTCAGGCGCCGCACGCGCTCGCCGTCGCGGTCGACGATGGTGACGGTCACGCGGCCCCCCTCCGTGACCGTGAAGGCGATCCGGTTGACGTCGCGGCGGCCGTCCCCGTTGGGCGAGAAGAAGCGCTTGACCTGCGTGATCTCCGCCACCGACTCGGCGCTCTTGAGGCGCTGGGCGACGAAGAACGCCCCGAACGTCGCCGCCACCAGCAGCGCGAAGACGACGCGGGCGAACCGGGTCAATGTGGGGCTGGATGGTTGATTCCGCGGCCGCCGTGCCCGGATGTGCGTGTCCCGTGGATGCAGGGCGGTGCACGCAGAAGGGGGACAGTGGCAGAGCCACGGACCCCTTCCTGCGGGTGCCGATCCTGCGCCGCGGGACGCGTGCAGCCGGGTACGGGGGTCGTGGAATCAACCATCTAGGGAGCCTTGTCGCTGCCGACCACGACCGCGACGTCCGCGCGCTCGCCGGCCAGCGCCTGCGTCTCGGCGTCCATCAGGCGCAGGTCGGAGATGTTCAGCTCGCGGCCGATGTTGCGCGCCTGGGTGCGCGCCGCGCGGCGGTAGAAGACGGTGGAGGCGGCGCGCTGCTGGTCGGTGAAGTCGCCCGTGGAGCCGCGCTTGTAGCCGCTGCCCGCGAGCTTGTCGATCGTCTGGGAGGCCAGCCCGTTGACGGTGGTGCCGTTGAAGACGGCGACGGTGGTGTCGGCACGGCTCGTGGACGACCCGCCGCCGCCGGCCCCGCTCGAGGTCGCGCCCTCGGCCGGCTCCGCGGTCGGCGCCGCGGTCTGGTTGGGCGTGGTCGGCGTGTCGTCGCCGCCGAGCAGCTGCGTGGCGGCGTAGACGCCGAGCGCGGCGATGACCGCGGCGACGCCGCCGGCGACCGCCCAGCGCCGGCCGGCGCGGCCGGAGGTGGCCGGCGCCGCGGGCGGCAGCGGTCGGCGAGGAGGCAGCGTCGGGGCCGCGCGGCGGGGGGAGGCCGACGGCGCGGCGGCGCGCACCGGCATCGCGGGCGCGGGGCGCTTCGGTGCGGGCGCGTCGGACCCGGGGGCCTCAGCGACGGGAGCGGGGGCCGGGGTGGCGCTCGCGACGCCGGCCGCCGTGCTCGGGCGCGGGAACGCGGGCCGCTCGGAGCCTGCCGGCTGGGCGCCGTTCGTGGGCGCCGCGGCGGCGGGCGCAGGCTCCTCGTCGCCGGCGTCTGCATCGTCGGTGTCGGTGTCGGTGTCGGCGTCCTCGGCCTCGTCGCGGAGGTCGTCGTCGTCGCGCTCGGCGGCCTCGGGCTCGTCGGCCTCCTCGTCCTCGGCGACCGCCTTCGCCTCGGCCTCGGGCGGGAGCGCGGCGACCGGGCGCTTGCCGTCCTCGGTCAGCGGCCCCTCGACCACCGGCGGCTCGCCGTCGTCGTCGGACGCCGCCTCGCCCTCGGGGCGCTCGGCCACGGCGGTGGCGGCACCCACCGGCACGGCCGCGCTCACGGTGCCGGAGCGCCCACCGGCCGCGGTGGCGGCGGCCAGCTGGGCCGGCGCGGCCTGCCCGACCGCGGCGGGCTCGGGGCGGCGGCGCGCGGCCTCGGCGGCGGCCAGCGCGGCCTCCTCGACTTCGCGGGCGCGCTCCGGTGCACGGCCCGCCCACTCGCGCAGGCGCTTGACTTCACGAGCCTGCGCGAAGTAGAGCAGCGAGAGTATTGCCAGGCCGAAGAAGGCGGCGATCCCGACGTACGTGCCGTACTTCTCAACCTGGTCCTGGAGCGAGAGCGCGAGGAGGACCATGAAAGCCGAGGCAGGAGTCTAGGCGGTGGCCCCGTCGGCTTGGTCGGCCGCAGGAGACGAGGTCAGGACGACAGGCTCCTCGGGCTCGAGCCGCAGGCTCGCGAGCTGGGCGACGACGGACGCGAGCCCGGCCGGGTCGCCCTCGAGGGTGAGCAGCCCGATGCGGTCGAACGTCTCCTCCACCCAGGCGGGGTCGATCCGCGGCCGGTCGGCGCGCAGGATCCGCTGGGCCGGTGTCGGCTGCGGGTGCTCGTAGGGGTTGAAGAGCTCCTCGTGGAGCTTCTCGCCGGGGCGCCGGCCGACGATCTCGATGCTGATGTCGCGACCCGGCGTGAGTCCCGAGAGGCGAACCATGTCCCTCGCCAGCTCGAGGATCGAGACGGCCTCGCCCATCTCGAGCACGAACACCTCGCCGCCGGAGGACAGCGACCCGGAGCGGATCACGAGCTGCACCGCCTCCGGGATCGTCATGAAGTAGCGCGTCATCATCGGGTCGGTGACCGTGACCGGCCCGCCCGCCGCGATCTGGCGCCGGAAGATCGGCACCACGGAGCCCGAGGACCCGAGCACGTTGCCGAAGCGCACGCTGGCGAAGCGCGTCTCGGGGTAGCGCGAGTCGGCCGCCTCGATCGCCCACTCCGCGAGCGCCTTGGAGGCGCCCATCACGGTCGCCGGCTCGACGGCCTTGTCGGTCGAGATGAGGATGAAGATGCTCACCCCGGAGTCCCCGGCGACGCGCGCCATGACCCGCGTGGCGAGCGCGTTGTTGCGCACCGCCTCGACCGGATTGCCCTCCATCAGCCCGACGTGCTTGTAGGCGGCGGCGTGGAAGACGACGGCGGGGCGGTGCTCGGCGAACACCTCGCGCATCCGCTCCTCTTCCTTGCAGTCGGCCAGCACGGAGACGGTGTTGAGCGCGTGGCGGTCCTCGACGAGCTCGCGCTGGATCTCGAACAGGTTGTCCTCGGCGTGGTCGAGCAGGATCAGCCGGCTCGGCCCGACGCGCGCGATCTGGCGGCAGAGCTCCGAGCCGATCGAGCCGCCGGCGCCGGTGACGAGCACGCAGCGGCCGGTGAGGTACTCGCCCACGCGCTCGATCTCCATCCGCACGGGGTCGCGGCCGAGCACGTCCTCGACCTTGATCTCGCGCACCTGGCGCATCAGCCGGCCGCCGGTCTGCAGCAGCTCGAACACCGTCGGCATCGTCCGCACCGGCACGCCGCGATCGCGGCAGGCGGCGACCACCTTGCCGCGCAGCGTCCCCGGCGCCGAGGGGATGGCGATCAGCACCTCCGCCGGCTCGACGTCGTCGAGCACCCGCCCCAGCTCGCGGGTCGTGCCGAGCACCTCGAGCCCGCGGTCGATGCGCGCGCCCTGCTTGCGCGGGTCGTCGTCGATGAAGCCGAGGGGCCGGTAGCCGAGCTCCGGGTTGCGCATGATCTCGCGCAGCAGCAGGCGCCCGCCGTCCCCCGCGCCGACGATCAGGACCGAGCGCGCATCCTTGCGCAGGCGCGAGCCACGCAGCGGCCGCTCGTAGGCGGCGTGCACGATGAAGCGCGCCCCGCCGAGGAAGACGAGCATGAGCAGGCCGTAGAGGACGAGCACCCCAGTCGGGATGTTCACCGACACGAACCCGCGCGGCGGCGCGAACAGCAGCTTCGGCTGCACCACCACGACGTAGGCGACGAGCGCGAGCACGCAGGCCAGCGACGCCTGCGCGATCCGCAGGTACGCGCTCTGCGACGAGTAGCGCATCCAGTGCCGGTAGACGCCGAACAGGGCGAGGATCGCGACGCTGCCGATGACCGCGAAGCCGAGCGTCCGCACGAACAGGTCGTGGTAGAGCTCGGGCACGCCGCCGGCTCCGTCGAAGCGGAGGCGATAGGCGAGGAAATAGGCCAGCGCGACCAGCCCGGCGTCCAGCGCGACCTGCGGAGCGGAGTGGCGATGGACGGGAAAGGCCGCGGTGCTGAGCCGGCGGCGCATCAGCGCATCCTATTCGCGACCACGGCGTGCGCGGCCTCGGACACCTCGGCGACCTGCTCGCGGCTGAGCACGGGGCTCATGGGGATCGCGAGATGGGTGCGGGCGAGCTCGTCCGTGACGGGCAGCTCGACGGCGCCGAACTCGCGCATGGCGGGCTGGCGGTGGGTCGGCACGCGGTAGTAGGCCTTGTGGCCGATCTCGGCCGCCTGCAACGCGGCGGCGAGGTCGTCGGCGCGCGGGTGGCGGACGACGTAGAGGTGCCAGGCGGGAGTGCAGCCGGCGGCGGGCTGCGGCAGCTGCGCGACCTCGCCGAGGTCGGACTCCTCGTAGGCGGCGGCGGCCGCGCGGCGGCCGTCGCACCAGGCGTCGAGGTACGGCAGGGTGACGCGCAGGAGCGCGGCCTGCAGCTCGTCGAGGCGCGAGTTGTAGCCGACCAGCTCGAAGCTCTCCTTGTCGCGCGAGCCGTGGAAGCGCAGCATCCGCACGCGCTCGTCGAGCGCCTCGTCGCTCGTGACGACGGCGCCGGCGTCCCCGAACGCGCCGAGGTTCTTTGACGGGAAGAACGAGAAGGTCGCGACCGTGCCGAGCGAGCCGGCCCGGCGGCCCTCTGCGGTGAGCGCCCCGGCCGCCTGCGCGGCGTCCTCCACCACCGGCACCCCGAGCGCCTCGATCTCCTCCACCGGCGCGACGTTGCCGAACAGGTGCACGACGATCACCGCCTTCGTGCGCGGCGTCATGGCGGCCTGCACGGTCTCCTGCGTGACGCAGAACGTGTCGGGATCGACGTCGCAGAACACGGGCCGCGCGCCGGTCGGTGGGATCGCCTCGGCCGACGCGTAGAAGGTGAACGAGGGCACGATCACCTCGTCGCCGGGGCCGACGCCGAGCGCCCGCAGCGCCAGCGTCAGCGCGTCGGTGCCGTTGGCGACGCCGATCGCGTGGCGCGCGCCGAGGGAGGCCGCGAACTCCTCCTCGAAGCCCCTGACCTCCGGGCCGAGGATGTAGCGGCCGCTGTCGAACACCTCGCCCAGCTTGGCGACGAGCTCGTCGCGCAAGGGCGCGAGCGGTGTCGCGGTGTCGAACAGGGGTACCGGCATTGAAGGCGAACAGCCTAATCGCCGATACTGTCTGCGCCTGATGTTCACCTCCCAATCACTGCGCGCCGTGGTCCGTCCGGGTGACCTTGCGGTTCGCGAGCAGCGCTTGGATGACGTCGTGCATCAGATGGACCTCAAGGGGTCCGTCGCGGACGCCAACGCGCCCGAGCTCGAGCGGCGCATCGACGCCGCGCTGGCCGGCGGCGTGCGCTGGCTGATCGTCGACCTCGGCGACGCCAACCCGGTCGGCGACGCCGCCCTGCGGGCGCTGTCGAGCGCGGTCACCGAGCTGCGCTCGCGGCGCGGCGAGCTGATCCTCGCCGGCGCGCCGCCCGACGTCGGGCGGCGAGTGAACGAGTACGAGGTCGCCCGCCGCCCGGCGCTGGCCGCGAACGTCGACCAGGCGATCATGATCCTCAAGATGCTGCGCCCCAAGACGGCCGTCGACCGGCCGACGCCGCGCGCCAAGCAGCGCATCTCTTCGCTGACGCTTCCGCGCATCGAGCCTCGCGGCAACGGCTGAGCTTCTAGCCTGGGCGCGTGCTCTTCCCCGCCGCGTCCCTGACCGACCCGATCGTGCAGTTCGCCGTCGACGTGATCGACAAGCTCGGCCTGCCCGGGATCTTCGCGCTGATGGTGGCCGAGAGCGCGTGCATCCCGATCCCCTCCGAGGCGACGTTCCTGTTCGCGGGCTTCAACGTCGCCAACGGCGAGTACTCGATGCTCGCCGTCGTGGCCGTCGGGACGTTCGCCAACGTCGTCGGCTCGTGGATCGCCTACGCCGTCGGCTACTACGGCCGCGTCGACATCCTCGAGAAGTACGGGAGCAAGCTCCACATCAAGCCGAGCCACCTGAAGTGGGCCGACGACTGGTTCGAGAAGTACGGATCCTGGACGGTGTTCCTGACCCGCATGCTGCCGATCATCCGCACCTTCATCTCGCTCCCCGCGGGCGTCGCGCGGATGCCGTTCTGGCGCTTCACGATCCTGACCACGCTGGGCTGCATCCCGTGGATCTTCATGCTCACGTTCATCGGCAGGGAGGCCGGCGACCGCTGGGAGACCTGGAAGGACTCCCTGCACTACGTCGACTACGCGATCGCGGCGATGATCGTCGTCGGCGTCGCCTACCTGCTCCTGCGCAGCCGCCGCAACCGCAACAAGCCTGAGGCGGCCGGGGAGCCGGCCGCCGATGCGTCGCACTGAGGTCGTCGCACTCGGGCTGCTGCAGGGCCCGGCCGAGCTGCTCCCGATCTCCTCGTCGGGCCACGTGGCCGCGCTGCCCTGGCTGCTGGGCTGGGAGCACGCGCAGCTCGACGGCGCGCGGCGCAAGGAGCTCGAGGTGGCGTTGCACGCCGGTGGCGCCGTCGCGCTGCTGGTGGGCCTGCGCCGCGAGCTGCTGGCGCTGCGGATCGACGTCGCCGTGCTCTCACTGCTCCCCGCCGTCGGGCTCGCGTTCGCGGCCGAGCGCTGGATCGAGACGCGCCTCGGCGGCCCGCGCTCGCTCGCGGCGGGCCTGGCGGCGGGCTCGGTCGCGCTCGTGCTGGCCGATCGGGCGCCGCAGGAGCGCCGGGAGGAGGACGCCGGTCCGCGCGACGGGCTGCTCCTCGGGCTCGCCCAGGCGTGCGCGCTCGTGCCCGGTGTCTCGCGCTCCGGCGCGACATTGGCCGCCGCGCGGGCGCTGGGGTTCGCCCGGCCCGACGCGGTCCGGCTCTCCCGCGGCATCGGCGTCCCGGTGCTGGCCGGCGCGGCGGCGCTGAAGGGGCTGCGGCTGATCCAGCGGCGCCCGGACCGCGAGGAGCTCACCACGCTGGCGGCCGGCGCGGGCGCTGCCTGCGCCGCCACGCTCGTGGCGCTTCCGCTCGCGCGCACGCTCGAGAGCGGGCAGCCACTCACGCCCTGGGCGGCCTACCGCTGCCTGCTGGCGGGCGTCCTGCTCGTACGCGACAATCGCTCGCGATGAACGGCGCCTACGCGCAGTCGGGGGTGGACACGGGCGCGGCCGACCGCGGCGTCGCCGCACTCGTCGGCGTGCTGCGGACGATCGACACCGGCCGCGGCTCGCGCTCAGTGCTGCCCTCGGGCCACTATGCAGCCGTGCTCGAGGTCGCGCCGAACCTCGGGATCGCGGTCGGCACCGACGGTGTCGGCTCCAAGCTGATCGTCGCCGAGCAGACCGGCCGCTACGACACGGTCGGGATCGACTGCGTCGCCATGAACGTCAACGACATCATCTGCGTGGGCGCGGAGCCGATCGCGCTGCTCGACTATCTCGCGGTCGAGCAGGTCGAGCCCGACGTGATGGAGGCGATCGGGATCGGGCTGAAGGCCGGCGCCGAGGCGGCCGGGGTGGAGATCCCGGGCGGCGAGGTGGCCGTGCTCCCGGACCTGATCCGCGGCCATCCCTCGCCGCACGGCTTCGACCTGACGGCGGCCTGCTTCGGCACCGTCGCGCTCGACGCGCTGATCACCGGCGCGGCCTGCGAGCCGGGCGACGCGCTGATCGGCCTGCCCTCCTCGGGCCTGCACTCCAACGGCTACTCGCTCGCCCGCGCGGTGCTGGGGGAGCTCGAGCTCGACGCGCGGCCCGCGGAGCTGGGCGGGGCGAGCGTCGCTGACGCGCTGCTCGAGCCGACCGTGATCTACGTGCGAGCGGTGCTCGAGCTGCTGCGCTCGGAGCTCGACGTGCGCGGGCTGGCGCACATCACCGGCGGCGGGGCGCTGAACCTGGTCCGCCTGCACGCCGACGTCGGCTTCCAGATCGACCGGCCGCTGCCGGTCCCGCCGGTGTTCGGCCTCGTGCAGGCGCTCGGCGCGGTCCCCGACGCGGAGATGTGGGAGGTCTTCAACATGGGCTGCGGCTTCTGCGTCGTCGTGCCCGCCGACGAGGCCGCCGCAGCGGTGGCGCTGCTGGAGCGCCGGCACCCGGGCGCGGCGCAGATCGGCACGGTCACGGCCGATGCGGACCGCGTGAGCGTGCCCGCGCTCGGCCTGACCCTGGCCTAGCTCTTCTCGTCTTCGACCTCGGGCTCGCCCTCGCCCTCGCCGGTGGCCTCCGTGGCGTCCTCGACGTCCTCGTTCCTGCCGGCGCCGGGGACCGACGGGTCGCGCTTCTTGGCGTCCCAGTCGTCCTTCGCAGCGTGAATGTCGTCGTCGAGGTCATCCTGCTGCTTCTCCATTTCGGCGAGCTCGAACTCGAGCTCCGCCCCGCGCTCCTCGTGGCCTTCCACCATCAACCCTCCCGCGCGGCGGCGTCCTCCGCCTCACCGCGCTCCTTGAGCTTCGCTTGCAAATACTCCGCCCGCTCGGCGCGGCGCTCGTGCTGCTCGGTCTCGGGCTCGTCGAGCGCGGCCTCGGCGCGGGCGTGCTCCGTGCGCTCGCGCTGGATCTGCTCGAGCCGCAGCTCCTCGGTCTCCGGGTCCGGCATCGTTGCGAGCGTATCGCTCCGCCGCCGCTCGAGGCGGAGCTCGTTGACCACCGCGCCGCCGAGGATGATCAGCGCCAGTGCGTAGAACCAGACGAGCACGATCAGGACGAACACGAGCGTGGTGCGCAGCCCGGCGAAGCTCGAGATGTTCGTGAGGTAGAACGGGAAGCCGTAGTCGATGCTGAAGATCGCGAGCGTCGCACCGAGCGCGCCCGGCCACACGCCGTGCCACGCGACGGGGGTGTTCGGCACGGTGCGGTAGATCGTCGCGAGCGTGCCGAAGTTGACGAGCATGCCCGCGGCGAGGGAGATCGTCCACAGCGCGTCGCGGTCCGACAGCCCGAACGGCAGGTCGTCGCGACGGGCGAGCAGGAGCGACTGCAGGGTCGGCACCGCGACAGTGGCAGCGAAGAACACCAGCACGAGGCCGAGCATCCCGAGCCCGAAGAGCTTCTGGCGCACCCAGGTGCGGCACGGCACGGCGTAGATGCGGCAGAACGCGGTGTCGAGCGCGCCCCAGAACGACGTGGCGATCCAGACGCTGGCGATGAAGGCGACGATGCCGACGGTCGTCGACGAGTCGCGGACCTCGCGCAGGGCCTGGGTCAGCGTCGTCTCGGTGGCGCTCGGGAACAGCTCCTGCAGGTCGGTCAGCACCGAGCGCTCGAGCTCCGGCGCGCAGAGCACCTGTCCCGCCACGAAAAGGGCGATCAGCGCGACCGGGAAGATCGACAGCAGGAGGCTGTAGGCGACCATCCCGGCGAGACCGGTGAGGTTGTCCGTGTAGGCCTTCACGTAGAACCGCTTCAGGCCACCGCCGAGCCACCGCATCGCTACAGCATGCCCGCCGGGCCAGCCGGTGTGGCACGGCCTGCGGTGGGTACGGTTGGGTCCAGCACCCCGAACGCGCCCGAGAAGGAGCAACCAGACAGCCATGGCCCGATCTTCATTCCGCCGCTTCCTGCTCGTCGGCGGCGCCCTCGCCGCCGCGGCGGCCGGCGCCTACGTCAAGCGTGAGCGCATGCGCGAGCTGCTACCGGGCGGCTCGAGCTCTGAGCCTTCGTCGTCCAGCCCGCCCGCCCCGCCGGTGCAGTCGAACTACGACGCGCCCGGGCCGCCCGCCAACACTGCCACGCCGGTGCCGGCGCCCGACCCCGTCGTGGCGCCCGACCCGGCGCGCTCGGACCCGATCGAGGAGCAGGCGATCCCGGCCGACGACCCGCAGGCGGTCGAGGCCGCCGTCGATGCGGCCGCCGCCGACGCGCTGGCCGACGGGATCCGCGCCGCCGACGATGCCGGTCAGCAGCACGCACCTGAGCCGATCGACGAGGAGGCCGAGGAGCAGGCCGCGGCCGCGGAGGCCGCCGCCATCGGCGGCTCGCCCGGCCAGGACTACGCCGGCTCCGAGATCGACGAGCCGATCACCGAGGCCGAGCGCCCGCTCGCCGAGGCCGGCGAGGGTGTCTCCGAGGGCCAGGAGCAGGCCGAGGCCGAGCTCGAGGAGAACGCCACGGTCGGCGACGGCGTGTCCGACGCCGAACGCCAGATCGACGACACGATCGAGGCCGCGAGCAACCCGGCGGTCGGCGAGACGCCCGAGGGCCCCACGCCCACGCAGGACCCGGAGTCCGACGACGACGTCCCCGGCGGCGACTGGGAGACGTGGTCGGGAGGCGCGGTCAAGCCGCAGTAGTGGTCCGTCTCGTGACCGTGCGTCATTCCGGGTCGAGGGTTACGAGACGGGGCACTAAGCGACAGAAAACGCACGCAGGACTCAAGGGCGGCACCCCTCGGTCCGATGCAGTGCATGCCGACCCACCGACGGGCCGGGCCCACCCCTCCACGCACGCGACCGCATCAAGGAGCGCCACAGATGTCCCGTCTCTTCCGTTTTCTCCTCCTGCTGGCCGGCGCCGGCGCCCTGATCGCCGCCGCGCGCCATCTCAGCCGCCGCAGCCGCGAGCAGCAGCAGCCGTTCTTCGCGGACGCCCACACTGCGCCCGCTCCCACCCCTGCCTTCGTGGCCCCGGAGCCCATCGCCGAGGCGGTAGTCGTCCAGGAGCCCGTCGTGGCCGAGGAGCCCATTGTGGCCCCCGAGCCCTCCTACGCCGCTGAGCCCGTCATTGAGCCTGTCGCCGAGGCCGCGCCGGTCATGGAGCCCGTCGTCATGGCCGAGATGCCCGTCGTCGAGGCCGCGCCGGTCATGGAGCCCGTCGTCGTCGCGGAGGAGCCCGTCGTCGGGACCGAGCCGGTGATGGAGCCTTTCGTCGCCGACGAGCCCTCCTACGCCGCTGAGCCGGTCATGGAGCCCGTCGCCGCCGATGAGCCCTCCTACGCCGCGGAGCCCCTCATGGAGCCCGTGATGGCCGAGGAGGCCGTCGTCGAGGCCGCGCCGGTCCTGTTCGACCAGCCCGCCGTGGTCGTCGAGGAGGAGGTTGTCGCGGCCCCCGAGCTGATGCCGCTCGAAGAGCCGGCCGCCGTGGAGCCCGTCTGGCAGGCCGAGGAGGCCGAGGTCGACTCGTTCGTCGCCGACGACAGCGTCCGCGGCCCGTTCGCGCTCGAGGACGACTCCGAGGAGGCCGTGACGGAGTCCGTCATCGCCGCGCCCGCCGAGGACGCCGCCGACGCGTGGTTCGTGGCCGACGTTCAGGAGCCGGCCGCGCAGGACGAGCCCGCGGCCAAGACCGACACCTGGTCCGGGCGCGCCATCGGCTCGTAGCCTCCGCACAGAATGCTCGCAGTTTCCGAGCGCCGGGAACGTCCGAAGTGGACGTTGCCGGCGCTCGTTTTGCTTCCAGCACGCCGTTTGCATGTCTTTGCTTCCGCGATCTTTTCAAATGCAAGCTTAAGCGGGCGTGAGGACACAGCCGAGACGGGCGCCGCGTAGGCCACAATACGTTCCAGACACGGATGAGCACGCTCGTCGGCATGCAGCTGAACGGTCGGTACCGGCTGGACGCCCAGATCGGCTCCGGCGGGATGTCGACGGTCTACCGCGCGTTCGACTCCGTGCTCGAGCGGCGCGTCGCGGTCAAGCTGATGCACCGTGAGATCGCGGCCGATACCGACCAGCTCGAGCGCTTTCGCCGCGAGGCGCGCGCCGTCGCCCAGCTGAGCCACCCCCACATCGTCGGCGTGATCGACGCGGGCGAGGAGGACGGGCGGCCCTACATCGTCTTCGAGTACGTCGAGGGCGAGACGCTCAAGGACCGCATCCGCCGCATGGGCCCGCTGCCGGTCGACGAGGCGATCGCCTACGCCATCGAGATCTCGCGGGCGCTGGAGGCGGCCCACGCCCGCCACATCGTCCACCGCGATGTCAAGCCCCAGAACGTGCTGATCGACGAGGAGGGCTCGGCCAAGGTCACCGACTTCGGCATCGCCCGCTCACTCGACGAGGAAGGCCTGACCGCCGACGGGCGCGTGCTCGGCACCACGGACTACGTCTCCCCCGAGCAGGCGCTCGGCCACGACGTCAACGGCCAGTCCGACCTCTACTCGCTCGGCGTCGTGCTGTTCGAGATGCTCACCGGCGACGTCCCGTTCCACGGCGAGAACCAGGTCGCGGTGGCGATGAAGCACGTGCGCGAGGACCTGCCCGACGTGCAGATGCGGCGACCGGAGGTGTCCGCGGGCCTCGCGGCGATCCTCGACCGGATGACCGACAAGCACCTCGAGCACCGCTACCCCGACGCGCAGACGCTCGAGGTCGACCTCGAGGACGCGCTCGCCGCCGAGGCCGCACGCTCGGGCCGCTCCACCGGCGAGGCCACGGCGGTGATCGCCACGCTCCCCGAGAGCGCCAAGCGCCGCCTGCCGCTGCGGATGCGGCGCCGCTTCCCGCTGTTCGCGGTCATCGCCGCGCTGCTGCTCGTGAGCGCCGCGCTCGCAGTCCTCGTGATCGGCGGCCTCGAGCGGACCGAACGCGGCACCGGCCAGGGCAAGGTCAAGGCCCCGCCCGGCACCAAGGTCGTCTCGGTCAAGCGCACCTCGGCGCAGGACTTCGACCCGCTCGGCGATGACGACGAGCACGCCGACGAGGCGCGCCTTGCGGTCGACAAGGACCCGGGCACGTCGTGGACCACGGAGAGCTACAGCGGCGCAACGCTGGCCGGCAAGCAGGGCGTCGGGCTCTATGTCGACGCCGCGCCGGGGGTCGCCGCCACGGCGATGCTGATCGAGACGCCCAAGCCCGGCTGGCAGGTAAAGATCCACGTCGCGCCCGACGGCAACGCGCCCGACGGCGCGCCGGGTGTGGACAAGGACTGGCGCGAGGTGGGGGGCGGCAAGGTCAAGCGCAAGCGCCAGCGCTTCAAGCTGCGCACGAGCGGCAAGGCCTACCGCTACTACCTCGTCTGGATCACGAAGCTGCCCGCAGGCGCCGAGCGCGTCGAGATCACCGACGTCTCGCTGTTCCGCAACAGCGGCTCCTAGAAGGCGTGGCCGCGCTCGGCGCGGTGGCGCTCGAGCCCGTAGCCCAGCAGCCGGTCGCAGACGTCCGGGAACGGCACGCCGGTGGCCTCCCACATCTTCGGGAAGCCGCTGGTGGCGGTCATGCCCGGCAGCGTGTTGAGCTCGTTGACGAGCACGCGCTCGTCCTCGACGAAGAAGTCGACGCGCGCGAGCCCGGCGCAGCCGACGCGCAGGAACGTCTCGCGCGCCAGTCGGCGCACCTCCTCGATCACGTCGTCGCCGATCCGCGGCGGGATCGCGAGCTCGACGCCTCCCGGCGAGTACTTGGCCTCGTAGTCGTACCAGTCGGCGCCCTGCAGGACGACCTGCGCCGGGACTGAGGTCTCGGGGTCGCCGAGCCCTGTCACCGAGCACTCGACCTCGATCCCCGGCGAGAACGCCTCGGCGATCACGAGCCCGTCGTGGCCGAACGCCGTCTCGAGCGCCGGCTCGAGCGCAGCGGAGGAGGAGACCTTCGAGATGCCCACGGAGGAGCCCAGCCGCGCCGGCTTGACGAACAGGGGCAGCCCCAGCGCCGCCAGCCGCTCCCGCACGGCCTGCGCATCGTCGCGCCACTCCGTCTCGAGCACCGCGGCGTAGGCCACCTGCGGGACGGCTGCGGCGGCGAGCACCTCCTTGAACACGATCTTGTCCATGCACAGCGCGGAGGCGAGGACCCCGGCACCGACGTAGGCGGCGTCGAGCAGCTCGAGCAGGCCCTGGATCGTGCCGTCCTCGCCGAACGGGCCGTGCAGGACCGGGAAGACGACATCGGCGCCGAGCAGCCCGCCACCGGGCACGAGCGCCAGGGAGACGCCGCCCGGCCCCGTCCAGCCGCCGTCGCGCTCCAGCCGCACGGTCTCCACCTCGTGGCCGCCCGCGCGCAGCGCCTCGGTCACCGTGGCAGCCGAGTCGAGCGAGACGTCGTGCTCGGACGAGCGCCCGCCCGCGAGGACGACGACCCTCAAGGCGTCGGCGTGGGCGTGGCGCCCGGATCGGGGTCGAGGTTCTCCGGCGGCTCGAAGCGCCCGATCGTGAGGATCACCCGCGACCCCTCGTCGCGCATCTCGCCCGACGGCGGGTTCTGCTCGAGCACGACGCCGTCGCCTTCGGGGGTGTCGACCGTCTGCTCGCGTCGGCGGACGCGGAAGCCGGCGGCTTCCACCAGCCGGGCCGCGTCGGCGGCCTCCTCGCCGAGCACGTCGGGCACCTCGATCTGCTCCGGCTCCTTCGCGATCGTCAGCGTCACGGTCGTGCCGCGCGTGACCGACGCGCCGGCAGCGGGGCTCATCTGCAGCACGGTGCCGGGCTCCTCCTCCGCGTCCTCCCGCTCGCTGAAGGTGACCTGCAGCCCGCGCGCCTCGAGCAGCCGCTCGGCCTCGTCGCGATCCTTGCCGACCACGTCGACCACCTCGACCTTGCGCGGCCCGCGCGAGACGACGAGCGTGACGGTGCGGCCGCGCTCGAGGCGCGAGCGCGCCGACGGCGACGTCTCGATCACCCGGTTCGACGGCACGTCCTCGTTGAAATCACGGCGCACGTCGACGCGGAAGCCCGCCGCCTCCAGCCGCCGCTCGGCCTGCGCGCGCGGCGAGCCGCGCACGAACGGGATCGTCCCGTCGCCGGGGCCGCTCGAGACGATGATCGTCACCGTCGCGCCCTCCTCCGCCTGCTGGCGCGGCTGCGGCCGCTGGGTGGTGACGCGATCCTCCGGCACGCTGTCGGAGCGCACGTTCTCGATCTTGGGCTCGAAGCCGCGGTTCTGCAGGATCTGCGCGGCGGTCGCCGAGCGCCGGCCGACCACATCGGGCACGGCGACCTTCTCCGGCACGAGCAGCAGATAGGCGCCGACCGCGATCGCGGCGAGCGCCAGCAGGACCAGCAGGATCCACAGCCAGCGCAGGTTGCGGCGGTCGGCCGCCTCGAGGTCCGCCACCGCCGCCGGCAGGCCGGGGTAGGTCCCGGTGTGCGGCGCCACCCGCGTGTACTCGCCGGTGCCGGGCGGCACGCCGCGGACCTGCTCGAGCGCGCGGATGAACTCGTCGGCGTCGGCGAAGCGGTAGGCGGGGTCCTTCTGGAGCGCGCGCGTGACGACGTCCTCGAGTTGCGGCGAGACTTGCGGGCTCAGCTGCGACGGCGGCACGGGCTCCTCGGAGACCTGCTTGAGCGCGATCGTGACCGCGGACTCCGCGTCGAACGGCACGCGGCCGGTCAGCAGCTCGTAGAGCACCACGCCGATCGAGTAGAGATCCGAGCGCGCGTCGACCGGATGGCCCTGGGCCTGCTCGGGCGAGAGGTACTGCGCCGTGCCCATGATCGAGCCGGTCTCCGTCATGTCCGAGGCGCCGGCGCGCGCGATCCCGAAGTCCGTGACCTTCGCGCGGCCCTCGTCGTCGACGATCACGTTGTGGGGCTTGATGTCGCGGTGCACGATCCCGCGGCGGTGCGCGAACCGCGCGGCCTTCAGGATCTGGAGCACGAGGTCGATCGCGCGGTCGGGGTCGAGCGCGCCGTCCTGGCGAACGACCTGCTTGAGCGACCGGCCCTCCAGGAACTCCATCGCGATGTAGTAGGTGTCGTCGAACTCCCCGCGGTCATAGACGGCGACGACGTTGGGGTGCTGCAGCCCCGCCGCGCTGGATGCCTCGCGGCGGAAGCGCTCGACGAACTCCGCGTCCTCGGCGAAGCGGCGGTAGAGCAGCTTCAGCGCCACCCGGCGGCCGAGCTGGAGGTCCTCGGCGCAGTAGACGTCCGCCATGCCGCCGGAGCCGATCCGGTTGACCACCTTGTAGCGCTCGTCGACGACGGTGTCGCGCGCGATCCCGTGCACGCTCATTCGCCGAGCGCCTCGAGCACGGCCTTCGCGACCGGGGCGGCGTCCACGCCGCCCGTGCCCTGGATCCGCTCGAGCACCACGGCGACCGCGAACTCGTCGGTGAACCCGATGAACCACGCATCGTTGATGTCGCGCTCGACGTCGATCTCCGCGGTGCCCGTCTTGCCGGCCAGATCGACGCCCTCGAGCGCCGCCGCCGTGCCGGTGCCCTCCTCGACGACCTTCTTCATCATCGCGGTCAGGTCGCGAGCCGTGTCCTCGCTGATGACGCGCTCGGCCCGCTCCCCCTCGATCTCGTCCTGCGTGCGCCCGTCCGGGTCGACGATCTTCTGCGTGATGTGCGGCTCCATCCGCACGCCGCCGTTGGCGATCGTCGCGGCCACCGTCGCCATCTGCAGCGGCGTGACGAGCAGCTTGTCCTGGCCGATCGCCATGCGCCCGACGTCGATCTTGCTCGAGTTCGGCGACAGCAGCCTGCCGTTCTCGCGCTCGCCCGACGCCAGCAGCTGGCCGGACGGCAGGTCGATCGGCGGCTGCTTGTAGAAGCCGAACTTCGTCATGTACTCGCCCATTGTCTGCTTGCCGAGCTCCTCGCCGACCTCGGCCCACACGGTGTTGACCGATTTGGTGAGCGCCTCCGTGAGCGTGATGTCACCGAAGTCCTCGCCGCCGAAGTTGTTGAGCGGCACGCCGGAGACCTTCTTGCCGTTCGCGCCGTTGACCGTCGAGTCCGGTTTGTACTTGCCCGAGTCGAGCGCCGCGGCGGCCGTCACCGCCTTCATGGTGGACCCCGGCGGATAGCCCGACTGCGTCGCGCGGTTGACGATCGGCGAGTTCGCCTCGTCGGTCGCCAGCGCCTTGAACTTGTCCCCGTCGTCGAGCCCGTTGGGGTCGTAGGAGGGGTTGGAGACCATCGCCAGCACCGCGCCGTTGGACGGATCGAGCGCCACGACCGCGCCCTTGCGGCCCTTCAGCGCGTCCACCGCGGCCTGCTGCGCCTCGGAGTTGAGCGTCGTGCGGATCGAGTCGCCCACCCCGCGCTCGCCCAGCAGCGAGTCGACCGCGCCGATCAGCTCGGTCCGGCGGCCCGTCAGCGGGTCGTTGCGGAACTGCTCGAGGCCGGAGCGCCCGATGCTCGTGAACGAGTAGCCGATGACGTGCGCGAACAGCTCGCCGGTGGGGTAGCGGCGCGCGTAGCGCTCCGCGTCGATCTTCGCGCTGCGAGCCAGCACCTTGCCGTCGGCGGCGCGGATCGCGCCGCGCTTGATGCGCTCCTCGGCCAGCAGCGGGCGGCGGTTGGCGACGTTCTCGCGCAGGTTCTTGGCGGTGAACACGCTCCACCACGAGGTCGCGAACACGAGCGCCCCGAACAGCAGGACGATCAGCATGTAGAGGCGGACGATCGGCCCGTTCATCGCAGGTGTGCGGGCCTGCGCGCGCGGTCGGAGATCAGCAGCAGCAGGGCCAGCAGGACGAAGTTGGCGACGATCGAGGAGCCGCCGTAGGACACGAACGGCAGCGTGACGCCGGTCAGCGGGATCACCTTCGTGACGCCGCCCACGATCACGAACACCTGGAGCGCGAACACCGCCGTCAGGCCCGCGGCGAGCAGCTTCGAGAACGAGTCGGTCGAGAGCATCGCGACCTTCATCCCGCGCTCGCAGAACAGCAGGTACACCAGCAGCAGCCCGCACGCGCCCGCCAGGCCGAGCTCGTTGACGATGACCGAGTAGATGAGGTCGGTGTCGGCGGCCGGCAGCAGCGGCGTGCCGCCGACGGACAGCAGCGCCTGGCCGAAGCCGGTGCCGAACAGCCCGCCGTCCGCCTGGGCGAACAGGGACTGCGCGATCTGGTAGCCCTCCTTCTCCACCAGGCTGGGCCTGAACGGGTCCTGCCAGATCGCCACGCGGTCCTGGATGTGGCTCGTGATCTGGAACATCACGTACGCGCCGACCGCGAACAGCGCCATCCCGATCGTCACGAACGACAGCCGGTTGGTGGCCACGTAGAGCAGGGCGAGGAAGCCGCCGAAGTACATGACCGAGGAACCGATGTCGCGGATGACGAAGAGCAGCAGCATCGCCAGGCCCCAGACCACGAGCAGCGGCCCGAAGTGCTTGAGCGGCGGCAGCGTCACACCGAGCACGCGCCGCGCGCCCTGGACCAGCAGCTGTCGCGTGTCGCGCAGGTAGGCGGCGAGGAAGACGACGATCGCGAGCTTGCCGAACTCCGCGGGCTGGAACTGGAAGGCGCCGACGCCGACGCCGAGGTAGGCGCCATTGACCTGCTGGCCGATCCCCGGCACGCGCGGCAGCAGCAACAGCGCGAGGCCGGCGGCGGCGATCGTGTAGCGGTAGCGCTCGAGGACGCGGAAGTCCGTGAGGAAGACGATCGTGAGCGTGAAGAGCAGCAGCCCGAAGCCGAACCAGCCCGCCTGGCGCAGCGCCTTCTCCTCGTCGAGCCGGTAGATCACCACGAGCCCGAAGCACGCCAGCACGGCGACCAGCGGCAGCAGGTAGGGATCGGCATAGGGCAGCCGGATCCGCACCACGACGTGGGCGGCGACGCACACGCCCAGGAACACCGCGCCGTAGGTGAGCGAGACGTCGGAGAGCTGCTGGGACTGCTGGATGAAGATCGCGGCGAACCCGGCGGCCACCAGCAGCGAGGCCGGCACCAGCGCGAACAGCTCGCGGTTGCGGGCGCTCACTCGATCTGGCCGCGCTCGAGCGCGATGACGAGGTTCTCCGCGTCGTCGCGCGACCGCAGCTTGTGATCGGTGAAGGTCGAGCGCCGCGCGCGCGGCACGTCGTCGATCGTCACGCCCGAGCCCGCGAAGCGCTCATAGAGCTCGATCCCGAACGGGAGGTCGTACGGGACGCCGCGGAAGATCGCGATCGTGCGCTCGTCGCGCGGGTCGGTCCCGACGAAGTAGACGGCGCGCGTGGCGATCCAGGCGCCGGCGAGGACCATGAGGAACAGGACGAGGGCCACGAGCACTCCGCCGGGGACGCGGCGGCGCCGGCGGCGGCGCTTTGCGGGCGGCTTGGCGGCGGCCGGGAGGGGGGCGGTGCGGCGCGGCGGGGCGTCCGCCGTCGCGGAGGGGGCCGCATCGTCCTGCGGCGGCGGCTCCTCGGGGGTGGCGGCGGGCTCGGACGCTCCCGGCGGGCGGATCGCCGACAGCGCGACGGTGCCGTCACGGCGGTAGCTCTCCTCGACCGCGGCGGCGACCTCGGCGGCCGGCCGCGCGTCTTCGTCGGCGCGGGTCACGCCCTGGCGCGGGGCGGGCACGGCCTCGCCCTCGAAGGTGTCGTACTCCGACGTCTCGCCCTCGTCCGGCGCGGCCTCGGCGGCGGCACCGGTGCCGCCGCGCGACCCCACCTCCTCGAGGCGGAAGAGGATCACGGTGATGTTGTCGCGGCCACCCGCGTCATTGGCGGCGTCGATCAGCCGCTTGCCGAGCTCCTCGAGCGAGCCGGCCTCCTCGAACAGCGGCCCCAGCTTGGGCTCGTGGACCATCGAGGTGAGCCCGTCGGAGCACAGCAGGAAGAGATCCCCCGCCTTCGCCGGGAAGACGTCGATGTCGACCTGCACCCTTGCCTCGGGCCCGAGTGCGCGCGTGATCACCGAGCGCTGCGGATGCTGCTCGGCCTGCTCCTCGGTGAGCTTGCCGCGCGCCACGAGCTCGCCCACCAGCGAATGGTCCTTGGTCAGCCGGATCAGCTCGCCCCTGCGCAGCAGGTAGGCGCGCGAGTCGCCGACATGGGCGATCACGACCTCGTCGTCGTCGACGTAGGCCGCCGTCGTCGTGGTCCCCATGCCGTGCAGCGAGTCATCCGAGCGCGCGCGGTCGTGGATGCGCTGGTTGGCCTCCTCGATGACGCGCACGAGCGCCTCGGGGCGCGAGCCGTCAGGCAGCTCGTCGTCGAAGGAGCGCACCGCGATCTCCGACGCGACCTCGCCGGCCTGCGCGCCGCCCATGCCGTCCGCCACCACGAACAGGGGAGCGCGCACGAAGAAGTTGTCCTCGTTGCCCTGCCGCTGGCGGCCGAGATCGGAGGCGTACCAGTGTTCTGCGATGCGCAACATTGGGTGGCTCTGGCTAACGCTCGAAGGTGAACTCGGAGTCACCGATGCGGATCCGGTCGCCCACATGGAGGGGTTGCGGACCGCGCAGCGGCTCCCCGTTGAGGTAGGTCCCGTTGGTCGAGCCTAGATCCTCCAGCACCACGACGTCCCCCTGGGGCTGCAAGCGGGCGTGCGAGGTGGAGGCGAACGAGTCCTCGAGCTGGATGTCGCTCTGGTCGCCGCGGCCGAGCACGGCGCCGTCGGAGAGGTCATAGGCGACGCCGTCGCGCAGCCCCGCGGCGGTCTCTACGCGCAGCCGCGGCGCACCCTGGTCGCCGTCGCCGCCGAGGCCGGAGGAGGCCACGTGCATGCCGGTGGCGTCCTCGTAGGCGGGCGGGCCGCCGCGGCCGTCCGCCGCCGTACCCGCGCCCCCGGTGCTGCGCAGGTCCTTGAGCGCGGAGCGCGCCATCCACAGCAGGAACAGGTAGAGCACCGCGATGAAGCCGAACTTCAGCGCCACGGCCACGGGATCCAGGGTCAAGATCCTTGCTCCAGTTCGAAGACGATGTCGGAGGTGCCGAGGGTGATGGTGTCCCCCTGGCGCAGCGATTGCGCTCCTTGGATACGGCGGCCGTTGACCTTCACGCCGTTGGTCGAGCCGAGGTCGCGCACCGTCCAGGAGGCTCCGGAGGGCCGCAGCTCGGCGTGCTTGCGCGAGACGTTGGCGTCGTCGACCTGGACGTCCGCCTCGCGCGAGCGGCCGAGCACGGCGCCGGCCGAGGGCAGCACGGAGGTGCGGCCGTCGACGCGCAGGCGGGCGGCGCGGCGGCGCGGGTCGGGCTCGCGCAGCGGCTCCGAAAGGCGGTCGGAGGTCGAGTAGACCATCGTGTGGCCGTGGTCACCCTGGCTCGGCTCCTCGGCGGCGTCGTCCCCGGCCCCGCGGACCAGCCGCGCCTGGATGCCGAACTCGCCGAGCCGCAGGTCCTCGTCGGTCTCGAAGTTGATGGCGGGCCGCGTGAGCAGCGCGATCCGCTCGCGGCGCGCGTGTTCGAGCAGGTAGCCCGACAGCTCGCGCCGCAGCTCGGCCTCGTAGCCCGCGAACTGCTCGCGATCCTTGGGCGAGAGCCAGACCACGAACTCGTTGGGCGCGTAGGTGCGCGACAGCGAGGCGACCTTGTGCTGCTCCATCTCGCGCGCGAGCTTGCGCGCGATCTCGACCGGGCGCACCTCGGACTTGAAGGCGCGCGAGAACGTCCCCTCCACAAGGCCGGCGAGCTTGGCTTCGAGGTTGCGCAGCACGCTCATGCGTGCTCAGTATGAGAGGTCGGCTTCCTCGGTCGCGCCGTAGACCCATCTCCATCCCACGGCGAGGATCCCCGCTGCGAGCGCTCCCGCCACCAGCCCCTTCGGCGCCGAGCCGCTGACGGCCTCGCCGATCGAGACCGTGGCACCCGCCAGGCCGGCCGCCCATACGGTCGCCCCCACGATGTCGGCGGACAGCGAGCGGCCGCGGACGAGCCACGGCATGACGAGCGCGGCGACGCCCCACAGCACCGCCTGCAGCGGCGCGCCCGAGGTCACCAGCGGGCGCACGACCTCGCTCGCGACGATGCTGGCCGCGCCGTCCCAGTCGGGTCGCGGCGGCAGGTCCGCGGCCAGGCCGAACAGCAGCGTGCGACCGAGCAGCGCCTCCGCCAGCAGCAGCCACCACAGGCCCGTCACGCCGAGCGCCGCGCGGCTCCAGGCGCTGCGCGCGGTCCCGGCCAGCGCCGGGAAGGCGCCGGCGAGGCCGACCAGGCCGAGCGCAGGCGCGGCGGCGGGCACCGACCAGGCCAGCGGCACCACGCGCAGGGCGAGCGGCGGCAGCGCGACGGCGAGGAAGACGAGCAGCGCGGCGCCGACGCGCGGCTCGGTACCGAACGTCATCACCCCGATCGTCGCGGCGGCGGCCACGAGCCAGCCGCCGCCGGGCAGCAGCGCGACGAGCAGCGCCGCGGCGGCGGCCGCGGCCAGCGCCGGCAGCGAGGAGTGCGGAACCAGGCCGGCCAGCGCGCACAGAACGAGCGCGCCCGCCGCGGCGGCGGCGGCCGCGCGGACGCTCCACGACGGCATCGCGTACGCGTCCTCGAGCGGGTGCAGCGCGACCGTCCCGCCCTCGTCGGAGACCTCCGGGAGGGTCTCGGCCAGCGCGTCGGCGAGGTCGGCGAGGTCGCCGCGCTCGTCGGGGAGCGGGAGCAGCGTGCGGTCGATCGCAGCGCACAGGTCGGCGGGCAGGTCGCCGCGGGCCTTGCCGAGCGGCGGCTGGGCCATCCCGACCCGCCGCAGCGTGGCGGCGGGGCTGCCGGCCCGCACGGGGTTGACTCCCGCCAGGCCCTCGTAGAGCACGAGCCCGAGCGCATAGAGGTCGCAGCGCTCGTCGACGCGCTCGCCCGCGGCCTGCTCCGGGGCCATGTAGGCGAGCGTGCCCACGACGTCGCCCGTGCGCGTCAGCGGCTCGTCGCCGGCCAGGTGGGCGACCCCGAAGTCCGTCAGCTTGGCGGCGCCGTAGGGCGAGCGCGGGCGGTCGGGGACCATCACGTTCTGCGGCTTGACGTCGCGGTGGATCACGCCGCGCTCGTGGGCGTGCTCGAGCGCGTCGGCGAGCGCGAGCCCGATCCGCAGCACGTCGCGGTCGGACACCGCTCCGGCCGCTTCCAGCTGCGCCAGCGTGCTCCCGCGCACGAGCTCGGAGACGAGGAAGCGCGTCCCGTCCTCCTCGCCGGCGTCGAAGACGGAGACGATCCCCGGGTGGTCGAGGCGGGCGACGGCGTGGGCCTCGCGGCGGGCGCGGTCGTCGGCCCGGCCGTCGGCGGGGATCGCCTTGACCGCCACGGAGCGCCCGAGGCGCTCGTCGCGCGCCTCGTAGACCGTGCCGAAGCCTCCGGCGCCGATCCGCGGTCCCAGCCGGTAACGCCCCAGGGCGAGCGACGGGTCGGCCTGAGCGACGAGCTCTTCGGTGGCCTGCATGGCGAGCGGTCCTTCGCCGCGCGCGTGCACCCACCTGCACCCCGCAACGGCGCCTGCGAGCCGTGGCGCCGCCGTGACGGGCATACTTCATGCCTTGTCCTTCTTCGACGAGGACGACGAGCCGCGCAGAAGTCCACGCCCGCGCCGGGGCGCGGCGGTGGGCGACCCGTCCGCTGACCAGAACACGCTGCTGCTGCGGCGCGGCATCGCCATCGGCGGCCTGATCCTGTTGATCGTGCTGCTGTTCATCGCCGTGCGCTCGTGCGCAAGCTCCCGCCAGGAGAACGCGCTCAAGGACTACAACCGCGAGGTCTCGTCGATCGTGCGCGACTCCGACACCCAGGTCGGAGCGCCGTTCTTCGAACTGCTGGGCCAGGCCGGCGACGAGTCGCCCCAGGACCTGCAGACGAACATCTCCGGCTATCGCGTGCAGGCGGAGGCCCATCTCAAGCAGGCGCGCGCGCTCGACGTGCCGGGGGAGATGGAGGGCGCCCAGCAGGCGCTGCTGATCGCGCTCGAGTTCCGCCGCGACGGGCTCGGCTCCATCGCCGAGCGGATCCGCACCGCGCTCGGCGACGAGGGCGAGGCCGCCAACGACGCGATCGCGGAGATCGCCGGCCAGATGCAGGCCTTCCTCGCGTCCGACGTGATCTACCAGGCGCGGACCGCGCCGCTGATCAAGAACGCGCTCGACGACGCCGAGATCGGCGGTCAGCGGATCGCGACCACGGCGTTCCTGCCGGGGATCGAGTGGCTGAGCGAGCAGACGGTGGCGACCCAGCTCGGGCAGCAGATCAGCGCGGGCAACGCCGCCAATCGCGGGGATCCCGCGCCGGGCCTGCACGGCACCGGGCTCGAGGGCGTCTCGATCGGCGACACCACCCTGCAACCGGACGCGCCCAACCGGATCACGGCCGGCTCCGACACGCCGATCGTCGTCAAGTTCACGAACCAGGGCGAGAACGACGAGTTCGACGTCAAGGTCTCGCTGGCCGTCGAGGGCGGCGACAAGCCGATCAAGGCCTCGCGCACCGTCGATACCGTCGCCCGGGGCCAGACCGCCGAAGCGTCACTCACGCTCGGCAAGGCGCCGCCGGTCGGCGCTGCGGTCACCGTCAAGGTGACGGTCGCGAAGGTGCCCGGCGAGGAGAAGACGGACAACAACACCGCCGAGTACGACGTCCTCTTCACCGAGGGCTAGTCGTATCCTGAAGCGCGGTGAACGACCTGACCGATCCGGCGGGCATCGCCGCCCTGTCGGCGGGTGCCGTGGCGCTGCTCGCGCTCCTGCTCGCGCTCGTGCTCGCCCTCCGCGTCCGCCGGCTGCGATCGGCGCAGCGCATGGTGCTCGGTGAGCTCGGCGAGACCGACCTCGTGGCCCACGCCGCGTCGCTGCACCAGGCCTTCTCGGCCCTGCACGACCGCGTCGAGGAGGTGGCGACGACCGTGGACGAGCGCCTGGGGGCCGCCGAGGCGCGGCTCGACGGGGCGATCGCGTACCGGTCGCTGGTCCGCTACGACGCCTACGGCGAGCTGACGGGCAACCAGTCGACGACGATCGCGCTGCTCGACGCCGAGCGCAACGGGGTCGTCCTGTCCTCGATCGTGCGCCGCGAAACCGCCCGCATCTACTGCAAGCAGGTCGTCGACGGCCGCGGCGAGCTCGAGCTCGCGCCGGAGGAGGCGGAGGCCGTGCGCCGCGCACTGGCGGGCGAGAGCGCCGCGACGCTGCCGGGATGAGGGTCGGCTTCCTCGGCCCGGCCGGGACCTACAGCGAGGAGGCGGTGCTGGCGGGCGGCGGCGCCGACCTCGAGCCGGTCCCGCTCCCGACCGTCCACGCCGCCGTCGCCGCGGTCCGCGAGGGCCGCGTCGAGCGCGCGCTCGTGCCGATCGAGAACTCGCTCGAGGGCTCGGTCAACGCGACGCTCGACGCGCTCGCGCAGGGCGACGGCGGCGTCCAGATCACCGGCGAGCTCGTACACCCGATCCATCACTGCCTGATCGCCCGCGCGCGGGTGCCGCTCGAGCGCATCGCCGCGGTCGCCTCCCACCCCCAGGCGAGCGGGCAGTGCGCCACGTTCATCCGCACGCGCCTGCCCGCCGCCGCCGTGGTCCTGGCCGCCTCGACGGCGGACGCGGTGCGCCTCGTCGCGGAGCGGGAGGGCGCCGGCGTCGCGCCCTGGGCCGCGATCGGCAGCCGTGGCGCGGCCGCGCTGTACGGCTGCGAGGTGCTTGAGGAGGACGTCGAGGACGCGCCGGGGAGCGAGACGCGGTTCGTATGGATCGCGCGCCCGGCCGGTGAGCCGCAGGCGGGCAGCGCGTGGAAGACCGCCCTGCTGTTCTGGGAGCCCGACGACGACCGGCCGGGCTGGCTCGTCCGCTGCCTGGCCGAGTTCGCCGACCGCGGCGTCAACCTCACCCGCATCGAGTCGCGGCCGCGCCGCGAGGGCCTCGGCTCGTACATGTTCTTCGTCGATCTCGACGGCCGCGTCGGCGTGCCCGCGGTCGCCGAGGCAATCGAGGCGCTCCGCACCCACGCCGCTGCAGTGCGCGTGCTCGGGTCCTTCCCGACCGCGCCGTAGCTACACTTCGCGCAGGATGGCGACCGCCGTACCACCAGGCCCAGTGGGGTCTGTGCCGCTCGGTGACCACCCGCGGCACGGACCTGAGGCGGACGGCCGTGGTCGCTGGTCGGGTGGTCGTGTTCTGGTGCTCAACGCAACGTACGAGCCGATCAACGTCTGCACCGTGCGCCGCGCGACGGTCCTGCTGCTGAAGCAGAAGGCCGAGGTCATCGAGGTCGGCAGCCAGACGCTGCACTGGGCCAGAGGCTCGCTCGCCAAGCCGGTCGTGATCCGCCTGATCACCTACGTGCGGATCCCGCGCGACACCCACAAGCGCAAGATCACGCGCCGCGCGGTGTTCGCCCGCGACGGCTGGGAGTGCCAGTACTGCGGCGCCCGCGCCAGCCTCACCGTCGACCACGTGATCCCGCGCTCGAAGGGCGGCGGCTCGGGGTGGGAGAACATCGTCGCCTCCTGCGCGCCGTGCAATCGTCGCAAGGGGGACCGGCTCCCGCACCAGGTCGACATGCACCCGCGCGTCAAGCCGCGGATCCCGAGCGCCCACATCTTCATCCAGCTCGCCTCGCCGACGATCCCGGCGACCTGGAAGCAGTACCTGCTGCACGAAGCGGCCTGAGCGGCTGAGAACGCACGAAGGGCCCCGTGTCGAGCGGGGCCCTTCGCCTGCTGACTGCTGGACTTTGATTGGCCGTCGTCCGCTGTCTTACGACCGGGGGGACGAGCTCCGGCACGGACAACGACGGTGCCTCGGTGTGGATTCCGCTACCAGCGGCTCCAGCACCGGCTGGGGACTAGCGGCCGGGCACCTCCAGGGTCCCGTAATGACTGTCACTCAACTTCGGACCACCCCCTTTCTCTGGTCCAGCCAGAGTACAGAACGCGGGGGACGGGGACGAGCCGGCTCGCTTATGGCTCGATGTCGTCCGCGTCGACTTCGGGCGGCGTGAGCGTCGCGGGGTCCGTGGGGTCGGCCGGCCCGGCCTCGGCCAGCGCGTCGGCGTCGGTCTCCGCGACGGGGGCGCCGAGCGTGTCCGGATCGACCGTCTCGGCGCTCTCGGGCGTCGCGGCCTCGTCCTCCATCACCAGGGCGACCGCCGACACGCGGTCGTCCTCGCGGATGTTCATGAGCCGGAAGCCCTGGGCGTTGCGGCCGAGCGGGCGGAAGTCGCGGACGGCGATGCGCTGCACCATGCCGTTCTGGGAGATGAACACGAGCTGGTGGTGCTCGCGGACCACGAGCGCGCCGGCCAGGCGGCCCTTGGCCTCCGTCTGCTGGAGCGTCTTGACGCCCTTGGCACCGCGGTTGGTCTTGCGGTAGTCGCCGACCAGCGTGCGCTTGCCGAAGCCATGCTCGGTGATGACGAGCAGGTACTGGTCGTCGCGGGCGATGTCCATCGCGATGACCTCGACGTCGCCGGAGACGTCCATACCGCGCACGCCGCTGGTGTCGCGGCCCATCGCGCGGGCGTCGCTCTCGGCGAAGCGCACGGCCAAGCCTGCGCTCGAGACCATCAGCACCTCGTCGCCCTCGTCCACCCGGCGGACCGCGACCAGCTCGTCGTCGTCGCGGATGTTGATCGCGATGATCCCGTCGGCCTTGATCGGGGTGTTGTAGGTCTTGAACTCCGTCTTCTTGACCGTCCCGAGCTTCGTGGCGAAGACGAGGAAGTCCGACTCCGAGAAGTCCCGTGTGGCCAGCACGGACTGCACACGCTCGTTCTCGCGCAGCGGCAGCACGTTGCCGAGGTAGCGCCCCTTGGAAGTGCGGCCGGCCTCAGGCAGCTCATAGACCTTCGAGCGGTAGATCTTGCCGCGGTTGGTGAAGAACAGCAGGTAATCGTGCGTCGAGCACACGAAGAGGTGCTCGATGTAGTCGTCGTCCTTCATGTCCATGCCGGTGACGCCGACGCCGCCGCGGCGCTGCATCCGGTAGGTGGCGAGCGGCAGGGACTTGATGTAGCCCGAGTGCGTGATCGCGATGACCATCTGCTGGTCGGCGATCAGGTCCTCGATGTCGACGTCGTCCTCGGCGTGGGTGATCTCGGTGCGGCGCGCGTCGCCATAGCGCTCGGAGATCTCGAGCAGCTCCTCCTTGATCAGGCCGTAGACCTTGTCCTCGTCGCCGAGCAGCTCGCGCAGCTCGCGGATGCGCTCGACGAGGTCGGCGTGCTCGCGCTTGATCGCGTCGGCCTCGAGCGCCGTCAGCTGCTGCAGGCGCAGCTCGAGGATCGCCTGGGCCTGGATGTGCGTCAGGCCGAAGCGCTCGATCAGCCCCGATCGGGCGGCGTCGCGGTCGCGCGAGCCGCGGATCAGCTCGATCACCTCGTCGAGGTGGTCGAGCGCGATCAGCAGGCCCTCGAGGCGGTGGACGCGCGCCTCGAGCGTGCGCAGCTCGTGCTTGGCGCGGCGGACAATGACCTCGCGCTGGTGCTGGACGTAGTGGCGGATGACGTCGCGCAGCGGCAGCGTCTGGGGGACGTTGTCGACCAGGGCGACGGTGTTGACGCCGAACGTCGCCTGCATCGGCGTGTGCTTGTAGAGCTTGTTGAGCACGACCTTGGGGATAGCGTCGCGCTTGAGCTCGATCACGATCCGCATCCCGTTGCGGTCCGACTCGTCGCGCAGGTCGGAGATCTCGGTGATCTTCTTCTCCTGCACGAGCTCGGCGATCTTCTTGATCACGCCGCCGTCCCCGCCCTTCTTCACGGCGTAGGGCAGCTCGGTGACGATGATCGCCTCCTTGCCGTGCGTCAGCGGCTCGGAGTGCGCCTTGGCGCGGATGCGGACCCGCCCGCGGCCGGTCTCGTAGGCCTCGCGGATGCCGGAGAGGCCGACGATCGTCCCGCCGGTCGGGAAGTCCGGGCCCGGCAGGTGGCGCATCAGGCCGGCGACGTCGATCCCCGGGTCGTCGATGAAGGCGACCGTGGCCGCGATCACCTCGCGCAGGTTGTGCGGCGGGATGTTCGTGGCCATGCCGACCGCGATGCCCGAGGAGCCGTTGACGAGCAGGTTCGGGAAGCGCGAGGGCAGGACCGTCGGCTCGGCGTCCTCGCCGTCGTAGTTGGGCTGGAAGTCGACGGTGTCGGCGTCGAGGTCGCGCAGCATCTCGCGCGCGATCGGGGCGAGTCGCGCCTCCGTGTACCGCATCGCGGCCGCGGGGTCGTCGTCGACGGAGCCGAAGTTGCCCTGGCCGTCGACCAGCGGCGCGCGCAGCGAGAACTCCTGCGCCATGCGCACGAGCGTGTCGTAGATCGCCGAGTCACCGTGCGGGTGGTACTTGCCCATCACCGCGCCGACGATCCGCGCGCACTTCACGTAGCGTCGGTTGGGCTGCAGGCCCATCTCGTCCATCGCGTAGAGCACGCGGCGGTGGACGGGCTTCAGGCCGTCGCGGACGTCGGGCAGCGCGCGCCCGACGATGACCGACATCGCGTAGTCGAGATACGCAGAGCGCATCTCCTCCTCGAGCCCGCGGGGCTCGATGTTGCCGCCGGAGATGATGTCCGCAGTCGCCATTCTCTCCTCAGACGTCCAGGGTGGCGGTGCGGGCGTTCTCCTCGATGAACTCGCGGCGCGGCTCGACCTTGTCGCCCATCAGCATCGTGAAGAGGCGGTCGGCGGCGGCTGCGTCGTCCATCGTGACCTGGGCCAGGGTCCGGGTCTGCGGGTCCATCGTCGTCTCGCGGAGCTGCTCGGCGTTCATCTCGCCGAGGCCCTTGAAGCGCTGGAGGCCCAGGCCCTTCGAGGCCACCTTGAGCACGCAGCGCGGCAGGTCCTCGAACGACAGCGCCTCCTCGGCCTGCTCGCCGAGCTTCACGGTGAACGGCGGCGTGCCGGCCATGCCGACGAGCTCGCCGTGCACGCGCGCCAACTGGCGGTACTCGTTGGCCTCGAACAGCGTGCGCCGGATCCGCAGGGTGCGCGCCATGTTGCTCTTGCGCTCGACGGCCTTGACGTGGATGAGGCCGTCGTCGGAGGCGACGAGGTTGGTCAGGTAGGGCTCCGTCTCCGGATCCTTGCGGTTGACGAGCGCCAGCAGCTCCTCGGCGTCGGCGACCTGCTCGTCGAGGATCTGTGACTCCTCCAGGAAGGTGACGGTGTCGTTGCCGTAGTCCGCGCGCAGCGCCGAGGCCCAGCCCTCGTACTGCTTGAGCAGGCGCCGATAGCGCTGCCAGCGATTGTCGGTGAGCTTGAAGATCCGGCCCTCATGGTCGGCGACCTCGATGCGGTCGAGCTTGTCGCCGAGCAGGATGTCCTCGAGCTCGGACTCCTTCTCCACGTAGCGCTCCTGCTTGCCGTGCGTGACCTTGTAGAGCGGCGGCTTGGCGATGTAGATGTAGCCGGCGTCGATCAGCTCCTGCATCTCGCGGAACAGCAGCGTAAGGATCAGCGTCCGGATATGCGCGCCGTCGACGTCGGCGTCGGTCATCAACACGATCTTGTGGTAGCGGGCGCGCTCGATGTCGAACTCCTCGCGGATGCCCGTCCCGAGCGCGGTGATCAGCGCCTGGATCTCGTTGTTCTGCAGGACCTTGTCGATCCGCGCCTTCTCGACGTTGAGGATCTTGCCGCGCAATGGCAGGACGGCCTGGGTCGAGCGGTCGCGGCCCTGCTTGGCCGAGCCGCCGGCGGAGTCGCCCTCGACCACGAACAGCTCGGTCAGCGACGGGTCGCGCACGGAGCAGTCGGCGAGCTTGCCCGGCAGCGCCGAGTTCTCGAGCGCGGACTTGCGGCGCGTGAGGTCGCGCGCCTTGCGGGCGGCGGCGCGGGCCTGGGCGGCCGAGACGGACTTGTCGAGGATCCTCCGGGCCTCCTTCGGGTTCTCCTCGAGGAACTCGGCCAGCGAGCGGTTGACGACATTCTGGACGAAGCGAGCCATCCCGGGGTTGCCGAGCTTGGTCTTGGTCTGGCCCTCGAACTGCGGGTCCTGGAGCTTCACCGAGATGACGGCGGTCAGGCCCTCGCG
>Ga0136617_10000249_pt1 | contig 43519 bp, 39 predicted proteins | sample AntDrymUQ3222106_2_FD_129672 | JGI IMG/M metagenome (GOLD analysis project Ga0136617, IMG submission 129672) | Polar desert sand microbial communities from Dry Valleys, Antarctica - metaG UQ322 (21.06) | ecosystem: Environmental > Terrestrial > Soil > Desert | place: Antarctica: Dry Valley... | reverse complement strand
TGTAAACTTCTGGACGCGTGTCGTTAAAGAAAGCGTGGTCGGCGTCGTATTTTACCGAGTGAATGGGCAGTTCGTGTGTCTTGGCCGCGTCTTCGAGCGAGGCAACTTTTTCGGGATTTATTCGAGGCCGTCTTCGATGGAAAGAGCTTTCATCATCTTTGACGCCTCATCCGAGTTAGCAGCGAGTTTACCGCGAAAAAGATCCGGGGCGATACCTATAAAACCTTCTCCGGCATATCGGTTCACAACGTCCTTAACATGTTCGTTCAAACCCCAGTATTCCTGAACAATAATTACGGCTTTTTCGGTTTTTTCGTCAGGCACGGCAACATAAGCATTTGTCTCGCCTTTTGCTGTATTAAAAGACGGCGTTTCGGTTTTCATAAAAAGATATCCTCCCAAAATTTCGTTCATATGAGTATAAACGAATCTTTGGAGGGATAAGAAATCAACGTTTTGATCCAGATCTGGTTCTTACGTTGCGCAATTGCCGTCCGATTGCCCAACGCGGGCTAGACTAGAAGAATCGGAAAGTGTAAGAAAATCGAAAGTTGCGTCCTTGTTCGGGAGCGAGGTCTTTGATAAATGAAAGATGGTTCCGGTAAAGCCGGTCGCCAAGATTTGAGCTGCTTACTGAAAATATATGCGCCGCGTGGTCGGTGGCGAAAGTGTATGAACCGTTGACATTGAATACTCCGTAGCCGGCGGTCGGTGTTTCCAATGTGAAAACATCATCGATGTCCTTGTCGGCGACAAAAACAGCTTCAGGCCGGACGCTCAAGCCTTTATAGCGAAAATCGACACCGATTCTGCCCCGTGCAGGAGTGATCCGGGGAAGCGGCAAATCGCTGTCTCGAAGTTCGGAGCGAACAACATCACCACCAAAAAAAATACCGAAATATTTGTGAATATCGACGTCGACCGTTACATCTGCCCCAACGAAACGAGCATCGTCCTGCACATAGGCGCCGATCGGCAAATTGTCCTCTACGTCAACTCTGCCGTTATCGTCTTCGTCCTGCGGCGCCAGGAAAATAAAGTCGTTGATGTTGTAGTAAAAGAAGCTGCCGTCGATGCGGACGCGGTTCAGTCGTTGGCGCAGGCTGAGTTCAATGCCGTTCGAGCGTTCACGTCCCAAATTCTGGTCGCCGATCTCGAAAGTGACCGTTCCGATATGTGCTCCCTCGTTGTAGAGCTCTTCCAGAGCCGGAGCGCGGTATGAGGTCGTGAAATTGGCAAAGAACGAGGCGCCTTCCCACAATCGAAAGCGAGCGGCCGCCGCGCCGGAAAATCCGGTAAAATTGCGGTCCTGATAGAGCGCCGTATTCGTAGGACGATAGCGGTTGCTTTCAATTCGCCCGCCGAACTGAAATGCCACCCGGTCGAAACTAAATTCTTCGAGAGCAAATGCCGCAAAGTTGCTCTGCCGCACTCTGCCATCGACGAGCTGCTCCGCGCCTTCGGTCAGATAGCTGCGGCGATAGCCCTCGAAGCCGAAGCGCCCGGAAAGCTTTCTGTACTCCGCCTGCTGGAAAACAGAGCGATACGAAAACACGTCGTTGAAAAAGTTGGTCGCTACTTCGTCGATTCCGACAACGGTTTCGATTTCTTCATGGCGATAGTCAGTGAAATCTATCGAAAAATTTGCTTGCGGGATCGGACTTTTCAGGTTGCGAAAACCGCCGCGCAAACGATAATTATTTCGTCTCATCTTAAGGTCGATCGCCTCTTCCGGAATTTCCGGAAGCGAATTGCTAAAGCGGTCGCGAATTGCAAAAGTATCGTATTCGCATTCTCCGGCGCCTCGTCCTTCTTTTGCCGGTTCACACTGCCCGCCGTCTTCGTTTGTTAATAACACCCCTTCTTCAAAAAGCGGTGCGTACGGCACCCCGTAACGGCGGCGGTCAAGGTTGTAAGAACCGACTAGAAAGGCCTTGTCGCTAAAATAGCCGACGCTGCCCTTACCGCCGTAAGCACGTGAGGATGAGTTCGGAATTTCTCCCAATGGAGTTCTGTAATTGCCCTCGAGCAAAAAATTGCCGTCGATATTAAATACGAAATTCTTATATCCGTATTCGACGCCGCCGGATACGCCGCCTTGACGATTGTTGGTAGCACCGAGACCGGTGAAAGAACCGCGAAAACCCTCGTGCGGGTCGTCTTCATCGGATGTAACGGCGTTGACTACGCCCCCGATTGCATTGGAGCCGTATAGCAATGTGGCCGGGCCTTTGATAACTTCGAGCCGTTCGAGATTGAGCGTATCGACGGGTTCGCCGTGATCGCCGGACTGCGAGCCGAGCGAGCCGTTTCTTATCCCGTCCTGCAAGACCAGCACCCGGTCGCCGTCAAAGCCGCGAATCACCGGACGCCCGGTACCAGGTCCGAACGAGCGTTTGCCAACGCCGGATTCACGTTCGAGAACTTCTCCGATTGCCGTGCTTGCCTGCTCCTTAATTCTGACGGAGCCGACGGAGTTTACGGACTGGAACGATTCGAAAACCGACTCTTCTGTACCGCTCGCCGTCACGGTAACTTCTTCACGCAAACTCGTCAAACTCAACGTAAAATTCCAATTTCCGGCCGCACCGGTGCCGAATTCGAGCGTTTTTGCCTGGTCTGAGAAGCCTTCGATATGCGTAACGAGTGTATATCTGCCCGGAGGAACGCCGGTGAATTCGTAAACACCTTGCTCGTTCGTCTCAACAGACCGTCGCAGCTGGGTTATCTGAACCGAGACATTTGCAAGCGGCGCGTCATTGATCTGACTCGTCACCGTACCGCGGATCGTCCCGTTCTGTGCAAAACACGTAATTGAAAAAAGAAAGATAAAAGCAGCTAGTTTTAGAAAGTCAGACATATTTTTTGTGTAAATTCAGAGTCCTAAGATGTTAGTTTAATAAAACTAAGGATGTGCCAGGCGACAAGTTTTCAGTGAACGGTCGAAAACCGCCAATAAATGGTCGCTCGCCTGCGCATTTCATTTTGCGGCAGACTGCGCCCGAACAGTCGCGGCGTAGGCGGCATAACCTGCTGCTATTAAAACATGAGACTTTAATCTGTCCGGGAAAAGAATTATTGAGGAAGGCACGCTGCCAGCGATTATCGGGCTGGAAGGAAATTGCTCGAATTTCGTCTAAAGTTTTAACAATTTCGACCGCAGGATTTTCGATTGCAGCCTGCTCGACGTAATTTCCTGGCCATTCTTAAGGTTAATGAGATATGTTCCACCGGGCATCGGAGATACGCGCGAGATCATTTCGGTATTGACCAATGCACCCCGCGAGAGCCGGACAAACTGTCTCCCGTTCAACCTTCTTTCTAAATCTTTCAGGCGGAAATTGATCGTGTATTTTTGATTCGCGGCTGTCGTTATTTGAAGAAGTTCGCCATCGGCGATTATCGACGCAATTTCACGGACCGGAATAAGAAAGATTTCTTCACGCTTTTTCACCGGGATACGCTCCAAAGTCTCCGATCGCGAAGCCTCATCATATATCCTGGCGGCATTTTTTAAATTTCCCGTTTCAATGTCACGCCAATCGATATGGTCGAGCCTTTCGCCTGCCCGGGCCAACGTCACGCTTAGCCTCGCTTTTTCAACCGGTTTCAGTAAATAATCCACCGCATTGAGCTCGAATGCCTGGACGGCGTATTGGTCGAAAGCGGTCACGAAGGCAACCAACGGCATCTGCGATTTTCGGAGCAATTTTACGACCTCCAGACCGGAAACTTCCGGCATTTGCAGATCGAGCAGAGCCAGATCAGGCTTTAGCCCTTTGATAAGCTCTACCGCGTCTGCGCCGTTTTCGGCTTCGTCGACCAGCTCGACGGCTTCAAATTCACGCAGCAGTGCCTTCAGAAATTCTCTTGCCGGGCGTTCATCATCGGCGATCATAACTCGAAGCTTATTCATAAATGGAACGGGGACTTTAGTCCGCAAGATAATATGTAGTCCAAATAACTGGACGAACTTAAGTTCCGGTTACTACTTGCTCCATTACCGGAAGCTCTATAGTCGCGTGCGTTCCGTTTCCGACATCCCTTTCAATCGAGAGTCCGGCTTTTGCTCCATAATGTGACGCCAGGCGGCCCCGGATGTTTTGCAGCCCGACGCCGCTTGAGCCTGAGAGCCTGGAGTCTTTTCGGCCGGAGCCGGTATCGGAGACAGTGAGCTTTAACAAAACGCCGCCGTTTTCCCTCTCGGATTCTGCCGTTATCGATACCTTACCGCCGTTCCTATTCTCGGAGATTCCGTGTTTAATCGCATTCTCCACGAGCGGCTGCAGGATTAGCGAAGGAATTTGCATTCCTCTAAGTCGATCCGGCACGTCGATGGTCACTTTTAATCTCTCCTCGAATCTCGCCCGTTCGATATCCAGATAGCTTTCGATCAGTTTTAACTCATCGGCAAGCGTGCAAAACTCAGCCGTCGTGCTCAGAACACCGCGCAGAAGCTTGGTCAGCTGCAGCAGCGTCTGAAATGCCTTGTCGGGCGCGGTCTGAATCAGATAGCCGATGGTCGTCAGCGCGTTAAACAAAAAATGCGGGTTAATCTGCGAGCGAAGCGCCGTAAGCTGCGCCTCGGCAGCGAGCTTCGAAAATTCCTGCTCGCGAAATTCCTGCGCGCACCTCTCATGTGAAACCCGCAAGGCATCGATCCGGCGTGCAGTGCCAAGCGAGACGGCTTCGAGCATCGCTGTCTCATCCGATAAAAGCCGTCTTCCGCCTTGAAATTCGCCTAAATTGACCCGATAAAAAGGAGCCTCGGCCGTGGGTATAAATAACTTCGCATTATCAGGCGTAAACTTTACTAGTGAGGATGCTTGCTCCGGGCTGCGGTCGTAGCTTTCGCTCCAGCCGAATCTGTTAGCGGTCAGGACGGCCGCGAGCTTTTCGCCGATCAAGTCCAAAACTTCGTCAATCGATTCGTTCGCCTCAATTTTACGGGCGAGTTCAAGTTGAAGCTTTCCATAATCGACACGGTGTAGAATTACTTTATCGACAAGCCAAACGGCAAGCCGGTGAATTGCGGGATAAATCAACGCCGTCGCGATCCACAGGGTGATTATAAGACTGACCGCCTGAACGTCGTTGCGGTCATGGGTCTCGTGATAACGCAGCAAGGGCGCGGCAACGAGAATATAAAGCCCGAACGCGGTCAGTGCGAGTAGTAACAATGAAAGAGCACGCTTTAGAAAAAGATCGGCGAAGGCAAAGCGGTAATTCTGGTGCAGGATAGCCAGAGCCAAAGGCAGCGAAGACTGATGAGCGACAAGCTCTACAGGCCACGAATTTTCCGCCCGGTCGCCGCTCAAATGAAGCGCGGAAACTGCGAAAATAAGTAGCGCCGCGGCCCATATCGTCTTCTTTTCAAGTGTTTGCCTGAAATTGAAGAATAAAAGACATGCGGCCAGCATGATCGACCCGAACGTAAGCGTCTGCAAGGCCAGATCCGAGGGTGTGGCCTGCCCGGAAAATGCTGCCAGAAAATGAAGCGCAGCCGCAAATGCGCTCAGAAGATAAGCTACGTAGGTCAGCCATCGTGTCTTTGCCCCATCACTCTGCGCCGAATGTACAACGACCGAAGGCAAAAATCCGAGTGCTGAGTAAGACGCGGCCGTCAGTAACGGCCAGGTTCCAGCCTCGCCGAAATCCTTTTGCGCGAATACAAAAAGCTCGCCGAGATTCCATGTCAGCCCCAAAAGAGATGTCGTCAGCAGCAGGAAATTCACGCCGCCCGATGCCGAGCTTTTCCTATGGCGCACAACCATCGCGGCCAGCAGCGCGTAAAGCGCAATACCGACCGTATAGCCAAGAAGATTGACCAGCAGGGCTGCGTTTAAGGAATTCATTCGCTATGATCCTAGAGGAATAATCCTTTAAGATGCAATTTTATCTTAACAGAATGCCGTTTTGACAAAATAAGGGGTTCAATTCCACAATAAGGAACAACTATCCGAAGATTTTGGCTGAGCTTTTCGTGTTGCTTCGTGTGAACCCGTGGTTCCAGTAATTTAACTTTATTAAGAAGGAAGCACGACCAATACTAGGAAAGCACAAATAAATCTAAACCCGAAAAGGATTTTTGCAAGTTATTTTTCAATGAAAAAGCTATTTATTCTTCGACACGCAAAATCGAGCTGGGACGATCCTAACCTGACCGATTTCGACCGCCCGCTAAACGAACGCGGACTGAATGCGGCGCCTTTCATGGGCGAAGTAATGGCAAAAAGAGGTTTTCTGCCCGAAACGATTGTCAGTTCCCCGGCCAAGAGAGCGATGAAGACCGCCTTGCTTGTAAAGGAATCGGCCGGCTCGAACGCTGTTGTTCAATATGACGAGCGGATCTACGACGCCACTCCGCAGACACTCCGACAAGTAGTTTCGGAACTCGTCGAAGATCAAGGATCGGCGATGCTTGTCGGCCATAATCCGGGAATTGAAGGCTTTATAAGTTATCTGACAGGCAATAGGGAATTGATGCCGACGACCGCCCTCGCCGTTGTCGACCTCAAGATCGACACTTGGGAAGACGTATCCGCCGACTGCGGTGAGCTTCAGCTCGTTGTTCGGCCGAAGGAAGAAATGAAGACTCTTGGTAAATTCGGTTCATAATCGCCGCATTGCGATCTCGTAACATTTAACCCCCGTGTAACGCTTTGTTCATACCCAATTAAGCTTTGCAGCATAAACTATCGCAAATAGGATTGAAATTTCTTACAATTCAGAATCGAGATTATTTATGCTTCAAAATATTCTCATCATCGAAGATGATGCAGACATTGCCGAGAGCCTCCATTACAACTTCAAGCGCGAGGGCTTTCGGTCGACAATTGCCGAGTCCGGTGAAAAGGGCCTGCGAATCGCTTTGGACGAAAAAAGCACGCCGTCGTTGATCATTCTCGATCTGATGCTGCCGGGAATGAGCGGAATGGAATTGTGCCGCAGGCTGCGCCGCGAGGCTTTGACCGAAAATACGCCGATTATAATGCTGACGGCTAAAGCGGCCGAAACCGACAGGATCGCCGGACTCGACACCGGAGCCGACGATTATATCGTCAAGCCTTTTTCGGTGAAGGAAGTGATCGCTCGCGTTAGGGCCGTCTTAAGGCGGGCCGAGAAAGAGTCGGCGCCAAAATATGAAGACGGTCATTTATCCGTAGATTTCGAGGACATGCGTGTTTCATGCAGCGGCACAAACGTGAAATTAACACGAAAAGAATTCGCCCTGCTCGAACATCTCATCAAAAATATAGGAAGGGTCGCCACGCGTCAGCAGCTTCTCGATAATGTCTGGGGTTACAGCTATTTTGGCGATACGCGCACCCTCGATGTCCACATTCGCCGTCTGCGGCAAAAAATGGGCGATTGTTCGATTTGTATAGAAACGGTGGTCGGAGTGGGATACCGTTTCATTGAGAGCAAATGATCATTTCAGAACCTTCAATCGCAAACGTACCGGCACCCGGGCAAACATTGCTCGGAATCTTGCAGGGAGTTCTCGACGCCACCCGCGAAAGTGTGTTGATTGTTGATTCGTCGAGGCGTATCATCGCATCCAATCAAGCTGCCTGCGACGCTTTTGCCCGTCAAAACGGCGGTCTGCGGGAGAAACGTTTAAGCGAAGTAATTCGCGATTTGAGCCTGCACGAAGCCTTTACCAGAGCGATTGAAAACGGTAAGGCATCCGATATAAAAATGGATTTCATCGGTACCGAAAAACGCAGTTACGATATTAACGTTTCCCCTATTTACCTGGACGAGTCGCGTCACGCGATCGGCGTTTTCTACGACGTTACGCAGATCGAGCGGCTCGAAAAGGTACGGCAGGAATTCCTGTCCAACGTATCTCATGAGCTTCGCACGCCGTTGACCTCGATCATGGCGTTTGTCGAAACATTGGAGGACGGTGCGATTGACGATAAAGAAAACAATCGGCGTTTCCTCGGCGTCATTCGCCGGAATGCCGAACGAATGCATGGACTGATAGCGGATATTCTGGAGCTTTCCATGATTGAATCCGGAAATGTTTTTATCGAGGTCAAGCAGGTTAGGCTGTTTAATCTGGTCGAAGACGTTTTCGCAGCCCTCTCGTCGAAAGCGGCAGCACGTCAGATCAAGTTGGTGAATAAGATTGAAGAAGGTATAAAAGTCGCGGCGGACCCGGTACGGCTCGAACAAATGCTGACGAATTTAATTGATAATGGGATCAAATTCAACCGGCCGGGGGGGAGCGTGACGGTCGAAATCGAACGAAACGGCAGCACCAATTCGATCGCAATTACCGATACGGGCGAAGGTATTCTGACGGAGCACCTGCAGCGGATATTCGAAAGATTTTACCGGGCGGACCGCGGCCGGACACGCGAGGTTGGCGGAACGGGGCTCGGTTTGGCAATCGTAAAACACCTGGCACGTCTGCACGGCGGCGAAGTTTCGGTCACGTCTGCGCTCAGCCGCGGCACTACGTTCGTTATCGAACTACCTACGGGCTTGCATCCTTCTCGTTTCTAATTTCCGTAAAATCCGTTAATATGATATAATCCAATAATATTGATGAGGATTTTTGCTTTACAGATTTTGGAAAGCCGGATTTGTCCCACCCTCGTTTCTTAAGTTCTCGTTGGGGAGAATATTTATGGAACTGGTCATAGGACAGAAGGTTGCTTATCCAAGCCAGGGCGTCTGCATGGTCGAAGGGATCCAGAGCAAAAGAATAGGTGAGGATTCGATAAATTTTTACTCTCTGCGTGTTTTGAGTGATAATTCTATTATTTTCGTACCGACGGCAAATGCCGAAAACGTTGGTCTTCGGCCCATCAGCTCTTCAATACAATGCAAGAATCTTATCAAGAGGCTTTCCGACGATTTCGAGGCTGTTTCGTGCGACTGGAAAACACGCTCGCGCCATTTCACCGAACAGCTGCAGTCCGGCGACATCTTTGAGGCCGCCGATGTTTTGAAAAAGCTTACCTTTCTCGGCCGCGAGAAAAAGTTGTCCTTCCGCGAGCAGACGTTGCTCGAAAAAGCGAAATTTTTGATCGTTTCAGAAATCACCAATGCGGACGTTTCGGACGAGGATTATTTGAGGGCGGAAATCGAGACGTTGGTAATATTGGCGTGCCAGAAACATTTACTATTGCAGCCAAAAGTCATGACGGCCGTTGTTCACTAGGTTTTTGTTAACATAAAAGCGCGATCGGTTCTCGTTCTCCGCCTCTCTTTGAGGAAAACTAACTAACTTCCAAAGGCAGGATTACACCGAAAAGGCCAGCGTAGCTTAGAGACGCTGTTTAAGGTGACTCTTTAATGTAACGCGCGCGGACGACCGTCTTTATATTCCCCCGCACGTGAAAATCGCCTTCGATCTCGACTTTTAACGGATCGCACGCTTGTATAAAATCTTCCATTAAAATGTTGATTACGTGTTCGTGAAAGACTTTGATGTCGCGAAAAGAGTTGATGTACAGTTTCAAACTTTTGAGCTCGATGCAGCGCGTGTCCGGAACATATTTGAGCCTGATGACGGCAAAATCGGGAAAGTCTGAAAACGGACAAATCGCCGTGAATTCCGGAATCTCGAACTCAACCCAAATCTCCCGGCCTGCGTATTCGTAAGGAAATGTATCGAGGGCGTACAGATTCATTTCTTCACGCGGTGTCGCGCGGATATCCAAATTCTGCAGGTTTGCGGGTGGTATCTTAATTTCGTCTAACATAATTTCTTCTTAAAACTAAAGCGCCGAGCAGAGCCAAAGTCGTGGATCCCGAGGGTTTGTAAGTCTTTGAGTAAGTTTACGAAAATATGGGCGGTGGCCCGGGCGTCGTCGCTTGCACGGTGATGATTCAAAAGCTCGATCGAAAAGTAATTTGCCACCGTGTTCAACCTATGATTTTCGATATGTGGGAGCAGCCTGCGCGAGAGCTGTACGGTACAAAGGGAAGGATTCCAAACCCGATAATCCTCAAATACCCGGCCTATTTCGTGATTCAGAAAACCCATGTCAAATCGCGCATTATGTGCGATCAGCACCGAATCGTCGATGAAATTCAGGAATTCCGATGCTATATCGCGAAATTTCGGGGCATCTCTGACCATGTCGTCATCTATCCCGGTAAGCGACCTTATAAAGGGCGGAATCGGCATTTCAGGATTCACGAGCGTGTGAAATTCCTCGGCTACCTTCCCGTTTCGAACGCGGTAAGCGCCGATCTCCGTGATACGGCACGGTGGGGCCCTCGTTCCAGTGGTTTCGAGATCGAACACTACAAAGCCCGTCTCGTTTAGATCGATCTTTTCGTGATTCGCACCGATTAATGCAACCCGGTCTTCATGGAGCTCGAGACGCGGATCGCGGTCGATGAGATCCGAAATCAAAAGCCTTGCCAGATTCGGCTCAGGGTTGTTGATTTTCATCACGTAGTCAACGACGTTTACTGCAGAGGCACTCCCGCCAACCGATATAAGGAAGTCTATCGTTATATTTACCAGCAAGGATTCTGAGACAAGATTTGGGTACGGCGGCATCTATAATTATTCTAACGGCAAAGACGAAAACCGCAAAGTATAGACCGTCCAATGAGAAGTTCAGAATGTCGGTTGAATACCCAAAAATAAAAAGAGAAATGTCCAGACGTCGATCTCCGCGTTTGCCGAGGTAAATACGTGATTATGCATTGGGAAGTTGACGCCGTATTTGACATAATTTCGATTTCAGAAAGTTTTAACTACGAAGTTGTCCGTCTGACGGAACAAAAGGCTAAAGCCTGTGACATTTTTTTGCAGGTTGCGACTTGAATGAACGCTGATCAAATTTGGACCCAATTCAAAGAAACTGACGCCCTTCTCGACGGCCATTTTTTGCTGTCCAGCGGTCTCCACAGCCCCACTTATCTTCAGTGTGCCCTGGCACTACAATATCCGGCGGACGCCGCCGAATTTGGGCTGGCAATCGCCGGTCACTTTACAGATTCTAATATCGAAACTGTCGCCTCGCCAGCGATCGGCGGGTTGGTCATCGGCTTTGCCGTCGCCCAGGCACTGGATGTTCGTTTTATGTGGACGGAGCGACAGAACGGCGTAATGACTGTCAGGCGCGGATTCTCTATTAAAGAAGGAGAAAGAATCCTTGTTGTAGAAGATGTGATCACGACGGGCGGTTCCACCCGCGAGTGTATCGATGCCTTGAAGCGAAAAGGTGCAAAGGCCGTCGCGGCGGCTTCTATAATCGATCGGTCAAACGGGTCAGCAGATGTCGGTGTTCCGCGAATCGCGCTCGTTAGCCTGGATGTTCCGAGCTACGAACCAGAAACTTGCCCGATGTGCGCTTCCGGCGATAAGGCGTATAAACCCGGGAGCAGGAATGAATAAGAGTGAAGTGATTAACGATTATTGGACGAGTTTACTGAAATTCCATTATTTTGCTGGGAAAGATTGCACCTCAAATTTCTCTGATGAATTATAAACTTTTGATCCAATATGACGGCACCGATTTTCATGGCTGGCAGGTGCAGGAGAATGATCGTTCGATTCAAGGGGAGCTCGAGCGCGTCATTGGCTCGATTGAGGACGCAGAAGTTAAGGTCGTCGGCTCAGGCCGCACGGACGCAGGCGTTCATGCCGAAGGCCAGGTCGCAAACGTTCAATTGCATCGCGAATTTACGCCGGAGAAACTTCGCGCTGCGATCAACGGCAATCTTTCGCGGGACATTCGCGTAATAATGGTCGAAAAAACTTCAGATGAGTTTCACGCCCGATTTTCGGCCAAGAGTAAAACATATGTTTACCGGATAATAAATGCTTCCGTGATGTCACCTTTCTGGCTCCGGTTTGCGCACCATGAATCGCGTCCGCTCGACTTGGGAAGAATGAATACCGCTGCAAGGCTTCTGCTCGGCAAGCACGATTGGACGGCGTTTTCTTCGGCCCTTTCGGAGAGTGAAAATAAGGTCCGCACCGTAACTGATTGCAGTATCGAGTCACACTGGGACAGCCGTGCGAATACAAACATTATCGAATTTCGAATCAGGGCGGACGGATTTCTGCGCTACATGGTTCGCTCGATCGTCGGGACGATGCTCGAAGTCGGGCGCGGTGAAAAGGATTCTGATACAATTCAGACGGCCATAGTCAACGGATATCGAAAGCTTGCAGGAAAAACCGCTCCCGCAAACGGACTGGTTCTGCAAAGGGTCGATTACGAATAGACTGCTTGTAGAATGTTGATTTATCACATTGTTTTGCCCTCAATTTGGGAAGAATTCAAGAATAAAGATGTTTACGAAGCCGACAGCCTGCGAAGCGATGGATTTATCCACTGCAGCTTTGCAGAGCAGCTTGATGCGGTTTTGAAGAGGTATTACGACGACGCGGACCGGGTCGTGGTGTTATCAGTCGATACCGAAAAGCTTTCGAGCCCGCTAATACAAGAGCCGTGGACAAATAATGAAGTTTATCCCCATATTTACGGGAAAATTAATCGCAGCGCAATCGTCGGAATTGAGGCGAGAGAATTATAGGCAGAAACACAGCAGGCAAAATTCCGTTGAAGTTCAGCGTGCCGAGATATGTCACGTTTTTTAACCTCGAACTCGGAACTTTGAACTCGAAACTTTCTTTAAGCCATGCACGAGCACTTCACTGAAATCATTAAGCCGAATTCAAAGGAAGATGATCTGCTCGCGGCTATCGATCCGAATCGTTTGCCGAAACATATTGCGGTTATCATGGATGGCAACGGACGCTGGGCCCGCAAGCGTGGGGAACCGCGCATTTTTGGACATCGCGCCGGAGCCGATTCGGTAAAGGCAATTGTCGATACATGCGCCCGGCTGCAAATCAAAGCAGTTACGCTCTACGCATTTTCGACCGAAAACTGGAAACGCCCGAAAGCTGAAATTTCCGGCCTGATGTCGATGCTGAAACGATATCTGCGCAGCGAACTGGCGGAGGTTAGCCGCAATAACATATGCTTCAAAGCTATCGGCAACATTCATGGGCTGTCCGAAGAAGTACAAAAGGAAATTGCTCACGGAATGAATCAGACGGCAGCGAACACGGGGACCATTTTGAGTGTTGCTCTTAATTACGGCGGACGTGCAGAAATTTTGGACGCCTGTAGAAAGGCCGCCAAGTCTTGCATTGAGAGCGGCGAACCGATCGATAATCTTCGCGAGACAGATATCGAAAAAAATTTGTATACTCACGGTCTGCCCGATGTCGATCTGCTAATCCGAACCGGCGGCGAAATGCGTATTTCGAATTTTCTGCTGTGGCAGCTCGCCTATAGCGAAATTTACTGGACATCGACATTGTTTCCGGATTTTCGGCGAGCTGAGATATTCGAAGCGATACTTGATTATCAAAAACGCGACCGGCGCTTTGGCGATGTGAAATAAAACGCGGCGGACCCCGTGGTCCGAAGCGCTGCTAAAAAGATAAACAAGATTAAATGATTTCTTATCAGCGTTTGTCCGAGCTGGTTAATTTCGCCGCGTCCATGCGCTGACGTATTTTATGAAAACAAGGATCTTGACAGCGGCCATCGTCCTGCCCATTCTCGCTGCGTCGATAATTTTGCCAATCTTTTTTCCTCTAACAGTTTGGCTTTTTGTAGCCATCGCGGTATCGGCGCTTGCCGTCGGCCTTTTCGAATTTTATTCGTTTACCAAAAAGCTTGAGTTAAAAGCCGATGCGTCCATCGGCTATTTGGGAGCGGCCGCCCTGGTCGTGGCGTTTGTTTTCGATGCTCCCGCCAAAGCACCGGATCTTCTGATTCTTACACTGGTTATATTCGTTATAGGCGTTCTCGCTTCGCAAACGTTTCGCTTCCAAAAGGACTTTTCGAAGATGCTGACAGGCATCGGCGTCACGATACTTGGTGTTTTGTACATTGTCTTTCTCGGTGGATTTTTGATCTCGATCCACGTGGGCTTCGAGAGTTTACCGGGACTTTCGGCCGACCTGCTTTTGTACTTTTTCTTAGTGATGTTCGGCTTGGATGCGGGCGCATATTTCATTGGCAGTGCTTTTGGCAAACACAAACTTGCGCCCAAAATATCGCCGGGTAAAACGTGGGAAGGACTCATCGGCGGAATACTCGCCGCCGCCGGTTTTTCGGCGCTCGCTACATTTTGGTTTTTCCCGGAACTGCCTTATAAATTCTCTATTCCGCTCGGCGTCGTAATGGCGGTAGTCGGCCTTCTCGGCGATCTCGCGGAAAGCGCGATGAAACGCGGCTCGAAAATCAAAGACACCGCAAATATCCTGCCTGGACACGGCGGTCTTCTCGACAGACTGGACAGTTTGCTTTTCAACGCGCCTCTCCTGTATTATTTTGCTCGGTTTTATTTTTAGGCATCTATGAACGCAATTCGGTTTAATGACGATAATAATTGATTGGCGAGAGCGTTATTTTCTAAACGTTCCGCCTTTCGTTTGTCGTAAATCGAAAGGCGTTTTTTATTTTGTAAGAATTTCGCGGGCAACATCTTTTTATGCTGGATACACTAGGAAATCTCGAAAGAACGCACACCTGCGGCGAGTTGCGCGAAAGCGACGTGGACAGGCAAGTTGTCCTTATGGGCTGGGTTGCAAAGAAGCGAGATTTCGGCATTTTTACGTTTATCGATCTACGCGACCGCGAGGGTATGACGCAGATCGTGGTCAGCGAAGAGACTGCCCAAAATGCTCACGCGAAGGCTAAAAATCTCCGCGGAGAGTTTGTTATCGCTGTCAAAGGCGAGGTCGTTTCGCGTTCCGATGGCACGCACAACGCAAAGCTCGCAACGGGCGATATCGAGATAAAGGCATCGGAAATTTTGATCTTGAACGATGCAAAGGTGCCGCCTTTTCAACTCGAGGTAGCCGGTTCGGAGAATCTTGCAAGCGAGGACACGCGGCTGAAATACCGCTATCTCGACCTCCGCCGTCCGCAGCTTCAGCGTAATATTCGAGTGCGTGCGAAGGCCGTTGCTGCGATTCGTGAATATTTTGACAATCGTGGGTTTATCGAGATCGAGACGCCGATTTTGCTCAAATCGACGCCTGAGGGGGCACGCGATTTTATCGTGCCTTCGCGCATTCATGCCGGCAAGTTTTTCGCCCTGCCGCAGTCGCCCCAGATATTAAAGCAGCTCACGATGATTTCGGGCTTCGACAAGTATTATCAGATCGCCCGCTGCTTCCGCGATGAAGACCTCCGGGCCGACCGCCAGCCGGAATTCACACAGCTCGACATGGAAATGTCGTTCGTCAATCGCGAACAGGTTTATCGCGAGATGGAAGGCATGTTCAACCACGTCTTGAAATTGATTGACATAGATCTTCCGGCCGAATGGCCGCGAATGACCTACGCCGAGGCAATGCGGCGATACGGCTCAGACAAACCCGACCTGCGGTTTGAGATGGAGCTGCAGGATTTGTTCGCCGAATTGAACGATACCGATTTCGAGCCATTTATTTCCGTTTTGGAAAACAAAGGTGAAATTAAAGCTCTCGTCGCACGCGGCAAAGCCGATTACTCCCGCAAGCAGCTTGACGAACTGCAGGAATTTGTCAAACGCTACGGCGCGGGTGCGCTCGCGTGGATAAAGATTCCTGACGGAAATGGGAGCGGTGGCCACCCGGCGATTTCCTCCTCACTTCTGAAGGTTCTCGGTGAAGCAAAGATTGCTCAACTCGCTTCCTCCGCTGGAGCCGAAAAAGGGGATGCGGTTTTGATTGTCGCAGGGCGAAAATCGGTCGTCGCGGCTGCCCTCGGTGCGTTGCGAAACGAGGTCGCAAAACATGAAAATTTAATTGACAGAAACGCATACAAACCCTTGATCGTTACTGAATTTCCGATGTTTGAGCACGACCAAGAAACAGATCGTTACACCGCGGCCCATCACCCGTTCACATCGCCGATGGACGAAGACCTGGAAATGTTCAAAACGGCCGTCGAGAACGATGCCGAGCATCATTTACTTGGCCAGGTGCGTGCTAAGGCTTATGACGCAGTAATCAACGGCTACGAATGCGCCGGCGGTTCGATCCGTATTCATCAAAAGGAAATACAGGCTTTGAATTTCAAAGCTTTGGGAATGTCGCTCGAAAAGGCCCGGGAACAATTCGGCTTTTTCCTCGACGCCCTTGAATATGGCACACCCCCGCACGGAGGCTTCGCCGCCGGAATCGAGCGAACGTGCATGATCCTCTGCGGAACCGAAAACATCCGCGACGTAATGGCCTTCCCGAAAACAGCCTCGGCACAAGACCTGATGATGGACTCGCCGGGCGATGTGGATGGGTCGCAGTTGGATGAGTTGGGTATCAGCGTTAACGATCGGTAGTATTGAAAAGGGATATTTAGTGACACAAAGAAAATAGCTGTCCGATTTGTGCTTATACTTCTTCCTATTTTTTTATCAACTACAATCGCTATTTCTGCCGAGAAATTGTGAGTTTTCGAACCGCCCCCCGGACCGCAATCCTGCGACGCAATTCCGAACGATTGCTGCGCCGGTTACTGGGCAGTTTGGTTTGGCAAGATCATTGTTGTATTTAGCGCCCGTTTATCCATGGGAGTTTTGCTTTTACTGAGGCGAAGCGATGCGATTAAAGACTTAAAAGAGATGCCAAAACTTTTGATTGATTGTGACAATATGTCGCCACGGCGACAAACATTAAAGCCTTTGCCGGCGCGCGAACACCGGCCGTCTTGAAAAAAAGTTTTTTCAAAACTCGCGAGACATAGCAGCAAAATGCCGATATTTCTAGTGTTATCAATTGTTTGCCTGTACCAACGACGTGTGGGCCAAAGGTGGGACACGCGGGACAAGCACGTCACAATAAGGCAAGTCGAACGCCGTTTACAAATTTCGAACTAAAAGAGATAAGATGTCGTAAAATAATAATTACGATGTCAAAGAAATTCGATACAAACCCGCTGGATCCGGAGTTTCCGCAGAAAGCCAGAGCCGTTGCGGCATCGACCGCGCGGCAAACTTCGTATAAGACGGCCGAGTTTCCAGCCGAGCCATCCAGCGTGACCGAGGAAGAAACGCGTCGGTTCAATGATGCGCGATTTAATGCTTACGCTTTTCAGGGTGTCAGTGCCCCGGCTCAGTCTCAACCTTCAAATCCTGGTGAGATGAACGAGGCATCAAGTCGAAAAGTGGCGAAGGTCGGAATGCCGGAAAAATTTCTGATCGGACTGCCGTATTTGCCGTTTTACATAGGTTTGGTCGCTGGCCTGATACTGCTTCTGGTAGTTCCGAAAGGCGAGCCAAAGGTGCGCTTTCACGCCGCGCAGGGACTGGCGGCGCATCTCGGAATTTTGATCGTTACCTCGATCCTGGGGTTGGTTGGCGGCCTTGCCGAGTTGGGGAGCTTCATTTTCTCGGCGGTAACTGTGGTTATGCTGATCATATTCGCTATAAAAGCCTGGAAGGGCAAACCGGTGCATATTGAATCGGTCGACGACCTTACAAACTGGCTCGAAGAAAAGATCGGGCCAATCAAATCATAAGCCGGGCTGAAACCCGAATGTGAATGAGTGTGTTCCTATAGCGGAGTTGACACGCTCCATAACTGTCGCGTTTCAGCCCTTTTGATAGGAGAAACAATGTTTCGCTCCGGCTGTGGCACTCAAATACAAACAGGTCTTAATTACTGCAATCGATGCGGCAGCCGCGCTCCGCGCAGTGATTCGGAAACGAATTCCATAGCTGCGAATCTGTCGCAGTCTATGGGCTACATCGGCGGTTTTGGAATGTTCGGCTTTATTTTCGTTATTTTGATTCTGGTAAAAAACGGCGTTGATAGGAATGCCCTGATACCGATCTCGTTTTTCTATTTGGCAGCGTTATTTGGGATTTGTTTTCTAATAGTTCGACAAATTTCGGCGTCTTCGAAAAAATCCTCCGAGAAAGAGACCGCGTCAAATGAACATCAGCCCGCTTACCTGCGGCCGGTGACAACGGCACAACTGCGTGAAACAATCGATCAACCTGTCAGCGTGACGGAGCATACCACAAGAACGCTGGACGAAGTTGTGATTGAACGGAAATAAGTGACATGTATTGTTCCAGATGCTCGACACAAATCAGCGAAGACCTGAATTTTTGCAGCACATGCGGCGAACGGGTTAACAAAAACGAGCTGGCCCAAAGCTCAAAAAAGCACAGCGAATACTCGACACTCTGGCCACTACCGCTATATGCATCGGCATAGCCGGGATGCTTTTTCTGGTCGGTTTGTTGGCGATCTTGCTCGATAAAGCGTTACCTTTGTCAATCGTCGTTCTGCTCGCCGGGATGTATCTTGCCTCGTGGTTCGGAATACTCTACAAAATATTAGGTCAAATCTCGAAGCTGGTGGACGCCAACCTGGAAGATAGAAAATATAGGAAGGCGGAAGTAACACCGCCCGTTCAATTCGCCACCAAGACCACGGCTCAACTGGAAGAGCATCGTGAACCCGCGAACAGCGTTACCGAGAACACAACCCGCACCCTGGATAAGGTTCCGATTAAAGGAAATTAACAAAGTTTTAGCTAGAAACTCTCGGCCGCGATCAAATCCCGTTTTTCCGTCCGGAGTTTGAACAACGCTGTCAGGACAAGATAAATCGCCAGTAAAATCAGAACTAGCGATGCAATTCCGTTGACCAATTTGATATCGAAGCCTGTCGACGCCGTCAGATTTCCGTAAACCAACAAACCCAATGCCCACAATGTGATGGTGAGCACGAAGAGCATAGGCAGAAGGGTAAATGCGATGCGGCGGCGTGCTTTATACAGCCAAACCGTGATGGAAAGCAGCGTCAATCCGGCAAGTAGTTGGTTCGATGCACCGAAGAGAGTCCAGAAATCAAGATAAGAACCCGGTTTTGCAAAGAAAATGAGGATGAACGGCAGTGCTACGGTTGCAAGAGTTCCGGCAATCGCTCCGATTCTGCCTGGTAGCCCGAAAATTTCCTGCACGATATAGCGGCCGAGCCTCATGCAAACATCGAGAGTATCAAAAACGAATGTCGAAAAGGCCATTGCACCAAAGGTTATCGCAAATTGCAGATTGTCCCTGCCGATCAGGATCGTCAGGAAATTACCAATACCGTTACCGTAGATCTTGCCTGCGGAAAGCGCCTTTCCATCGGGCGCGAAGAGCACTTCCCTGCTTGCTATCATCACCGTGACAAGTGCTATAAATGCGACAAAACCTTCCGCCAGCATCGCTCCGTATCCAATCGGCCGCGCGTGAGATTCCTTGTCGATCTGTTTCGAGGTTGTGCCCGAACATACCAGACCGTGAAAGCCGGAGCACGCACCGCATGCTATCGTTACGAACAGAAACGGAAACAGTATACCGGTCGTTCCGCCGACATCGAAGGATTTGAATGCGGGCTGCTGAATCGAATAGCCGCCAAAAAATACCCCGATCACGCCTATTGCGATTGCCGCATAAAGCACGAAACCGCCGAGATATCCGCGCGGCTGCAACAGGACCCATACAGGCACGAGCGACGCGATTATGCAGTAAAGGAGAATCAGAATCGACCAGCTTTGATGTTCGAAGTTGAGGACATTTGAAAACTGTGTTCCGAAATAAGAAAGCGCAAACGTCGCTGGAACGAAAATTATTGTTGAAAGCCAGAGAGGTGGTTTGAGAAATCTCTCCACCAGACCCAAAATGATCGAAAGAACGAGATACATAACGCTGGCTATGGCTACTGCTCCGCCGGGATTGAAACCGGTTGAACCTTGCAGTACGTCGGTGCCCCCAACAAAACTACCGGCGGTAATATCGGTAAAAGCGACGATCACATAGACCAAAGCTATCCATATAAATGCCATCATTGCCCTGCCGGCCCCAGCGCCCAGCTTCTCTTTAGTGATTTCCGCAATCGACTGCGCACCATGCCTGACGGACGAAGTCAAAGCGGAAAAATCGTGTACCGCCCCGATCACGACTACACCGATCGCGATCCACAAAAGGCACGGCAGCCAACCGAAAGCCATGCACGCAATTATCGGCCCGGCGATCGGACCCGCGGCCGCTATCGCCGAGAAATGCTGCCCAAACAAATAGAAAGGCTTCGCCGGAATAAAATCTTCGCCGTCGTTGACCGTGTTTGCAGGAGTTTCGCGGGAATTGTCGAGTTTGAACTGCTTTTCGATCCAACGCCCATACGCGAAATAGCCGAACACAAGCCATAACAAAAAGACGATTGCCAAAAGGGTCAGCATAAATTTATCGGTTACGTTAAGGAAAGACTGGAAGACAAATCAATTTACGATATTCCATTATGGAATCGCAAGTTTTCGGAGACACCTTAATTTCCGAGACGATAATTTTCAGTTATCAGCTAATAATTATTCCGGAGAAATTGTTGTATTGTTGAAAATTAAAGCCGCACGTGCGAATCTCTTTGAGATCGGTATTACATTATGAACGAAGAAAGATCCCTACAAGAAACCTACGCTCCTGAAGGCATTTGTTTCGGATGCGGCGTAAAAAATGAAAAGGGGCTGCGCATTCGCAGCTTTGCAAATGACGGCAAGGTGGTTGCCGAGTGGAAGGCCGAGCCGCATCACGAGGCGTTTCCGGGCGTGCTGAACGGCGGCATTATCGGCGCATTGCTCGACTGTCATTCAAATTGGGCGGCGGCTTATTTTTTGATGAAACGGGACGACAAATCAGAGCCGGATTGCACTGTAACGGCTGATTTTCATGTAAAGCTTCTTCGGCCTACGCCGAGCGTTGCCTTGATTATTCTCAAAGCGAGAGTCGTCGAATCAACGGAAGATCGGGCAATCGTCGAAGCCGAACTTATTGCGAACGAAAAGATTTGCGCCACTTGCCGGGGAACATTTGCCGCGGTCAAGAAAGGGCATCCGGCTTATCACCGATGGTAAGAAACTGAGCATCTAATTTCGCTATTTGTTCTGTGTAAACATCTTGAAGGCCTAATTTTTCGATCCATTGTAGCTGTTCTCTCATTAGCTCAGGTAAATACACAACGTCCGACAAGGCATAGTTTACAAGCTCCCTCGTCCAAATTCCGTCCCAGTTTTTTGTAAAGGCCTTGCGGTGCGATTTCTCGAGATCGACCGCGAAATAGCGGTAGAGCGTTTCGGCGAGGGAGGCTGATTGAGTTGCTCCCTTTGTCAGAACCTTTTCAGCGATCATCGTGTCAAAAAAATTCCGAACGAAATAACCGTTTGCCCGAAGGAATTCAAGATCGAATTTCGCATTGTGAAATATCTTGAGGATATTCGGATTTTCGAGAATCTCCGCAAGTTTTCCGAGCGTCACGCATTCGCTCATCGGAACCAGAACGTTAAACTCTCCGTCGGAAAACTGAACCGAAAAAAGTCGGGCGTATCTCGAACCCAGACCTGATGTTTCCGTATCACAGCCAATCACTCCCGCCCCGGATAACTTTTCAAAAGCAAAATCGATTTCTTCGGGACTGCGGGCCACTAGAATGTTCACAAGCCCAATTGTAGATCACTCAACATCGAGCCGGAAATGTATTAAGCTGTTAACACGAATATGCCCGAAACATTAACCGAAATTGAAATCCGGATTCTCGGCAGCCTGGTTGAAAAACAGCTTACCACTCCCGAATATTATCCATTGACGATGCACGCTCTAATCGCCGCGTGTAATCAGAAAAGCAATCGCGACCCGGTGGTGTCCTACGACGAAGATATTGTTACACGGGCTTTGGACGACCTGCGCGAAAAGAACCTCGTTTACCTGTTTTATGGCAGTACAAGCCGCGTCGTTAAATACAAGCACATGTTGCCGAGCGTCTTTGAACTCGAATCGCCGGGAGTCGCCGTGATGTGCGTGATGATGTTGAGAGGGCCGCAGACTCCGGGCGAGCTGCGAGGACGATCCGACAGGCTTTATGAATTTTCAGGACTCGGCGAGGTACAGGAAACGCTCGATGGATTGACACGTCGAGACGATCCGCTCGTCGTCAAACTGGAACGGCAGCATGGTCAAAAAGAAGTACGTTTTGCACATCTTTTATCCGGCGAAGCAATTATTGAAAGTTTGAATACCGTGCGGGAAAGCCCCGCTTCGGCCGGGCATTCGATCGAAAGAATTGAGAAACTTGAGCAGGAAGTCGGACAGCTGTCCAATGAATTGGCCTCATTCCGCGAGAGGTTTGATGAGTTCAGAAAGCAGTTTGACTGAAATAAAATACTATCTGACAAGCGTCGGGCACAAAAAAAGCCGAATCGCTCCGGCTAATTTCGGATTCGAATCGAATGATGTCTAACGACGGCGAATTCCGATTCGCCGCTGAACGAGCTGTTCGACAGTGATGTTAGGCTCTTCGGCACGGGACTGACGGATAAAATCCGTATCGATCTTGAAGATCCGAAATTTCACAATTTCTTCGGCGGAGAGATCGGCGAAACCTTCGCTCTTCAGTTCGTTTAGAAATTCCGGTGTGACCTTAAAAATACGGAATTTTACGAAGCCTTCGAAATCTTCTTCGTTAAAGCCCATCCCGCGCACTTGCCGCACATAGTCGGCGTCGATTTTGAATATACGGGCCTTGACCAGCTCTTCCATTCCCAGGTTCGGAAAACCGGTGGCTTTCATTTCAGCCATGAATTGAGGCGTTACCTTGAAGATGACCGCCTTGAAAAGGTCGCTTACATCCAACGGACCGAAGTTCGCCGATTTCAGATCGTCGGCAAACGCGGTTGTGACATTCAGAACCGCAGCCGAGAACAATCTGTCTCCTTCATGGGCTTCGTGACCCGCCTTCGACTTTTCGAAATCAAATCCTCGACTTCGCATCGCATCGACGAAGCCTTGATTTCCGGTAAAGCGAAAGGTTCCCGAACCTTTTCCGTTTACGAAAGTGCCTTCACACTCGATCGTACCGGCCTCTCGCACGAGACGAAAGTTGACCCTTCCGTTTTGGGAATTTTCTTGCGACAGGCCTTGCAGGTCTCCATATGCGAAACTCGTGCCGTGCTGGTTTCTTCCGCCTTTTTCAGTTTTTCGTTCGAACGAAAGATGTATCTTGGATTTCTCGTCTTTGGTCGACGCCGTCCAGTCACCCGTAACGACGGGGGTTTGAGCGACAATGACGTACGAGCCGAAAATGATTACAATCCATGCGAGATTAGATAGTCCGCGTATAAAACTTTTCCTCATTTGTGTACCTCCGGGAGTCGAATTTTTACAGAATTGGGTTACATAAAGGGAACACCGTTAACCGGAGATTTGTGACAAAAAATATCACAAACAATAAATAACAGGGTGCGAGACGAGATTTGGGGGGTTTATATCTTGAAGCGCGGCTAAGCGTTGGTCTGTCACCACAAGCTTTATAATAGATGGAGGTGAAAACTACAAATGTCGACAGAGTCTAATATCCCGACACCAGTTTAGCAGGCTAACGTGCGAAAAGCTTCCCCTGTAAACTTGAAGTGGCATTCCTCGGCATTACCAACCGCTCCGAGTTTCTCATAGAACTTTATCGCGGGAGTGTTCCAATCCAATACCTGGAAGTCGATACGTTCAAAGCCGCGGGACATTGCAATCTTTGCAATTTTCCTCAGCATCGATTCACCGACGTTTTTTCCGCGATATTCACTATCGATATAAATATCTTCGAGATAAAACCCGCGTTCGCCGCGAAAGCTTGCAAAACCGGGATAAAAAAGCGCGTATGCGATTAAGTTCTCGCCGTCAAATGCGACTAAACCTTCAACAAATGCCTCATCGTCGAACATTGCACCGGCAAGCCTCTCATCATTGATTTCGCAGGAATCGCCGAGCCTTTCAAAGTCAGCGAAATCCCGCATAAGCTTGAGAATGCCGGCGACGTCCTCGCGCTCCGCTTTTTTAATATTAATATTCATTACAAAAAAAGCCGTGCATGAATTTAATCAAGCACGGCCAACAAGAGTCCTTTCGCTGACGACTCTAGGTTTTCTTTTTGGTGCTCGTAACCTTCTGCGGGGTAACTTTTTGCTCAGTTTTCAACGTCTCAATTAAACCTAAGGCGTCCGCCTTATATTTATGCGTATCGGGTGCGGCATTCGCGAACTTCTGTAAAAAATTTGCGCCTTCCTGCAATTTAGTCTTGTCGTCATTGAGAAAGCCCAAATTAACCAGGCTGAAACCTACTCCCGCCAAAGCATCCGGATTATCGGGCGAAGCCTCTAACGCCACGCGATATGCTGCAAGTGCCATATCCGATTCGCCGGCTTCGAGCATTACATCGCCAAACGTTACTTGTACCTTCGCTTTTTTCGCCGCATCGGTTTCTAATGCAAGGTACGCATCAAACGCTTCTTTCGCATCCGCCGCCTTCGCTACATTCGTCTTGGTGGCGACCGACAATCGATATGTTTCTGTCAAGCCGTTCAAGGCATCGTATTTTGCTTTGTCATAATTGGCTTTATCGGTTATCTCGACTGGGGGCGCATTTTTCAAAATTGTCCATGAATTGGTGAACGACTCCAGTGAGTCCTGCATATCCTGCTTCGCCTTGGCCATCGTTGCCGTTTTTTCAGCGGGATCGGTCGATTTGGTCGCTTTGTTATATGAATCCACAGCACGGATCTTCAAGGCAACACCTTTATTATTCAGCAAGACCGGTGCACTGCCCACATAGGTAGGATCCGCCGCGATTCCCTCCGAGTAAGTCGTAATGGCCAGATCGTAGTTTTTCTCGTTAAAAGCTTTATTTCCGTCGGTCAGGGATTTGCTGATAATTGCGTTTTTCCCCTCGGCTTCCTGCTTCTTAGCGGCATACTCGGCTTCAAGCTTCGCTCGCTCCGCTATCGCCTTTTTTTCATCTACGGATGGTTGTCGAGCTTGTTTGTTTGCCGCCGGCGCAGGGCTTGGCGAGTTGCCTTGCCTGACTTCTTCTTCTGTCCAGCGTTTGCCGTCACCTTCCGAGAGTGTGATAAGAAGCTTGTCCATGCCGGCTTTAATATTTGGCACATATCCGGGACTGGCACCAGCAGCACTGACAGAAAAAATGAACGTCGCGCCCAGCGGCAACCCTGCAAAGCTAAATTGGCCTTTCTTATCGGTTTTGTCGCTCGGAAACTTCCCTTTTACATCGGAACGGAAAACCTCGACTAAAGCTCCTGTCACGGGTTCGGTTGTTCCGTCGGCTTTTTTGAGCTCAACTCTGCCCGAAACCGGGGCGGTCTGTGCAAATAATGCAGAGCTGCCTGCCAAAAATAAAAAACCTGCTAAAAAAACACTGAAACAAAATTTACGATACATTTGACGTCCTCCGAGATTTAAATAAAAACGCGCCGCACTACTACGATGCCGTCCCTTGAGAAAGAGTTCCTTATTTCCAATTATTTTAACCCAACTTTGATGAAAAATCGAAGCTGTTTGTTGAAAAATCGAAGTCGAATGAAAATTATTGCGAAAACCGACAATATCCGTAATTTTATTAAGGTGCGTTGTGTTATCGTGTATTTTTCTCAACGGGTAAGGCAAAGGAGTCCAAATTGATCGAGAGAATTTTCAACTTCAGTGCAGGACCGGCGGTTTTGCCTCTACCGGTGCTGGAAAGAGCACGCGAAGAAATGCTTTCGCTAGACGGGATTGGGATGAGCGTGATGGAGATTAGCCATCGTTCCACGCATTTCGAAACAATTCTGGAATCGGCGAAACAGGGCATTCGCGAGCTGATGCAAATACCGGAGAATTACCGAATCCTATTTTTACAGGGCGGAGCAACGCTGCAATTTTCTATGATCCCGATGAATTTTCTGGCGCGAAACGAATCGGCGGATTATGTGATCACAGGTGCCTGGGGCGAAAAGGCCCGGAAGGAAGCTGAACGCTGCGGCAAAGTCAACGTCGTGTTCTCGACCTCCGAGAGTGGTTTTGGGTCCGTGCCGGCACAGGATGAGCTGCGATTTACGCCGGACGCTAAATACATCCATTACACCTCAAACGAAACCATCGAAGGGGTCGAATTTAAGCACGAGATTAACGGCGGCGAAATCCCGGTCGTATGTGATGCTTCCTCAAATATTCTTTCAAAACCATTCGATATGAAGAAGTACGCATTGATTTACGCCGGAGCGCAAAAGAATATTGGGCCGAGTGGCGTAACGCTTGTCATAATCCGCGACGATCTGCTTGAGATGGTTCCGAAAAACCAGCATTCGATGCTCGATTACCGTAAGGTGGCCGAGAAGGGTTCCATGCTCAATACCCCGAATACGTGGGGAATTTACCTGGTCGGTCTGGTCTGCGACTGGCTAAAAACGAAGGGCGGACTCGCGTCAATGGCCATGCAGAACAAAAAAAAGGCAGCTTTGCTTTACGAGGCAATAGATACCAGCGATGGATTTTATCGCGGACACGCCGAAAAAGAAGCTCGTTCGCTTATGAACGTGACATTCCGCCTGCCGTCGGAAGATCTTGAAAAAAAGTTCTGCACCGACGCGGCACAGCTTGGATTGGATGGACTGAAAGGCCACCGTTCAATCGGCGGAATTCGCGCATCGATCTATAACGCATTTCCGGTTGAAGGCGTGCAAAAATTGGTCGAGGTAATGAAAGATTTTGCCGAGCGGAATGGATAGGATTGTCGCTTTTCCGCGGCTATTTCAATTGTCGTAAAATATCCAAAAGCTCACCTTCCTCGTTTTCGGAAATCGTTCGCAGGTCGATTAAAACTTTATCTTCTAAAATTCTTGCAATTACAGGGGGTTCGGAATTTCTAAGCATTTGCTCCAATTTAACCGGCGACAGCTTTGCGTGCGAAAGCGCAAGATTCACAGTATCGGGCTGGACGGCAGGTGCCGAACCACCGCCGACGACCGAACTTGCATCGATTACCGCAAACTCCAAATCGCTATTTACACGGCTGCTATCTGTTAGTTTTTGTGCAAACTGCCTTGTTCGTTCATCAAGTTCCGCCTTGCTCACGGAAAGCATTTTCAGAACCGGGATCTTCGTTAAGGCAGTACCACGCGAATACTCGTCAAGAGTTCCCTCGAGCGCGGCATAGGTCAGTTTATCGACACGTAGAACACGATACATTGGGTGCTTGCGAATCTTCTCGACCGATTCTTCTCGGCCGACAATCAGGCCTGCCTGCGTTCCGCCCAACAGTTTATCGCCGCTGAAACTGACAATATCTGCGCCCGCAGCTATTGAATCGGTTATGACAGGTTCATCCGTCAAACCGAATCTATTTAAATCGAGCATCGCTCCCGACCCGGCGTCTTCGTAAAGCAATAAACCCTTTTGGCGGGCGAGTTCAGCAAGGTCTGTGAGATTTGGAGTTTCCGTAAATCCGACGATCTTGTAGTTCGACGGGTGAACACGCAGGATCATTCCGCTGTTGTCGCTTATCGCCTTCTCGTAATCCGAAAGTTTCGTGCGGTTTGTTGTCCCTATTTCTTTCAAAATGGCGCCGGACTGCGTCAGCACGTCCGGAATCCGAAAATCGCCGCCGATCTCGACCAATTCTCCGCGCGAGACGATTACCTCGCGGCCGCTCGCAAAAACCGTCAGAACGAGAAACGCGGCAGCGGTACAATTATTAACGATCAAAGCGCTTTCGGCACCGGTAAGTTCGGCGAGAAGGTTTTCAGCTCGAGCACCTCGTTTTCCACGCGTCCCGGTCTCAACGTCATACTCAAGAGTGCAGTAACTAGAGGCCTCTTCGACAATTGCTTTTATTGCACTTTTGGAGAGAGGAGCCCGGCCGAGATTGGTATGGATGATGACTCCCGTAGCATTTATGACTCGCCTCAGCCGGGAATTCCGTTCGATCAGCCATGCATTTCCAAGCCTTGCCGCTGTCTCAGTCAAAAGACTTTCGCGCGAGAAGGTTGTGCTGCTGCCGGAATTCTGAACGGAACCGTTTTGAATCTCGCGGCGAACCGAGTCTGCGGCGTTTCGAGCAAGAGATATGAAGCGTTTTCTGCCTATTTCCGGAAGCAATGCTCGAGCTGCCTCGGTCCCCAACAAATCGTCAATGGACGGCAGCAGCCGCAAAATCGAAGATTTACTTTCCGTGGTCTGTTTCTCCATAAGATCATTCTAGCGAGAAATCGGCAAAAACGTGGAACCACGGCCGCAATCATGTACAGTAAATCGTCCGACAGGGCAAATTATTAATCTTAGCGGAAACTTTCGATATATTTCCGGGTCACCTCTTTAAGTTCCGCGTACGAAGGAATGACGTACAAGATCGGCTGCATTTCGGAATATTCGTAGTCGGTATTGATGACCTGTTCGAGATCGAATGGACGTCGTTCGACGTTTTCGGTAAAAGCGTTTTCCAATTCGCCAAAGCTCGATAAAAGGCCTGCGCCATAAGCTTTGACGTCACCGTCTTCTTCGATCATACCGAACTCGACAGTAAACCAATACAAACGCCCTAATTCTTCGAGCTGCGCGTCGGTGGCGATACGTGCGCCGTGGCCGATAAATTGCGAATAATCGGCGAAATTGCGGTTGGTAAACATCGGGATATGCCCGATCGATTCGTGCACTATGTCCGGTTCGGGCGTGTATTCAGGGCGCGAGTGGTGGCGGATGTATTGCGTTGAAAGCATCGTCCGCCAAGAGAGCCAGCTTAGAAATGCTCGGGTCTCGACCAGGCCCTCCACCGGGGCGAGCCGAAAATTCGAAAGCTCTTTAAGACGGCGATTCATCTCCGACAATTGCGGAATGCGGTCGTTCGATATTGCGAGATCTTTCTTGGCCTGAAGATAAAATTTACTCGCACGTGTCGCCTGAAGCTCTTCTAATTCCTCGGCAACATGACGCCAAACACCTTGCTCCTCGGCGGTATATTCCACATCGGTGATGATGCCTGTTTCGCGAAACGTTTTTGCCAGACCAGCTATATAATCACGCCGTTCGCGATACGCCTCGTCGCTTGCACCGGGATGGTCAAGGGCTAGTTGATTGATATCCTCGAACTTCATGTCGCGAAATTCGGGCAGGTCTCCGTCTTTCACCTCGAAATTATCGAGTTTAACTAACGGTTTAGCGGTTTCGGTAAGCATCTTTAGACAGCTCCTTTCATTTATACGATGCATTGCTAAAAGCTCTGGTCATCTATGAATAATCAATTCTAATGGAAAAAGCGTTTTTGTCGAATTACTAAAATTCGTTAATACGACGGTATTGTCATGGATCATTAGTTTAAGGCTAATTCAATTACGTTTTTTACTCCGTTCCTTACTCCACTTTGTGGGCGAAGCACCGAGGAACAACAGGCCTTGGGCCCGACGAGTTCGTCAGGCACGTCTCCGTGGATTCCTCGATTAATGACGTGTTTCAACAGAAGAATTCTTAAAAAGGAAATACAGGGACGCAGCGGGCGTTGCCGGACGGGACGAAACGACGCCGAGAATAATCGAACACGAGGAGGGCCCAAAACAGGAGGTGAGAAGGGGATTTACACGTTACTACTCCATGCGATCTTGCTCTTCAATCTCAGAATCGATTTCTCTTTCCCGAGCGTTTCAAATACCGCAAGCATTGACGGACCGACGGCAACACCGGTCAAAAGCGTCCGGGCGCCGTTCATAATGACGCCGAGCTTTGTGCCTTTTTCCTCGGCGAGAGCTTTTACAACCTCTTCGATGCGGTCGTGCGAGAAATCGGTCGTTGGCTCAAAGCGGTCGGCGAGTTCGGGGAGCCACATGCGAAGATCGGGGAATTTAGACAAGTTTTTCTCAATGGCGGCTGGGTCGAAATCATAATCTTCAGTGAAAAATGCGCGTCCCTGATTTGAGAAATCCTTTAGTGAAAAGAATCGCTGGCGAATTAGGTCGATCGTGCTTTCGAACCACAATTTGTCGTCGTCTTCGTATTCATCGCGCCACAGTTTCGCCGATTTTAGCTCGGCCTTGATGAGGGGCAGCAATTCCCTGAGCGGCATTGTGCGGACGTATTCGGCATTCATCCAGAGAGCTTTATCGTCCGTCCAATGCCTCGGGTCATTTTCCTTGAAATTAAAGACGGCGTTCGAGCGGTGAATACGCTCCAGCGAAAATTCCTTGGTCATTTCGCGCAATGAAAATATTTCCTTCCCGTGAAGGAGTGGGGGAACTTCAACATGTCCGTCACGATTTTGAGCAATTTCCTGAGTTGCTGCCGGTGCCCATCCGAGCAACAAAAGAAAATTACGAAAAGCGGCAGCTATAAAACCCGCATCGCGGTATGTCGTCATCGAAACGACCTCGCCGTGGTTGCGTTTTGAAAGCTTGCCTTTGTTGGGCGCGAGGATCAGGGGTAGATGAGCGAAGGTCGGCGGCGTGACACCGAGAGCTTCGTAAATCAGAACCTGTTTATGAGTGTTGGTCAGATGGTCCTGGCCGCGAATTACATGCGTGATCCGCATCGCGATGTCATCGCAGACGACTGCAAAATTATAAAGCGGGTGGCCGTCCGAGCGGAGCAAGACGAGATCTTCGGTATCTGCATAATCGCGTTCCTGAAGGCCGTAAACTGCATCGTCAAATGCGGTTTTTCCCAGTTCAGCCACCCTCAATCGTATGGCAAAAGGCGTACCCGCTTCGGCGCGTTCATCGCTTTCTTCTTTCGAAAGATCGCGATACGGACTGTTGCGCATGCTTTTAACGCTCTGCGCGGCGCGTGCCCGGTCGGCGATGCCTTCCTTCACATCCTTCGTCGCTTCAACCTTCGGTGTGAAGTCACGATATGCCTTGCCTTCTTCAAGCAATTTGCGCGCGCTCGCCCTGTGTTTGTCGGCGTTGTCGGACTGAAAAACGATCTCCTCGTCGTGCTCAAGCTCGAGCCATTTCATTCCTTCGAGGATCGATCGGGTAGATTCTTCCGTCGAACGCGCGAGATCGGTGTCCTCGATGCGAAGCAGAAATTTCCCACCGGTGTTTTTAGCGTAAAGATAGTTAAAAAGTGCAGTCCGGGCGGAACCGATGTGAAGATATCCGGTCGGGCTCGGGGCAAAGCGAACGCGTGTAGTCATAAGGAAAGATTTTCATGCATAGCCGCGAAGAACGCAAAGGGTAATCTCAGCGTTGCTCCCCGCTACAAAGCTCGTGCGATGAAGCCACCAGCGTCATCATTTCGACTTTTGGCGGAGCTTCGAGGCCGCTTTCATCTCTTTGACGTTGAAATGATTTGAACGAATTCAATTCCAACAAAGCTTTTTGCGCTTCCTCGTTTTCGTACATTGATAAATGTGTGTGAGTTTTATCGTCGTCACCGAGAAGGACGTTATAACGAATACCGGGATTATTGAGTTTTCTCAGATCCTCCACAAATTTTCTGATGTTCGATTGGTTTTCCGCGACAAAATCCGGTCTTACGGTATAAGTTACTTTTACTAGAATCATTTTAGTTTTGAGTGCTGAATTATTGCTAAATGCTTCGTAATCGCGCTAATGCGCTAAAAATGTTCAGGCTTGATGAATTTGTATCAAGTTACCGCAAGTATCATCAAAGACCGCCTGGGTTCCCCAGTCCGTTTTCTTCGGCTCCTGCGTAAAGCGAACGTCGAGATTTTTGAGCCTTTCGTACTCTTTCTCAACATCATCGACACCAAAAACAATTACTGGCAACCCGGCATTGTAAATTCCTTCAAAATACGACTTGGTGTTTAGACTTTCATTCGGCTCAAGAAGGAGCGCGGTGCCGTCAGGGTCTTCCGGCGCGACGACAATGGCAAGCCGCATCTCGGGCATGTACATCTTCTCTTTGAATCCGAGAACTTCGGTGTAGAATTTAAAAGCTTCAATCGGATCATTCACAGAAACGCTCGTTAGTGCAATTTTCATACTGCTGGATAAGTTTGAAGTTCCAACTTTCGTGGGCTTTTCTTTGTTAGGAATCGCTGGCTAAAGCAGGAACTCGATGCGCTCAAAGCCGCGAAGAAGTGTTAAAAAAGGAAGGCCGCCAAATGAGTGTGGCAGCCAATCCAAATCACAACTAAATTCAAAATTAAACTGGCGGAGACGACAGGATTCGAACCTGTGGTACCCTTTTGAGGTACAACGATTTAGCAAACCGCCGCTTTCAGCCGCTCAGCCACGTCTCCGTTCATGCTCATGAACAGTTTTTATTCTAGCCGAAGGGCAAACTTTGTCAAGTTAGCCGCATCATACGGCCTGATGTAAGTTGTATCTCAGGGCTTGACACATTTGCGTATTATCTGGAAAATATCAGAGTCGCTTGGAACAGCCGCTTTTTATACAAGTTGTTGCGGGTTTCGATACTTTATCGTAATATCTTATTGCTCTCCCGTAGAAAAAGCCGCCTTTAGCCGATGAGTTTTTTTAAACGATCGAATAATTTTTTGACGCCGGTCTTAGTTTTGCTTGCGGTGCTCTCGACTGTATTTGCAACTGCGCCTATTGCTTTAGCCGAGCCGATAGTAGAAAAAACCGGCAGTCTCGGCATAATTAAAGGAATGGTGCGCGATAATGGCGGAAGCCCGATCGCGGATGCGACCGTCGCTATCTTTCGCGTCGGAACATCGAAACTGCTCAAGCAGGTCCGCTCGGCCAGGGATGGAAGTTTTCTCGCCAGAATCCTGCCCGGAACCTATACGGTTCTGGCGGTCGCTGAGGGCTTCAATCCGGTGACCGTGGCAGAAATCGAGGTGGGCCTCGCGTCTCAACTCAATTATGGATTTAAACTCGAACGTTCCGGGGGCGGAAACACGCTGCCCGAAAAGAGGCTCGACCGCAACAATCCGAAATGGGTGATACGCTCCGCTCAAACCAGCAGATCTATCTATCAGAATCGTGAAGGCCCGGTTCCCGCCGATGAAAACGGAAACCTTGATAGCAGCGTTGAAGAGATCTTGGAAGTTGATGATTCCGGCGAGGAAGGCGCAAAAAGAAGCGGGCAAACCGTAGTGGAAAGTTATTTCGCGGGTTCGGATTCGGGTACACACGCGGGAGTGAATTTTGCGACGCTTGTGCCTCTTACCGAAAACGCAGAGATCGTTTTTGCCGGACAGGCCGGCGTTGGTAAGCATTCGCCCCAGCGGTTGGAAACTCAGCTAAAATTTCGTCCGTCCGATACGCATCAAATTCGTCTGAATACATCGTTCGGCAGTATAGGCAGTATCGGTATCGACGATGACGAAAAATTCCTCTCTCAGTTCTCGGTTCAGGCATTGGATGAATGGAAAGTTCGCGATGGCGTAATTCTGGTTTTCGGACTCGATTATTCTCGATTTGTGGGGGCCGGCGATGATTATTCCCTGAGTCCGCGGCTCGGCATGCAGTTCGACATTGATGCCAAGACGCGTTTTCGCACCGCTTATACCACCCAAACCGAGGATAGAACTTGGTCACGGGCCATCGAACTCGAAGATTCCCAGGTGCTCTTCCGCGAACCCGTTTCCGTGCGGGATTTTGTCGTCGAAAGCGGCAAGCCGCGCATGAATAGGAGTAGCAGGTTCGAATTCGGCATCGAACGCGTACTGGATAATAAGTCCAGTATTGAGATGAATGCTTTTTTCGACATGACACTCGGCCGCGGTGTTGGAATGACGAGTTTGCCGTTCGATGCGCTCGATTCCGCCGGCTTTAGCGAGTTCACGGGTAATCAGCAAGGCAATGCGCAGGGTTTGAGAATAGTTTACACGCGACGTCTGAATGGCCGGTTCAGCACTTCGGCCGGGTACAGCTTCGGAAGCGGCCAAAAGCTTTCCGACGAAGCCGTTTCCAACCCCGCGGAATTGTTTCAGAATGACTTGTTCCATTCATTTTTCGGACAATTCGAAGCAGATTTGAGAACAGGCACTAACGTCAAGACGATTTTCCGTTTATCACCGCAGGCGACAGTCTTTGCGATCGATCCTTTTCAGGGTCGACTCGCCATTTACGATCCGAGTTTGAGCATTATGGTTACCCAAAACCTGCCAAACTTGGGACTGCCGTTCCACGCCGAAGCAGTTGTCGATGCGCGAAACCTCTTTGGTTTTCAAACGGGTGTCCTCGGCGAAGAAGGAAGCTTACGGATAAACTCACAGCAGCGGGCACTGCGCGGCGGCATTCTGGTTCGATTTTAAGTCGCAGCTTTACGGATCGGATCCTCCTGCGGATTTCTCACGCACCTCTTAAATCACCTCACTGACACTGCATTAATCTTCTCCAAATTCTCGGATTATAAAGCAAAAAACTGAATTCAGTTCCGAACAGCAAAATAGGCGCGCCATTATACTGTTTATGGGGTTACAGTAGATATCGAGGCCGATAACACGGCTTAGACACGGATTGCTCTTGGAACAAATGTTGCATCGAAAAAAGTTGGCGCAGTTTGTCCGATCTAGATGAAAGGAAAAGTACTTACCAGCTGGAGCTTGATATGGCTCGTGGTGACGGTTTTATTCGTTGCCGGCGGGGCACTAAATCTTTCTCAACGCGCCTCTGGCGACCTGGCGCCGACGGACGGGGTATTGTGGGCGCAAAAAGCCGACGGGATATACGCGGAAAAAGTTATGCCCGGCCTCGCGGCCTCGCGGCAAGGGATTTCGTCCGGCGATAAATTGCTGACAATCAGCCTCGACGGCGAAATATTCGACGAGGTTTCTTCGCTTGCCGACGTTCCGATGTACCTCGATTCGGCCGGCGTCGGCGGAAGCCTGACCTATTTCTATCAAAAGCCGTCGTATTCTTTTGCGAATAACTTTTATTACGCTGATCTTAAAAATATCGATACGCTGCCGCGTTGGACACCCTCTATAGTTTTCCTCACAGTCGTGGGAATTATTTGGCTCGGTATCGGGATATTCGTTCTGTTCAAGCAAGGCAGCCGGTCGCCTTTTGTCCTGCATTTTGCTTCTATCTGCCTTGCCGCTTTTGTTTTTCACGTTTATCGATCGCTAAATCTAGGCCAGGATTTTGATCTGGCGGTCGGTCTTCTGGACGACATCGCTTTTGCCTTTTTTGTTCCGCTCTTTCTGCATTTCTGTCTTCGTTATCCTGTAAGAAGCGAGGTTTTCGACGAGCCGCGCTGGAAAACCTACGTGCTTTATGTACCGGCTGCGATAATCACGCTTCTCGTTCTGTTTTTTTCGTTGGGCCAGTTGGTCCCGGTCGAAGCGTTTGCCTCGGGCCTGCGCGATTTTACCGCAAACAATAAAGTCTTTCCGGTCCTGAATCAGGCTCTTCTTATACATTTCGTGGCGGGTATTACATCGGGAGCAAGTATTTTGATCTGGCGTTTCCTAAGCAGCAGGCAGCCGCTCGTTCGCCAAAGGCTGAAATGGGCAATGTGGGGGGCGATCGGCTCGGTTTTACCGATTTTGGCTGTTCAGATCGCCAGACGATTTGTTTTTTTACCCGACGATACTTTAACAACAGCTTTAACTACTTTACCGCTTGCGCTTATTCCTTTGAGTTTCGGACATTCCGTCGTCCGTTATCGTTTGATGGACGTCGACGTCGTTGTCCGGCGGGCGTTGGTCTATGCAATGACCACGCTTGCTATCGCGATGATGATCGGCGCCGTTGCCCTTGGACTGGTTTTTCTGGCCGTCGGCAGCAACCTTTCAACAACTGAAATTACGCTGCGTGCGTTGATTGCGGTCGTGGCGATGGCGGCGATCGTTATGCTTAGCGAGCCGCTCAAAAACTTTTTGCAGGAACGGGCCGACCGTTTCTTTTACGGAAATCGCTACGATTTGCGGAACGGCCTCCTCGATTTTGGCCGCACGCTCTCCGCGACAACCGCGATGGAACCGCTTCTCGAAGCGCTGACCGAAAGGCTGAAACAGGTGCTCGATGTTCAAAAGGTAGCGGTTTTTGTCGAGGACGAAAGTTCGGACTCTCATTATAAGGTCGCAAAGTCCGCCGGATTAAGCGAAGCTTATAGGATCCCGGCCGATTTTCGGCAGATGATAAGGGAAAAATCTGCTGAAAAAGGAATAGTCCGGGCCGATGAATTCGATTTGCAGGAGTCTGAAAACAGCGGCTCCAACGGCAATGGCCGTGGGAAAGCGCCGGTTCGCCAGGAGCTTCATTATTTTGTGCCGTGCGTTGTGGGCTCCAAGATGGTCGCCATAATTGGGTTGGGCCGCGGGAGTGACGGTTCGCTCTTGTCTTCGGAGGATCTGGAAATACTACAGACTGTGTCCGGATATATTGCCGTCGCCATTGAAAATAGCAGGCTTTATCAGGAACAGCAGGAGCATACCGAAGAGCTTGCACTGCTAAAGGAGTTCAACGAGTCGATTGTCGAATCGGTCAATGTCGGGCTTCTCGCCGTCGATGAGGACGGCAGGATTATTCAATGCAATTCGACATTCGAGGAGATGATAGGTTTGCCGCGTGAGCGGGCTGTCGGAAAACTCGTCGAAGAGATATTCGACGAAAGCTTCGCGTTGAATTTATCAAATATACTGGGTAAATCGCGCTGGCATCTGACCGAGATCCGAAATGCATACAAGCTCCATACTTATGATTTCACCGGCAAACCGTTGATATTGAATGTCGCCGTCGCCCCGCTTCGCTCCGTGTCGAATTCACAGACGGGCGCGATCATCGTTTTTGAAAATGTATCTACCCGCGTAAAACTGGAGGAAACGCTTCAGCAGAGCGAGAAGCTTTCGAGCATCGGCCTCCTTGCGGCGGGCGTCGCTCACGAGGTCAACACGCCGCTGACCGGAGTTTCGAGCTATACGCAGATGCTGCTCGGCATGATTCCGGAAACCGATCCGAAACACGCGCTGCTGCAAAAAATGCAAAGGCAGACGGACCGTGCGACCAACATTGTCGGAAACCTTCTAAATTTCTCGCGTACCGGAAATGCAATCGAATCCGCCGAGCTCGACATCAATAAGTTGCTCGACGATACGCTTCAGCTTCTCGAGCCCCAACTCAGAAAATCGAATGTCCAAATCGTAAAAAACTACACGAAAATGCCGCCAAAGATCTTTGCGAACGGCGGGAAACTGCAGCAGGTCTTTACGAATTTAATCCTCAATGCAAGGGACGCGATGTTCGACGGCGGTCAGATAACGCTTGAAACGGATGTGAACGAGGAAAACGAGGTCAGCATCGAAGTTTCGGACACCGGCGAGGGAATTTCGCCGGAGAATTTGAACAAGATCTTCGATCCGTTCTTCACGACAAAAGGCGTCGGAAACGGCACGGGTCTCGGGCTTGCCGTGTCATACGGGATCGTTCAGGAACACGCGGGAACGATTGAAGTCCGCAGCGAGAACGGCAGCGGAACCACCTTCCGTTTGCTCTTTCCCGCTGCCAACAAGCATCGCCAGCGTGCCGTCGGTTAGGTCAATCCCGCCGGCTGCGTCCTCATCATTTTAAACGAATAAATCGCCATAAGGAACGCAGCGAACATTATCGCGGATGCCGTCCAGAACGTACGGTAAAGCGTGAAATCGTCGAGTTTATTGACCGTGTTATTGAGTAAAACTCCGCCAACAATCGGGCCGATGGCTCGTGCCAAACTAGCTCCGGACTGCATAATGCCCATCGACCGTCCCTGTTCGTGTTCACCTGAGGTTTTTGATGCAAGGCTCGTCAAAGCAGGCGATGCGAGCGAGTTTCCAAAAGACAGAAAACCCATGCCGATTAGAAGTCCGATCAATCCGCCGGTGTGCGGTCCAACGAGCGGCATTGCAAATAAACTCGAAAGCATGAAAAAACATCCGATCACGATCAGATGCGACTCGCCGAATCTTTTCACGAGCCGGCTGAACAGAAATCCCTGCGCGATAATTGCGATAAATCCGACATAAGCAAAAAGATAGCCGTTCTGCTCAGCGTTATATCCAAAGCGAAATGCGGTGTACAAAACGAAAGCGTAGGTCATAATTGAGAAGGAGGTAATAAGAAGAAAATATACAAGGTTTATGACCCCAAACACTTTATCCTTGAGCGATTCGAAAAGCTCGATCAGCCGATTTTTTCTTTCCGGTGGAGTTGCTCGTGAACCCTTGTGGAGTGATTCAGGCAAGATGAAATAGAGGGCAATGGCATTCACAAGCGATAGAACGGCTGCAAAATAGAACGGGACGTGCACGCCGTACTTGCTCAATATTCCCGCAATGGCCGGGCCTAAAATAAATCCGAGCCCAAAAGCCGCACCGAAGAGTCCCATTCCCCGTGCCCGGTTCTCTTTGGTTGTAATATCCGCGATGTAAGCCTGAGCAGTCGAGATATTTCCACCGGTTATCCCGCCGATGACTCGCCCGAGGAACACCAGGAAAAGCGTATTCGCAAAGCCAATGACAAAATAGCCGACGGCGGAGCCGAGCAGGCTGAAAAACAGGATCGGCCGTCGGCCGTATTTGTCGGAAAGCCGGCCGAGCACCGGCGAAAAGAAAAACTGCATCCAGGAATAGATGGAAAACAACAGTCCGATCTCAAAGGGCGTGGCGTTAAACGGTGCGGTTTCGGCGTAAAACGGAAGGATGGGAATGACCATTCCGAAGCCGACGAGGTCGATAAAAACGGTAACGAAAATTATGATCAGCGGTGTCGTGAAGAACTTTTCGTTAGCTTTCTCGGCGTGCATTTTTTTCGAATTGAACGCGGCGGTATAGTTCGGGCAGGGGGATCGATAATTCTACCGAGGCAAATTCGACGATCTCACGGCTTTCATTAAAATAGTATGTGATCCAGCGGCCATCCGGCTGCCGCCGGTGCACCTCGACATTCATCCTGTGCTGATCGACAACGGCATATTCCAGGACGCTCGGCATTTGCTGATAAAAGAGCAGCTTTTCACGGCGGTCGATATTTTCGGTCGAGGGTGAAGTTACTTCGATTATCAGGATCGGCTGATTACGAAAGTAAGGATCTTCGGGGTTCTCCTCACATGAAACGAGAACGTCAGGGTAATAATAAACCGATTTAGCCACCCGAACCTTTATGTCGCCAAAAAATGGCTGGCATCGAGAGCCGCGCAGATGATTAAGCAAAAGACCATACAGTTCTCCGGCAAGGAAATTGTGCATGTCGCTCGTCCCGGCCATAGCATAAACTTCGCCTTCGATATACTCATGTTTAGACGGGCTAATCATTTCGCCTTCGAGATAGTCTTCGATGCTGATCTTGGTTTTTAATTTAGGCAGGCCCATAGCAGAATTTTAGCAAAATTTCGTATCATAGTAGAATAAAGATTACAACATAACACCGGGGAGTTTGACAGACAATGCACCGAAATTTTGATTCAAGAGCTATACTGATCTTCGTTATTGTAGCCATTTTTTCTATGTACCAGGAAATACCGGCTCAAAAAAAGCGGGCCACGGATATAAAAACCCAATCAGCCGCGTCCCAACGCATTTCGCCGGACATCGCGTACACGGTTTCGATGTCAAAGCCTTCGACGCATCTTCTGGAAGTGCAAATGCGTCTCCGGTGGCCTCGAATGCCCAAAAATGCCGAGCTTAAAATGCCTGTTTGGACACCGGGCAGTTATCTTGTCCGCGAATACGCTCGACATGTGCAGGATTTTACCGTAAAGGACGCGGCCGGCCGCAATCTTCCCTGGCGTAAACTAAACAAAAATACCTGGCAAGTCGATACCGGCAGTTCCGCCGAAATTGTCGCGTCGTACCGTGTTTACTCCAACGAACTTACGGTCCGAACGAACGAGCTGAACGACGAGCACGCTTTTTGGAACAACACTGCTCTTTTAATGTTCCCGAAGGGCCAGCTTGCGGCCGACTCGACCGTGACGGTAAATCCATACGGAAATTGGAAGATCGCGACCGGTTTGCCAAAGGTCGGGGGACAGGCGAACACGTTTCGGGCCGGGAATTTCGATGTTCTTTACGACTCGCCGTTCGAGGTGAGTAATTTTAACGAAATTTCGTTTAGCGTCCAAGGCAAGCCGCACCGGATAGTCGTTACCGGAGAAGGAAATTACGACCTGAAGAAAATTGCCGAAGACACGGCGAAGATAGCCGAGGAAGGCTTTAAGATCTTCGGCGAGTTTCCGTTCGATGATTACACGTTTATCGTGAATCTACGGGGCGGCGGCGGCCTGGAGCATTTGAATTCAACCGCACTGCAGTGGAACCGCTTCGGCTTCAAACCGGAATCGAGATACAAGGGTTTTTTGAATCTAGTTGCACATGAGTATTTTCATCTTTGGAACGTCAAGCGAATTCGTCCCGACGCTCTAGGGCCGTTCGACTACGAAAACGAGAATTATACAAAGCTTCTGTGGGTCGCCGAGGGTACGACGGCTTATTATGAGGGCATTTTACTTCGTCGTGCGGGCTTGATCAGCGATAAGGAATTTCTCGAGGGAAAGGCTTCGATGATCGAGCAGCTGCAGGCGCGGCCTGGCAGATTTGAAACCAGCCTCGAGGAAGCGAGCATGGACGCGTGGATCAAGTATTACCGGCAGGATGAAAACTCCATAAATAATCAGATTTCCTATTACGATAAAGGCGAGATTGTGAGCATGATGCTCGATATCGCGATTCGCACCGCGTCGGGCGGAACGAAGTCTATGGACGATGTTCTTCGCCGTCTTTATAACGAATTTTACAAAAAGAATAGAAACTTTACGCCCGAGGATTTTCAGAAAGCCGCCGAGATGACGGCCGGGAAAACCCTGGAAGATTTTTTCTCAAAATACGTGCGCGGCGAGGCCGAGATAGATTTTAGTGGAATAGTGGGTGGGATCGGCTTGCAGCTTGTCGTGACCGAGCGTGGTAAGGGAAAGGCATATATCGGTGCCGATACGGCGGAGGAGGACGGCAGATTGACGATCCGTGCGATTTCGGCAAACACTCCGGCATACGAGCAAGGACTAAATACCGGCGACCAGATCATTGCGATCGACGGCTACCGCGCCAGTCAGACCTTCATGCAAACCTATATCGGCGAGAGAAAGCCGAATGATAAGGTGAAGCTGACAATCTTTCGCTTTGACAAGATCCGTGACGTCCCCTTCACGCTCGGAAGCGACCCGCGTAAGGATTACGGGTTTTCACCGGTGGACACGCCGACAGAAGAACAAAAACGGCGTTATCGCGGGTATTTGAACGCGGATTTGGAGTAGTGGATTCGCGTCTGCGACGAGGGCGTAATACAAGATTAATTGCGGAGGCGCTGAGGCGCTGAGAAAACTAACAGAATGAACCGGACTTGCAGGATTTAAGAAATAAAACATGCATCCAGTCTTTCGCACTATCATGTTCATCCTGTATAACCTGTTAAAAGCGTCTCGGCGGCAAATTTGGGTTGATTATGCAGTTTAAGAGATTAGCAAATCTGCTTCTGATCGGAAGTGTTTTAATCGTATCAAGCTGTCGGCAGAACCTGTTTCAATCGGAAAGCCCAACGGTTTCCGGTTTGAAAGAGGTTCCTGCGGTGCGTTTGAACTACCGTTACGAAGCCGACGTCCCGGCCCCGGTCGATAACAAAAAAGCTTCCGGCGACGAAAGAATCGCGGCGGTTCAAACCGACTTCGACCAGAATCGTCCGCAGGAGCTTCTTGATAAAACGATCCCTTCGCCTGACGGCAAACGTGTCCTCGCCGCCTATCACAAAGTTACGGATCTGCAGGCAGAGTTTCGGCTCGATATGTATTCGCCCGACGGGAAACTCTTGCGAAAAATAACCGCCGATACGATGGCGGTACATTTTCCCGACACAATCCTCTGGTCACCCGATTCCTTGACGGTCGCATTTGTGGCAATGCTTCGCGGAGTCCCGGTAGAAACCGACGCCATACCTCTGGATGACCGAGAAGCGACGGCGAACCCGGCTGCTAATGCAAATACTGTTTCAACACCATCTACGGAAACGAACGCGAACGCTATTCCGGAGCCTCCTGCGGCAAACGTTGAAACGAATACGCACGCCGAGCCTCCCATGCCCACGCCGGAACCGCCGGCCGGAGTCCTCACCTTTCGAACCGAACAGATATACATAGCAAATGCCGATGGCGCCGGCGTAAAGCCGATTACACAAAATGAAGGTTTAATCTACTTTTACTACGTTTGGTCACCGGACAGCTCCATGCTCGCCGCCCTCGCCGCGACAGGACGTGAGTGGCAATATTTGCAGTATCGGGCCGATGAAAAGGGAGAAATATTCGTACCGGTCGGCAGGCCTCGGCTTGTAGAAAAGACCGGACGCGAGCGACGACTTGACGATGCTTTGACGCCGGTACAGCCGGTCTGGTCGCCCGATTCGGCAAAGGTCGCTGCGGCCTTCGATAAGCAAATTCGAATCTATGATACCGTGGGCAATACGCCCACCCAGGCCGCGGTTCCGCTTCGCAATCATTTGCTGATCTCATCTCAGGCTTTTGACAGCGAACAACAGCGTAAACTTGACGCGGCAAACACTCCGGCTGATACAAATATCGATGCAAATTCGGCGCCGAACACCGTGCAAACGCCCACAACTTTACCGGATGAAAACACGCTTGTTTCCTACAATCCGATCATTGCATTGGGTTGGCCGACCGAAGATCAGCTCTATTTTCAAACGGCGTATGTCAGACGCATGAAAAACGAGGCGGACAGCGTTACAAGCTTTCCCCGCTGGCACCGTCTGATACTGTCGCCGCAGGCCGCAATTTTAAGTAAATAATGCTGTAAACGCAGATAGAAAACAAATTTAATCGATTGGCTTTTTATGGAATATCAATCAATTGCCCAAATTTACGCGGGTAACGACACAATACGAGAAAAACTTAAGACGACGCTGGAGGTACTGACCCTCGAACAAGTGACGTCATTGCCGGAAGGGGAAAAATGGACAATTTCTCAGATCGTCGAACACCTTGCGATGGTCGAGGAAGGGATGTCAAAGATTTGCGCGAAATTGCTGACAAAGGCGCAAGGGGAAGACAAAAAGTCCAGAGGTATTGTTGAGCTATCGCAAAATTTTATCGAAAAAGGGGCTGAGGTTGCGACCGTTAAACTGGAAGCTCCCGATTGGGTCGTACCGAAAGCCGGTCAAGGTATTGTCCAATCAATGTCCAGAATGGATGAGAACAGAAAACGGTTAAATGATATGCGGCCTCTTTTTGAAGCTTATGACGGCAATACTTATAAATATCCACATCCTTTTTTTGGCGATATTTCCGCGGTGGAATGGCTTACGCTCGTCGGAGGCCACGAGGCCCGCCATTTAAGACAGATCCGTAATCTTCTCGAAAAAATTGGGCCGTAAAACCAATCGAACAACCCTTAAGTTTACAGAACTTTTATGGACAAGTTTTTAATCCGCGGTGGCCGTCCGCTAAAAGGAAGGATAGAGATCAGCGGTGCGAAAAATTCGGCTCTGCCGTGTCTAGCCGCCACGCTTCTGACGCCCGAAACCGTAACGCTGCACAATGTTCCTTACGTAAAGGACTTGATAACCCAGCGCCGTCTTCTAGAAGATTTGGGCGCTACGGTCTTGACGCCGGAGCTTCGTACCCATAAGATTACAGCGAAAAATATCGAGACGTTTGAGGCTCCATACGAACTCGTCAAAACGATGCGCGCCAGTGTTTTGGCACTGGGGCCGCTTCTCGCTCGTTTCGGACAGGCGAAAGTTAGCCTGCCGGG